>Ga0126383_10001801_pt1 | contig 13518 bp, 16 predicted proteins | sample PanSoiMetPlot_35_FD_96882 | JGI IMG/M metagenome (GOLD analysis project Ga0126383, IMG submission 96882) | Tropical forest soil microbial communities from Panama - MetaG Plot_35 | ecosystem: Environmental > Terrestrial > Soil > Tropical forest > Bulk soil | place: Panama | collected 2016-02-17
CGGACATTTTTTGTATAGACTTCGAGATCGTTAGCAATCTTGACCAAGAGCAAATGATCGCCGATGGGAAATGTCATCAACACGGTTCGCATCGCCGTTCGTTGTATCGGGTCCGTTTTCCACGCCGGTACTCGAAAAGTTTGCTTTGCCTCTGTACCCGTTAGCTCGGAAGGCCACTCTTTCAGTTTACCAATTACAAAATGATACGAGGAATCGGCCAGCAAATAAGTATTGTCCCGAAAAACTTCGTCGGCAGTCCTTTGCTGAATGAGCGCGATCAGGCCGCCCCGCCCCTCGCGGTTGTAAGCCCTTTGCAGAACCTGCTGTTCCGCTACGATGGCGTTGTCTAGACGAGCTCGGACGTACGAAGTGGTTGACAGATAGACGTAGCCGAAAAGCATGAGAACAATTACGCCGAATAGGCCAATGGCAATTAGAGCCAATTTGAAAGTCGATGAGCGTAAGGTTTTAGCCAGGCGCACGGACGTAGTACCCAACACCGCGGACCGTATGAATGAGCGGGTAAGACTGTCTGTCATCCACTTTGCGACGGACACGTCCAACATAAACATCGATGATGTTGGTTGTAGGGTCGAAGTGGAGATCCCACACGTGTTGCAACAGCATCGTCCTAGAAACCACTCGGCCCGCATTGCGAACGAGATATTCAAGTAGCTGGAATTCGCGAGGAAGCAGGCTGATACAACGGCCTCGACGACTGGCCGTCCGCGACACGAGATCCAACTCGAGATCCCCGACGCGCAGCACCGTTTCCTTGATGACGGTATCACTACGCCGAGCAAGCGCCTCAACGCGTGCCAGCAATTCCACGAACGAGAAAGGCTTGGTAAGGTAATCATCGCCACCCGCTCGCAGCCCGCGCACGCGATCGTCAATTTCACCGAGTGCGCTAATAATCAGGACTGGCGTCGCGATACCTTGCTGTCGCAGGCTTCGCATGACTTCGATTCCGTCGACGTCCGGCAACATCCGATCTATCGTTATTACCGTATAAGCGGAGGAAAGCCCGAGGCTCAGTGCATCGCTGCCGTTGCCGGCGACGTTTACTTCATACCCACTCGTCGTCAGCGACTCCGCGAGTTGGCCCGCTGTCTCCGGATCGTCTTCAACAACAAGAATGTGCCGGTGCCCTGCTGCCATGAGCTCGAATTCCCGGACGAATGATCAAGGGCGTCCAAAAGCTAGCACGGTTTGAGCACGTCAATGCGGATTCCGTGCAGCATATCGTTCCACTCCGTTATTCGGACATGAAGCCGCGAACTGCCCACCGGCCACGATTCCGAACAGCAGGAGGGCAATCGGGGGGCCGACCAATAAGACCGGAATGGCCAGCAATTCACCCGAACTCTGCGGTCCGTCCTTTATCCCGTGGATGATCAAATACACAACCCATCCCATCGTCCACGCAGCAGACAGGAGCAGCCAAACGCGGAATAGTCCGCGTCGCCAATTCACCTGCGCAATGTCACGGATTCGTTGGCGGCGGCCTTGATTGGGGACTCCAAAGTGTGGCATCGCACGCAACTCCCGACCATCATTTTCCTCCAACACGTTTGACGTACACGCCCGCTACACGGTGCCATTATACGCTATCACAATGAATCAGACCGATGTCTGACTTGTGTGTCACAAACTAACTCACGGCTTATCTGAAAGTAGCATCGGCGCAGACAAGTTCGGTAAGCATCGCAGTCTTAAAACGTTTGGAACTAGAAAACAAAGGTCAGAATTTACAAAATAATTATGCCTGCCGGACCTTCTTAGAGTGTTCTCCATGAGTGAGATCGTTCACACGCGAAGACCCTTCAGCAGTCGCCGGTAGCGTCGAGACAGTTCGGCGTGACGAGTTGGCATGCTGCCTCCATTGGCGGCACGCATTTGAACACGAACGAAAGGATTCCCGATACTACGAGATCGTCGAGGACACGATCCTGCAAGGATTCGAGTATCGTTATTTTGCGATCAAGGATATGCATGGCGAGGTTCGTGCGATTCTGCCGTTCTTTATTCTCGACCAAGATTTGCTTGTCGGAGCGTCCCCCAAGCTCGGTAATCTATTCAATACAATTCGCCAGATATGGCCACGTTTCATGCGACTGCGTGTGCTCATGGTCGGCTGCGCGGCTGGCGAAGGGCACCTCGACAATGCCGAGGCTATGCCGTTTGGTCACCAATCACAGCTCTTGGCGTCGGCGATCGTCACCGAAGCAAGGAGTTTGAGAGCGTCACTTATTGTGCTTAAGGAGTTTCCGGCAAAATATCGCGAAGTATTGCAATGTTTCCTGCAGTGTGGGTTTGCTCGGATTCCGAGCCTTCCGATGACCAAGCTAAACATCAATTATGCGAGTTTCGCCGAGTACATGAACAAGGCGCTCAACAGCGCCACACGTACCAAGCTCCGAAGAAAGTTCAGAGCTGCAGCCGGGGGAGCGCCCATCGAACTAGCCGTTGTGAACGACATTGCACCCGTAATTGACGAGATATATCCGCTCTATTTGCAGGTCTACGAACGCTCGAAACTACATTTCGAGAAGTTGTCCAAAGAATATTTCCGCCGACTCGGACTTATGATGCCCGACAAAGTACGCTTCTTCGTCTGGCGGCAGAACGCAAGGATTGTGGCTTTTACCCTTTGCATGATCGAAGATGACGCGATCTATGCAGAATATATAGGACTTGACTATGCGGTCGCACTCGACCTGCACCTTTATTATTATGCCGTTCGGGACATGATTACTTGGTCCATTGAAAACGGCTATCGGTGGTTTCGCAGTAGCGCCCTAAACTATGATCCGAAGTTACATCTGCGACATCTGCTTGATCCGATCGATCTCTACGTCAGGCATACGTCAAGATTGAAGAATCTATTGTTGAAATTGATACTGCCCTTGATTGAGCCGACTCAATACGACAAGACGCTGAAGAAATTTCCGAACTACAAAGACCTTTGGTGCGATTGAACGGTTTTTAGAGATCGATGATGACGCTCCAGAATAATAAATAACCTGTTTGTCACAACCTAACGAATTACGAATTTGAAAAGTGCGCCTTGTTGGGAAACTTAGCGAGGGTGTCCCATTTGTGCAGCAAAACTATGCCTACAAGCGTCACTCAGACCTTGATTGTTGTCGTCGGGCTCCCGTTTGAAGCACGTCTCGCGGACGACGTATGCGCTCAAGTAATCTGCGGTGCCGGTGGCCAGAATCTAGAGGCTTCCCTGACACACTCGATCACGAGTGAGTGCCAAGGTCTTATCAGTCTTGGTGTCGCAGGAGGACTGTTGCCCACTTTGGCTCCGGGAACCTGCGTCGTCGGCTCTGAAATACTGTGGGGCAGCGACCGACTGCAGACAGATGCAAGCTGGTCGCGGAGCTTGCTAGCGGCCATCCCCCACTCAATCTCTGGAAAGATTGTAGGCGTGCCCAGGCCAATTGCGTATGTCGATGCGAAGCATATCTTGCATAAAAGAACAGGGGCGTTAGCCGTTGACATGGAATCACACATTGTCGCAAGCGTCGCCGCAGCGAATGGTCTTCGCTTTGTGGCAATTCGAGTGATTGCCGATCCGGCCAATCACTCACTACCGCGAGTTGCGTTAGGCGCCATGCGTCCAAATGGTACAGTCAATATTGCGCAAATGATCCTTTCACTCGTAACAAATCCCCGCGACCTTTTTTCTTTGGCACAAACCGCACGAGATGCGTTTTCCGCCCGCGTTGCATTAGGTCACATCTGCACCGTGTTCAACGAGCTGAGGCCGCTTTCCCAAGAATGATGTCTTGTTTGTTCCTAAGGGCGGACAAAACCAAGAGGGACATTGTTGTCTGCTAAGGGTCAAAAGCAGACATATGCAGTGCACAAGCTCGTGTCGGCTAAGGGCCAAAAACGAACGTTCCACCATTCACATGATCACCTCGGCGGGGCGCACCTAAGGCCTTCGTCGAAGCATCGCGTCGACCGAATAGCGACCCGCACCGGTGATGAATAACAGCACCGCGCCGCCCATCATCGACACGGCTTTCCAGAAGTGAGCGGATTGGTTTGCGACTTGCGCCGACTCAACCGCCCAATAACGGTGCGAGCTGAAGGCTGCAATGATGATGAACAGCAGCATCACCAGCGATGCATAACGAGTGGCTAGGCCCACGGCGTCAGCGAATCACAAAATGAGCGCATGGATTGTTACGTGTTTTCTCAAGGCTGGGTGTCCGCTTTGGTTCAAAAAGCGGACTCTTGCAGTGCAAGACGCCATGTCCGCTTTGGGCCAAAAGCGGACATGGCGTCACTTGCTCGATCAGTGCGAATTGCGGTACCAGCGATGAATTGAAACAGGAACCCAAGAAACCTTGCTCTGTTGGCGAGCGTTGATCATCGCACTCCTGGAAGCCTCTGACCCAGTGGGGAGCATTCTCAGCGAGTGTCCAAAGTGGTTGCGCCGCAAGGCCCCCCGTCGGCGCGACTTTTTTCGCGTCTGAAATTCGGGAAGCGGCGTCGAGCTGGCATCGAAATGTCCAGCAGGAGAGTTTTTGGGCCGGTATTCCAAGGAAACTTCAGTAGTTCAATTCGGCGGAACTTTGAAAGTCCCGAAGTTAGGAACACTGCCTCTCAACAAGCGTTCTTATTTAAAAAAGAGGGAGAATTGACATGTTCAAAAGCTTGGACATTCAGGAACACATGGAAGTGGTTGGGTCGGACGGTAAACATATTGGAACCGTCGACCATACAGAAGGCGGCGAGCGTGTCATGTTGACCAAGGACGATTCGAAAGCCGGCGGCCATTATCATCTCATTTCGATCGAGTGGGTCGATTATGTGGACCGCAAGGTTCACCTCAATAAGCCGTCGCAAAAGGCCATGGTCGAATGGCAGACCGTCGCCTGAGTTTTCTCGTCCAATTCCACAACAAATGGCAACCCGGCTCCGGCTGGGCTTCGCCATTTAAGGGGCGTGAACTGAGCGCCCGAACGCCGCATTACAGGGGAGAACGGCCATGCAAATCGAAAAGCACGACCGGAGCCACATTGTGAAACTCGAAGATGGTTCCAGCTGGCGAATTTGGCCAGGTGATATCGCCTTAACCTTGGGATGGTCACCGACTACGGTTCTCGAAGTTTTAGAAATAAACGACGAGTTTTGCTCTCACACTCTCATTGATAAAACGGATGGTTCACGAGTGCGCGTGATCGAAGCAAGCAAGGACTGGCCCGTTCAGCAAGTCCGGCAATCCTTTAAGAAAGGTTGATCAGCAAGCGACTTCTTAGCAATCATAGGTTGGCCTGAATCGCAAGCGGACATCTCGCACCGCAACCGCATGTCACCCAGCAGTTTTAGACTAGATGCGATGGACCGGGATGGCAAAACCCAATCAACCCAAACTCGCGCAGCGTTTCACGGCCGACGAAATCGTGCGGGCTATCGATGCTGTAACAAAAGCTGGTCTGACGGTTCAGTCCGTGGAAATTACCAACAGCGGTTCAACTAAAATCGAAACCCAGTCGCTCCCCAAGCAGCGCACATCTACGCCAAAGACCGCACCTGACGCAGCCAACGCGCAGGATGAGATTTTGAAGAAGAAGCAGGCGTAAAAATGGAGGACAAAAATCGACGGAGCTTGTTCATTTCGCTGGCTATCCTGATAGTCATTTTTTTCCGGCCTATGAACTCCTAATAGCCAGATAAAATTGTCGTAAAGAAAAGCAACGGGCGTCTCGGCGTTTGATGTAGATCAATCTGCAAAGAACAAAAAGCGGTCAATAAAGTCCGCAATCCGACACAAGCCATACACAGCAAAGTCAAAGCGGCTAATTTGCGCGATAACCTGACCGTTGACACATGGACGCGCATGCTACGAGTTACGAGGCGCTTGGTTTGGTCGTGATTATTTTGGCGTGCATCGCAATTTTCGCCGGATCACATGTTTTGTGGTGAACGGTCTAAACAACGATGCACAGACCCGCCGGCGGTTCATCGCAATGTGTGTCGGCATTGCTTTACTTATTACCAGCATGGCGCTTCACTACGTGCCGTAAGTCGTTAGCGCCACGCGCCTGCAGCAGCATGCCTCGCGGGACAAAAATGAGGTACGCTCCTGAGCGCGCATCCGACCAAGAACAACAGCCCAGCGAGGGTTATCGATGCCTGCCAAATAGCCGCCACGGGTTGATGATCCCGGCTGTTGGCGCTTTCGCGCCGCCAACACGAGCGAACTGGCGAAGGAGAGCACGGACGAATGTCCAAAACACTGCTGGCGAAAATTTGCCGAGTCGTTTGACACACTTCACGACCCCGCTTTCGACGGGGCCTTTTCATTCTCCCTAGAAGGCGTAGAATTTTATCATGGCTCTCCATACGACGGCCTTGTCCTCAGATGTACTCGACGCCAAACGGCAATTGGTCCGGGACAACGAGTGGCTGTGGAAGGTCACCGTTGGCTTACGTGAATCCGACGAAATCATTGAAAAAGCGCGGTGCTGCTGCAGGGAATCCGAAAAGTTATTGCACCGATTGGATATTCAGAACCACTTGCATAACCGCTTGTGATCGGAAACAACTCAACGCAATCCGCCACGTGAGCGCTCGGCCCTGGCGCAGCGGGAAAGCCGGAAATAGCGGGCGCTTTTTGCAATATTTGTTTACCCGGCTGATTACCCAAAGGCGATTTTCGCAGCTTGTTCTCAGGTCGGAAAATTCAAGAAATAGCTGCGGCACTGGCACAAGTGCGACTGACGCCCGGCCGAGTGCCGATAAAACCCCCAAAAGCGGACGGGCCAAAGTGAGCGGTGTCTTGATTTGCCGAAGGTGCTCTAGAGCTTTCGCAGAAATAAAATGATCGCCGCTGTCAAGAGAGCGACGACCCCCAGCCATCGACTTAGCGAAATCAACCAAGCTCACCACTTGGCGTTCCTGACATGTCGACCGCGGGCCCCGTTTGGATTGTGTATCGGTCACGCAACACTCACGGACAGAAAGACAGTCGTGAGGCGGAAAAGTACCGAGTAGGTCGGCTATCGTACCGACCGAATTTCTCGAATCGAATAACTCTGGACATCCTGGACAGTCGGCTCAGTCAGCAGAACTGTTCGGTATCTAAACTGAGGGACCGCTAACGCTCACCGCGGTCCCTATTTTTTTCAAAAGGTGGCTGCGGAACTACTCGCGCTCCCGACGGATTTCACCTAATGCCCCTGTTGCGCGCCTATCCCCGTCCCCCCAGCGGAGCAGGTGGTTGGGCTGGCGCTGCCGTCCGGTCTCACGGTGGCAGCCCTAGTTTCCGTTCTTATGTTGCATGCAAAGGCGATAGTGCCGCAAAGCAGGAATTGTATCCGTCCCCATTGTTTGAGCCGGATTGCCGGACTCGATCAAGCGGCAGCGTCATGTGGACCTCGAATACGTCAGAACTGTCCGCCGCTGAAAGACACGCGGTCCACAATCCGGTTCGCCCCCATAAGCGTTTCCTTGACCTGGAGCAGCGTCTTTTGAACATCGACGATCGTGTCATAAAGCAATGCGGTATTTTGGCACGCATGCTCGATGGAATTTCTGAGGTGCAATGGAAGATGCGACAAGGAATCGTCGATGGCTGCGAATAGCAGTTCGAAGCGGGGCTGCAGGTTTTCATCGGAAACTTGCAGACGCCAGCTGCGCACGCGTAAGGGCGCGTTGCGCATCAGTTCTCGAGCGACAGCAACCGCATACTCACGTGCCGCGGCTTCGTGGGTAAATTCTTCACCGTCGCGGTCCGGTATAACGTGACGGCCGTTTTTCAGAACAAAGTAGTAAAGCGGCATTTCGGTCTCCTTCAAGTGTGTCCGCTTGACCACGTGGATCTTACTATTCCGCGGCTCTTTTTTCGACCGCATGCTGAACGAGATTGTCCAGACGCTGCACTGAACTCCTTATTGCACTGAGTTCCCTCTCATATTCCTCTGCCCGTTTTGCCCACGACGAGGCGAGGTACAGGCGATTGCTTTGCCGCGATTGATCCTCAAGCCTGCGTGCGAGGGAACGTCGCTCTTCCAGTGCGCGGAGTGCGCTCCCGAGTGCTCTGCGAAGGTTTTCGTCAAGTGCGATACTCATGAGGTCGGCTGCATAAGTGTGGCCGACGTGACAACGATAACGGACCAACTCTCCTTCTTTTATTTCCCACATTACGCCATGACAATCCGGACAGGCGAACCCTGATCGTCCGGCAATGCGATCCATGTCCTCTACCGATGAGGAACTCCCCCGGGCGATTTCCACCTCAAACTTGACGCTTTCCGGGATCGGCATTGTGTGCCCCGCGGGCTGCAAAACCAAGCTGGCCAATAACTTTGGCATCGCCCCCAGTCCGACAACGTGATCGGGCTTTACCCGATTCAACGCGTTTGTCGGCATGTCGGAGAATTCGGCATCACTGGGATCCTGGACCACAGTAATGCCGCCACATTGATCAATCGCCCAAAGACCTGAAGCGCCGTCGCTCAACGTCCCCGTCAAGACCACCCCTATTGTTCTTGGACCGCAACAGACGGCGGCGGAACGCATCATCGGGTCAATTGCCGGGCGCGAATTGTTTTCACGTGATCCATGGCCGAGCAACAGCCTGTCATCATCGACGATCAGATGGCGATTGGCCGGGGCAACGTATATGTGCCCCGTTCGCAGGGGGTCGTTATCGTTAGCGAAAACCGCGGGCAGAGGGCCGGATCGGTCAAGAATCTCATCGAGAACCGAACTGCCCTCACTTGGCAGATGTACTGTGACAAGAACTGTCGCGGGGAAATCGCGGGGAAGATTTTTTGCAAGAAAAGACAACGCTTCGACGCCGCCCGCCGACGCGCCGATGGCCACAATGTCTCGATTGGCCATTAACAAGCTGTCCCTTGTGATTCCTGCGATAACGTCTCTGGCTCTACGCAGGTTCCACAATGGAATTCCCTTTGCAGTGGGCAAAACCCTCTGTGGTCGATATGATCGAAACATCAGCATTTTCGGAAATACTATGGCCAGTGTAATCGATAGTGACGGCGCATTCGCCCAGTCGGATGAGCCTGTAATTGTCGCAATGGGCGCTTCCGCCGGCGGCGTACGCGCGCTCCAGACTTTCTTCGGATCAATTCCACCAGACACTGGCGCAGCCTATGTCGTAATCGTCCACCTCGACCCGGAGCGGCGTAGTGAACTAGCGAGTATTATCGGCGCGCGCACCAAGATGCCTGTCGTTCAGGTTCTTGAACGCCAGAAGATTGAAACAAATCGCGTTTACGTCATCCCGCCGGATCGGCGATTGGAGATGGTGGACCACGAAATATCAGCAACCCCCTTCGATGAGCCGCACGGGGCGCGCTCCCCGATCGACCAATTTTTCCGTTCAATGGCTGAGACACTCGGAGACGGCTTTGCCGTGATTCTCAGCGGCGCCGGCTCGGATGGCGTGGTCGGCGTCCGAGCCGTGAAGGAATCCGGCGGCATCATAATGGTTCAGGAACCGACGGAAGCCGAGTACCCATCGATGCCGCGCAGTGCAATTGCGACGGGGGTCGTCGATGTTGTGTTGCCGGTGCGCGACCTCGCAATTCGACTTGTTGATCTGATCCGGCTTAAACGCTCCGCCTCGATCGCCGAATTACCGAGAGTGGATGAAGAGTTGTTGCGACGAGTCCTCGCTCATCTGCGCATTCGCACAGGCCACGACTTTTCCAAGTACAAACGATCAACCGTGCTACGGCGAATTGCCCGTCGCATGCAGGTCACGCGAATGGATGAAATTTCGGATTACTACGAGATTTTGCGAGAAAAGCCCGAAGAGGCCCAGGCTCTGCTGGCAGATTTGCTGATTTCCGTTACCACGTTCTTCCGCGACAGCGAAGCCTATGAGAGCCTCAGGAAACTCATAGTGCCACAGTTATTTGACGGCAGGGAAATCCCGGAACCTTTGCGTATCTGGGTTTGTGGCTGCGCAACCGGGGAAGAAGCCTATTCCATTACGATCCTCTTGCTGGAGGAAGCTGGGCGGCACGACCTCAAGCCGCCGATTCAAGTTTTCGCGTCTGATCTCGATGCACGCGCGCTATCGACTGCGCGGGAAGGGCGATATCCCTCGGCGATCGAGGCCGACGTCAACGAGGATCGTCTACGTCGCTTCTTTACGCGAGAGGGCGACGGATATCGCGTGCGCCAGGAATTGCGTGACGTTGTGCTGTTCGCCCATCACGACCTTTTAAAAGATCCACCCTTTTCACGCGTCGATCTCGTCTCGTGTCGTAATGTGCTGATCTACCTTGATCGAGAACTGCAGGAACAGGTTTGCAGCACATTCAACTATGCACTCAATCCAGGCGGCTTCCTGTTTCTCGGATCAGCGGAAAGTGCAGATAATCCGCCAGGCCTTTTCCGCAGTATCGAACGCAACGCGCGTCTTTTTCAATCCGTGCTCAAGGTGGGCGACAAGCCCCGGTTGTTGCCGCGTCTTCTGGGACCAATTCGCGTGCGTGAACCAATCGCGCAACTTAGAATGACGAGCCCAAGCACGGCCGTGACCGATGCCGTGGTTCATCGCCGTGCTATAGAAAAGTTGGCACCGCCAAGCATCCTTGTTGATGACGCTCACCGCGTTATCCATTTATCGGAAACTGCGGGCCGCTTCCTGCAGCCGTCTGGCGGCAGTTTAACCGGCGATGTCGTCGATCTTGTTCGTCCTGAACTGCGCTTCGAACTGCGCTCGGCCCTTCACAGTATTTTTGAGCAGCAGCTGCCGAGCCTCAGCTTGCCCATACCGGTGCGCTTCAACGGACGCCCGCATCGTGTGCTGATCCAGGTCAAGACGGCGGAGACCGACGAAATCGGCGAGGCACGCAATGCCGTCGTCATGTTCATCGAAGGCGAGGAAATGGAGCAAAGTCTCGCTAAGTCAGATGAACACGCGACTGACGAAACCGTACGGCGACTTACCCAAGAGCTGGAACTCACTCAGGCGCGCTTGAGAACGGTTCGAGAGGAATCCGATGCCGCCAACGAGGAACTGCGGGCGGCTAACGAAGAGCTGCAGTCGATCAACGAAGAGTACCGCTCGACCTCCGAAGAACTCGAAACAAGCAAGGAGGAGCTGCAGTCCATCAATGAGGAGCTTCAAACAGTAAACAGCGAACTGAAGCTCAAACTCGAGGCAATTTCGCGTGCCCATAGCGATTTGCAGAACCTAATGGCGGCCACGGACTTCGGCACGCTGTTCCTCGACTCCAGCCTGCGCATCAAGCGCTTTACGGATCGAGTAACCCAACTGTTCAGCGTGACACCGACAGACGAAGGCAGACCTATTACAGACTTTGCCCATCAACTTGAATACGATGATTTGATCAAGGATGCCCGCGCCGTCCTTTCTGATCTGGCTCCAATTCGGCGCGAGCTGAAGAGCCGCAGCGGAAAATGGTATGACATGCGCCTTCGACCATATCGCACGGTTGACGACAAGATCGATGGCGTCGTGATTACGTTTGTTGACGTGAGCGACAGACGGCACGTCGAGGATGCATTGCGTGAGAGCGAACGAAAACTGCGCGAGCTTAGGAAATGAATCGGCTGTGGGGACAAAAGCGGTCGCTAGTGCACCGAAATAATGGCGGCGGCGGCGCGCGTGAGTTCGCCAGCCTGATCAGCCCACCAATGTGGCGCCGAACTCAGCGGCAAACTCTTCCGCGATTGCATCGCACCGCACCATGTCAAATTTTATAGACGCATCGCTTTAATCAGGGCACAGACGGCACGGGCGGCGATCAGGCAAGTTACAGTTGACCTATGCCCGCGACCAATTTGCAAAATCCAGAATTCTGGCGATTTCGAGCGGAAGAGGTACGCACTCTTGCTGACGAGATGAAGCACGCCGAAACCAAAGCGATCATGGCCAGAATTGCCGAAGATTACGAACGCATCGCGAAGATCGTTGAGCGGCAGCAGCACTCGCCGGACAATCCAGCCGAATAGAGGCTATGGGTCCTGCCGAGCCGCAGGCAAAAGTATTGCCGCTTTCAACCGCATATGTCTGCTTTTGACCCAAAGCGGACAGCGCAGCTTTTGTGGGCTCACGGCATTGTTACTATGTCTTCAAGGGACCCAGATACCAGTGAGGGTGCGTTAAGTAAAAGAGCGAACAGACCGTGAGCCATGCCTAAGTCATCCTTGAGCACTTTTGATTTCGGGGGACAACGTGGAGTGCCTGCAATGGCTGACGAAAATGAAGTGAAACAGGTTCAAGAGCCAGCACAGGAGCAACAACAACCCACCGAACAAAAGCCAACCGAGCCGCCATCGCCCGAAGTAGAGGCTGCGGAAACTCAGGCACCGGAAGTCGCGGGAACACTTTCCGAAAATCCGAATCCCTGACCTTAGACATTACGCCCTCTATGAACGACAGAGCTGGGGGCGGCTGTCTTGCTCCAACGAGGGGTTGGGGCGCAGGGGACGGGATGATCCGGCGCGATGTCTATCTAATGAACGCCGCGTTGTTGTGCGGGATGGCGGACATCGAAAGAGACTCCGCGATCAGGGCGGATCTTGAAAATATGGCGTACGCCTACCTGCGTTTGGCGCAAGCCGGACGAAACGATGTCGTCTACGAGAATCCGGCTCCACCAAAAGGTCGCGATCAATCTTACGCAGAAGCAATTATTTGGAAACGACACTTACGCTGAGAGAACCGGCTCTCAAAAGGGAGTGTCCTGATCGAATAAATCCCTTGGTTATTTGGGGATGCTCATGGCCACCGAATGTAGACACTTCAGCTCCGAGACCATGAGAAACATGCAAGTCGCGCTCGAAGTGGCGTGGAGTTCGTTACCTCCTCAACAGAAAGTGCAATCGAACAAGACGTTGCTAGCCACGCGCATCCTTGACGCAGCAGAAGCGGGAGAGCGCAGCCCTACGCGATTGCTAATGCTTGCGCTGATGCCTTCTATTGACCCTTAGCAGGCCACGTTGTCACCGCGCCGCCAATCAATGTGATGAACTCGCGTCGCCTCATTAGCGTCCCTGCATTAAGTCCGCTATGGGCCAGGCGGACATCGTACTATTCATTCGATCACTTCGTCCGCGATGGCGATCACGCCCGCAGTGAGGTAAACGACGACGCTAGTTGTTCAAAAGTCTATCAGATCGGAGCGACGATGTCCGCTTTGGGCCATAAGCAGACATGGGTTTCCGTCCGCTCGGACACCGCGGCTAAGGGCGAGGTCTGTCCGCGGTTGGTTCAGGCGATATTTGCCGCACAATGCGAAAGGGACCGTTGCCACAGGCAGCAGCGGTCACGCTAGTCTGAGCGTGGCCATAATCCGAATGACACCAGCGGCCACCTTCAAAGAGGCCGTGTGCTGCCGCAATCCGACCCAAGGTGACGCGATCAGGCAAATTACATCGCTGGTCAACCCTACCCCACCCGAGCTGGCACACATCTAACGCTTTTCCGCAGGGATGTTGGCTTTCGGGTAAACATCGACCCGGTCGAATTCCGCCCATAAACAAAAC
>Ga0126383_10001804_pt1 | contig 13512 bp, 14 predicted proteins | sample PanSoiMetPlot_35_FD_96882 | JGI IMG/M metagenome (GOLD analysis project Ga0126383, IMG submission 96882) | Tropical forest soil microbial communities from Panama - MetaG Plot_35 | ecosystem: Environmental > Terrestrial > Soil > Tropical forest > Bulk soil | place: Panama | collected 2016-02-17
CGCTTCGCGTTGGCGTTCGCCTCGGCGATGCGCTGCGGATCGATGTCGACGCCGATCGCGCGCGCGCGATCGGCGTCGACATCGATCCGCAGCGCATCGCCGAGGCGAACGCCAACGCGAAGCGCGCCGGGGTCGAGAAGGAGGTCGCGTTCCGGCTCGGCGATCTCTTTCAGGCCGACATCGCGGAGGCGACGGTGGTGACGCTCTACCTGCTGCCGGACGTCAACCTCCGGCTCAAGCCGAAGCTGCTGCGCGACCTGAAGCCCGGCACGCGCATCGTCTCGCACGATTTCTCGATGGGCGAGGACTGGAAGCCCGAGCGCTCGGTGCGGCTCGGCAACGACTGGATCTACTTCTGGACCATTCCCTCCCGATGAGCGCCGACTGCATCGACATCCACAACCACGTCGTCCCCGAACGCTTCCCGCCGTACGCGGGCAAGGGCACCGACATTCCGTGGCCGTCGATGGCGGACGCGCACGCGTGCCACAAGCACGTGATGATCTCGGGCAAGGTCTACCGCACGGTGTCCGACGGCTGCTGGAGCGTGCCGCGCCGGATCGAGGACATGGGCGCGATGCAGGTCGCCCGCCAGGCGCTCTCGCCGATGCCCGAGCTCCTGTCCTACTGGCTCCCGCTCGCGGACGCGCAGGTGCTCGTCCGGTACCTGAACGACGAGATCGCCGCGATGGTCGCCCGCGTGCCGGAGCGCTTCGTCGGCCTCGGTGCGGTGCCGCTGCAGGACGTCGAAGCCGCGATCCGCGAGCTCGAGTACGTCGTGGGCAGCCTCGGGTTCGCCGGCGTCGAGCTCGCGAGCCACGTGAACGGGACGTCGATCGGCGATCCGCGCTTCGAGCCGTTCTTCGCCGCCGCGGAGCGGCTGAGCGTCGCGGTGTTCGTGCACGCGCTCCGCCCGGCCGGCCAGGAGCGCATCGTCGGAGCGTTCCCCGAGCAGGCGGTCTGCTTTCCGGGCGACGTCGCGCTTGCGGCCGCATCGCTGATCACCGGCGGGATCGCGGCGCGCCATCCGCGGCTGCGCATCGCGTTCAGCCATGGCGGCGGCGCGATGTCGATCCTCCTGCCGCGCCTCGTGCACGCTTGGCAGAAGTTTCCCAAGGCCAAGGAATCGCTCCCCGACTCGCCGGCGGTCTACGCGCGGCGGTTCTTCTATGATGCGCTCGTGTTCGATCCCGCAGCGGTGCGCTTCCTGGTCGGGACCTTCGGCAGCTCCCAGATCGTCGTGGGTACGGACTATCCGTTCGCCCTCGGCGAGTCGGATCCGGTCGGCGCGCTCGAGCAGTCGGGCCTGGACGCCGGCGTGCTGCGCGCGATCCGGTCGGAGAACGCGCAGCGGTTCCTCGGAATCGAGGGCCACGCGTAGGGTGGAGGGTCAGTAAGGCCGCTTGTCGTTCGCAGCGCCACTGCCCGCGGTGCGCTGGCGGGCGAGCGCGCCCGCCGCGCTGTCGTTCGCGCGCGAGGTCGAGTCGCCCGACGGCGACTGATACTGGTACGGGCTCGCGTTGCCGTTCGCCGGCGGCGCCGAGCCCTCGCTGCGGGAGGGCCGCGACCAGCTGCTCGGCCGGTGGGTGGGGGTCGGATCGGCAGGCCGGATCTCGTCGCCGGCGAGCCGGCCTCTGACACCATCCGCGCAACGCACGCCGACCATGCCCGATTCCGCGACGTCGCGGACGCACCGCGCCGACGCGCCGACGGAAAAGACGAGCCCGGCCAGAAGACCGATCCCTGCTATCCGGACTGCGCGTCGCACGACTACCCCGCGTGTCAACCCCGAAGCGCCGAGTATCCCATCGGACGTCCAGGGCCCGCCGTGACCTTTCACGCGTCGCGGGGGCTCGGTCGCGTCGATTCGGGCCGAAATCGTGCCGTTTACCGCGGCGGGGAGCGCCGTTCCGTAGAATCCGAACCGTCGCGGCGGGAGAACGCCAATGAAGATCGGTCTGGTCGGACTCGGACGCATGGGTGCCAACATGGCGCGCCGTCTCGCGCGCGGTGGCGTCGAGGTGGTGGCGCAGGACGTGAGCCCGGTGGCGCGGACCGCGCTCGCCGCGGAGCTGGAGGTAAGCGTCGTCGACACCCTGCCCGCGCTCGTCGGGACGCTCACGGCCCCGCGGCTCGTCTGGCTGATGGTGCCCTCGGGCGACGCAACGGAAACCGCGCTCGAAGCGCTCTACCCGCGGCTCGAACCCGGCGACCTGGTGGTCGACGGCGGCAACGCGTTCTACCGGGACTCGATCACGCGCGCTCGCTCGCTCGCGGACCGGTCGATCGCGTTCGTCGACGCCGGGGTCTCGGGCGGCACTTGGGGGCTTGCGAAAGGGTACATGCTCATGCTCGGAGGCACGCACGAGGCCGTAGCGCGCGTCGCGCCACTTGCCCGGGTCCTCGCTCCGGCGCCGGACCGCGGCTGGCTGCACTGCGGGCCGATCGGCAGCGGCCACTTCGTGAAGATGGTCCACAACGCGATCGAGTACGGGATGATGCAGGCCTACGCCGAGGGCTTCGCGCTGCTCGAGGCCAAGGAGGAATTCGGCCTAGATGTCGCCGCGGTAGCCGAGCAATGGCGCCACGGCAGCGTTATCCGGTCGTGGCTGCTCGATCTCACCGCCGAGGCGCTCGCCGCGAAGCCGGACATGCGATCGATCGCGCCGGTGGTCCGCGACTCCGGCGAGGGCCGATGGGCCGCGCGCGAAGCGATCGAGCTCGGCGTGCCCGCGCCGGTGACGCAGCTCGCGCTCGCGATGCGCCTCGCGACGCAGGGCGCAAACGACTACCCGGCGCGGCTCCTCGCTCTGATGCGCAACGCTTTCGGCGGCCACGCGATCGAGAGCAAGAAGCAGTGACGCGGTGGCCGAGCAATCTCATTCGGTGATCATCCTGATGGGCGTCACCGGCGCTGGCAAGACCACAGTCGGCCGCCTGCTCGCCTCGGACCTCGGCTACGAGTTCATCGATGCCGACGACTACCATCCGCCGGCGAACGTCGCGAAGATGCGCGCCGGTCAACCGTTGACGGACGACGATCGCTGGCCCTGGCTCGAGCGCCTGAACGAAGTGCTGCGCGGCCGCGCCCCCGCGGTGGTCGCGTGCTCGGCGCTCAAGGAGAGCTACCGGACCGTGCTCATGCGCGGATTACGCGATGCGCGACTCGTGTATCTGCGCGGGACCAGGGCGCTGATCGCCGCGCGGCTCGCCGAGCGCCATGGGCATTACATGAACCCGGCGCTGCTCGACTCGCAGTTCGCGGCGCTCGAGGAGCCACGCCGCGCGATCGTCGTCGACGCCGACCAGGCGCCCGAGGCGATCGTCGCATCAATCCGCGCGCGCCTACGCCTCCCTGCCGATGGGAGCGGGCAACAAAGCGGGGCCTAATCGAGCCGCGACCAGCCCGGCTCGTCGCGGTCGAGGAGCCGCTTGAGGGCGGCGAAGTGGAGATCCGACTGCTGCCGCTCGCCCGCCATCTGCTTCGCCGTCGCCGAGGCGACGCTGTGCGGCAGCCGCTTGAGGTGCTTCCCGGTGCCCTGCGCGATCGCCTGCACGAGGCACGCGCGCTCGAGGTAGTAGAGGTCGTCGAACGCCCACGCGACGCTGTCGCCGCAGACGATCACGCCGTGGTTGGCGAGGAACAGCACGTCGGCGCCGTTCAGCTTCGCCGCGATGCGATCACCCTCGAGGTTGTCGAGGACGAGGCCGTTGTACTCCTCGTCGTACGCGACCTTGCCGTAGAAGCGCAATGCGTTCTGGCTCGCCGGGTCGAGCCGACCGCCCTCGAGCATGGTGAGCGCAGTGGCGTACGGCATGTGGGTGTGCAGCACGCACGCCGGCGCGCGCTTCGACGCGTGGACGCGGGCGTGGATGAAGAACGCGGTCGGCTCGACGGTGTGCCGGCCCTCGATCACCTGCCCCCTGCCGTCGACGAGCAGGATATCGGCGGCGGTGATCTCCGACCAGTGCAGTCCTTGCGGATTGATGAGGAACCGGTCCTCAAGCCCCGGCGCGACGAGGCTGAAGTGGTTGCACACGCCTTCCGAGAGCCCGAGGCGCGACGCCCAGCGCAGCGCCGCGGTCAAGTCGATACGCGCTTGAACGAGCGCGTCGGTGCTGCTCATCTGCCTAACCCCCTTTCGCTCCCGCCGCGCCCGAGCCTCGATCGGCGTCGTTCGCGTCGCGCGAGCGAGGCCGGAATCTAGCACCCGTGTGCGTGCGATTCATAGGAATAGTTCCGCGCGTGAAGTTCCCGTTCGCGGTCGCCTGTCAAGCGCGCGGGCGGTCCGATCGATCGATCGATCGCCCGGCTCGCCCGAGCGCGAGGTGCCCCGCGGTGCCCGGATTGTGCTTGACGAGGCCGCGCACGAACCGGTCGAAGCGCAAGTCGTACCTGGCCTGGAGCGCGCGCGCCGCGCGCTCCAGCGGCGCGATCGCGATCCGGCTCGCGCGCTCGCCGAACGCGAGCACGATCGTGTTGACGCGATCCTCCGACGGCATGCAGAGCACCCTGCCGGCGAACGTCCGCTCGATGCGCGCGAGGTAGAGGCCGAAGCGCGGCTCGTCGGAGATGAAGTTCACGACCAGGAGCCCACCGGGGCGCAAGGCCCTCCGGCAAGCCTCGTAGAACGATTCGGTGGCGAGCGACCGGACTGACCGGCCGTCGTGGAACGCGTCGAGCAGCAGCACGTCGCAGGCGCACCGGGAAGCGCTCACGTGAGCGGCCCCGTCGACCAGTAGCACTCTCACCCGGTCCGCGTCGTCCGGCAGGCCGAAGAAGTTGCGCGCGGCCGCGACCACCTTCGGATTGACCTCCGCCACCGTGATCCGGGTCCGCGGCAGCCGCGCGTGGACGAAGCGGGCGATCGACCCGCCGCCGAGTCCGACCATCAGGATGTCGCGCGGCGCGGGCGCGAAGAGCAGGAACACCATCATCGCGCGCGTGTAGGCGAGCTCGAGCCGATCGGGGGCGGACAGCCGGATCGCGCTCTGGATCGCGTCGCCGCCGAGGTGCAGCGTGCGCACGCCGCGGCTCTCACTGACTTCGACCGACGAACGGTCCCGCATGAGCCAGCGTGTCAGACGGCGCATAGAATCCGCGTCGACATCAGGGAGCAGATTATGGCTTGTTTGGCGCGCTGCGGACTCGCAATCCTGCTGTTCCTCGCCGTAGTCGCGGGGGCTGCCGCGATCCTCGCCTATACCGCGTCCGACTGGCTCTCCGCCGCCGACGCACCCGCCAAGGCCGACGCGATCATCGTGCTGGGAGCCGAACCGACGCGCGCCATCACGGGCGCAGGGCTCTATACCGAGGGCTTCGCGAGCGTCGTCTACCTGACGGTACCGATACGCCCGGCGCGCTGGGTGGCGCTGGAGAAGGACGGTATTCACTGGCCGTGGTTCGACGAGGCTGGCCGGGTGCTCCTTCGCCACCGCGGCGTGCCGGATGCCGCGATCCGCACGCTCGGAAAGGATCTCCTGAGCACGGTCGCCGAAGCGCGCGAAGCCGCGCGCGCGTTCGGGAACCCCGGGACCCTCCTTGTCGTGACTTCGCCCCATCATGTCTATCGCGCGCGGCTCATCTTCTCGGACCATCTCCCCGCGTCGCGCATCCTGGTGGTCGCGAGCGGCGCGGAGGCACTGCCGACGCGCTGGTGGACCGACCGCGAGGCCGCCGTGAACGTGGTGTCCGAGCTGGGCAAGCTGCTTTTCTACAAGCTCGGTTTCGCTTTCACCTGACACACTTGTAACGTCCGGCCGCCGGAACCGCGGCCGGACGTGCGCTGTCCCAAGGGCTTGGAAACATGGCACCATCCTCCTTGACCATGTCGCAATCGAGAACTCCGATCGGGCTCGTCCTCGGGGCGATGCTCGCGCTCTCCGCGGCCACGGCCTATAGCGACGATCTCGCTTCCCGCGCGGCGCTGCAGCGCCAGCAGCAGTCGGACGCCTTCGCGCTGCAGCTCCAGCAGTCGCTCCAGGGCGCCCGCTCGGGGAGCCTGACTCCGCAGCAGCGCCTCGAGTTCGACGCGCTCCAGCGCGATCAGCGCTTCCGCCAGGACGACGCCTTCTACCGCCAGCAGATCCAGCGGAACACCACGCCAGTTGCGCCCGGAAACGAAGCCCTGCGCCGCGCCGAGGCGCTGCGGTTCGAGCAGGACCGACAACAGCAGCTCTCGCGCTTCCGCGCCGAGGGGGAGCCGCCGGCGCCACCCGCCACGAGGGCTGCTCCGCTCGTCGAGCCGGGCGTCGCTACCGCGCCGGTCACGCGCCGCGCGCGGCCGGGTATGGCAGCGAGCTGGTTCGAATCGGCGCCCTAGTCGGCGCCGGTCATCGACATTCCGGGACCGGCGCTGCCGACTGCGGTTCCGCCGTCGCGCGCGGGTCGGTGAGCGACTCGAGGAACGCGATCAGGTCGTTGCTCTCGCCGTCGGTCAGCTTGAGCGGCCGCAATAGCTGTTCGCCGTGCGTGTGGATGCGCTCCATGTCGAGCTCGGAGTAGTGCCGGACGACGTCGCGGAGCGTGGCGAAGCGGCCGTCGTGCATGTACGGGGCGGTGAGCGCGACGTTGCGCAGGCTCGGCGTCTTGAACTGGCCGAAGTTCGCGTGCTGCAGCTCGACGTGCCGCGTCTTCGTCGCCGCGACGCCAGAAGCGTCGTCGTTGAACGACCCAAGGAGGTTGAACGGATCGGCGAGGACGCGCTTGATCCCCCCGTGCCGCCCGGGGTCCACGCGGCCGGGCGCGACCAGGAACGGCACGCCGATATCGTGGAACTCGCCGTTCGTGAAGTTCGGGCCGAAGTGGCACATCCTGCAGTTGCCTTTGCCGACGAACATCTTCAGCCCACGCTGCGCCGCCGCCGGATAGCGCGCCGCCGCCCGCCGTTCGCCGCGGGCGAGGGCATCGCGGAAGTCGTCGAAGGGAGTGCGCCCGGAGGCGAGCGTCGCGACGAAGGCGGCGATCGCTTTCGCGGCATCGACCATCGCCTGCGTGTCGTCGCGCCCCGCGCCGAAGGTCGCTTCGTGAAGGCAGGCGAGCCGGCGGTCGGCGCGCAGGACGCCGCCGATCTGCGCCGCGCTCGCACCCATCTCGCTCGAGCTGAGCATCGCGCGCAGCGCCTGCGACCAGACGCTGTCCGCACCGCCGTCCCACGAGAACCAGCGCAGCAGGCGCGCGTTGACGACGCTCGGCGCGTTGCGATCGAGCGGCGCGAGGCCGATCGCGCGCGCTCGGCCGTCCGTCCACGCCTTCGCCGGGACGTGGCAGCTCGAGCAGGCGACCGCGCCGTTCGCCGACAGCCGCGGATCGAAGAAGAGGGCCCGACCGAGCGCGATCGCGCGCGGGTCGCCGGAGGCGCGATTGCTCGGATCGGACACCTTCGGCTGCGGCCACGGGCCGTGCTGCAGGATCCGGTGCGTCTCCTGCGGCGTGAAGGCGACGCTCGGCGGCGGCTCGCCCGCCGCGGCCGCGCTGCCGGCGAGCGCCGCAACGAGCAGCGCAGCCCGGTTCATTCCACGACGATCTCGGCGGCGAGCCGCTCGGCGCCGCCGGCGCGGTCCACGTCGAACAGGAACTGCCAGCGACCGGGCATGTGAAAGAGGAGGCCTTCGGCGCGATAGCGGCCCTCGCCCAGCGGCAGGACTCGGGCGCGGTAGTTCATCCCGTGGCGATGCTCGGGCATCGCCGCGTCCACTCGCAGACCCGTGGGCGGTGCGCCCGCGCCCTTCGCACAAACGAGCGCTTCGACCGCGAAGTGCTTGCCGACAGCGATCTTGGACGGCGCCGTACGGTAGACGATCACCACGCGGTCGGACTCGATCCGACTGCCCGGCGCATTGCACTCGCGCGCAAGCGTCGGCCCGGCGGCGGCCAGAGCCGCGGCGAGCAGCCATCCCGCCGAGCGGCGCCGCGCGCTCATCCGGGCTTCGCGCCCGCCATCGCTCCCGGGTTCCTACTGGCCATCGCGGCGTGCGATGGTCGCCGCGATCATCGCCTCGCCGTTACGGTACGCGATCCGCTCCGCGACGTCCGCCGGCAGCGTGGCGAGCCAGGCGCGCGACCAGGCCGCGTGCTCCGGCACGTAGTGCCATCGCTCGGCGACGTACGTGTCGGTGCCCACCATGAAGCGATCGGGAAACTCGAGGAACGCCTCGCGCCACTCCGGCGGCGGCTTGCCGCCCGCGCCGTGGTCGGTGCGGAAAGCGAGATCGCACCACAGGTTCTTGTGCTTGCGCAGGAGCTCGCGCACGCGCTCGGGCCGCTCGAAACCCGCGTGCGCCCAGAGGATGCGCGCCTCGGGGTCCTGCCGGAAGAGCCGCTCGACGGCGTCGGCGTCGGAGTGCGCGTGCAGCAGGATGCGGTACTGCCTCGCGAGCTGGACCATCCGGCGCGGCACCGGCAGATCGGCATCGGCGCCGTAGAGATGGAATTCGCCGATCGCGACGTACTTGTACTTCTTCAGCCGCGCCTCGACGTACGCGGCGACCCCTTCGTCGCGCACCCAGGTCGCGATGTCGGAGCGAGTCCGATACGGCCGCAGCTCCGGGAGGATCAGGTCCGGCGCCGCGGCGTAGAGCCGCTGCGTGCCCTCGTCGTTCGAGCTGGAGACCATGCCGCGGCGGACGCCGGCCTTGCGTAGGAGCGCGAGCACATCCTGCGTGGGCACGATCTCGAGCGCGTCGTGACTGTAGTGCAGGTGCGCATCGAAGATCGGCAAGTCGGTTGCTCGCGCAGGCCCGAAGAGCCCGAGACCCGCCGCGAGCGCGAGCGACGCGGCGACGCGCGACGCGCTCCCCCTCGGTTCGTTCCGCATCCGCCACTCCGGTCGATGTTCTTGGATAATGAAGTCCTTATAGAGCCCGGGCGCCGTCCTGTCGAGGGGTCGCCCGCGCGCGCTGTCAACGGAACGTCATCACCGCGAGGGAACTTCCGCTCCCGTGACGCAACCAATCGAGTCGATGCCCCGCCTCGCCCTCCTCGCCGCCCTCGCCCTTTCGAGCGCTGCGCTCGCGGCGCCGGTGCGCACGCCGCACGTCGAAGCGGAGCTTGCCGCAGAGCGCACCGCGATCGTGCCGGGCGAGCCGCTGACCGTGGCGCTGCGCCTCAAGATGATCCCCGGCTGGCACACCTATTGGCGCAATCCCGGTGACGCGGGCGAGCCCACGCGGATCGAGTGGCGCCTGCCGGCGGGGTTCGAAGCGAGCGAGATCTATTGGCCGTATCCGCAGCGCATCCCCGTCGGGCCGCTCGCGGCTTACGGGTACGAAGGCGACGTGATGCTGCTCTCGCGGCTCACGCCGCCGAGCGATCTGCCGGTCTCGCGCGCGGTCACGCTGTCCGCCCATGCAAGGTGGCTGGTGTGCAAGGAGCAGTGCATCCCGGAGGACGCCGAGCTCGAGCTCACCCTGCCGACGGCGAGCGACGGCGCGGAGGATCCGCGGTGGGCGAAGCCGATCGCGACCGCGCGCGCAGCGCTCCCCGCGCCGCCGGCCGCGTTCGCCGGCTGGGCGATCGGTGCGCGCGGCGAGCCTGGCGGCGCAACGCTGATGCTGCGGCCGCCCGCTGGCGTCCCGCTCGAAGGCGTCGCGTTCTTCCCGTTCGAGCAGGGCAAGATCGAGCCCGCCGCGGCGCAGCCGTTCGCGTGGGCGGACGGCGCGTTCCGCCTGAAGCTGAGCGCCGCAGCGCAGCCGGTCGGCGAGTTCACGCGGCTCGCCGGTGTGCTCGTATCGCCGCGCGGATTCGGCCCGTCGACGACGGCGCGCGCGGTGACGATCGATGTGCCGATCGAGGGGCAGGTCACGCCCGCGCTCCCCGCGCCAGTAGCTGCGCCGGCGGCGGCGAATCTCGGTCTCGCGCTGGCGCTCGCGCTCGCGTTCGCAGGCGGCCTGATCCTCAACCTGATGCCGTGCGTGCTCCCGGTGCTGTCAGTGAAAGTGCTGGGCTTCGCGGGGCAACGCGCCGCCGATGCGCGCACACGGCGACGTCACGGCCTCGTCTACGCCGCGGGCGTGATCGCGTCGTTCTGGCTGCTCGCCGGCGTCCTCCTCGCCGCGCGCGCGCTCGGCGGCGAGCTCGGCTGGGGCTTCCAGCTGCAATCCCCGGTCGCGGTCGCCGTGCTCGCGCTGTTCTTCCTCGCGCTCGCGCTCAATCTTTCCGGGGTGTTCGAGGTCGGCACGTTTTTGCCCGATCGTGCCGCGCGCTGGCGTTCCGCGAATCCCGCCCTCGACTGGTTCGGCTCGGGCGTGCTCGCCGTGGTGGTGGCCTCGCCCTGCACCGCACCGTTCATGGGCGCCGCGCTCGGGTACGCGATCGGCGAAGCGGGTTGGCGGGCGTTCGCGGTCTTCACGGCGCTCGGCGTCGGCATGGCGTTGCCCTATGCGCTGCTCGCGCGGTTCCCCGCGTGGCTCGAGCGGCTGCCCCGACCCGGCCGATGGATGATCCGTCTGAAGCAACTCCTCGCGCTCCCGCTCTACGGCACGGTCGGCTGGCTCGCGTGGGTACTCGGCGAGCAGGCGGGAGCGCGCGCCGTTGCCTCGCTCGCCGCCGCGCTCGCGCTTCTCGCCGTCGCGGCTTGGCTGGCCGGCGCCTTTGCCGCGCCGGCGCGGCGCGGTCTCGTCGCAGCGCTGGCGGTGCTTGCGATTGCCGTCGCGATTCCCGGGAGCGACACGGCCGCGCCGGGGCCGCGCGGCGGGCCCGCGTGGGAGCCGTTCTCCGCCGCGCAAGTCGCCGCGCTCGCTGGCGAGGGCAAGCCGGTGTTCGTGGACTTCACCGCTGCGTGGTGCCTCACTTGCCAGGTGAACAAACACCTCGTGCTCGCAAGCGACGAGGTCGTGGAGGCGTTCCGCGTGCGCGGCGTCGCACTCGTGCGCGCCGACTGGACGCTCCGCGACGACGAGATCACGCGCGCGCTCGCCGCGCTCGGCCGCAGCGGCGTGCCGACCTACGTCCTGTACCGGCCCGGCCGAGCCCCGGTCCTGCTGCCGGAGGTCCTCACCCGCGACCGCGTGCTCGCGGCGCTCGACGGTTAGCGGGAATAGGAAACCGCAGCGCGCTGTAGACTACGCATCGGCCCGACCATCACCCGGAGTGCACGAATGAAGCGCAACGCGCTTGCCCTCTCGTTCGCCCTCGCGCTCATCTCGCTGCCCGCCGCGGCCGCCACCGTCGGTCAGGCGGCGCCGGATTTCACCGCCAGCGACCTGCAAGGCAAGGCGGTGAGGCTCGCCGATTTCCGCGGCAAGTTCGTGGTGCTCGAATGGACGAACCCCGAGTGTCCGTACGTGCGCCGCCACTACAACAGCGGCAACATGCCGTCGCTGCAGAAGGAGGTCGCGGCGAAGGACGTGGTGTGGCTCGCGATCAATTCCACGAGCCAGGCGAGCGGCGAGTTCAAGACGCCGGCGGAGATGTCCAAGTGGCTCGCCGGCAAGGGCGCCGCGCCCCGCGCGACCGTGCTCGACCAGGACGGCAAGATCGGCCGGTTGTACCAGGCCCGGACGACGCCGCACATGTACCTGATCGACCCGCAGGGCCGGCTCATCTACGCCGGCGCGATCGACGACCAGCGCTGGGCGAGCACCGAGGAGACCAAGGCGGCGCGGAACTACGTTCGCGCGGCGCTCGGAGAGGCGATGTCGGGCAAGCCGGTCAGCGTCGCAACGACCTCCCCGTACGGCTGCTCGGTGAAGTACTGACGCGAGGCCCTGCCGCACGGATCAGGCGAAATCTCCCGACTGCGCGCGCTTGACGCCCGCTGCCTGCATGGCCGCCCAAGCCTTCGCGAGCGATCCCTGCGCATCGATCCCCCGGCAGAGATCCTCGACGACCACGGCGCCGAATCCGAGCTTGCGCGCGTCGAGCGCCGTCCAAGCGACGCAGAAGTCGGTCGCGAGCCCGCATACGTAGACCTTGGTGATGCCGCGCGCCTTCAGGTAGCCGTCGAGACCGGTGCGCGTCTTGCGGTCGGCCTCGAGGAACGCGGAATAGCTGTCGACCTTCTCGTTGTACCCTTTTCGGATCACGAGCTGGGCGTGCGGGATCGAGAGGCCCGGCGCGAGGTCGGCCCCCTCGGTGCCCTGGACGCAATGATCCGGCCACAGCACCTGGGTGCCGTACGGCAGCTGGACGGTCTCGAATGGCTTCTTGTCGGGATGGACGGACGCGAACGAGATGTGGCCGGGCGTGTGCCAGTCCTGCGTGACGATGACATTCCGGAAGCGCTTCGCGAAGCCATTCACGAGCGGCACGATCTCGTCGCCTCCGGCGACCGCGAGGCTGCCACCCGGGAGGAAGCAGCGCTGCACGTCGACGACGATGAGCGCGTCTTTCGCGCCTGGCCTCAGCTTGTCTTGCGCGAGTGCCGCGACGATGCTTCCGGGTAACGCCGCGGTCGCGGCGCAAGCGCCGGCCGCGCGGATGAACGAGCGTCGGGCCAGGTTCATCGTCGTCTCCTTCTACGCACGGGCGACCTCGACGAGGCAGTCGTAGAACGTCGCCGCGCCGCCCATGTCGGCGGTCGCCTGCGAGGTCACGTCGTTCGCGTTGCGGCCGTCGGGCGAGAGCTTCTTCCACCACACCGACGGCGCCACGACCACGCCCGGTCGCGTGCGATCCGACACCGCGGCCCTGACCGTGAACGAGCCGCGATCGTTGAAGATCCGCACGCCGTCGCCGTCGCGGATGCCGCGCGGCGCCGCGTCGTCGGGGTGGATGTCGAGCCGCGGCCCCCTCTCGGACTCGAGCGCGAACGGCAGGTTCGCAAACGAGGAGTTGAGGAAGTTCCGGCACGGCGGCGAGATGAACGCGAGCGGGTAGCGCCGCGCGAGCGCGGGGTCGGAATGCACGTTCTCGCGCGGCGGGATGTACATCGGCAGCGGGTCGAGGCCGAGCTTCTTCGCCGCCTCGCTGTAGAACTCGCACTTTCCGGACGGCGTCGGGAACCCGCCCGCCGCGAACGGCGCGAAGCGCTCGGGCACGGCGAGGCGCTGCCAGCCCTGCTCCTGCGCGGCCTCCCAGCCGATGCCGCGCATGCGCGGATGCTGCGAGCGAAGCGCCTGCCGACATACCTCCTCGTCCGAATCGTCGAAGCACGCATCGTCGAACCCCATTCGCTTCGCGAGCAGGCGGAACACCTCGATGTTGGGCCTCGCCTCGCCGAGCGGCGCGATCGCGGGATTGTTGGCGACCACGTACAGGTGGCCGTACGACTTGTGGATGTCGGTGTGCTCGAGCTGCGTCGTGGCCGGCAGCACGATGTCGGCATAGTCGCAGGTGTCGGTGAGGAAGATGTCGTGCACCACGGTGAAGAGATCGGCGCGCGAGAAACCGGCGATCACCTTGTTCGAGTCAGGGCAGACCGCGACCGGGTTGTTGTTGTAGACGAAGACCGCCTTCACCGGCGGCCGGGCCGAGAGCAAGGCGTCGCCGAGCGCCGACTGATTGATCGTGCGCGGCTTGCCGCGGATGAGGTCCGGGCGCTCGAGCGTTTTGTGGTCGAAGTCGTAGAAGCC
>Ga0126383_10001808_pt1 | contig 13507 bp, 16 predicted proteins | sample PanSoiMetPlot_35_FD_96882 | JGI IMG/M metagenome (GOLD analysis project Ga0126383, IMG submission 96882) | Tropical forest soil microbial communities from Panama - MetaG Plot_35 | ecosystem: Environmental > Terrestrial > Soil > Tropical forest > Bulk soil | place: Panama | collected 2016-02-17
CATCGTGCACAAGTACGGCAAGATTCCTTCGTGGCATCCGGGAGCGGGCGATGAGGCGTTTTTCTTTATTGACGAGATCGTTATTGAGTAATTGCTGGGCACCCGCCTGGCGGGCGATCAGAGTCTAACTCTGGCGTGTCAAAGCTAAGGCAGCCCGAAGGGCTGCGAGAGAATAGCCGGTGGTCGCAGCGCAGCGTAGACCACCGGAAAGCAGCAAGAATCTCGCCTACACCCTGAAAGGGTGCAAGAACTCTGGCACCCTTTCAGGGTGCGAACTCTTATCGCTGGATAACCGGTGGTCTTCGCTGCGATGCGACCACCGGCTACTCTTTAGCAACCCTTCGGGTTGTAAACCTCACCAGCTACGACAACCATTGTCGTCCAAACCAGGTGAGTCAAATATTTGATTGCCGTTGGGAGAGGTTTGGGCGAGGGCCTTTTAAAATCTGACGTGCTCTTCAGGCACACCCTGTTTACAGAGCTCGCAGTCGGCGGCCGTAGCGTAAAACTGTTCGTCATATTCAACCAGTGATTTGACGGCGACATCGTCGCTGGCATCGGGCGCCGATTTGAAGCGGACGATGGCGCCGCAACCGATTATGGGCGCGCCGAGGCTCCGCACGAGGTCGACTGTCTCGTGAATCGCATTACCACTGCGAATGATGTCGTCGACAATGATGCAGGGATTGATTTCGCCCTGGTTCACGTACTGGCGAAACAATCGCTTGCCGCTCTCCTGCTCGGCCCAATAAATCTGTTCGGCGTTCAAGGCATCGCGAACTCCGAAAGCGACGGGAATTCCCCCGGAGCTGGGACTGATGATGGCGACCTTTGGCAATTGACTGGCGATATCGCGTTCGACCCGAAACTTCCGGCTCAGGGCCACCGCTAACACGCGCGCCGTATCGTAATAGCGAAACGCAAGCGGCATCTGAAAATAATGCGCGGTATGCTTTCCATTCGGATAGACGAAGTGACCTTCGCGAAATGCGCCCGTGCGTTTCAGGGCCTGCATGATCTCTTCGGATGACGGAATCAATTGAACGCCGGTGGCTGCCATAAAGTCTCCTTCAAAATAGTAACGAGTGCTGAGGAGAGAACCACATCCCCTGATCCGCTCAGTCCTCGATCCCCGTCACTCAGTCCTGGATTTGGCGTAGCATAACATCATTACTCAGAGTTTTCATCGAGTTCCAGGGCGCGCTCGATCAGTCCCGTTTGATCTTTTGAAAGGTCGGGCGGCAGGGCCTTTAGCGGGAACCATTTGGCGCTCTTGATCTCGAAGCTTGACGGCTTTGGCTCGCCGATTACCCGCGCCCGGTAAAACAGTTCTACTTGTCCGATGTTGAGCGTCCGGGTAAACAGAAATTTGATATCGTCAAGCTCGATGCTGACCTCCTCGCGCAATTCCCGGCGCAACGCTGCCTCCGGTTGCTCGCGTTTGCAGATGAAGCCGCCCGGGACGCCCCACCCGCGGTCGGCCCGGAACGTATGCTCGAGGAGCAGGATGTGCTCATTGTCGTCGAACAGCATGGCGGCCACCGAGACGGTGAACCGCGGCTGACCCAATCTGGAAAGACGAACCCGGACGGCCGGTGGCAATCGCCGCCAGACTTCCCCCAGTAGTTCCGTGAGCATCGCGGAACAGCATAGCACGCGAGCCTGAATCGCCGTTTACGTTCCGGAGGAGGGAATTCAAGTTGAACTCTCACGCGTTCATCGTTATATTCCCTGCGTCGCGAAACGATGTCTGCCAACGTCAACTCGGCACCAGATGCAATTTCGCCTGCGGTCCCATCGCCCGCAGTTCCCAAGCGCATCACCAACGCGCAGACGGTCTGCAACGAACGCAACGAAAAGAACAAACTCTGTAACGGCCATCTGAAGCAACTGAAGACCGCCGGACAGGCGGCCGAAGTGCATCTGCGGGGCGACGATGTGCTCTTCCAGTGCCATGCGTGCGGCGCGATGTACATGGCGCCGCCGCTCGGTCATGTGCGAGATCCCGACAAGCAGAAGCGATTCGTCGAAGCGGAATTGTCGGCGCTACTCCAGGCCGCGGGCGGCACCCTGCCGGTTATCAAGAAGAATGATAAGGGCGTGTATGTGATGGTCGAGGCGGCCGGCACGGAGCCGGCGCATCCTGTCCCGCCGGCTGCCGCAATGAAGAAACCAGCCGCATCGCCGGCGGCTGCAGCGCCGCCAACTACGCCGTCCGCGCAGGCGACCGCAGTTGCCGAGAAGGCGATGACCCCGCCGCCTAAGGCCGCGGCTGCGCCGGATCGTAAAATGAATCGCCGCTCGACTTATGCCGGCGTGGTCGATACTGGTCCGGTCGCCGGTGAGACCAAAGAACAGAAAATCGCCCGCTTGCAGCAAGTCGTTGCCGGCGCGAAGCAACGCGCCGAGGAAGGTGGCGGTCCGGAGCACGCCGTGGTTGATTCATCGGCGAGCGCCGACGCCCATCGTCCGGCAGCCGAAGCCCAGGCGGCGACCGGCGCGGCATCTGCGGCGCCGTTGAGCGTACCCGCGGCCACGGCTTCGCCGGTTGCCGGCGCCGAGACCCCGGAGCAATTAGCGCCGGACAAAGTTGAACCGGCGACGACCCCAACGCCCACGACTTCGCAGGCCGCCGGCTCTGGTCCCGATCGCAGCTTATTCAAGCGCTCGACCTATGCCGGCGTTACCGATACGGGACCGGTGGCAGGTGAAACCCACGAACAGAAGATCGCGCGGTTGACGGCCCTGGCGGCTGCGGCCAAGCAGCGCGCGGAAGAATCAGGATAGGGATCAAACATGGGGAGATCCGGTGACGCTCCAACTCAGCGATTGAGATTTGCAATGCGGCGGCGAAGCCGCAGTTTTTTTGTCTGCTCGTTGCTCCTGTTAGGGGTAGCGTCCGGTGGCTGCAAATTTCGTGTTAGCCGGAGTGATATTCCCCCAGGGGCGCAGGCCGCCCTGCAGGAAGCGATCGACGACCTTGACAGCGGCCGTTACGACAAGGTCTATCAGGACGCCTCTGATGAGTGGCGTAGTCAATCGTCGGCGGAAGATTCGCGCGCGACGCTGCAGAGAGTCCGGGACAAACTGGGAAGCGCGCGCACCCGCACGCGACAGACGGCGCGCGAAGACCAGTCTTCGAGTGGACCTGTCCCCGGCCATTCGGTGACCGTGATTTATCAGACGACTTTTGATCGCTCAGAGGCTATCGAGACCTTTACGCTGATCGAACAGAATGGCCGTTGGGCGCTGGCCAAGTACCGCGTCAGTTCGAGTGAGTTCCTGTGAGTTGAGATGAAGTCAGTACACCCGGCGTCCAGGGTGGGTTAAGGCAATTGCCTTTGCCGCAATTCTGACTTCTTGATCCTGTCCGCTGACGTGAACCCTTTATGATTGACCGTTACACCTTGCCCGAAATGGGCGCGCTCTGGTCCGCTGAGACCAAGTTTCAGAAATGGCTGGACGTCGAAATCGCCGTGTGTGAAGTGCACGCGGAGATGGGCACGATACCCCGCGAGGCGCTGGAACAGATCAAGCGCCGCGCCAAGTTCTCAGTTGCCCGGATCAATGAGATCGAGAAGACTACCGATCACGATGTCATCGCCTTCACGACCAACCTGGCGGAATCGATTGGGGAAGCGTCGCGGTTCGTCCATTACGGGCTGACTTCGTCCGATGTCGTCGATACCGCGAATGCGCTGCTCTTGCGCGACGCCTGCCAGATCCTGGAGCCGAAGATCGAGGCCCTGCTCGAGGTGCTGCAGCGGCGCGCGGTTGAATTCAAACAGACGCCGCAGATTGGTCGCACGCACGGCATTCATGCTGAACCCACCGCGTTTGGGTTGACGTTTGCGCTTTGGTACGACGAGATGCGCCGCAACCGCGCGCGTTTGCTGAGAGCGCGCGAAACGGTTGCGGTCGGTAAGATCAGCGGCGCGGTCGGCGCGTTTGCCCATCTCGACCCTGAGGTTGAAGAGCGCGTCTGCGCCCGCCTTGGTTTGAAAGCGGCGCCGGTCTCGACCCAGGTCATTCAGCGGGACAATTACGCGGAGTATCTATGCACGCTGGCGATCATCGCAGCCTCGCTGGAGAAGTTCGCGTTACAGATTCGCCACTGGCAGCGCACGGAAGTACGCGAAGCGCAGGAAAAATTCAAACGCGGCCAGAAGGGATCGAGCGCCATGCCCCACAAGCGCAACCCGATTCTCTCCGAACGCATTTGCGGCATGGCGCGTATCGTGCGCGCGAACAGCATCGTCGGCCTGGAAAACGTCGCCCTGTGGCACGAACGCGATATCTCTCATTCCTCGGCCGAGCGGGTCGTGCTGTCCGATTCGAGCATTGCCATCGATTACATGCTGCAAAAAATGGCGTCGCTGATCGACGGGCTGGTCGTTTATCCCGAACGCATGCTGGAGAACCTGAGCCTCACGCGTGGCGCTGTTTTCAGCGGGCAGTTGCTGCTGGCCCTGACGCAGGCCGGCGCCTCGCGCGAGGACGCTTACGAATGGGTCCAGCGGAATGCTTTGAGGGCCTGGGATGACGGCACGGAATTGAAATCGGCCGTCCTGGCGGACAAAGAAATACGCGCGCACCTGTCCGAGGATCAGATAGCGCGCGTGTTCTCTCTGGATACTTACCTGCGCAACATCGACAAGATCTTCGCGCGCGTGTTCGCACGCGCGGACGATCCTGGGATTAACTAGCCGGCCTGAAAATCAGCCCGAATACTTGTCGGCCAGGTTCCCGATAACTGGCAGCTTGAAAATCTGTCCCTGGAACCCTTTGATCGCGGCGATGACAATCGCGATGAGAATTGCCAGGCCGAGCACTAAGCTCAGGAGCGTAAGCACGAGACTGAAGACCGGATAACCAATGGCGTTATCCAGAATCGCGCCGACAATGCCGGCACAGAAATACAGGACCATCACCACGATGAGACCGACGGACAGGAAAATCGACTGAAACGCATGGAACCGCGCGAGCTTGTTCGTCTTGTCAGTCACCACGGTGATGATGCTGAGAATCAAATTAATGTAGCAGACCGGGATGTAGCAGAGCCCCGCGACCACGTTCGCGTCGAGGCCAAGCGCCGATTTACCGGGGGACATATTTTGCATACTTAGTTTCTCCTAACTCAGTTTTAGGTTTAGATGGATCGAGTGTGCTTACTTGTTGACAATTTTCCAGGCAAGTTCGCCCACAATTGGAAGTTTGTAGTACTGGCCCTGATAGGCTTTGATGGCCGCCAGAATCAAGAAGAACAGCAGCACCAGCGCGACGAACATTCTGACCAGGAGCAAACCCCAAAAGCCGAAAAAGCCGAGCGTGTCCCCGAGCGCGATATTGACGATGATCATGAGAAACCGGAATGCGATTCCCACTACGATCCAAACGCCCCCGTAGATGAGCGCCTGCATGGCGTGGTAGCGCAGCAGCCGGTTCGTCTTCTCCATCACAAAGAAGACCAGGCTGAGAATGATGCCCAGCCCGCAGCAGATCATGGTCAAATAACACAGCATTGACGCGAGATTCGCATCCATCCCGATGGAGGTTTGCCCGCCCGGTGCAGCATTCGGTGCTGGTGGTTCCATTGGAGTTGCCATTTTTCCCGCGTAATCCTCGTCAGAATTGCTTAACGGAATGTGTAGAACGGCGGAAATAGTATGATATCGGCTACTCGTTACGCAAGATTTTAGCGTAATATCTTCCGTTCTATGATCCGGCCCGCCCAGCCGGGTGACGCCATTGAGCAGGAAGTAGCGCTAAATCCGAGCGGAGCTCTTTTGATCCGTCGCGCCGGCTTGGGTGCTGACAAATTGATTCCATGAAAGCCAAAGTTTACGTTACCCTAAAGCCCAGCGTTCTCGATCCGCAGGGAAAAGCCATCAAGCATTCGGTTCAGTTGCTGGGATTTGAGAGCGTCAGCGACATCCGGCAGGGAAAATATTTCGAAGTCGCGATCAATAGCGGCGTCAGCGAAGCTCAGGCGCGCGACGAAGCCACGCGGCTGGCGCACGAGGTTTTGTCGAACCCGATTATCGAAGACTTTCGCGTGGAGATTGAAGAGTAACGCAAATTGTTAGTTTGCGATCTAAGACAAAGCGCCGTCAGGCCGGCGCCCTCCAAAACAATATGAAGTTCGGCGTCATAGTGTTTCCCGGTTCCAACTGCGATCACGATGCTTACCACGTGATCTCAAAACATGTGGGTCAGCCGGTCGATTTCATCTGGCATCGTGAAAAGGATCTGTCGAGCTACGATGCGGTGATTATTCCCGGAGGTTTTTCCTACGGCGACTACCTGCGCGCCGGCGCGCTGGCGCGGTTCTCGCCGGTGATGAATTCGGTGAAGGAATTCGCCGCGAAGGGCAATCTCGTGCTGGGAATCTGCAACGGCTTTCAGATATTGTGCGAGGCCGGGTTGCTGCCCGGCGCGCTCATTCGCAACCGCGATCTGCATTTCATCTGTGACTACGTGAACGTGCGCGTCGAGAACACTGACACGCCTTTCACGCATGAACTCAGGGCCGGCAGCGTTCTGCGGATGCCGATTGCGCATGCCGAGGGAAACTATGTCTGTGACGACGCCACCTTGGCGGAACTGCAGGGCGATGGCCGGATTATCTTTCGTTACTGCGGCCCGGACGGCGCGGTAAACGAAGCTGCAAATCCCAATGGGTCGCGCGATAACATCGCCGGCATCTGCAATCAGTCCCGGAATGTGATGGGACTGATGCCGCACCCGGAGCGGGCCTGCGAAGATTTACTTGGGTCGAGTGATGGCCGTGAATTGTTCCGTTCTTTAGCGGGGACCCTGGCGGCCGCGGCTTAGAATCTAACCAAACGGTTAGTTTGCGACCGCAAGCCAACAGCTTGCGTTACTTTAGGAGACTACCAATGAAACTTCATTCAGGTTGGATAGCTGGAGCGATGTTGTTCTGCATTATTTTCGCGTGCGACCTCAGCAACAAGAACAGTAACAACTCGAACAATTCGAATAACAACTCGAGCAGGAACAAGAACGAAAATACGTCGAGCGCTCCGGCAACCAATCGTCCGGCCAATGCCGACGTTTACGTCGAGAAGATTTACATGGCCAAAGACAATGACGGCGAGCCCGGCGATGAAACCAGTTCCTACGACCCGTCCGATCACAAGGTGCATTGCCTGATCGATTTGAACAAGGCGAAGAAGGGAACTGAAATCCGCTTTGTCTGGAAGGCGGTCGATGTGGAGGGCGAGAAGAACAAAGAGATCAAGACCACCGACTACACCACGAACTCGTTTGAGAACAAAGTCCACGGCCACCTGCAACTGCCTTATGATTGGCCCAAAGGCACCTATCGAGTGGAGGTCTACATCAACGGTAACCTCGACAAGACGATTGACTACACGGTTGGGTGACATTCTTTCATGAAACGACTTTTACCTTTCGCCATCATCATCGTGGTCCTGACCGGCGCCGCCGCGGCCGGCTGGGTACTGCTGCGTTCATCGCGACAACAGGCAATTACTTCCTCGCCCACGCCTGATCCGGCGGGCGAGGTGAAAGGCGCTGAACCGCCCCACGTGCGTGGCAACCCGAACGCCGCTGTGACGGTTGAAGAGTTCGGCGATTTTCAGTGCCCGACGTGCGGCACCTACTATGCTGAACTGAAGAAAATCGAAGGTGAGTTTGGCGACAAGCTAAAGGTCATCTTCCGGGAATTGCCGTTGCTGCCGATGCACGAACATGCCCTGATGGCGGCCCAGGCAGCGGAAGCGGCGGGTCTGCAAGGCAAGTTTTGGGAGATGCATGACCTGCTCTACGAAAACCAGACGAAATGGGTGACGGAGAAGGACCTCGTCCCTGTGTTCGCCGATTACGCGAAACAAGTGGGTCTCAATCCGGATCAGTTCATGAAGGACTTAAACGGAGAGACGGTGGCTCAGCGTATCTTTCAGGACGGCAAGCGCGCCCATTCACTCGGTCTCAAGGGCACGCCCAGCTTCTTCGTAAATGGCAAGGAAGCCACCGGCGATCAATGGAGACCCGAGGGGTTGCGCCAGATGATCAAAGACGCGCTGGCGGCCTCAGGAAAGTAAATCTGGAGTGCGCCGCTTGACGGCGCTTTGGTTTGCCAGCGACTCAACTCCGGGGCAACTCTTACAAACCAAAGCGGCGTTAAGCCGCCGTACTCCAAAGACTCACTCAAAAACCGGCTCGTTCGAAATCACTTCGCCCGTTGGTTCAATGATCAGTTTACGATCGGCGGTAATGTGCTCGCCCTCCATCGTAATTTCCTCACCGCTCGGCATTTCCACCGGCAGATGATCGAGAAAGCGTTCCGCATCGATGGCTGACATGCATCCGGTGCCCGCGGCGGTGATGGCCTGTCGATAAACCGAGTCCTGCACGTCCCCGCAGGCAAAAACTCCCGGGATATTGGTCGCGGTTGAATGGCCGTTGGTCTTAAGATAGCCAACGCCATCCATGCCTATCTGTCCTTTAAAGAGTTCGGTATTCGGTTTGTGACCGATGGCGATAAAGACGCCTTCGCAGTCGAAATTGCGTTCGGCCCCGTTGGTGGTATCGCGCAAACGCACACCCGTGACCCCTTGCTCATGCGTCCCGAGGATCTCGGCCAGTTCAGTGTTCCACAGGAATTCAATCTTTTCGTTTCGCAAGGCCTTATCCTGCATGATCTTTGAGGCGCGCAGTTTGTCCCGGCGGTGGGCCACGTAAACACGCGACGCGTAACGAGTCAGAAAAGTCGCCTCTTCCATGGCCGTATCGCCGCCGCCGACCACCACCAGTCGCTTGTTGCGAAATGCCGGCAGTGGTCCGTCGCAAGTCGCGCAGGCGGAGACGCCATTGCCGCCAAAGCCCTGCGGCGTCTTGGCTTCGCCGGGAACGCCGAGCCACTTGGCTGAGGCCCCGGAGGCGATAATCAACGTTTCGGCTTTGACGACGCGATTTTCAGTGTGCAGCGTGAAGGGACGCGCCTGGAGTTCGACCCTGGTAATCCACTCTTCCAGAAACTCCGTCCCGAAGCGTTCTGCCTGCTTGCGAAACTCCATCATCAATGCGGGACCGTCGATGCCCTTGGCAAAGCCGGGATAGTTTTCGACGTCGGTGGTAATCATCAATTGTCCGCCGGGAGTTGTCTGTCGATCGGTATCGGCGGGCGCATCGATCAGCAGGGGATTGAGATTCGCGCGCGCGGTGTAGATCGCCGCGGTCAAACCCGCTGGTCCGGACCCAATGATGACGACCTGGCGGCGGAGTTCTTCGGTAGGCAAATTATTTGTGCTCCTTCTTGGTTTGGAGTGCGCCGGCTTGGCGGCGCTTTTGTCCCTTCATCAGGCCAGGTCAGCGAATCGAAAGCAGCGTCAAGCCGCCGCACTCCAAACGCGTTTACTGTAACTCGGTTAAAGGGAATCAGTTGGCGTTTTCAGTTGCGCGTATAGTATAAATAACAGTGTACAAGTTAGTCGAACCAGGCAGGCCCCTGACCTGAGAGCGTTCCACCAATTGTTCGATTGACTTTCTAATTAGTGAACGCGCACTCGGACGAAAAGCAGATGGCTACCGCGCCGCCCCCGATCCGCACTATTGGTGTGCTCGGGGCCGGCACCATGGGGCACGGCATCGCGCAAGTGGCGGCGGCCGCCGGTTTCCAGGTCCTGCTGCGTGACCTGGACCAGGCCGCGGTCGAAGGGGGACGGAAATCAATCGAACGGAATCTGGCCCGGGGGATCGAGCGCGGCAAAGTCACGGAACAGCAGCGCGACGAAACCCTGGCGCGAATCTCTCTGACCACCGAGTTAGGTGATTTATCCGGCGTTGATTTGATCGTCGAAGCCGCCCCGGAAAATCTGAAGCTAAAGCAGAATTTGTTGCTTGAGTGCGAAGCTATAGCCGGCCCGCACTGTGTCTTTGCAACCAACACCTCGTCATTATCGATTACTCAAATCGCCGGCGCCGCCGCGCGGCCCGGACGCGTCGTCGGCATGCACTTCTTCAATCCCGTGCACCTCATGAAGCTGGTCGAGATTGTCGTCGGCGAGCGCACCAGTGAAGATACGACGGCCGTCGTGCGCCAGGTAGCTTGGCAGTTACAGAAAGAGCCGATCGTGGTTCGCGATGTGCCCGGATTTGCTTCTAGCCGTTTAGGGGTGACCCTGGGGCTGGAAGCGATGCGCATGGTGGAACAGGGCGTCGCCAGCGCGCGCGACATCGACACTGCCATGGAACTCGGTTATAACCATCCGATGGGACCGCTGCGACTGACCGATCTGGTCGGCCTCGATGTGCGGTTGAGTATTGCCGAGTACCTGCACAGCGCTTTGGGTTCAGAAACTTTCCGCCCACCCGATATCCTCCGGCGAATGGTGACTGAAGGAAAGCTGGGCAAGAAAAGCGGCCAGGGCTTTTATGACTGGACCGATGGTGACAAGGCGCAATCAGCGCGCTCGCGTTAACGAGAAAATGGGGGAACCGTAGATCGGGTGGCATCTGTTATGAGTACTCCTTACCACAACGAAGAAAGACGTTTCGCGCTGCGTATGGCGCTGCGGCTTCCGATCGTGGTTTCCGGCCGTTCGGATGACGGCGCCGCCTGGAGCGAGCCGACTGAGACCGACGACATCTCGACTTCCGGCGCCCTGTTTCATCTCAATCAAAAAGTCAGCGTGGGCGAAAAATTGTACATTCGCGCGCACAAGCCGGACGGCTCGCCAACTGAGGCGACGGCCACCGTGGTACGGCTCTCGCCGGCCATCTACGGCACCGCGCGGGTCGGCGTGCAAATCTCCGAACCTTCCGAAAACTGGACCCGTCTGTTCGTTTCCTGGGTCGCCGACGAACAAGCAACGACACCCGGCGATAGCTAATTCCGAATAAAGATCATTTGACACGTATCAATTGATATTTGTCATTTGCTGATCGCGATCACCGCGACAAGGTCAGTACTATCCGCGTCAGCGGATGGGATCAAGCGGCACCCTCAAGCTAGACCGTGATCTCATCCGCCGCCGCGAGCGCTACAGGCCGCACGCCCACCGACGCGAGCCAGCAAAAGGAGTCAGTACCATCCGCGTGAGCGGATGGGATCGGGTGTCCCTTCACTGGCAACCTGATCCCATCCGCTGACGCGGATGGTACTGACCCCGTCGACATCAAACGGCAAATGACAAATCTCAAACAGATGTGATTTACTCTCACGCAAACGTCATAGGAGAAACTTAAATTGAGCAATTCATACGAGACCATCCTGGTCGAGCGGCGGGGAGCCGTCGCTGTGATTACCATTAACCGGCCGGAAAAACGGAACGCGCTGAACATTCAGACACGCGCCGAAGGCGCAGCCGTGCTCGACGAACTCCGCGCTGATGATTCGGTGCGGGTGGTGATTCTTACTGGCGCCGGCGATAAGGCTTTCATTGCCGGCGCCGACATCGCCGAGTTCGCCGAACGCACGGCCATCCAGCAGCGCGAGGTGATGCTGGATCGTTCACTCTTTAACGCCATCGACAGCTTTCCCAAACCGATCATCGCCATGGTCAACGGCTACTGCCTCGGTGGTGGCTGCGAAGTCGCGCTGGCCTGCGACCTGCGCATTGCCAGCGACAAGGCCTCATTCGGACAGCCGGAAATCAACCTGGGGATCATTCCCGGCGGCGGCGGCACCCAGCGTCTCACGCGGCTGGTGGGCGAAGGCAAAGCCATGGAGATGATTCTCGGCGGCGAGATCATCAATGCCGAGGCTGCGCTCACCATCGGCCTTGTCAATCACGTGGCGCCGCCGGACGAACTGGAAACGAAGACCATGGAGATTGCCAACCGCATGGCGGAAAAAAGTCCCATCGCGCTGCGTTTGGCCAAAGAAGCCGTGAAACTGGCGGCGCGTTCAAATCTGGATGAAGGCCTGCGGCGGGAAGTCGATCTGTTTGCGCTCGTCTTCTCGAGTGAAGACAAGGACGAAGGCGTGAAGGCGTTTCTCGAAAAGCGCAAGCCAACTTTCAAAGGACGCTAAAACGGAGCGCAGTTTTCGAGATGGCAGGTGATTTAGAAGAACCACGTTGGTCCGTACTAAGCGATCGCGGCTGCGAAGCGACTGGGGTGATCCATGAAGAAGCCCGGCGCCTGGTCCACCGGCTCGCCGGCGAGGGACGTCACGGCCTGGTCATCCTCACTGATGAAGCGGCCAACCGGATGAGCACGGATCAATCGCCATCAGGCGCCGAAAAGATTGGAAATTCGGTATAGGCGGACGCTGGACCTTCAGGCCCGCCAATTACAAAGAATTGATCGAACCGCCCGGCGCTGCCGCTTCAATTGATCATCAATACGACCTTGCCGAAGGTTTCGTTGGATTCGATACGTTGGTGAGCCGCCCGCACATCTTCCATTTTGAAAACCTGATCGATGACGGGCTGTACTTTTCCTGAGGTCAATAAGGGCACGACCTGCTCGGCGAACAAACGCGTGGCCGTCGCCTTTTCTTCGGCTGACCGTGTTCGCAGGGACGTACCCATAATCTTGAGGCGCTTGCTCATCACGATGCCGTAATCAATCTCCGCCCTGGACCCGCTGGTGGTCCCGACAAATATCAACCGGCCTCTGGTCCCCAGGCATTGCAGGTTGCCTTTCAAATAAGCGGCGCCCACCAAATCAAGCACGATGTTCATGCCGGTCCGCGGCGTCCACTGTTTGGCCGCGTCAGCGAAGCCAGTGGGGTCCTCGCCCGCAATGAAACAGGACGAAGTGAGTCCAAACCTTTTTGCCCGCTCAAGTTTTTCGGCAGTCCGCGAAGTCCCATACGCAAACGCCCCGGCGGCTTTCACCAATTGAATCGCCGCCGTGCCCACGCCCGAACCCGCCGCATGAATTAAGACGTGCTCGCCAATCGTCAGGCCGCACTGGGTGAACAGCGCGTCGTGGGCCGTCATGAATACTTCAGGCACAGCCGCCGCCTCCGCCCAGTCGAGATTATCCGGCACCCGCGCCAGATGATTTGCCGGCAGGTTGACATATTCAGCTTGCCCACCGCCGCCGATGATCCCGAAGACGCGATCGCCGGGATTCCATTCGCGAACTTCGGTTCCGATCGATTCGACTTCGCCGGCGAATTCAATGCCCGGAATATTTTGGGGATAGCCCGGAGGCGCGGGATAGCGCCCGAGCCTTTGCAGAATGTCCGCGCGATTCAAACCTGCCGCGCGCACGCGGACGCGCACGCGATCGAGCGCCGGCGCCGGCGCGTCGGCCACGTCGCGGATCTCGAGACCTTCGACTCCGCCAAAAGAGGTGATGGTGACAGCTTTCATTCCACTACCGTTTAGAGGCGAGCCGCCGTCTTTTGCGGGCGGCAAACCGGCGGGCGGTAGCCCGCCGCTAAACGAGTTCCAAACCGGCGGCGTGGTAGCCCGCCGCTAAACGAGTTCAAAGCGCCGCTAAACGAAAATCGATGTCTGGGCCGGGCTATTCTTCTTCTTCGCCCACAATGCGGCGAAGGTGAATG
>Ga0126383_10001809_pt1 | contig 13495 bp, 12 predicted proteins | sample PanSoiMetPlot_35_FD_96882 | JGI IMG/M metagenome (GOLD analysis project Ga0126383, IMG submission 96882) | Tropical forest soil microbial communities from Panama - MetaG Plot_35 | ecosystem: Environmental > Terrestrial > Soil > Tropical forest > Bulk soil | place: Panama | collected 2016-02-17
GATCTTAAACCAGTTGAAGAGGCCAGGATGCCTGTGCTTTCGGCCACGGACGTCACGGATATACCTGCGGAGTTTGTTGCCGATCGCTTCATGATCCAGGCGGACAACACTTGGTACATGTTTTTCGAGGTCATGAACAGGCAAACAGACAAGGGCGAGATCGGATTAGCCGCGAGTGCGGACGGCATCGAGTGGCATTACCAGCAAATCGTGCTGTGTGAACCATTTCATCTCTCCTATCCATGCGTGTTTTGTGCCGGTGAAGAATATTTCATGATTCCTGAAAGTTTCGAAGCCGAGGCAATGAGGCTCTACCGGGCCGACCCGTTTCCGGTCAAGTGGTCGTATGTGACAACTTTATTGGACGGGCCTTGGGTGGATTCGTCGCCCTTCTTTTTTGATGGCCGGTGGTGGGTTTTCTCCAATCCTGTCAGGCCAGGAAATCAAATACTTGAGCTCTTCTATGCAGATGCTATTGAAGGCCCTTGGCAACGCCATCCGATGAGTCCATTGATAAGCGGCGACAATCGCATGGCCAGAGGCGCTGGAAGAGTCATAGTGGTAGACAACAAGCCCCTTCGATTCGCCCAGGACTGTTTTCCTTACTACGGAACCAGCGTCCGGGCATTCGAAATCACTGCCCTGACAATCTCCAGCTATGTGGAGCGGGAAATGGAAGCTAGTCCGATCTTGTATGCCGGAGAGGAGTTGTGGCGGCGCCAGGGCATGCACCATATTGATCCGCATTTCGTAAATGAACAATGGTTTGCTTGTGTGGATGGTTGGCGCTTTGAAGAACATCTGCATCTTGAGGAAAACACCTGATGATTGAGAGAATTGACCACTTGCCTGCTGTTCTCACCTCCTTCGCCTACAGAGAGGAGTATTTCCCGGAACTGGAAGGAATGCTTGCCACCGTTCGCAGGCATCATCCCACATGGCATCTTGTGACAGGCAGAGGACCTATATCCGGTTTTAAGGGTGTAGCGCTTGAAGTCGAATCTCCCCAGGGTAATTCTCGCTGGACTTTGCCTGTATCTTTTGAGCTTGATGGTAGCCAAAACGATTGGCTGCGGATCGTCTGGATGAAAGCATGGTGGGTGGCTCAGGTTTGGCACAATCTGGGAAATCTCCTTCCTTCCCCTTATAGACGGATCGTCTGGCTGGATGCGGATGCGCGCCTCAACGGCCCCCTTGACATTTTCCTTGAGCCGGAGAAGGAAGTAGTTGCGGGCGTCTGGGGAGGGGCAGAGGGAACTCCGGATGACCACATGCTGAGTGGATTTGTGATTTTTCAGGGAAGCAAGGGTGGAGTTGTGGAGTCCGTCATCAATGAATGGTCAACAAGGTGTTTGACCCATATCTGCAACCCGCCATCCCCCTCGACTCCCTTCGCTGTGCTGGCGCGGAACTGGGGCGGAGGCGATCAGGAAGTCTTGACTGCAGTGCTGCTATCGGAGATGAAGCGTTCGCATTTCACGCTCTGCAAGCTGATTGAGTATGACAAGTATTGTGGCGTAGCCGACTACCAAACGGGACTGCCCAAGCAGGACGCTTTAATCGACCAGTGGATGATGAATAGAAGAATGAGAATGCCCCAAAAAAAATGGCCGCCTCCGGAATGGGCCAGACGGAGTCGCGGCAGCAATTGAATCGACGAAATGAGGACGTTAGTAAGATGAAGGCAGAACTTAGTATCGAACACGCCGCAAAAAAAATTCGCCGCCAGGTTTGGTCGATTGGCATTTTTAGCGGAGAAACGCTCTCCGATTTAAACCAATCCCTGGAATTGACCAGCACTTTGTGGACGGCCGATGGTTTGCCTGTGTCGATGGTTGACGGCTTGAAGACATAACGCCTGTATTAATGAAGGGGAATGCTCAATGATTAAGAGAATAGCTCAATTGTCGGCTGTCCTGACATCGTTCGCTTACAGAGAGGACTATTTTCCCGAAATTGAGGCCATGCTGGCCACCGTAAAGGAACATCATCCCGATTGGAGTATTGTCGGTGGCAGAGGGCCGGTCGCTGGATTCGAACTTCCGACTCTGGAGGTCGAATCGCCGGCAGGCAGATTTCACTGGAGTTTGCCAGTTTCGCTCAATCTCGGCAGCGAGGAGGATGATTGGCGAAAGATCACCATGATGAAAGGTTGGTGGCTGGCCCAGCTCTGGCAAAGCCTGGACACTCTTTGCGGTCCAAGCCTTTCTCAACCCAATCGCGTTGTGTGGTTGGATGCAGATGCACGGCTGAACGGCCCATTAGATATCATCCTCGAACCAGAAGGTGAAGTGATTGCGGCTCCCTGGTGTTATGACGATATTGATGTCCCTGGCTATGCGCATATCCTTAGCGGCATGCTGGTGTTGCAAGGTAGCAAACAGGGGACAATCGCCGCCATATTGGCTCAATGGTCGGCCGCGTGCCTCGATCGCATTCAGAATCTCCCGCCTGCCACAGTACCTTGGGGAGACGGCGACCAGGAAGTGTTGACTGAGCTTTTGCAAAACTTTCCCCAATCCATCGGCGACTACACGCTTATCAAACTCCATGAGGAAAAATACACAGGATGCCCGATTGCGAAGGGCAAACGCTTACGCCGGTCGCTGATAAACCATTGGAACATGAGTTGGCGCATGAAGAAGCCCCCAGAGCAGCGTGACAACAGGTGGCCCCCGGCGGAGGAATTCCGCCGCGCTGCCGCCAGCGGTGGTCCGGTTGCGGAACTCAAGTGGACACCACATGATGATGAATGAAAAATGAGACTTCAAAAAGATCGCCTTTCGGAGCAGACCCGACGCAGAACTCTTTCCTAAACCGATATTGCACGGCCAGCGCTAGAACAGGAGACGCTCTGTGATTAGCAGAATAGATAAATTACCGGCAGTATTAACTTCCTATGGCTATCGAAGTGAATATGTCCGCGAACTGGAAGGAATGATTCCAACCGTTCGAGAGCACCATCCAGACTGGCCTATAGTGGTCGGCAGGGGGCCTGTATCCGGTCTTGAAATGCCGACCCTTGAAGTCGAATTTCCATCAGGCAATTGCCACTGGAGCCTGCCCGTTCCTCTCAACCTGGAAGAGAACAGAGAAGCTAGTGAGAGAGACTGGGCCAAAATCGCTCTGATGAAACCCTGGTGGATAGCCGAAGTGTGGCACAATCTTAAAAAACTTACTCAATCGCCACGCAATCGCCTCATCTGGCTGGATGCAGACTCCCGCTTGAATGGTCCCTTGGATATCGAGCTTGATCCAGATGCAGAGATCGTTGCTGGGCCTTGGTGGGCCGGCCAGGACTGGCTGCCTGAGGAGCATATTTGCGGCGGTTTCCTGTTCTTCCAGGGCAGAAGTGGTGGAATAGTGGAAACCATCATCAGCCAATGGTCCCAACAATGTATCAGCTACATACAAAATTTGCCGCCACCGCACCTTGTTGGGCGGGCCAGGCTGCGTGATGACGACCAAAAAGTACTGACTGACTTGTTAAAGCGCAACGCCAGCTCCCATCTGCTTTGGCTCAAGCTGGATTTCGAAAAGTATTGCGGTGTACCTGATGACGACACTGGTTTTCCACCAGAGAAGTCTTTGATCGATCAGTGGATGATGAACGAAAAGATGAGATTACCGCAGCATCGCGACCTTAACTGGCCTCCACCGGAAGAGGCAAGACGCCGTCACATCAAGGATTCAGTCTAACCTCTAAAGGACAAGCAGCTATCTTGGAAGTGCAATGAACAACGAAGTGGAACCAGAGACGGCCGTCAGATACGAGATCTTGACGGAAATAGAGAATGTCCGGTTAATCGTGTCAGAATGGGACTACTTATTGGCGACATCCAGATGCAATCTGGCATTCAATTGTTCCAAATGGTATCTGGCGAGGATTGAACTTCTGCCCACCATTCAGCCATTGGTTTTTACTGCCTATCGGGATCAGGTTCTCGCGGGCGTTTTGCCCCTTTGGCTTGAGCCAGGCCGGCGATTGGCAACATTCGGGGATGATTACCGAGATTATTTCGACATTATTGCTGCCGATGAGGATCGCGCGGTCACTACTGGCTTGCTGAAACTTGCTCTCCAGGGCGCCTGGAATTATGACCGTCTGGACCTGGGATTAGTAAAGCGCGATTCCAATTTGGTAAAAGGGGCAGAAGCCTTAGGCCTGGCCGAAACTGTTGATGTTTTTTTTGCTCCTGGCAGATCCATTGCCTATGCCGTCTTGGATCTCTCGTGCGGATACAATGAATATCGGAAAAGGTTGAGTCGAAACTTCCGCCGTAGTTTGAACCTTGCTCACAATAGGGCCAGGAGAGATGGCCTGATTGTTCGCGAGCTAACGCCCGCAGATCTGGATCCAGAGCTTCTCCCTGACACCTTTTTATCATTGCACCTGAGCCGATTTGGTGATCGTTCGGATTTTAGATCGTCAGAGTCCTGGGTGCGAAAGCTGTTTCCCTCGCTATTTGCGGAACAGCGCATGCGGGTGTTTGCAATACTGAACAAAGGGCAGATAGTGGGAATCGATCTGCAGATGATAACGAAGTCAGGAATGTACAGTTACAACACAGGGTTTCTACCTGAGATGCGCCAGTATGCTCCAGGGAAACTCATGATTCACCAGGCCATCGAGCAGTCTTGTCTGGAAGGAATGACTGAATATGATCTTGGATATTGGGAACCGGGCTACAAGCTCGATTGGCAGCCCATTAAGCGGGAAGTCGGCGACCTGCAATTCGCTACCGGCCTGAATAGCATTAACCATTTAGACTTGGCTGTCTTATGACTATTAAAACTATAGAAAACATGGTAGGTGTTGTCCAGTATGGAAATAATGTTAAATATAGGATATACACCGACTTGGCGGAAATCAGAGGATTGTTTCAACAATGGGAAGACTTAGTGGCAGCTTCACAGTGTAATAAGGTATTTGCTTCTCTGGAGTGGTATCTGGCAAGCTGCCGCATGGATACTTCTGGCACGCCATTTGTGATTGCAGCTTTCCGGGGCTCGGAAATGACCTGCATTTTGCCGCTCGTGCTGAATCGAACGGTCGGAGTGGCCAAGTTTCCCAACTACGGCAGTGACTACAACGATGTCTTGGTTCGAGGCAGCAATCCCGCGCTAGTGGCTGATTTGTTCAGATATGCGCTATCAGTCGCAACTCCGCTCCGGCATCTTAAACTGTCTAGACTGAGGCCGGATTCTAACTGCCTCTTAGCTTTACCCTATTTCAAACATGAGTCCAATATCGAATGCCGCCACAGCATTATTGATTCCTTTTTTTATGCGGACTTGCCATCCAGCTTTGAAGATTATCTGGCTTCCCTAGGAAGGAAATTCAGGAAGAATATCAGGAGAGCCCTGCGTGCTGCGGCAGCAACGAATGGGTTAACCATTTGCGAGTTATACCCTGAAAGTCTACATCCAGCCGAGCTTCCAGATATATTTTTCCAGCTCCTCCTGTGCCGTCACAGTCATATGGGCTTACCGGAGCAGATAAAGACCCAATCTTTTGTCAGCGAAGTGTTGCCGGTGATGTTTCGGAAAGGAAGCATGCGGGTGTTCGGACTGTTGGAGGAGGAACGCATCATAGCCATAATGCTCTTTTTCGTTGCGGCCCAGGGCCTCCTAGCTTGGAACGGTGGGTTCCTGGCAGGGAAGGAGCAGTGGTCGCCTGGAACCTCCCTCTATGCCTTCGCTATAAGACAGGCAATTGCCGAAGGGCTTCATGAGCTTGATCTTGGCGCAGGGGATGAGGACTACAAGCTGCATTGGACAAACCGCGAATATAGGATCAGCGAAGTTGAACTGATTTCTAAATACTAAGACCATGGCGTCAATCCGTAGATTGCTGACGTATGTTGCGCGCTATAGGGCGATGCTCCTCTGGGGGATCCTGTGCCTTATTGCTGCCAACCTGTCCAAAGCAGCAGTGCCGTTGATTCTCCAGCAGGCTGTGGATGCCCTGCTTCGAGGCATCACCTATTCCCTGTTGCTTCGCTATAGCGTCATGATCATTGCGGCCGCTTTGCTGCAAGGTGGATTTGTATTTTCCCAAGAGCGATTGCTCACCGGAATGACGCGGAAGATTGAGCGCGACATGAAAAACGATTTTTATGCGCATCTTCAGAAAATGCCACTGGGGTTCTTTCGCGAGAATCGGACGGGAGAGTTGATGGCGCGGGCCACCAACGATATGAATATCGCCGTCAGCGCCGGCATGAGAGCTTTCGTGTACTCACTGAATACGGTCGTCGCGCTCCTGGTGATTTTGCCCCTCATGGCCAGGCTTTCCTGGAGGCTTACCGCTTTAGCATTTGCTCCATTGCTGCTGGCCATCATCGCCACCGTGTTTTTCCAGGAAAGGATGCGAAGCTGGTCTGAAAAGATCCAGGAATCGTTGGGAGAGATGTGCGCAGGCGCCCAGCAGGCGCTTGACGGAGTCAGAACCGTCCGCACATATACGCAGGAGCGCGCAGAAATCGAGGCATTCAGGCAAATCAATCAGCAATATTTAAGCCATAATCTCCGCCGCAACCGGTTGGCCAATATGGTCTACCCGGCTATGCAGTTTTTTGTCGGACTTAGCTTTCTTGCCGTGCTTTGGTATGGCGGCAATTTGGCTTCCTCCAAAAGTCTCTCGATCGGCCAATTCCTGGAATTCATTGTTTATCTCAGTTATGTCGCCTGGCCCATGCATGAGCTGGGAGAGCAACTGACTGTTCTCCAGCAGGCAGTTGTCTCCATGGGTAGACTCGATTGTATTTTGTCACTACAGCCGGCTATCCAGGATCTTTCCGGCGCTGCCGCCATTGACAGGATTGATGGCGGCATAGAGTTTCGAAACGTGACCTACACACCTGAAGGAACGGATCGTCCTGCCCTGGCCGGCGTCAGTTTCCGCATTAAGCCTGGTCAAACTGTGGGATTAGCTGGCCGAGTGGGTTCGGGAAAAACCACCCTCATGAATATGGTTCCCAGGCTGCTTGATCCCTGCTCCGGCGATATTCTGATTGATGGACATTCAGTCCGCCACATTTCTCTCAAGTTGTTGCGTTCCGCCATCGGTTATGTTCCCCAGGAAACCTTTCTTTTCAGCGACACGATTGCGGCGAATATCGCCTTTGGAAAGCCGGAAGCTACCCAGGCTGAGATTGAGCAGGCCGCAATCACCGCCGGCCTGGGTCCCGATATCGCTGCATTTCCTGACAGCTATCAAACGATCGTAGGAGAGCGCGGCGCTACCCTTTCAGGTGGCCAGAAGCAGCGAATCAGCATTGCCCGCGCTGTCCTTCCGCGTTCGTCAATCCTGTTGCTGGACGACGCTCTTTCGTCGGTTGATTCTTACACGGAAGAAAAAATTCTTTCCCGGCTGCGGAACGTGAGGCAGGGAAAAACCTGCCTCATATCCTCCCACAGAATCTCAACTTTGAGGGATGCCGATCTGATCCTGGTGTTGCATAAAGGGACAATCATTGAGCGTGGAACGCACGCTGAACTGCTGGCCAGGGGTGGCATGTATGCGGAAATGTATGAGACGCAATTATTGGAAGAAGATTTGGCGGCAAGTTGAGAACTGATACGAAAGCGGCTCTGGCCATCGGGTTCAGACCATGAGTGATGGACATAATCGCGAAGAGGGTCGGGATAAAGTCTACGATCGGCGCCTGGCTGCCAGATTGCTTAAATATCTCTTCCCTCACAAGTGGTCCGTTCTTGCGGCATTGGTTCTGAGCATGGTCGACGGTCCCCTTGCAACCGCAGGCCCGCTCCTGACGAAAGCAGCTATTGATCTCTTCTTAGTTCCCGATCCCTCGCGGCCGCCAACCGGCTATGTGCTCTGGCTGAAGCAATCCGCGGACGCGGTGGGCCTGGGAGGGTCAAGAAGTCGAGGCTTTATTTTTATTGCAGCATTGTTTCTGCTGTGCAATCTCGTTCAATCCGCAGCGGCATATCTTCACGAGGTTATCGCGGAGAGTGCAGGACAGAAGGCAATTTATAAGCTGCGGCAGGAGATATTCAGCCATTTGCAGAAAGTCCCAATTCAGTTCTATGACCGGACTCCTGTTGGCGGGATGATGACCTATATGACCAATGACGTTGATGCTCTGGTCGAGATCTTTAGTTCAGGGATGATCGCCGTTCTCAGCAATGTGGCAATAGCCATTTATATTGTGGGCTGCATGTTGCGAATCGATTGGTCTCTGGCGCTGGTGTCTTGCGCCACCCTGTTAGCGATGACGGGGTTTGCAGCCTGGTTTCGAATCATAGCTCGTCCCATTTCCCGGTCTTTTCGTGAGCGCATTGCCGCCATGAATGCTTTTTTGCAGGAGCATCTCACCGGCATGCAGGTAATTCAGATTTTCAATCGTGAGGCAGAGGAGATGCGCCGGTTCGAGCAGGTGAATGAAGCGCGCTTGCGGGCAGGAATGGCTGCGTTGTTCCGCAATGCTCTGTTTCAGCCGGCCATCGCAACCCTGGCATTGGTCGGAATTGCCCTCGTCATCTGCTTCGGTGGCATCCAGGTAATGTACAAAGTTATCTCACTGGGGACCCTCGTTGCCTTTATCCAACTGGCGCAATCCTTTTACGACCCGGTTGTAGACCTTCACTCCAGGTATCCCGTCTTGCAATCCGCCTTGGCCTCATCTGAGCGAATCTTCAGTTTTTTGGATGAGCCAGTCTCGAATCCTTCCGTGGAGAAACCAGTAGAGCTGGGCCGCGCCCGCGGCCGCATCGAGTTTCGCAATGTCTGGTTCGCCTACAAGGCTGACGATTGGGTACTGAAGGATGTCTCTTTCAATATAGAACCGGGTGAGAAGGTCGCCTTCGTCGGCCTTACAGGAGCAGGCAAAACAACCATCACCAACCTTCTGTTGAGATTCTATGAAATCCAGCAGGGCCAGATTTTGCTCGACGGCATAGATATCCGGCAAATAGATCTGCTACAACTCCGTTCCAATTTCGGCATTGTCCTCCAGGATATCGTTCTCTTCTCCGGCGATATAACCTCCAATATCAGGCTGGGAGATCATTCGATCTCGGAAGCTAAAGTGAGGATCGCGGCCCGTCAGGTTCATTTAGACCCAATTGTCACGGGACTGGAGAATGGTTATCGATCCGCGGTTCTCCAGAGAGGGGCAAATCTTTCCACCGGACAAAAGCAGCTGGTCGGCTTTGCCAGGGCGCTTGCATTTGATCGTCCTATTCTAATACTGGATGAAGCCACCAGTTCGATTGACAGCCGGACAGAATCACAGATTCGTGATGCTATCCAAAAAATAATGACAGGCCGGACTGCTGTTGTCATTGCGCATCGGCTGTCCACTATCCAATCGGTAGACAAGATCCTGGTGATGCAAAAAGGTGAGATTCGCGAGTGCGGCAATCACAAGTCCCTTCTTGCCCGGCGAGGACTGTACTGGGGATTGTATCGGTTGCAGTTTGGGGGGAATCCTATTGCCGATGCTGAAATGACGATGGATGCTGGGTACCTGTTTCAAAGATAGGGTTTGAAAGCGCACGGGTTCGCCGTGCAGCTCATGCCCACAAAATGTGGGCTTCAGCCCCCTGAGTTTCGAAAGCTAGTCCACGCAGGCGGACGCTTGAAACACGCCTTGGTATCGGAAGTATGCTCCTGAGGAAAGGGCCATGAACAGTGAACAGCTAAAAACAACCTTAGACTTCTGGAATCCGAAGGATATGACCCACGCTCGTGAATTGATCCATCCGGCGGAGGATTGGAGCAAACCAACCAACGATATTGTTCCTATACTTATCAACGAGGTACAAACTGGCGGTATAGCATTAGAAATCGGTTGTGGTGTGGGCAGGCTACTGCAACCGATGGCGCTTTACTTCAAACAAGTAATAGGTTTAGATATTGCTCCTAACATGCTAGCGCTGGCAAGACAGTATCTGGATAAGAGTGAAAATGTCAAATTGGCACTGATCGAGAATGATCTTTTTCCTGTGGAGAATAACAGTGTAGATTATGTATTCTCTGTTATCGTCTTCCAACACATTTACTGCCAAGAAGTAATAAAGCGTTATTTGTTGGAAACGCAGCGAGTACTGAAGGTCGATGGGCTAGTGCGGGTACAAACTAACAAGGGCGAGCCTGGAACTAGAGGATATCATGGACACTTCTATAAATCATTGGAAGACTTTGCAGCCGAGTTTACGAACGTGGGGCTTAAAGTGATTGATGCGCAGGAAAAGCTGTGGGAGGATAGCTACTTGTGGGTCACAGCGACTAAAAGAATGTAAGGTCGACAGTGAATCAGGATTTCCATTGCACGGAATTTAGGAAAACCTTGCAAACCTTGGCGCATGCGCGGAGCAGATATCCACCGGTAACTGATTTCATATGCGGAGATGAAGAGTATTCATGGATACCGGTATTCAATGCGAGGTTGTGACAGACTCGCGGAGTATCCTTTCACTCTGTGAAGAATGGAATGTCTTGCTCACGCATTCACGTTGCAATCGTGCTTTCAATTCTTCACAGTGGTATTCCGCCGTACCTCTGATCCTTCCTGAGCTGTCGCCATTTCTCTGCATTGCCCGGCGTGCAGGAACTGTGCAAGGCATCCTTCCCCTCTGGCTTGATCAACGCCAGCAAAAAGTCGAATTCGCGGGTCATTTTTGTGATCATCTCGACATCATTGCCGCCGATGACGACTTGGAAGTCATGACAGGCTTGCTCGCCTTTGCGCTCCAGGAGGCGTCCAGGTACGGCGGGCTTTCATTGAGGCGCATAAAACCTGATTCCAACTGTGTCCGGGCGGCCCGCGCGCTGGGCTTTTGCCGCCAGATCGAGGAAGGATTCGCTGCCGGGACCGCTCGCGAGTACGCCGTGATTGATCTCAGTCTGGGATACGACAGATATTTGAAGAGCTTGAGTAGAAAGTTCCGCCTTACTCTGAACCGGATGCGTAATAAGGCTGAACGAGATGGAATTGTGACGCGTGAATTGCACCTGCATGATTTTGTTCCCAAGCGTCTTCCCGAAGCATTCCTTTCTCTGCACTCAGCTCGCTTTGGCGGGAAAAGCAGACTGCTTTCCCAGTCGGCGAGCGCCTGGGTCCATCACCTCCTTCCTTCTCTCTTTGCCGGCCAAAGTCTGAGGGCCTTTGCTTTGTTTGTAGGCGATCAGATAGCGGGGATTGATCTGGCCATGGTCGGCAGTTCAGGCCTCTACGCCTGGACTGGCGGGTTCTTGCCGGAAGTAGAGCAATATGACCCCGGAAAACTTTTGATCGACAAGACGATTCAGTTGTGTTCCGTGGAACGCCTCATGGAATATGACATCGGCTGGTTCCAGCAGCAATACAAGGCCCATTGGAAGCCAAACATTCGCCGGATCGGCAATCTTCAATTCGATGGATGTGAATATCAGTCTTCCAACGCCATTGCAGTCGGCAATCAAAGCGTATGACGGGAGTCCCTATGTATTCGACCGTCCCCATTTTGGTCCTGGATGAAGCGACTAGTTTCATTGACTCTCAAACGGAATCCCTGATCGGCGATGCAGTACAAAAAATAATGGCCGGGCGAACTGCGCTGGTGATCGCTCACCCGCTGTCCACCATCCACGCGGTGAATAAGATATTCGTGATGCACAACGGCGAGATTTGTGAATCGGGAGATCACCAAGTTCCTGCTGTCTCGCAAGGAAGTGCTAATTGATGGATAATCCTGGGAACTGACTGGCTGCAAAACGCAGTGATCTGAACTGACGTGCTATATGGCGAATCCTCTCGGACATGGCCAGGAATTTGGCGGCATTCGCACATTTCTGCATGCCCCTTATATGAGTGACATCGAAAAGACCGATGCGGATGTCGTGGTCATTGGAGTTCCTTTTGATGAAGGTACTTCCGCCCGTCCCGGGGCCCGCTATGGTCCGCGCGATATTCGCGAGGCATCTCTGATCTCCGCGTGGGCTAGAAGGAATGGCTTCTTTTATATAGACGGTGAAGAGTGGGTCCTGCGGGGAACCAGGTGGGTAGACGTCGGCGACGTTGACGTGGAACCGATGGAACCGGGCATTACGTTTGGAAGAATCACGGAAGCAGTGCGGGCCATCCGCCACAGGAATGCTTTGCCAGTGGTACTTGGCGGGGATCACTCGATCTCTTTTCCCGTGATTCGAGCTTATGAGTTGGCGACCTTGACTGTGGTCCACTTCGATGCCCATCTCGACTCTTACGGTACCCCGCCGACCGCAGACGCAATTCCCACCTTCGTGACCGACCACGGATCATGGGTGAGCGCCGTCGCACAATTGCCGAGCGTCAAAATCGTCCAGATTGGCATGCGTGGCGTCGCCAACGATGAGCACGGCTTAAGGCTATCCAGAAGATATGGAGCAACAGTCGTAACTTCAGAACAAATCCATCGAAGGGGCATCCTGCCCGCTCTTGACGCTGTCCCCAAATCCGAGAATATTTATGTCTCTCTCGATATCGATGTGCTTGATCCGGCGCTGGCCCCCGGCACCGGAACCGTAGAAGTCGGCGGACTCACCTTTCAGCAGCTAAGCGATATCCTGCGTGCGATTCCATCCAAGGGCCGACTTGTGGGCATGGATCTTGTGGAAGTCAACTCCTATTACGACTCAACAGGCGTTACGGCCCAGACCGCAGTGAGATTGATTATCGATCTGCTAGGCGCGGCCCTCCCCACCAAAGCTGCTGAATAGTCCTAAAACGTTCAGGACCGAGGCCAGGTTGTTTGAATAGGTCTTCAACTGATTAAAGAGTTCCGGTTTTCGTTCTCGCGGCCGCGCTCTTCTGCTCAGGATCAATGCCATCTCTCTTCTTTTGCGTTGCCAACGCCTCAGTAAACCACAGGAGTTCGTCAAAGTATGCGTTGGCGCGCCGGGTAAATGCCTGATCGAGCGGGTTCCCTTGATTGTCAAAAGATTCCTGCACTTTGGAAACCGGCAAAATAGCAGGAATCGGGATGCCGCCAAGGTGAAGAATCACTTGGCGGAGTGCGGTCAGACAGAGCATTCCGCCTGACCATGCCGCTGAAACGGTAACAATTCCAAAAGGCTTGCGTCTGTACTCGTCTTTGAGATAATCGAGTGCGTTTTTGAGCACTGCGGGATAGCTACTGTTATATTCCGGAGTCACGATCACGATCGCATCAGCTCGGCTTACGTGAGCACTAAACTCGCGCACTGTTGGCAGAGCATCATTTGTGAATCTCAACCTTTCCTCCATCATGGGCAGGTTAAGGCGTTTGAGATCAAGCAGTTCCGTGCTTACGCCGGGTCTTTTGGCCAACAAGTCGACAACAAAGCTGGCGACCTTGGCACTTTCGCGGCTTCTTCGCATACTGCCGAGGATTACGGGGAGGTAATACATTGCGACTGCCAAGTGTAACCAACAAATGAATAGATGTTTCGGAACACCACACGTGAACTGATCGGGTATCATGCACGCGGGTTTAAATTTTAGGTGAAAAGTATTCGACTCTGAGA
>Ga0126383_10001812_pt1 | contig 13493 bp, 9 predicted proteins | sample PanSoiMetPlot_35_FD_96882 | JGI IMG/M metagenome (GOLD analysis project Ga0126383, IMG submission 96882) | Tropical forest soil microbial communities from Panama - MetaG Plot_35 | ecosystem: Environmental > Terrestrial > Soil > Tropical forest > Bulk soil | place: Panama | collected 2016-02-17
AAACTTGCGCTGAAACTTGCGCCGAAACTTGCGCCGAAACTTGCGCCGAAACTTGCGGATGAAGGTGGATGAAGCTCTGCGCGCGAGTGGCGGACCCTCCCAGGGCGACATCGGTAATCACCCAATCGCCATTGGCTTTGCGGACGACGCTTCGTTCGTGCGTCATGCCGCGGTCGTAAAATGGCCGGTAAGCCCCACGGAAGCTCCAGACATCTTCATTGCTCTCCACCTCGACGCCGATCAATTCCGCGCGCCGGGCCATCCTGAACACACCCCACAATTCCGATTGCTCGCGACCGTCGAACATCACCGTGTTGTGCGCGCGGGTTGAGCGGGCGTATTCACGAAAGCGATCGCCGCCGTAACCGTGGACGCCCGAATCAACGATGAACGGTTTGCCGTCGAAGCTCAACTCGTAACTGAGTAAATCGCAATGCGCGTGCGCCGGGTTGTAATCAACCGACGGCGGCCCGGCGTCCACCACGATCTTCTCTCCGCCCTCGCGCGACGTCCAGACGTAATATCCGGTTTCGGGGAAGACAGGCGGCATTGGTCTTTCGTCGCGGCCTGCGATCCGCGCCGCCGATTTGATAATGGGCCGGGGGCGCGTCTCTTCCGCGTTCGCCGAATCGTTAAAGAGCGCCACTGTGCCGTCCGCGCAAGTCATCGCGTCGAGGAAACGCGCCGTCGCGCGCAACTTCGATTCGATCTCTTCTTTTCGCGCCACTCGACCGAAGGCCCGCAGCAGGGCGTAGCATTCAAGAAGATCGGCGGCAGCCTGCGCGTGATACATCGGCGAGCGTTCGTAATGTCCGCCGTCCGGGAGAAACTGCTCTTCAAATTCGCGCCATAACAATCGCTCGCCCCTGGCCAGCCATCTCCGCCGATTGAAAAACAGGCCGCCGAGGGTCAACGCTTTGACATTTTTGACCAGATGGTTGGCGAGCAAGTGAAATTCAAGATGGCGATTCAGAAAATCGAGCTGCCGGTAGATGCTCGCCAACCAGCGGTCGAGGAACCTCTGGTCATCGCAATCGCCGGCGACGAGCGCGTAAGCGTAAATCCAGTTCACGACGCGCAGCGAAAGGGGGTAAGCGTCCCAACCGTCGCTGCGGCCCACGCGCGCCTGCTCGATCCAGCTTTCAATCAGCGACTGGCAACTCCGCCACGCCTTCCGGTCCCCTCGCTCAACCAGGGCCCGAGCGCACGGAACAGCGAAGTTGAAGTAGTGAAGATGATAGTTCCACAAATGACTTTCATAACGCCGATTCCAGTCAATCCGGTCGAGGGTCAGCGTCCGGTTGAGAAACGTAAACCGGTTCTCGGACAACCCGATCAACCGCTGATCGTATTCTTCCAACGTCGTGTTCAGATGGACGAACAGCTTTTCAAAGACCGACCGGAAAGTCCTGACAGTCTCTTCGGCGACGGTCGGCGATTTTCCGTTCACGTCTGTCCATTGCGACGCCAATCGCGGCCAGTTCCCGTAGATACGATATTGCGCGACGCGCAAGGGCCTGTACGCCAGTTGCTCCCAGCGTAAATGACGAATAGCGCCGAGTATCAGCAGCGGATCAATCACCTATAACTCTCAGGAAAAAGAATTTTAGCCACGAATGAACACGAATGAACGCGAATGGCAGCCAGCAGGATGGTGAACAAAAGGATCATAAGACCAGGAAAAAGATTCGTGTTCATTCGTGGCTAAAATTCTTTTCTTGAATTCTATATCTCGTTAGCCTGGTAGTAGGCCAAAATCTCTTCGGCCTGCTCCAGACTGCGCGCGCCGATGGGACGCAATTGATATCCGAACGATTCCAGATACTGACAACACTGTCGGTGCGAGTCGTAAACGTCGGTGGAGAGAAAAATCGTCGGGCGAGCGCTCCGCAACAAGTTCTCAGCGCCCTTCAGCGCCAACCATTCGGCGTTCTCGACGTCTATCTTGATGAAATCCGGCGCGGGAATCGTTCCACTCAGAAACAGGTCGTCGAGGCTGACCGTCTGCACTCTCAGACTGCCATGCGCCGCAAAATGTCCCATCGCGCTGCTCTGCTCCTCGACAAACGTAGCCGCGCCGGAGCTGTCCGACACGGCCCTATCGATCACGGTCACGTTGTCGATTCGATTGAGGCGCAGGTGCGCTTTCAAAAAATGAATGTTGTTCGGCAACGGCTCGAAAGCGTAAACCTTCCCGCGTGGCCCGACCAGCACGGCCGCCAGGAGCGTGTAAAAACCCACGTGCGCCCCTAAATCGAAGACTACGCTGCCTTCCGTTACCAACTGCTCGAAGAGGAGACGCTGTTCGTATTCATAGCTGCCAAGCCAGCAGCCATGCGTGCTGGAACCGGCAATCCACTTTTTCCCCCTGAGCCGGCCTTGCAGGATTGGCATCTTCATCCGCCGGGGGATGAGTTTGAGCGGGTAACGCAACAGCCTCCCGAGAAATGTCCGCCCCGAAATTCCTGAGAAATTCATCGGATGTATTTGCGATACCACGTATCGAAGATCAGGATCGCGAACAACTCATAACCGTTGTCATTGCGCCCGAGGCGGTGCTCATCGCGCAAATGCGAGATGTAATCGTGATTGAAAATTCCCTCGCGGCGGACGTAATCACGCGGCAACAATTCGTCGAAGTACCGGTCGAGCTTCGTCCTCATCCAATTGCCCAACGGGACATTGAAACCTTTTTTCGGCGCTCGCAGGTTTCGCGGCGGGATCAGGTCGGCGAACGCGCGCCGCAGGATCACTTTGCTTCCCGCCCGATTCAACTTCAGGTTGAATGGGATGTTGAAGGCCAGCTCAACTATACGCGGATCGAGGTAGGGCACACGAAGTTCAAGCCCACAGGCCATACTCGTCTTGTCCGAGTATTCGAGCAGGTTGTCCGGCAGAAACGTTTCGACATCCAGGTAAGAGAAGCGATTGCCGTCGCTCCAGGATTCCGGGATCCGGTCGAGATGGGATTGCAGGACGCGGTGCGAGGCGAGGCGGCGGCCGGCGCGCCCATTCAGCAATTTCTCTTTCTTCTCTTCGTCCAGGTAATAGACCCACTTCAAATATTGCCGCGCCGGATCGCTGTCCAACCCGGCGAGCAGCGCGCGGATGCGATGCAGACGGCGGTCGGCGAAATTATCCTGCAGTTGCGAAGCGGCGGCGAGCGCGGCCTTCGCGGCCACGCGCGGGACGTAACGCAACATCCTCATCGCCCTCACCGCCCGGTAACGCGGATAACCGCCGAAAAGCTCGTCGCCGCCCGCGCCGGAGAGAGCCACGGTCACGGATTGGCGAGTCATACGCGAAAGCAGATAGGTCAGATAGAAGGTGGTGTTGCCGAACGGCTGGTCGAAATGTTCGACCAGCCCGAGCATCTCTTCGGGATGTTTCAGGTCAATCGGCAGTTCGTGATGCTCGGTCGAAAACTTCCCGGCGACGCGACGAGCCTCTTCGCGCTCGTCGTAATATTTCAGCTCGGCGTCGTTAAAAAGAACCGTGAACGTCTTGACCGGTTTCGACGAGGCCTCGGCCATCAACCCCACGATCAGGTTCGAATCAATCCCGCCTGAGAGAAAAGCGCCGAGCGGGACATCACTGACCATCTGTCTGCGAACCGCATCGGCCGTCAACGAGCGCAACTCGACGCCCAGCTCGACTTCATCGCCGTTCGTTTTTTTGTTACCCCACTCCGCCACATCCCAGTATCTTTCGATCCGCGCGATGCGGCGACTCGGCAAGTCGTATTCGAGCCAGTGCGCCGGCGGCAGTTGAAATACGCCACGAAAGATCGTCTGCGGCGCCGGCGTATAAAGAAACGAAAAGAAATCGTGCGCCGATTGCCAGTCGATCTCAGGGCTATAAGCGCCGGACGCGAGGATCGCCTTGATCTCAGAACCGAAGACAAGGGCGCCGTTCGCCTCGGCGTAATAGAGCGGCTTGATCCCAAGCTGGTCTCGGACGAGAAACAACCGCCCGCGCCCGGCGTCGTAAAGCGCGAGCGCGAACATCCCGTTGAGCGATTTGAAGGCCTCGACGCCATGCTCTTCGTACAAATGCAGAATCACCTCGGTGTCAGTGTCCGAAGCGAAGCGGTGACGAGACGGATCGAGCGTGGCTTTCAGATCGCAATAGTTATAAATCTCCCCGTTGAAACTGATCCAGACGGAGCCGTCTTCATTCGACATCGGCTGCCGCCCGCGCGGCGAAAGATCAATGATGCTCAGACGGCGATGGCCCAACGACAGCTTGTCCTCACGGAAAATTTCAACGCCGGCCCCGTCCGGGCCGCGGTGCGCGAGACTCGCCGTCATACGTTCGATGACGCTTCGATCGCTTGATCCGACAATGCCGCAAATGCCGCACATAATCTGGGTTAAACCAGACAGAAAAATGTCAGACAGAAAAATGCCAGACAGAAAAATTAGGTCCCATTTTCCCGTCTCCCATTTTCCCGTCTCCTATTTTTCTGTCTGGCATTTTTCTGTCTGACATTTTTCTGTCTGATTATCTCCATCAGTAACCAGGTGTCTCACAACGTCACTCGCAATTCCATATTTCCTTCCGTTCAATCGCCGCTCGTATATCTTCGCTGCGATCACGGCCTCGTGCATGCTCATCAGCGTGCAGAAGATCAGTCCCGCTTTGCCGTCCAGAAATCCCAGCCTCAGGAAATACATCCAGAAGAAACGAATGAACGGTCTGAATGGCAGCCGCGGCCACACCCGCTTGATGAACCGTTTGCGTTCGAGAGGGGAACCGAACAACGACGCGCGAATGCTGTCGGGCGTCTCCACGCCGCTCGCCAGGTTGTGATAAACGCGCGCCTCCCAATTCGAGTAACGGTTATGGCGCTCGATGAAGTGGTAGATGCTTTTGAAGTCCTCGTGGAGCAGGTCGTTTTTCAGATAGTCGGCCTCGCCTTCCAGCACGACGTGCTCGTGGACCTCGACATCGCCGGCGTTCTCGACGTCTTCGGCTTCGAGCTTTTCAAAGCGTCCCAGCCGGTGTTTGAAGAGGCGCAGGTTCCAACTCGGGTACCAGCCGCAGTGTTTGATCCATTGTCCGAGAAAGATGAGCCTGCGGTTGACGTAATATCCATCAGCCCTGGCGGGTTTGGCCGTCGAGCCGCCGCTGTTCAATACACCGCGAATTTCGTTCTCCAACTCCGGCGTGACGCGCTCGTCGGCGTCGAGCAACAACACCCATTCGTGTTTGAACGGCAGATTCTGGAGCGCCCAGTTCTTCTTCTTTGGGAATCCGCCAGAATAATCGAACTGCGCGATCTTGTCCGTGTAGCGACGCGCGACGGCGAGGGTGCCGTCCGAGCTGTGCGAATCTACGACCCATATCTCATCGGCCCACGCGACGCTTTCCAGGCAGGCGGCGATATTGCGCTCTTCGTTTTTGACCGGGATGATGACGGAGATTGGTAGCTTATGCATTTGGCGCCATCTAACAGCACCGCGCGCGTAAGCGAGCGGTGGCGCGCAGTGGCGCCCGCTCGCTTACGCGCGCGGTACTGATCTGTTGGGCGAGAGTGTCGAACAACGCTCGATCAATTCGACCAGCCTGATCACGTGCGCGTCCCACGAAAACATCGTTGACCGTTCGAGCCCCCGCTCTATGGACTTCGCTCTCAAATCACAATCCAGTACCATCGAGACACATTTTTCGGCCAGATCTTTTTCGTTGAAGGTGTCGAAATAGAGGGCCGCGTCTCCGCAAATCTCTCGATGAACTTCGCAGTCGGACGACACCACGGGCAATCCTGACGCCATAGCTTCCAACAGCGTATGCCCGAAGCTGTCGGCATACGACGGGTAAACGAACAGATCGCATGCGCGGTAGACCTGGCGCAGTTTGGCGTAATCAACCTCGCCGAGCATCGCTATGTCTTCGCGCAGGCCGAGTTCATCAATCAAATCGGAAGCCGCCGTGGCGTCGTATCCGCCGTAAACCGCGCCGCGTTTAATATCCGTCGTGAGCGCCAGCGAAACTTTCTTACCCGAAGTCTCGGCGATCCTCTGTTTAACGATGGGCAGCGCGCGAATCAGCGTCTCGAAATTTCTGTAGTAGTTGTAATGGCTGACGAAAAGCAGTCGCGGACGGCTCTCATTCAGTTTGAGCCTGGCGGATTGCCGTTCAGGTAAAGGCTCTTCGCAGGCGGTGAAGGTATCCGCGTCGAATCCGAAATGCAACGCCTCGAAGCTCGCGCCCGACAATCCGTCGTGGGCGCGGATTCGATCAGCGAACGCGGCTGTCGGCGTGACGTTAATCTCGGCGCGCTTTATCGAGGCTCTGGCGATCAATGACTTCACACGGTGGCCGACGAGCGCGCCATAGAGCTTGCGCGAGATCAGGTCCCGCTCGAATTCAGGGGAAAAATAGAGGTCGTTGCGGTTAAAGAGAATCTGCGGAACCCTCGACCCAAACAACGCGAAATTACCGAGCGATACCAGAGCGTCAATCTGGCGCGATTTGATAAAATTATGGAGCCGGGTCTGCTCCCATAACATCCGTCCAATCGCCCCGCCGCGAGTCATAACCGGCTCGATGATTACGCGCCCGCTTTCAAAATACGTCTGACCATTCATGCCCTCGGACGGCGTCAGCACGAAATAATGGTTCGCTTTGTCGCGTCGCTCCAGCCGCGGCAGCACATTTCGCAGATAGGTAATCCCTCCGCCGGCCGTTGACGCCAATGCGTTGATCAAGATTCGGGACATCGCGTCATTCGAGCCTCCGCATAAACCAGACAGATCGCCAGCGACGCGACCGACCAGACCTGATGCGGCAGGACTAAAATGTTCCACCACCAGGCGCCATTGAACGTCGCGGCCCAACCTCCGGCGCGCGCCGATTCTTGCAGCATCACCGCCCCCGGAATCAAAAACGGCAGAATGAGCGAAAAGCTGAGGCGAGCCGTCCGCCTGAGCCGTCCGTTCCAAGCCGCGAGACTCCAGGCCAGCGGAGGTAGCAATAGGACCGCGTCGTAAAAACGATGATAGATTACCGCCAGGCTCAACACGGCGAGAGCGCTGATTGAAAGTAATTCCTGCCGGCCATCCAGCCTCCACCAGCGCGTCAACAGACAGATCAGCGACAGGCTCCCGGCGAAAAGGAGAACGATTGAATTGACCGCCCAGGGCCGATCGAAGATCGCATATAGCGGCCAATGCAGATTGATCATGTGATGGCGGCTCTGATTAGCGGCGGTCGGATCGTTGGTACCTCCCGGCGCAAGAGATTCGGCGTTGTTGCTCAGCCAACTTTGGCGCCAATCAACACCGGCGATTTCAAGCCGGAGGATGGAGAGACTTGTCAGCGCCAGCGACAAAACGCCCGCCGCCACGACAATGCGCCAGCGCCGCTTGAACGCGTAACTGACCAGGACAATCCCGCCGATCTGCGGTTTGAGCCCCGTCGCGAGCGCGAGCAACACCCCGGCCAACAGTCCGCGGTTCTTTGCCGAAGCCCATACTGCAAACATCGCGCCGGCCGCCGCCGGGATGATCAAATTCCCGAGCGCGATGCCTGTGTGTAACGGAGCGAACCCCACTCCGAGGGCTAAAAACAGACCGCCGTGTGGCTCGCGCCAATCGAGTCCCGCCGCCGAAACCAACGCCGCCAGCGAAAGGAGCGCGAGCAGGGAGTTGATCGCCAGCAGTCCCACGCTGGCCTCCCGCCAATTTAGTAATGTCAGAGGGGCGATGACAGCCAGCGTCGGCGGCGGATAGACTGAGGGCGTATTAAATTTGAGCGGCCTGCGTTCAGGCGCGCCGCCCACCTCCGCCCATTGCTGATCAACCAATCTATGATCGTAAGGATTGCCGCCCCGCAACCAGACCCTGGCCGAAAGATAAGGCATGGCGAAATCCCCTGACTCTGAAAGGGCGCGCCACGGACCCCGAGTGACGAACTCAACGGCGGCGAGGAGCATCAGGAAAAGCCAGACGCCTTTCCACCACTTGCGCAAATCGCGTTGAGCCGGGGGACTCCCCGCCCGACCAACCTCCGCCGATTCGCTATTTTTACTTTCTTGACTGCCGCACGACATCTCTACTTGGCCTGCTGCTGCAGCATGGAGTGAGCCAACTCGCGCGTGGGAACCGCGACCTCCACCCGATCCTCGGCGGGAACCGCCCCCCAGGCCCATTGCGCGACGATTCCGGCGGTTGGCCCCCAAAACATCAACGTCACGATGTTTCCGACCGAAAACATCCAGCTCTCGAAGAACGCGTTCACCACGCCGGATGCGAAGATGGAGATGAAGACCGCGTTGATATTCCGCTGGAGGAAATTTCCGCGCCGCTCAATCAGTTTCAACGATCTGGCCGCAAGCCCGCACAGAGTCAACAGGAGAAGGAAGGCGCCCGGCAGACCCAGATCGCCGAACAGTTCGAGATAACTGTTATGCACGTGCCGGCCAACTTCTTTATCGCCGCTGAACGGAAACGTCATCAGGTGCGACATCGCGAAGCCGTAGCCTTTCATTTTCTCATCCCAGTATAGGGGCGCGACGTTTCTCCACAATTCGTAGCGCCGCTCTTCGACGATCTGCTTGCCAATTCCTTCGATCTCCGCTCGTTCGACTGTGTCCTTGCGAATGAAACTCATCAGATTCTGCTTGAGGCTCGGAAAGGCCACGATGACGACAATCAAGGAAAGGGTGATCGCGATAATCTTGATGCCGCTCTCAATTTTGACGACGAGGAAGTAGGTCGCGACAGCGATGATGCAAGACAGCATCCCGCCACGCGACCTTGAAAGTCCCAGTCCGGCGAAGATCGCCGCGAGCAGCGCCACATCCACCCACCTCCGCCAAGTGGTTTGCGCCTCGGCGCGCCAATGGAAGAGCACGTAAGGCGTGATCAACGCCGAGAAGACGCCGAGTAGATTCTGATTGGCGAAAGACCCGGCATATTGCCCCCCGAGGACCGTCGCGCCGTAACGGTTGAGCCCCCCCAGGTGAAGGAGCAATGCGGGGACCATCACCAGCCACGCAAGGTAGTAGTGGAACTGGAAGAACCTCACACAATTGACGCGCCAGTAAAAGTGGTGGACAAAACCGGCGCCAATCGCGACGGCGAGGACGATGAAGCTGGCGGCGCGCATGAACGAATAGCCGAAGTCGTCGGCGTAGGTCGTTGAGAGCGCGATGTCGGCGAGAAACAACGACCCAAGTAGGGTGAGCGGAAGGTCAGTGCGGATCCCCTCGGGTCTGGGTAAGCGTATCGCGATGAAGAACAAGACGCCGAGAAGTCCCCAGCGCGCCAGACTCAGCGGACTGAAAGTTCCGGCGCCCAGTTCACTGACCTCGCTCTCTCCTCCTTTATTCAAAACGTAGAAGATCAGGATCAAAAAGAAAGAGCCGTAAGCCCGCATAAACGGCTCGCGAAAACGGTAGAGGATCATCCAGAGCAGGCCGGCGATCGTAATTGTAGCGACAACCATTCTCTTTTCTCCGGTCAGATAGCGCGATTGATGTGAACGCGGCTAGCGGCGGCGCCCGACGACGATTCGACGGCGCGAATGATTCCTTGCGCCGCGGCGGCGATTGACCACGATTGAATCTTTGCCAGCGCCCTTTGCCGCATCGCCCGCCTCTTCTCGTCGTCGCCCCCCACCGATCGCATCGCTTCGGCTAACTCATGAACAGAAAATGTTCCCAGTTTGACTCCTACATCCGGCCCGACCAGATCCACCGCCGCGCCGCAATCGCCATGCGCGATCACCGCCAACCCGCAAGCCATAGCCTCATTGATCACCAGCCCCCAAGGCTCCTGATCGGCGGGCAGGATCAGCGCATCGGCCGCGGCGTAATAGAGCGGCAGGTCATCCGGCGCAACGCCGCCAACGAAGGTCACGCGGGAGGCGCCGTTCGCTAAAGCTTCGAGCGACGACCGCTCCTCTCCGTCTCCGGCGATAACCACCGCGATCCGCTCGTCGTTAATCTGCTTCGCCGCGCTGATAATCAGATCAACATTCTTGCGCTTAATCAACCTTCCGACGTAGAGAAAAACGACCTTGTCCGACAGGCCTGCGCGCTCGCGCCAACGCCTGGCGTCTTCCCTCCGCGCCGCGCTCGACCGGGCGAAGTAATCATTGTCCACGGCGAACCGCGCCTCAAAAAGCTGTTCGGGGCGCGCGCTGTAACTCTCCCAGAACATCCTGTTGGACGCGCCGACCGCAATCAGCGCCGCCGCGCGCTTCGTCACCGCCCGGAGCCAAAATCTCTTGGCCGGCCGTTTCAGGCCTTTCGCCATGTCGGTGTTGTAGTTGGCGTCGCCGATCACCGCGAATGGCGTCCCCGTCGCCATCGCCCACAGTAGCGCGGTCATTTGCGGAGCCAGGGTGTAACCGTAACAGATTAGATAATCCGGCCTCTCGGCCATCAAATTTTTCGCCAGCGCAATCGCCGCGGTAAAAGAAGAGCCGAGCTTTGATTTCATCCACGGATTCCGTTGATCAAGAATAATCGTGCGATGAGCGGCTTCTTCAGTCTGAGCCTTCTTTTTCCACCCGACATCTTTATTCCAATCCGACGAATAACACACGGTCAGGCTCCAGCCCGACTCCCTGCCGATCCTTTCAAAGAGCGGATCGAAATAAGGCGCAGGCACATTGTTGAGCAGAAGCACGCGCCGCATAGTCTCAGTTCAACGCCTGCGCGCGCCGGCTCTTCTCGTCAACGAGGTAAAAAGAGCCGCCGACCGCCACGTTGATCGGCGCCGCGCCGTAACCGGGAATCGTGACCTGCACGGCCGCGCGCGCGCCCAATGGCGCATGCGCATAGATCAACCACCTGCGTTGCGGCGCGTCGCCCAGGACGAGCGCCAGCGCAAAGACCGGTAGCTGGGTTCCCAACTCCCAAGGGCGCTTCGGATCGAGCGAAGTGTTGAGCAGGAACCACCGGTCGACATTTTGATATTCAGCCGGAATCACTGTCTGGTAAGGGTGCGCGCCGGCGCGGTTGGGAACAAGCGAGCCTTTGCGCCAGAAGTCGCGCAGCGTCGGGTTGCCATGCGCCCGATCAACCGCTTCTACAATCGGCAGAAAATAAGGCTCGGCCTGATCGAGGGTGTCGAGCCACCCGCGAAATTCGCGCACCGTCCGAGGTCTCAACAGCCACATCCCGAATTGCGCCATGCCGCCGTAACGCTCCGGCGTGAATTGTTGTCCGGCCCGCGCATAGGTCTTGCGCTTGTCGTTTTCCTGCGAAGGGTCGTGTCCGTCCCACACCGACATCTCGAACCAGAAGCGCGGGTTGAGCCTCAGCGCCTCCTTTTGCATAAAGACCCAATTCATAGTTTCGACCTGAGGACTGAAGACCGTGTAATCGGTCATCGCCGCCCAGTTGTAAACGTAAAACGAGGGCGAGCCTCCGTCCCAGGCCAGCGGCCACGGATCAACGCGCCCATGGCTATAAAGCGCATACTCCATCCAACCGGCCCATCGCCCGAAATGCGCCGGCCCGAACGCGTCATAACCGATAAACCGCGCGCGATCTCTCCAGCGAGAATTGACAAGCCCGTCTCTCATACCGCCTTGCAACGCGCGATAACGCTCGATCCAACCGTCGGCGACCACCTTTCGTTTGAAGTCATCGTCACGACCACGACCGAACAGTTTGACGTACCGCTGGTCGTCCTCAACCTTCATCCATTGCAGCTTCACGCTCTCGTTGTTCGAGACGAATAACAGTAGCGGAGGATCCGGGTACCATTCCTGCAACCTTTTCATCGTCGGGCCGGAAGCCCACTTCATCCCGACTTCTCGCCATGCGTCCACAGGCCCGAACGGCGACACCTCGCGCCGGACTTTTCCGTCGGCGGTTACCACGTTCGGATTCCGATCCGGAGGCAGGCTGAAGTAATGGTCATCAACCGAAAGTATCATCTCCCATTGGGTGCTGACCAATGCTATCGGTAGTTTCAGCTCGGCCGCGCGTTTGATGGGGGCCTCGTAATAACTGATCCAGCGCGGGTCTTCCGGGTTGACGGCGCCGTCCGGCAGCAGAAACCAGGGCAGCAGATGATGTCCCCGCTCGATCATCTTCATTTGATAATCCGGGCTGAACCCATTCTTTTCCTGTCCCAGATTCCAATGTCCCGCCAACGGCAAGGGCCGCCCGACGTCGCTCGAGTTGGCTCGTAACGCCTCTTCACGAATATCGGCGGCGACTGACGAGTTGGCTCGCGGCGCCTCTTCACGAATATCGGCGGCGACTGACGAATGGGACTGGTCCCTCGTCGCGCTTGAGTCGAACCAAAAAAGATTCCACTTCCGCAAGTAGTTTTGCGATGGATTTGTGAAGAAGGAAGCAAAAAGAACGAAGAGGGCAAAAAAGACCTGGGGATTGAGGATCGCGGATCGCGGATCGCGGATCGCGGGATCGCGCGTAAAGCGATCCTCTGTCTTCGATCCTCTGTCTTCGATCCTCTTCGTGTTCTTCGTATCTTCGTGTTTCATCTTTATTGCCATTGACCAAAAGGCGGACCGAAAAATTCGTCCAACTTATATCCGAACAGAATTCTGTGATAAGCGAGCGCGAGCTTTCGAGAAAAGCTCAAGTACTCGGCGAATCCTTCGAGGTTGAAAGTGGCGACGCCCCTCGCGAGGAGCAACAACAGGGAGAGTATCGCATACCCCCAGGCGTCGAACCGCTTACCGATTTTGCAGAGAAAGTAGACTGAGTTACGTTTAAGAAAAAAGCTGACCGCGCTCGTCATGTGGTAGCCCTCGCGCTTCTGCTGGTGAATGACGCTGTCAACCGGCAGATAGACGACCCGCCAGCCGCTTTTGTGGGCGCGGTGGTCCATATCGGCGTCCTCGATGTAGAGGAAGATGTTCTCGTCGAAAAGCCCGATCTGGCGCAGGCAGGACGAGCGGATCAGCAGGCAGACGCCGTTGAGCGTTTCGGCTTCGGCCACCTCGCCGCCCGAGAGGTCGCAGGAGCCTGGCTTGAGCCGGTAGCGGAAGAAGTGGACGATGTTGCGCCACAGACCCGGCTGATAAAGGATCGTATTCTGAACCACCCCCGCTTCGCGCAAGAAGACGCGCGGCCCCGCGATGCCAATGTCCGGATGCGCTTCGGCATAGGCGACCATCTCCTCGATGAAGCCGGGGTTGGCGAGCACAGTGTCCGGGTTGAGGATCAGCACGTAGTCGGCGCCCTGCGCGAGGGCATATTCGATGCCGCGGTTGTTGCCCCCCGTGTAACCCAGGTTGCCGCCCGTCTGGATGGTGGTCATCTCCGGGAACTCTTCGCGCAGCATCTCCTCGGCGCCGTCTTTCGAGCCGTTGTCCACCACTACCACCTGGCGCCTCGGATAGGTCAGTCCGCGCAGCGACTGCAAACATCGCCGGGAGACCTCGCGGCTGTTGTAGGTCAGGACGATGACGTAGACCGAAGGCTGTGACATGCTTAAGCAGTTAGGAAAAAATGTTGAAGGAGGTTCATGAGCCATTTTCATATGACATATGACATATGA
>Ga0126383_10001813_pt1 | contig 13491 bp, 8 predicted proteins | sample PanSoiMetPlot_35_FD_96882 | JGI IMG/M metagenome (GOLD analysis project Ga0126383, IMG submission 96882) | Tropical forest soil microbial communities from Panama - MetaG Plot_35 | ecosystem: Environmental > Terrestrial > Soil > Tropical forest > Bulk soil | place: Panama | collected 2016-02-17
CGGTGGCGGCGTTGGCCTGAACCTCGCAGTCGCCAAAGGCTTCGTCGAGGCGCTGGGCGGGCGCATCGTCGCGGCCACCACGCCCGGCGGCGGGCTGACCATGCGCGTGGACCTGCCGACCGCCGCCACCACCCGCGACGCCGCGGGTGCCACGCAATGACGAGCGTGCTCGTCATCGACGACGAGACCGCCCTGCTGCGTGCGCTGCGCATCAATCTCAGCGCTCGCGACTACACCGTGCACACCGCCACTGACGGGATCAGCGGACTTGCCGTGATGGCCCGCGACCACCCCGACGTCGTCATCGTCGACCTCGGCTTGCCCGACATGGACGGCACCGATGTCATCGCCGGTATCCGCGGCTGGTCAACAGCGCCGATCATCGTGTTGTCGGCGCGCGGCGAGGAGGCGCAGAAGGTCCACGCCCTCGACGCCGGCGCGGACGACTACGTCACGAAACCGTTCGGCATGAACGAGCTGCTCGCCCGGCTGCGCGCAGCGACCCGGCGGATAGGCCCCACGACGGATGAGCCGATCGTCGACGTCGGCGACTTCGTGATCGACCTCGCCAGCAAGCGCGTCGCGCTCCGTGGTGGCGAGCCGGTACGCGTCACGCCGACGGAGTGGCAGCTGCTCGAGGTCCTGGCGCGTCACCGTGGGCGGCTGGTCACCAGCAGGCAGCTGCTGCAGCAGGTGTGGGGTCCCGCGTACGAGACGGAGACGCACTACTTGCGTGTGTACATGGCGCAGCTGCGCCGCAAGCTCGAACCCGATCCCGCCCGACCGCGCCACCTGCTCACCGAACCGGGCATGGGCTACCGCCTGCACGACGAGTGACGCGGGTAGCGTCACAACGGTGGAATACGTCAATCTCGGCAACACCGGACTGCGCGTCTCGCAGCTCTGCCTGGGCATGATGAGCTACGGCAGCTTCGAAGGCCGGCCGTGGGCGCTCAACGAGGCCGATACGCGCCCTATCGTCCACCGGGCGATCGAAGCCGGCATCACGTTCTTCGACACGGCGGACGTCTACAACGGCGGGCAGAGCGAAGTCCTGACGGGGCGCATCATCGGCGAGGCGCTCTCACGCGAGGAGTTCGTCGTCGCCACCAAGGTGCACGGGCAGACCTTGCCCGGAGAGAACGGCCGGGGGTTGAGCCGCAAGCACATCATGGCGTCGATCGACGCGTCACTCGACCGGCTCGGCCTCGACTACGTCGATCTCTATCAGATCCATCGCTGGGACAGCCGCACGCCCATCGAGGAGACCATGCAGGCGTTGTCCGACGTGGTGCGTGCCGGCAAGGCTCGCTACATCGGTGCGAGCAGCATGTACGCCTGGCAGTTCGCGAAGGCGCAGGCTGTCGCGGAGCGCAACCGGTGGACGCGCTTCGTCTCGATGCAGAACCACTACAACCTCATCTACCGCGAAGAGGAGCGGGAGATGATCCCGCAGTGCGTGGACCAGGGTGTCGCAGTCTTGCCGTGGAGCCCGCTCGCGCGCGGCCGGCTCGCCGGCAACCGCGGCAGGCAGAACGAGCCGCTGACGCTGCGCGCCGAGACCGACCAGTTCGGGGAGTCCTTCTACCCCGAGGTTGATCTCGACCAGCCCGTGATCGAGCGGGTGAACGAGGTGGCCGCTGCGCGTGGCGTGCCACCCGCGCAGGTGGCCCTGGCATGGCTGTGGCACAAGCCCGCCGTCACAGCCCCGATCGTCGGCGCCACCAAGGTGACGCATCTTGAGGACGCCCTCGCCGCCGAACAGCTTTCACTTGACGACGCGGAGATTGACCAGCTGGAGAAGGTCTACCGGCCGCACCCCGTCTCCGGTCACTAGACCGGCCTCCGTCGCCGCCTCGCCGGACTGTGAGGCAGACGACTTGCAGGACACAGCGCGAGAACGGGAATGCGCCTCGAGTATGGTTAGTTTACCTAACTAGACTTACAAGGCTCATCCTGAGGAAGTGATAGCGCGTGGTCTCGCCGGCACGCTCACTGGCCCGGCTCGCCGTTGATCGAGAGCACCCGCACTACAAGTGGGTAGCACTGTCGAACACCACCCTCGGCATGCTGCAAGCCGGCAGCAGCAGGCCGAGAACAAGCAATCTTCCCTACGTCGCTGCCGTTCTAAACGACCGTCGCGCCAACGTAAGCAGAGCAAGCAAACTCGCCACTGCCTGCCAGCTCAGCCGTGCTGAGTACGGGACCTCCTATCCGGTCGTCAGCGCGAAGACGTGCATGGCGGTGATGCTGCCACCCACTCTGTTGGACACGCTCGGGAAGGTCACTGAGGCCACGGTCTTGCCCGAGTTCACCGGAACCTCCGCCGCGAACACGTACATGGTGATCGGCTGCGAGCTGCCGCCCGTCGAGTTGCGGTACGGCATGGTGGCCACGGTGATGTTGCCGTTCGACGCTGACTGTGCCCAGTCGCCGAAGAACAGCGTGGCTGTGGTCGACGTCCCGTCGGTGTAGTGCACCGTGATGGTGCCCTGCGAGCTGCCGTTGGTGGACGAGCCGAGCAGGCCCAGCTTCGTGGCGCCCGACGCACCGTTCACCAGCATGGTCTGCCCGGCTGCCAGGATGTTGTCCATCTGGCAGGACTGCACGTTGGGCCACGTGTAGGTCAACCCGTCGCTGGTCACCGTGCCGCCCGGCGTAAGCCCGGCCGTTGCCAGCGCGTCGGCCGAGTAGCTGAAGCCGTCGCCATCGTAGTTGGCGCACGCCTGGTTGCTGTCCGAGGTGATGCCGGCGTTGTTGTAGTAATCCGCCGCGTCAGCGGTCGGCGAGATGCCCAGTGCCGCGGTGTCGGACGTCTGTGCGGATGCGTTCACCACGGTGACCATCGCCGTGGTGCCGGGCCACACGTGCCAGACCCCGTTCGGACCGCTCGGGGTCGGCACCGTAAACGTGATCGCGCTGTCGCTCCAGCTGTCGATCTGGAACGTTGCCGCGTTACCCGGGGCGCCCCAGTTCGTGCCGTTGTCGGAGAACGTCACATAGCCGCTGCCCTGCGTGGCGCCGAAGCCGGATCCGTTGATCGTAACGAGGTCACCCGCATTCGCCGAGGCAGGCGACAGGGACGAAACGACCGCGCCGCTCATCGCTGTGGTTGCGGTACCGATGGAGAAGATGTGCAACTGCCCCTGTGTCGCGCCGTTGGGCAGCGTCACGCTGACGAGTGTCTTGTTGGGATCGACCGGAAGCGCCGCCGAGAAGATGTGGGTGGCGGTGTTGTCCCGGCCGCCGCTGCACCCGGCGCAGTTCCGGTACGGCGTGTTGATCGCGACCACGTTCCCGTACGACGGTTGCGACCGGTTGGCGTTCAGCGTCCAGTCCGACAAGCCGAGCCAGAACTGCGAGGTGCTGCCGTCGGAGTAAGTGAGCGTCGTCAGGCCCTGGCTGGGCCCGTTCGTCGCTGCGCCGAGGAAGCCGACCTGTTGTGTGCCCGCCGGCGCGTTGACCGTCACGGTCTGGCCGGACGCGATGGCGTCACTCGGCAGACCCGGCGCCGACGGCGGCCACGTGTAGTTGATACCACCGGCGGTAACGGAGCTGCCCGGCGTGACGCCCTGCGCGGCGAGTGCCTCCGCCGAGTAGCTGCGCACGCCGCCGTCGAAGTTGCCCGCGCTGACGTTGCTGTCATCGGACACGCCGGCGTTGTTGTACGCCGCGAGCAGGCTGCCCGGCTGGGCGACGAGCACGGTCAAGTTGAGCCCGGGCAGCGGTGTATCGCCGCTGCTCAGCGTGATCGGCACCGAATAGAAGTTCTGTGCCGTGTTCGCGTCCGCGCTGATCGTGAGCGTGAGCGTGCTGCGGCCGTTCGGTGGCGTGCGCACGACGCCCTGGTTGGACGCGGTGACGCTCACCCCGGACGGCGCGGACGGGCTGACCTGCATCGTCTGCGCCGCACTGGTCGCGTTCGCCCCTCCGAGGGTCACGGTCGCGGTCCCGCCGGGAGCGACGGTCACCTGCGGGTTCGCGAGGTATCCCACGATCGGGCGTAGCCCGTCGCTGTAGGACGGGGGCGCGTCCTGCGGCGCGGTGCCCCAGGTGGTGGGCGTCGTGCTGAGCGTCCAGTCCAGCGTGGCGCCTTGGCTCAGCGTCGAGAACGGCACGTACAGCTGGTGGTACGGGCTGCCGTTGAGCTTCAGGTTGGCCACGTAGAAGTTGGTCGGTGACGCGCCCGGGGCGTTGTTCGTAATCGTGTTGCCGTTCGGCAGGGTGATCTGGGCGTAGGGAAAGCCCGGGCTGTTGAAGACGAGGTTGTCGCTACCGGAGTTCTCCGGGTACATGCCCAGCATCTCCCAGATGAACGTGGAGCTGTTGGCACCGAGGTCGTCGTTGTTGTCCAGGCTCGGCCCCGGCTGGTACATCGTGTTGCGGATGTTGTTCACGATCTGCTGTGTGCTGGCCGGATCGCCGACGTAGTTCAGCGCGTACTGCTCGCCGAAGTCGAACTCGTTCGTCAGCTGGGCGAACATGCCGAACCCATTGGGCTGCGAGAGGTAGTCGCGCAGCACGGACGCGACCTTGGCGTTGCCGCCGAGCAGGGAAGACAGTGCCGCGTAGTTGTTCGGGACGTTCCACAGATACTCGTACGCGTCGCCCTCGACGTACGGGCCGGTGGTCGTCCCGGTGATGCCCGGCCTGAACTGGCCGTTGGCGTTGCGCGGGTTCAGCAGGTTGTTCACCGGGTTGAAGACGTTCTCCCAGTTGTTCGCCCGGGTGCGCAGCATGGCTGCGTCGTTGTGGTCGCCGAGCGCGTCGGCGAAGAACGACAGCGCGAGGTCCTCCGTGTTGTACTCCTCGAGCGTTGGCACGTAGCCGTGCGGGTTGCAGCAGCCGTAGCTGCCGTCCTCTGGGAGGTAGCCGTACTTCTGCTCCAACGCCTCGCCGGGCCTTACGTCGTTGACCGTGGTGGCCTGCGCGAGCATGTCCTTCAATGCCGTGGCCGTATCGAAGTTGTGCGCGCCGAACGCGTAGTAGTCAGCGATGATCGACTGCATGGGGTCGCCAACCATCACGTAGTTGTTGTCCTGGTCATAGCCCCATTGCTGCAGCAGGTGGTCTTCGCTGTAGTAATTGACCTGCGACTGAACCATGTCCCCGGCCGGATCAGGGTCGAGCATCGCCTGCAGCTGAGAAAGCGAATGGTAAATGTCCCAGCCGGAGTACATGCCGTACTGGTCGTGCTGCCCGTTCGCGATGGTGTGCATGGCCATGTCAGCGCCCATGAACTGACCGTTGACGTCGCTGGTGATGTTGGGCTGGATGAAGTCCTTGTAGAGCAGGCTGTAGAACATCTGCGTCTTGTCGTAGGTGCTACCGGACACCTGGATCCGGCCGAGCAGATCGTTCCAGTCCTGCTGGGCAGTGGACTTCACCGTATCGAAATCCCAGCCTGCGTTCTCGGTATGCCAGTCGAGCGCGGCGTTCGCGTCGCTGACGTACGAGATGCCGACCTTGGCCTGGACGGTCTGCGTGTTGGTCGTGTCGAACGTCAGGTAGACCGCGGACGGCCCGCTGGATCCGGTGATCACCTGCGAGGCGGTGAACGGCTGGTCGAAGGTGATGTCGAAATGCACGGTGTAGGTCTGCGGCTGGCCGTCGTTGTTGCTCTCGCCGCAGAAGTGCCCGCTCGTTTCCGATCCGGAAATCTCGTGGTTGTTGACGACCGTCGCGGTGCTAGGCGCGAACTCGCCGTTCTGGGCATTCCGTAGCTTGATCAGGAAGCCGGCCTGAGTGGTGGCGGGATAGGTGAAGCGCGCCATCGAGCTGTGCGGCGTCGCGGTGAACTGCGAGGTGATCGTGTTCGGCTGGTTGGACTGCGCCGAGTAGTAGCCGGCCTGCGCCACCTCGTTGGTGTTGCTGAATGCGCTCATCACGCTGTTCGGGTTGCCGCTGGGCAGCGGGCCGGTCAGGGGCAGCATTGGCACGTCTTCGGCCGCGCCACAGCCCGGACCGCTCACGTGGGTGAGCGAGTACCCGGTGATCGACGTGTCGCCGTAGTTGTAGCCGCCGCCGGCCGCGCGGTTGGGCATGGTGTCGGGGCTCCACTGCACCATCCCGAACGGCACCTCGGCGCCGGGGAACGTGTTGCCGCCGCCGCTGGTCCAGGTGCGCGTGTCGACCAGCGTCGCCGGGTCGCTCACCGGCTGGTTGAGCGGGGTCGTGTTGCGCGCGCCGGCGGGGCGCTTCCCCGGTGGGACGGGCTTGGGACAGTCGGTCGGCCTGCCGTTCGGGCCCTTGGCGCACGGCACGATCGTGCCGCTGCCGTTCGCCTCGGCCGGGGCGGCGGTGCTAGGGCTCGCCGTCGACGGTGGCGCTCCCGGGCTGGGCGCCGGTGACGGATCGGCCTGGGCGGTGGCCATACCGGCGATGAGGATGCAGCTTGCAGTCAGCGCCACGAGCCTGAATTTGGCATTCATCGACCGTTCCTTCCCCGACGGGGGCGGCGCGCGGGGACACGATGTGCCCAAAGCTCGCCAAGCGACCGCGCGACAACGTTGTCAGCGTGTCCGAAATTACGCCTTGGTATGAGTTGCTGTCAATGAGTCACGACGTGTCCCCAGGGGCGATCCACCCGATAGAAGGAGGACAATTGACGGGGCCGGTTCTCGAATCCCGGGCGGCGACCCTCAAGGCAAGCGAGGCAGCGGTGGAGACCAACGACGTGGTACAGCTGTCCCAGGAGTTCGCCGCGCTGGGACGGGAGCTGCGTGGGCCAGGGGACAATCAGGCCGCGCTGCAGCGCATGGTGCAGCTCGCCGTCAAGCACATCGAGCCGTGCAGCGGTGCGAGCATCACCGTTGTGCGCAGGGGCCGGGGCAGCAGTCTGGCTACCTCGGACCCGGTCGCGTCAACGGCGGACGACCTGCAGTACCAGCTGAACGAGGGACCGTGCCTCCGCTCGGCGGAGCGAGACGCCAACTACCTGCTGATCGACGTCGCCGGCGACCGGCAGTGGCCCCGCTTCAGCGCGGCGCTCATGGAGCAGACGCCCTACCGGTGCGTGCTGAGCTACCAGATGATCGCCGGCGACTCGGCCGCCCTGAACCTCTACGCCGAGCAGCCCGGCGCGTATGAGACCGACGACATCGACCTGGCGACGGTGATCGCCGCGCACGCCTCGAGCCTGATAGCACTGCATGAGTCGGAGGACCGGGTCGCCAACCTCGAAACTGCGCTGGAGACCAACCGCGAGATCGGCGCTGCCGTCGGCGTGCTGATGGCCTACCACAAGGTCACCCAGGACGAAGCGTTCGGCTTGCTGCGCGAGGCAAGCCAGCGCATGCACCGCAAGCTGCGCGATATCGCTTCCGAGGTCGTCGAGACCGGCGCGTTGCCGGAGCCGTCCAGCGGCTGAAAATTCGTTCGGGCCCCGTCGGTGCCCCGTGCGAGGCTCGAACCATGCGACTCGCGGGGTACCGGCGTGTCCTGGCGAATCGCAGGGCGCGCATTCCACTCGTGCTCGGCGTACTTGTCCGCGTGCCGCTGTTCGCCGCCGGCGTGGTCCTGACTCTCCATGTCGTCTCGACACTGCACCGCAGCTACGCCGAAGCCGGCCTCGTTACTGCCGTCGCCTTCACCTGCGTGTCGATCAGCGGGCCGTGGCGGGGGCGACTGCTCGACCGGCTGGGCCTGCGCCGCGTCATCGTGCCGTCGATGGTGGTGCTGGCGGCGTGCTGGTCGGTGGCGCCGTTCGCCGGCTACTGGCCTCTGCTGGGGCTGTCCGCCATTGCCGGGCTGTTCGCGGTACCGAGCTTCTCGATCATCCGGCAGGCGGTGCTCGCGGCAGTGTCCGAAGACGACCGGCGTGCCGCGCTGTCGTTGGATGGTGTGCTGGTCGAGGTAGCGTTCATGATCGGCCCGGTGGTGGGGGTGGTGGCGGCGACGACCTGGCCCACCTCCTGGGTGCTGTTCGGTGTCGAGATGTTCGGGGTGGGCGCCGCTGCACTGCTGTGGCTCGCCAACCCGGCGATCACGCCCGACGCGGCACAGGTCGGTGAGCCGGTACCGCGCCGGCAGTGGCTGCGGGCCGGCTTCGTAGCGGTCTGCGCGGCTGCAGGCACCGCGACGTTGGTGCTGTCCGGCACGGACATCTCCATCGTCGCGGCGTTACGGCACTTCGACGCTGCCTCGCTGATCGGCCCGGTGCTTGCGGTGTGGGGGCTGGGCTCATTGGTCGGCGGGCTGATCTACGGCGTGCTGCATCGGCCGATTCCGGCGTACGTGCTGCTTGCGGCGCTCGCTGCGGTGACGGTCCCGATGGCGTTCGCACGCAACGCCTGGTGGCTGGCGGCGCTGGCCGTTGTCGCCGGGCTGCTGTGCGCACCGACGATCACCGCGACCGTGGATCAGCTCAGCCGCCTTGTCCCGGCCGGAGCCCGCGGCGAAGCGCTCGGCTGGCACGGCTCGACGATGACGATCGGGTCGTCGCTGGGTGCGCCACTCGCCGGCGTGGCGATCGACTTATGGGGCTTCGGGGGCGGGCTGGTCGTGGTCTCGGCGGTGGGGCTCGCGGTGGCGGTGCTCGGCGCTGCCGTGACGGTCAGGCGGCCTGCTCCAGCTCTGGCAGCACGTGTCGCGCCAGCAGGTGCAGCTGCTCAGTGACGTCGGGCCCTGCCGGCATGACGTTGAATGCGGTGAAGCCGAGCTTCCGGAAGCCGTGCAGCTGCTCGACGACCGCGTCCGGTGGCCCGCAGACGACGCCGGGCCGCGGTGTGGCGCCGACCTCGACCTCGATGTTGTAGGCCAGCGTGATCTCGTCGGGGTCGCGGCCGGCCGCGGCGGCCGCGGTGCGGATCCGCTCCCGCAGTGCGGGCACCTGGTCCGGCGGCGCGAACCCGAGCGAGGGGATCCAGCCGTCGGCGAGCTCCCCGTGACGCGCAGCGCCCGTGGTCCGTACGTGCCCAGCCAGATGGGGATGCGGTGCGCCGGCTTGGGCTCCAGCACGGCGTCCTCGACTCGGTAGCGCTCTCCGGTGAACGTCAGCCGGGGTTGCTGCCACAGCCCACGCATGATCCGGATTGCCTCGTCCATGCCGGTCACCTTTTCCGCCGACGTGGGCACCCCGAGACCGAATGCGCGGAACTCGTCGTCTGAGTAGCCGCCGCCCAGGCCGAGGATCAGCCGCCCGCCGGAGAGCCGGTCCAGCGTCGCGGCCATCTTGGCCACCAGCGCCGGCGCCCGGTACGGCACGCCTAGCACCCGGGTCGCGACCTTGATGCGGGACGTGGCGGCGGCAATCCAGGTCAACAGCGTCCACACCTCGTACGGCGAGCGGGCTGCAGCCGGGTGGTCAGCTGCCGAGACGAAGTCGAAACCGAGCGCCTCGGCGGTCTTGGCGGTGCCGACCGGATCGCCCCCGGATACATTCACTCCAACGTGAACTCTTGACACGTCAACAACTCTATATGACGTGTCAAGTAGTGCTAGGTCCACCCCGGTCAGGGAGATAACCCCATCGTTTCCGGACACGGCGCTCCATAGCGTCGAACACGTGCAAGCGATCATCGAGCGTGAGACACAGGTCCAGCCGGCCGTCGCATTGCAGGCGGTGCGCAAGAGCTACGGACGCGGTCCCTCCGCCGTGACGGCGCTGAACGGTGTTGACCTCGCTTTTCCGCGGGGCACGTTCACGGCGGTCATGGGGCCCTCCGGATCGGGCAAAAGCACATTGCTGCACTGTGCGGCCGGGCTGGACCGGCCCACGTCCGGGCACGTGTGGCTCGGCGACACCGAGCTGGGCACGCTGTCCGAGACGCAGCTGACCAAGTTGCGCCGGACCCGGATCGGCTTCGTGTTTCAAGCCTTCAACCTGGTGCCGGCGCTGAACGTCCGCGAGAACGTGCTGCTGCCTGCCCGGCTCGCCGGGCGCCGGATCGACCGGCGCTGGCTCGCCGACGTAGTGCGCCGGGTGGGCCTCGAGGATAGGCTGCGCCACCGCCCGGCAGAGCTGTCCGGTGGGCAGCAACAGCGGGTGGCAATCGCCCGCGCGCTCGCTGTCCGGCCCGAGGTGATCTTCTGCGACGAGCCGACCGGCGCACTGGATTCCCAAGCGGCAGCGGGCGTGCTCGACCTGCTGCGCGAGGCGGTGGACCGGGACGGGCAGACGGTCGTCATGGTCACTCACGACCCGGTCGCCGCCTCGTACGCCGACCGGGTGGTGTGTCTCGCCGACGGCGTGGTCGTGCACGACGTTCCGGCCCCTGGCGTGACCGCGATCGCCGAGCTGCTGGCCGAGGTACCGAAATGGTGACGCTCGCCTGGCGGATGCTGCGCCAGCGGCCGACCAGCGTCATTGCGACGTTCGTCGCGTTGTGTCTCGGGGTCGGCATCGTCACGGCATGCGGCGTACTGCTCGAGTCCGGGATTCGGTATCACGGCACCGCCCAGCGCTACGCGGCCTCGACGCTACTCGTCGCCGTGGATGATCTGCGCATAGTCAACGGCCACGGCGAGAACCGCGAGGTCGACCATTACGGGCTGCCGTCGCGCGGGCACCTCGATGCCGTGCTGCTACCCCAGGTGGCCGCACTGCCGGGAGTGCGGGCCGCGGTCGCCGACTCCGCAACACCGGCGCAAGTGCTGCCTGCGATCGGAACGTCCGCAGTGGCCGCACAGGTGCATCCGTGGGCGTCGGCGGTGCTCGCGCCGTTCACACTGCGAGCCGGCGTTGCCCCCGGCGCCGGCCAAGCGGTGCTGGACGCCCGCACCGCGGCCCGGCTGGGAGCGCGCCCGGGAAGCGTGGTGCGGCTGCTGTTGGCCGGTGGGGTTCGCGCCGTCACGGTGAGCGGTATCGCCGCGACCGTGGGCGCGCCCCCGGCCGATCCGACCGTCTTCGTGGCGACGCCACCCTCGGGACGCGTCGACGTCATCGGGGTCATCGGGGCCTCCGGGGTCTCGACGGCGGCGCTGGCGCATGAGGTCGATGCCCTCCTGCCGCACCCCTCCCGAGACGCCGACGGCGCATTTCCGCGGGTCTACACCGGCGCCGCGCGCGGCATGGTCGAGACACCCGAGGTCGCCCAGGCCCGGGAGCTGGCCGTCGCGCTGCCGAGCGTGTTCGGCGGTTGCACGCTGTTCATCGCCGCGCTGGTCATTGCCGGCACCGTGGGCCTGTCCGTGCAGCAGCGGCACCGTGACATCGCGCTGCTGCGTGCCATCGGCGCGACGCCGCGCCAGGTGCGGCGCATGGTCGTGCGTGAGGCCGCAGTGCTCGCCGTGCTCGCGAGCGCGTCCGGTGTGTGGGCCGGCTTCGCTGGCGTGTGGTGGCTGCGCGACCAGTTCGTGCACCGCGGCATGACCCCGGCGGACTTCACCGTGCGCGTCTCGTGGCTGCCACCGCTCGTCGCCGCTACCGGCGCGCTGGTCATCGCGGTCGTGGCGGCGTGGGTGGCGAGCCTGCGGGGGAGCCGGATCCGGCCCACCGAAGCGCTCGTCGAGTCGTCGGTCGAGCGGCGCAGCGGCGGCTGGTTGCGTCTCCTGCTCGGCCTGATCGTGCTGGGTGGAGGCGTCGCGCTGGCCATCGTCGCGCAGCAGTCGCGCGGTGACCAGGCCGCGGGTGTGGCGGTCGGCGTGGTGGCCACGCTCGCCACCGCTGTCTGGCTGATCGCCCCGTGGCTGAACCGCTGCGCCGCGGCGCTCGCCGGTGCTGGCCTACGAGCACTCGGCGTCACCGGCCGGCTGGCCGCCGCCAATGCCGCAGCCTCCGCCGGTCGGCTCGCGCCGGTCGTCAGCTCGCTGGTACTCGCGGTCGGCCTCGGGGGATCGATGTGGTTCGTGCAGACGTCGATAGCCCACCGCACCGCCGAGCAGAGCCACGCGGGGCTGCGCGCCGACTTCGTCGTCACCGGCCCGGGTCTGCCGGCAGGCAGCCTGGCGGCACTGCGCGACGTGCCCGGCGTCCACGCCGTCACGGGCGTCGTGCAGAGCGTGATGCTCGGCCGCAGCGAGGGCGGCACGCAATACACCGCGCAGGGCATCGACGGATCCGGCGCGACGTTCGATCTGGGCGTCACGTCAGGCAGCCTCGCCGACCTGGGGCCCGGTACCGTCGCGCTCGACCGGCTGACCGCCGACGCCGTGCACGCGCACGTGGGCAGCGAGTTTCGCGCCTGGTACCCGGACGGCACGCCCGTGGCGCTCCGCGTAGTCGCCGTGTACTCCCGTGGTCTCGGATTCGCGGCGGTGACCCTGCCGGCGCAGGCGCTCGCCCCCTACGCCTCGGGGCTCACGTCGCTGGCGTTCGTCAACGCCGACCCGTCGACTCGACCCGGCCTAGCCCGGGTGCTGGGCCGTGTGGCCCCGGGAGCGAGCATCGTCGACCGCTCCGACTACCAAGCGGTACTCGACAAGCACCTTGCCCAGAACGCCTGGTCGAACCAGGTCATCGTCGGCGTGCTGCTTTGCTACGTGGCTATCGCTGCGGTCAACAGCCTGGCGATGGCGGCGATGGGCCGTCGCCGCGAGCTGGCCACACTGCGTCTGGCCGGCACCACCCGGACCCAGATCCTGCGCATGGTGCGCGCCGAGCAGGCGCTCCTGCTGACGGTAGGGCTCGTCATCGGCGGCGCTGTCGCGGCCGCCACGTTGCTGCCCATGGTGCGGGGCTTGACAGGGACCGCGACGCCTTACATCCCGCTGACCGGGTGGGCAAGCGTCATCGGCGGCACAGTGCTGCTGGGGTCGCTCGCCACGCTGCTGCCGATACGGCGGCTGCTGCGGGTCAATCCGGTCGAGGCAATCGGAGTGCGGGATTAGACGCGATGAGCGCTCGCGCGAAGAGCCCGCCGGCCGCAATCTCATCCGGCCTGCGCGCATCCGCGTCTGCACCGCTCGCTACGCTCGGGTGCATCCCCGGCTCCGCTCGCGCCTTCGGCGCGGCCGCGTGGCGGCGGCCGGGCTCTTCGCGCAAGCGCTCATCGCAAGACAACGCTGGGCGGTTCTTGCGTCGTTCAGGGGGCATGCGGATCTGGCTGCGAGTAGGGACGTTCGTCGTAGTGACCGGCACCCTGGTGGCTGTCGCGGTCTCGGTCGGGAAGGAAAAGGCACTCGCGCCGGTCGGCGGCGGAGTGCGGCTCGTCGCGTACACCGGCTGTGCGGACATGCTCTCGCAGCTGCGTCAGCACGCGGCGGCGCACGCCGACCAACCCGGCTACGGGCCAATCGCTGCGGCGGGTGGGGTTGCGGTTCCGGAGCGGTCGGGTGCGGCGGCCGCCATGCCCGCGCCGGCAGCGCCGCAACACTCGACGACCACCGTGCACGAGACCGGGGTCGACGAGCCGGACGTGGTGAAGACCGACGGGCAACGAGTCGTGACCGTGTCCAACGGCGTGCTGCAGATCGTCGACACGTCCACCCGGCAGATCGTCGGCCGCGTGCCGCTGCCGGTGGACAACGCGGGTGGCTGGTCGCCGGCGAACCTGTTGATCAGCGGCGATCGGGCACTGGTGATCGACCCTGCCTTCGACGGGGGAGGGATGA
>Ga0126383_10001814_pt1 | contig 13489 bp, 16 predicted proteins | sample PanSoiMetPlot_35_FD_96882 | JGI IMG/M metagenome (GOLD analysis project Ga0126383, IMG submission 96882) | Tropical forest soil microbial communities from Panama - MetaG Plot_35 | ecosystem: Environmental > Terrestrial > Soil > Tropical forest > Bulk soil | place: Panama | collected 2016-02-17
ACCCGATTAAGGAATTGTCTGACCAGCAAATCCGTGACATCTTCACCGGAAAAATCACAAATTGGAAACAGATCGGTGGCCGCGACGCACCGATCATCGTCATCAATCGGGCCGACGGGCGCTCCGAATTGGAGCTCTTCAGTCACCATTTCCAAGTAAAGCCGACCGATATCAAGGCTCATCTCATTGCCGGCGATAACGAGCAGGGCATCAAGACTCTGGCCGGCAATCCTCACGCGATCGTGTATATGTCGGTCGGGACGTCCGAGTACGATGTGGCTCAGGGTATTCCCCTCAAACTGCTGCCCCTCAACGGCGTGGCAGCGACCACCGAAAATGTCAGAAACGGCACGTTTCCCTTCGCGCGGCCGCTGGTCCTGATCACCAAGCCAGACCCGAAACCGCTGACCAAGGAATTCATCGAGTTCGCCCTCTCCACCCAGATCCACGATCTGATCCAAGAGCTGTCCTTTGTTCCCATCAAGTAGAGACGCGTTCTTAGTCTGGATCCTGCGAGGATGCGCCGCGATCTCTGGGGCAATTGTGCTCATGATTGCTATGTTTCTTGTCATTGAGTCCTTGCCGGCGCTCGGGCACGTGGGATTGGTGCGGTTCTTCACAGACTTGTCCTGGCATCCCGCCGAGGGGCTTTATAACCTCACCCCAATGCTTTGGGGCACTCTGTGTGCCATGGCCGGTTCCGTGCTGGTGGCCACGCCGTTGGGCGTATTGTCTGCTGTGTTTTGCCACTATTACGCTCCGCCGGTTCTGGTGAGGCCCTACCGGCGGATAATCGAGTTGCTGGCGGGCATTCCATCCGTGGTCTACGGCTTCTGGGGATTGGTCGTGCTCGTGCCGTTGCTCGGGAAAATCCAGCCGCCCGGTCCGAGCCTCCTGGCCGGAATCGTGATCCTCACAATCATGATCTTACCCACGATCGCGTTGATGGCGGACGCCAGCCTCGCCAATATCCCCCGTGAGTATCTGCGCGGCGCCGCCGCTCTGGGATTATCGCGCTGGGCTACGGTGCGCGGAGTGGTCTTTCCCGCCGCGAAATCGGGACTCTTCACTGGCGTGATCCTCGAAACTGGCCGGGCCATCGGCGAAACCATGGCCATTCTCATGGTCTGTGGCAACGTGGTGCAGACACCCACGAGCCTGTTCGATCCTATTCGGACGCTCACCGCGAATATCGCCTTGGAGATGGCCTATGCGTTGGGCGATCACCGCTCGGCGCTGTTCGTCAGCGGTCTGGTCCTCATGCTGTTGATCGTGGCGCTGGTGGCAACTGCTGAAGTCATTAGCAAGGGCCGGATCTATGCCTGAATCTATCCATCGGCGTGAGCGGATCGTCACCCTGCTTGTCTGGACCGGCGCCGGGGTCGTAACTGGGATCTTTCTCTGGTTACTGGGCGACCTCGTATGGCATGGAGTGGGCAGGCTCTCTTGGGAGTTTCTCAGCACCGCTCCGAGAAAAGCCGGGCGGGCGGGCGGAATCGGCCCCATACTCGTTTCCACCGGCTTGATCCTGAGTGTATGCCTCGCGGTGTCGGTCCCTATCGGGGTTGGCGCGGCCGTTCTGCTCGCCGAGTTCACAACGGACGACAGTCTCTTCGGGCGTGTGACGCGCCGCAGTCTGGATATCCTCTCGGGGGTGCCGTCCATCGTCTTCGGCTTGTTCGGCAACGCCTTCTTTTGTAAGATTCTCGGACTGGGCTTCTCAATCCTGTCTGGGGGCCTGACGCTGGCTTGCATGGTGCTGCCGATCCTCATTCGCTCCACGGAGGAAGGATTCCGTGCCGTCCCTGCGGAGTATCGCCTGTCGGCCGCAGCCCTCGGGATGTCGCGCACTACGACGCTGTTCCATCTACTCCTGCCCGCAGCGGCGCCTGGGCTTGTGGTCGGTCTGGTACTCGGGATCGGCCGGGCGATCGCTGAGACTGCTGCACTCATCTTCACCAGTGGCTATGTAGACCGCATGCCGGACTCTCTGCTTGATTCTGGGCGAGCCCTATCCATCCATATTTTCGACCTGTCGATGAATGTCCCCGGCGGAGACGCGAATGCCTACGGCGCTGCGTTGGTGTTGGTTGGTCTGCTGCTGGTAATCAACGGCACGGCTGCATGGCTGGCTGATCACTGGCTCCACAGGAGAATCGTTCTGGCATGACACCGTCCGATCCTTCTCCTCCCGGGGCCCGCCCGTGGTTCCCACTGGATGACCGGCCGCCCTGTTGCGAGCCGAAGCCGTTCCTTGTGACGGAGCATCTCAGCCTGCACTACGGGGTGAAACCAGCCTTTCTGGACGTCACGCTTTCGATCAACACCGGCTGTATTACCGCCCTGGTGGGCCCCTCCGGCTGCGGTAAGACCAGTTTTCTGACTTGCCTGAATCGTCTGACTGATCTCATCCCGGGTTGTCGCGTGTCGGGATCCCTGCGGTTAGGTTCAGTTGATGTGCTGTCTCCCCAGACCAATGTGATCTACCTGCGGCGCCGTGTGGGCATGATCTTCCAGAAGCCGAATCCTTTTCCCCTCTCCATCCGGAAGAACCTGGAGTTTCCTCTGCGCGAACATGGAATGAACCATCATGCGCAGATCTCCACCACGATCGAAACGGTCTTGAAGGATGTTGGATTGTGGGAGGAGGTCAAAGACCGGATGGATGCTCCTGCGCTCTCCCTCTCCGGGGGCCAGCAGCAGCGGTTGTGCGTGGCCAGGGCACTGGTGCTGTCGCCCGAGGCGCTGCTCCTGGACGAGCCCTGCAGCGCGCTCGACCCTATTTCCAGTGGCGTCGTGGAAGACCTGATCGCAAGTCTGCGCGGACGGTATACGGTGTTGACCGTGACGCACAACTTGGCTCAGGCCCGCCGGATCGCCGACTACGTCGCGCTCTTCTGGGTACAGGAAGGTGCCGGCCGATTGATCGAATCCGGTACCGTCAAGGAGTTTTTTGAAGCTCCGCGGGAGGCGCTGACTGCAGCGTATGTCAGTGGTATGAGAGGGTGAACACTGGACTGCCCTCATAGTATTGGAGAGGTGAGCACGCAGGGGGCGAGCGGGTTGTCCACGTGAAGGTCACACTGCTCGCCCGGCATTGTCTCCAACGCGTCGAGCAATTGAACCTCTCCCGTCACGTCGCTTACGCGACTTTGGCCGGAGATTCCTGCTTCTCGGAGCTGAGTTGCGTCTCGATCGCGTGATCGAGGCCAGCGCTCAGCTCTCCACAGCGGGCTCGTTCCGAACCCGGAGCCTTGCCGATCAAGGCCCAATGAACCAGAACACGGGCGGCATCCTCATCGCGACTGCATCGCACCCCGCAGGGACAGACATGCTCGCGATTGGCGAGCGATTTCTTCTCTGGTCGGCCGCAGGCATAGCAGGTCTGAGTGGGTTTGATGTGCCGCGGTGAAAATTCCACATACCAGCCGCCAGCTTCTTCCGCTTTGCAGGATAGTATCTTCAGAAACGTGCACGGGGCCGTGTTGAGGATTTCTCGATTCAACCCCCGTTTGTGGCGGCCACCGGCCGCCGTCATGCCTCGCACATTGAGGGATTCTGTCGCGAGCATTCCGTATGTCCGCACGAGTCGGTTTGTCGTCTGATGGAGAAACTCCTGCCGTTGATTCCTGAGGCGTCGATACAGGCGTGCCAGTCGTTGTTTGGCCTTACGTCGGTTGCGTGAGCCTCGCTCTTTCCGGCTCAGATCTCGGTGCGCCACGCGCAGGCGCCTTGCCATTCGGCGGCCAAGGCGCGGATTGGAGATCGTCTCCACGGAGCTCTCGGCGTCTGCGATCGTCAGAAAGCTCTCCGTCCCCCAGTCAAGGCCAGCGGCCTTGGTGCCGCAGAGGCGAACCGGCTCGCAGTCCATCGTGATGGAGGTGTACCACCTGCCGCTCTTATGAAAACTCTCCGGTCATCGGGACACCTGGCGTGCGCGCGCCGCCGCGCAGTTTCACCACTCCGATTCCTGACAGTCGCAGCCGACCGTACTTCATCGTGCCGCTGGTGAGAAGTCGCCAGCCATCGCCATGGGTTTTATAGCCCCAGCCGTGATAGCGATCGAGTGATTTGAATCGTGGATATCCGGCGGAACGAACGCCAGTCTTTAGGCGCCTAAAGAATCCATGAAAAGCCAGATCAACTCGTTTGAGGGTCACTTGGCCACTTTGCGCGTTGAGCTCGGCATAGGCGGGTCGCCAGGCCCGCAGCCGCGTGAGCGCGCGACACTGCTCGGCATAGCCGACAGATTTGCCGAGCAGATCATAGTTCAGGCGCCGGTTCTGCAGCGCCGCGTTGTACAGTCGCTGATGCAGTCTGAGGTGGTGATGCAGCCGGCTTTCCTGCTTCGCGGTCGGATAGAGCCGATACTCAATCTTACGCTTCACGGTCAGGGTCTCCGTCTCGTCGTTGCCGCAGAGCCTGTCCTGTGCTTTCCCTCCGATCGCCCTCATGCTCTCGGCCATCCGAAGAGGCTCTCCTCATGTATTACGTGCCAGCCGTGTATGCGATGGAGGGAGGATCATCGTCACTGGCTACGCGTGCTCAATAAGTAGTCCACTTCGAACCACAGGAGTGTCGGGTACTCGACCAGATCCAGTCCAGTCGAGAGCAGACACAGATACGTCACGGCGTTAGGCAGAGATTGAACGGCTCGGTTCATGGATGATGCCGCGGCGTTCGAGGGCCTCGAGCGTGATCGGTGTGGCGTCGCGCTTCAACAGCTTATGAAGATCTTTAACACCAGCCTCGCGATGGTGCTGGACTTCGACGACGCGAAAACCCGCGTGCAGGAGGGCGTCCGTGGCTTTCTGTTGCGCGGCGGGGCCTGGTGGGGACAGCCTCCGTGCGGTGGACTGAGAAGTGGTCCGTTCCCGGTCGTTATCGAGCGCGAGATAGATGGTGCGGGGTCGCAATTGCTCCATGCAGGGCACGAGCTGGTCGATATTGTTGACGCTATTGAGGGCGCAGAGGGACGTCCGGTTCTGGAGCAATTGATTGCCCGCGAGGCAGTCGAGAATGCTTTCGGTCACCAGAATGCTGCGGGCAGGCCGGCGGACGATCCACAGGGTTTTCTCCCCGAGCGTGCGCTTGGCGTAGTGTTTGTCGAGGCTCTGGTCCTCGAGCGCGCGGCATTCGATGCCGGTCATAAGACGCGGTTGCGGCGACGGCACGGGAATGCCGACGTAGGGGACACGGGTGCCATCGCCATGCACGCAGAGCGTGAGATAGACCAGCCCGAGTCCCTCCGGAAACGCGATCTCTCGTTGGAGAAAATACTGTTGGAGGCAGAACTGGTGTTCGGGGGTCATCGCGGCCCGGGAGCGGTCATAGAGCCGTCGAATCGCTCGCCGAGAGTACGTGCGTCGTGGATTGTCCAGCGCGGGGTCGATTGGCGTGTCCTGCCATCGGCCGACTAACTCGTTGACGGCGGTTTGAAACTCGACATGCTTGAGCTGCATGACGAGATCGATCCCGTCGCCATGCTCGCCCGTCCCGTAATCGATCCACTTCCAGGCGCCGTCCTTATAGAACACCGAAAACGAGGGATGCCGATCCTCACGGAGCGGCGAGTGAAAGAGGGCCTTCGTCTTCCGGGCGGAGGCGGGTTGATGGCCGTGAGTGTGGAGGTACGCGATGAGGTCCACCTGTCGTGCGCGTGTCAGAAGAGTCGGATCTAGTTTGGGCATAAGTTGTACGGGACCACATGGGCGTGCTCCTGCGAATTTTGGAGCGCATAGCGATACAGTTCATCGCGAAAATCGATCAAGAGGGAGTGGCTGTGCGTATCGTTGCCGATGAGGTAGTCGACCAGGCGGAGATCGAGGAGCTGGCCGGCCAGCGAACATTTGGCCGCGTGCTGGAAGTGATCCTTCGCGGGCATGAAGGAACCCGTGCGGCACGAAGGATGAATCGTGGCAATCACGAGGCGGTTGGCGAGATGGGAAAAGGCTTCACGAAAGACCTGCTGGACCGGGGGGCCGACCGGATGAAAGAGATCGGCGGGGACCTGGATCCGCATCCGTAGCCGCTGCTCTCGATTCAGGAGCAGGACCAGGCTGTCTCCGGGCGCGAGGACCGGCATGACGCCGTGGAGACAGCGAAGGACATCCCGTCGGCTGCCGATCCGTGGGCTGGAGGGCGAGGGCTCCGATCCATTCGGGAATACGATAGGCCGCATCGCGTGCGTATACTCCAGAGAAGAGGCGCACACCTCTCTCTCTGAAGTATTACGCTCGGCCGATATCTCGGCATCAATCATGCTCGGTGCTGACCAAGATCCGTCGGGTCGGCTTGTCGACCATGAGGGTGTCGAGCTGGGCCTTGACCGACTGGAGGCTGGTCGTGACGATAGCCCGGTAATTGTCGTCCTTCTTGAGGGACTTGGGCGTCACCCCTTGGAGTGTGTTCTTGAGCTGGGCGACCAGTTTTTCGAGCTCGGCATCCTTGCTGACATTCTGGCCGTCAAACTCGTTTAAGAACCCCATCAGATTGGTGATCGCGGAGGGCATGAGCTTTTTGGGTTTGCCGTCTTCTGTTCCGCTCAAGCGGTCGAGCAGATGGGCGACCAGTCCCTGCATCAGCTCGCGCAGGCCGTCGCGAATGTCCTCGCCGATGGTCTTGAATTTCTCGGCCATCTTTTCCCGTTCGCGCTCGGCCATGGTCTCGTCGACGACGCTGAGCACGCCCGGCAGGTCGAACGTCATGAATTGGATCTCAAACTTGAAGCTTTCCCGAATTTCCGTGAGGCTGGGATATTCCTCTTCCTTGAACTCCTCCATCAATTTCTGTCGGGCATCCTCTTTCCGTTCCGGATAGACCCGGCAGAAGTCGTCGATCAGGGCCGCCCGTCGGACGCGGAAGTCGTCCGCGAGGCGCGAGACGCGTTGCAGCGCGCTGGCCGGCACGAGGGCCATCCCGCGCCCGATATCGCCTGGGAGATCGAATTGGTGGAGGTCCCGTCGAATTTGGCTATCGAGGCGATGAATGGCCCGGTATTCGGGGCAATCGATCAGGCGCTTGGTCGTTCGGAACATGCGTTGATCGGCTTCGGACTTGAGCTTGACGGCGGACTTGCGCTGCAAGCCGATTTTGTGGAGCGAGAGCGTCATGCAGACGGCTTTGGCAAACACATCTTCAGCGGTGAGATCGCGGATCGCGGAGGTGGACATGACGGCAGTCATAATGAACTCCTGGGGTGCGAGGTGAACGAGTGCGACTGTTGAAATACTACGGTGTGGCGGCAGAGGCCGGTGGTGAGGCCTTGGCTTCCTTCGGTTGAACCATGCGCATGCGGCGGGTGCCGCTGGGCACGGCGGGTTTCTCCTCTTTGTGCTCCTTATTGAAGGGACCGGCGTAGCTGGCGCAGAGGTAGGAGCCGGTTGCCGCCGTATACAGCTCCTCGACGGCCGTCTTGGCACTGATGGCCACCGGGACGATGTACTGGGCGGCTTCTTCCAGCGGGATATTGAGCCGCCACGCGATGTCGGCGGCCTGACGGATCTCGGCGCCCGTCCAGGGATGCTGCAGGAGCGGTTCGACCGAATCAGTCAGCTGATATTTCTCCAGATAGATCTTCCAAATGGCCGCGCGTTCTTCCTGTGTGGGCAAGGGAAACATGAACGTACCCAATCGGAACCGCCGGCGCAGTTCGGGCGAGATGGCGGCGATGCTGTTGCATGTCGCGAGATACAATGCCGAGCCATTCGAAATCGTGTTGATCACCTTCAGGGCTTGGCGCATGTTGTGCTCCGACGCGCCGACGTTGGCACTCTTCACGCCGCCGAGATCAAATTCGATCGTCGGTATGCCGGCTTCGTTGCCTGCGGCCTTGCTGATTAAGGATTTTGAACATCCCGGCGGACCCAACATGATGATGCCGGTCGCGTCGGTGTTCTGCATGTGCTCGAGGAGCTGCTTGTGAATGTCTTGCGAGACGCCGGTGTTGTCTCCGTGGGCGCTGTTTGCGCCGGCAATTCCCTTTTCGAGCTCGTCCAAAAAGACTATGGCGCAGGGTTTGGAGCGGCCCTTCAGGATCTTCGTCAAAAACGTTTTGATGAAGGGTACGCCGCCGATGTCGCTGAATCGCTCCGTGCCACGATAGATCTTGAGCCCGGGCGTTTGTTCGATCGCTTTGTATTTCTGCTGCCAGAGATGCAGGACGCTGAGTCCTTTGGACGTGAACGACATGGCAATGGCTTGCTCAGCTTCAAAGGCCGAGAGGCCCAGGACGGCGTCCACGGCTTTCGTCTTCGTTTCCCCATCCGGCGCTGTGCTGGCAGGCAGGTTCTCGCCAAAATTGTGGTACTGGGTGGTGAGAATCTGCTCGAGCTGCTCGCGGTTGGGCAGCGGGTCGTCCAGGATCACGACGTCGTGGACAAGCTCGGACGGCAACTTGAGGCTGGGCGCCAGGAGAATGAGCATTTGTCCTTCGGCCTTGAAGAGGTCGCGGAGATGCCAGATCCCCTGAATAATGGCCGTGTCGTGGAGGAAGCGATGGGCGTTGTGGAGAAAAATAATCGTGTCCGCTGGCACCTCGCGAAACTTGGTGAGAACCAGGCTCAAGTTCTTGAGCGCGGCGGCTCCGCCGGCGTCCGGCATGAGGGCGGCGAGCGCCTGCTGGCTTTGGAGGAGACTGCTTTTGCTGGCCTCGGCCGGTCGAGTGCGCTCAGCGGCCGTGAGCGTGACGCCATTGCAGACATCCCATTGAAGCACCGCATAGGGCTTATCGTGTAACGCCGGTGGCCGCACGCCCACGAGCGAGTCGATGGTCATCGCGGGATCCGGCGTGGTGATCGCTAGTAACGGGACACCGGCTTCAATGGCGCGTTGATACGCAGTGATGAGGGGCGTGGTCATGAGGCACTCCTTGTGCGCTGGTTAAACCGGCATGTTGTTGTGAATGAAAGAGTCATACGGTAAAGGGCTAGCGACCCACACCGTTCCCAAGTCGTGCGGCGTTGCCCGCAAGGGTGACGGCGAACCGTCGACCGGGGAACGGGCGGGCCGGGTATACAGCCGCGAAAACCTCAACCTCCGGGGTGCCGACGCTGTAAGGAGAAGCGGAAGGCCACGCCGGGCGCGTCGCCAGCGCGAGATGCGCCCGGACCCCGCGCGGTCAGAGACCCCGAGCACGTCCGGATACACCAGGCATGGGAACCGGGAGATCCCGGAGTCGCCCGCGGCAGATGGGGCTGCGGGACGCATCGGGAAGCCAACAGGCGATCGCCGATGATGCACGACTCGGGGAAGTCGGACAGTCCCGGAGTACCGAGGAAGTCGCCGAACGACGCCGGATCTCCGGCCCAGGAGGCGACCGAGGGAAGGGGACTGGCCAACGGGCACTCGCCCCAACGCGACCTGCCTATCGGACGCAGGGCCGGGCCTGGCAGGCCACGTGCGCTGGAGTGAGTACGGCAAGCAGCGAGTCGGGACAAGAGGATGCGGTTCACTGCGCTCCTGCACCACGTCTACGACGTGGACCGCCTGCGCGCGGCGTACCTTGCGCTGAAGCGAGACGCCGCACCCGGGGTGGACGGGGAGACGTGGCAGCACTACAGGGAGGAGCTGGAGCCCCAGCTCAGAGACCTCTCTGAACGGCTGAAACGCGGAGCGTATCGGGCCAAGCCGGTTCGCAGGGCGTACATCCCCAAGGCCGACGGGCGACAACGACCGCTCGGCGTGCCGGTGCTGGAGGACAAGATCGTCCAGCGGGCAACGGGGGAGGTGCTGAACGCCATCTACGAGACCGACTTCCTTGGCTTCTCGTACGGATTCCGACCAGGGCGCCGCCAGCACGATGCGCTGGATGCGCTCTACGCCGGGCTGCTGACGAAGAAGGTGAACTGGGTGCTCGACCTGGACATCCGGGGTTTCTTCGACACCATCGACCACGGGTGGCTGGTGAAATTCGTCGAGCACCGGATCGCGGACCGGCGCGTCGTGCGGCTCATCCAGAAATGGCTGAGCGCTGGCGTGCTGGAGGACGGGACGCATGTGCGAGTCGAGGAGGGGACGCCTCAGGGCGGCAGTGTCTCGCCGTTGCTGGCCAACGTCTACCTCCACTACGTGTTCGATCGGTGGGTCCAGCACTGGCGTCAGACGCACGCCCAGAGCGACATGGTCGTCGTGCGGTTTGCGGACGATATCGTGCTGGGGTTCCAACATCGAGCCGAGGCCGAGCGCTTCCGGCGGGAACTGGGCGAGCGATTCGCCACGTTCCACTTGGAGCTGCACCCCGAGAAGACGCGCCTCATCGAGTTTGGGCCCTTCGCGGCCCAGCATCGACAGCGGCGTGGCGAGGGGAAGCCGGAGACCTTCACCTTCCTCGGCTTCGCGCATATCTGCGCGAAGAAGAGAAGCAATGGACGGTTCACCGTGCTGCGGCAGACGATGCGCACGCGCCTGCAGGCGAAGCTGAACGAGGTCAAAGCTGAGTTGCGGCGGCGAAGACACCGCCCTATCCGCGAACAGGGTGCGTGGTTGCGCAGCGTGGTCGCGGGACACGTCCGGTACTACGGCGTCCCGATGAACAGTCCCGCGTTGCGCACCTTCCGCCTCGGGGTGGGCTGGCTCTGGATGCGCACGCTCCGGCGTCGCGGCCAGCGCCGTCGCCTCACCTGGACACGGATGCGGTGGCATGTCGCTCGCTGGTTGCCGCCCGCGCGCATCTGCCATCCCTATCCCCTGCAGCGGCTTGGCGTCGTCCCCTAAGGTGGGAGCCGGATGCGGGAAAGCCGCACGTCCGGATCTGTGGAGGGGGTTATGGGTGACCATGATTCCTACTCCGACTCGTCGCGAGCGCGCGACGGACATCGTCATGGTCTAATGATTCGATCGAACCGAGTACGACTATGCGCCTTCGTACGGCGGCGTGGGACGTTACGGAGGCGTGGGTACTAGGCGGATTGGTACGCCGTAGGAAGGATAAACTTCTACAAGTGGAGAAGCAGAGGGTCGTCTACAGCGCCTTGATGAGCTCCCGGAACGTTGTGCTCTGGAGTATTCTCCGAGCACCGTCCTGATACACAGCGATGTGTTCGACATCGTCAAGGGCGTAATCTTTGTCCGTCTCAAAGTCTAATCTGTATATGTGTACGTGCCTATTGGATTCCTGGACATATTCGGCCGCTAGTACTTGTTCCGGCATCGCTTCGGGACGAGCCTCATCAGTAAGATACCTTACGGTCTGTCCCAACTCTGACGTCTTCTTCGCGTCGTCATATGCTTGAGACTCCGTTTTGTTGCCCGTTCCCAGGGAAATGATGATCACTTCCCCATCCTGGTCCCATCGGCGAGCTAAGACCTCGGTGAGCGTATACCCGAGGGTACAGTTTTCCGTTCCTTGTCCTCCGTCTTGAAAGACTGCTCCAGTTTTTTCGGTCTGTTGAGGCGGCGTTTCACAATTCGTGAAGGTCCACTGATAGTTTGGAGCAAGGACTTTCCCAAAATAATAGGCAGCGGAGAGGCCGGACCACGTCACAACATCCTGTAAAGCCCGGTTGAGATCTTCAACATCTGTAGATTTAATAAAATGGGTCCGATAGCTGCATAAATTGTATGCCGTTGCCATAAAAAGAACATTTTTAGGTAACTCGTCTAGCGTGATCTCAGGATTCCGCTTTTCGGAGAAGTCTTTTAAGATGTCTCTGAACTTCTGAATAAATTTGTCCCGGTCGTATTTGGGTACGATTTCATACACGGGTGTCTTAGCTTCAGTAAAGAGCTTGACGCCATCAGTGAGATAAAAGTTTTTGATTCGGTCCGCATCGATACCCACACAGACCATCGCTGCCATAATGGCGCCAGTACTGGTACCACAACATAAATCGAGCGTCTGATACAGCTTGAGCGTAGGATTGTTTCGTTTGGCACGGAGTTCTTGTTCAATTTGTGCCAACACGATCGCAGGCGCCAGACCTCGAATCCCTCCACCGTCAATCTGAAGTACTATTCGGTTAGTGGGCATTGCTAATCCTCCTTGGTGAAGGGAGTGTAACGATTTAGGTTACTCGATAACAATGAGGCACCAACCGCTGAGGCGATAGCAGGTGTGGAGGCAGCAGTCGGCTTGGCGCGTGTGGTGGAAGCCTTGATGAAGTTGGCCAACTGGACTTTGGCGCGAAGTCGCGGCCGTACAGCATAGGCCGAACCAGCGCTGGCCGCACTATTCCGACCAAGGCCCAGCGTTAGCACAGCGGAATCCTCAAAGGTTTCGTAGTTAATGACCCAATCGTCGCCTTGCATGTCCTTTTTAAAGGCGCGACAATGCTGGGGCTATGAACCTCACGAAAATCGGCGATCTTATCAAAAACGCCTTGGGTCTTGGATCAAAGGGTATTTTCATCGAATCGGGCAAGTACCTCAAGCCTGATCGTGTCGCGGGATCGCAGCGCGAAGATCAAGAAACCGTTCCTCCAAAATCTCTCCCTCAGACCACCACACCAGGCACTAGGGAGGAAAGTCCGGTTGTGACGGCATTTACCGGGCTCATAGAACAGAGTGGGCTTCATGGCGAAATTGTCACCGATACCACCACGCTTCAAGGGTGGTATCGGTGCGAGCGGGCCTGGGAGAGCAAGAAGCGCACAATATTGTTTGCACCACCGCCTGCGGACTGGCGGGGCGAGTACATCCTTAGCTGGTGCGACAAAGAAGGAGATAAAGTCGTGGATGGAAAATGGAGGGGAGATTTGGAGCACACCGTCGAACTATTTACTCGCTTTCTGATCCAAGGGGAAGGCTGGCGACAAATTGCGATTGATAACTTGGAGCACATGCGGCAGTCATATAAGCGAAATAGATGATGAACTTGTTTATTCTCAATTCAGAGTCCAACTGACTGCAGAACCAACAACTATCATCATAGCTTCCGTCGACGATCTTACTCGGACCCGACTGCGGTAGCTGACGGCGCGCAAGCGGAAGTAGGCTTGGTGCGCGGAGTTGAGACCTTAATGAAGTTCGAGAGTTGGACCTTCGCGCGCAAAAACGCAGGCTCGTCGTTCTTTTCAAACGCGGTTGTACAGCGATCGATCATCTCGCGAATGGTCTTGAGGCGCGGCTCGTGAGGCAGGATGCCGTGCGTCATGGTGGCAATGTCCTTCCAGTGCTGATACCAGGCTGATCGCGGGGAGGGTGCGGCATTGTCCGCGTCGCCGGGCGTGACTGACGGTGGTGGGGGCATGAGCAGGTCTTCCTCTGTGACAGTCCTGGCGGCGGTGATGGCTCTCTCTCGATTGGTCGTGGCGATGGCGCAAATCTGTCGACCCTGGATCGTGACCCCGGACTCCAACGTGATGGAAAGATGCTGCTGCTGCACGACGACGCGTTGGACACGGCCGTCCTTGAGGTGCTTCGTGCCGTCTTCGCGATAGACGACGCGATCGCCAGCCTTCAGCACGCTTTCGGACTTCGGCGTCGGGGTCACGGGTGGAGCAGCCTGGATCGGCGCCTTGCAGACCACACAGATCCGCCACTGCGGACTCAG
>Ga0126383_10001815_pt1 | contig 13486 bp, 18 predicted proteins | sample PanSoiMetPlot_35_FD_96882 | JGI IMG/M metagenome (GOLD analysis project Ga0126383, IMG submission 96882) | Tropical forest soil microbial communities from Panama - MetaG Plot_35 | ecosystem: Environmental > Terrestrial > Soil > Tropical forest > Bulk soil | place: Panama | collected 2016-02-17
ACCAGACCTCCCAGGACTCTCGCATCTCGGTTTCGGTCATGGTTCCGTGCATCATCAGCATCTCTGTGACCCGTTGTGCGAACGAAGCCAGGCTGTTCTGATCTAAACACGGCTTGTTACGGATTTCTTCACAGTAGGCGCGTAGGCGGTCAGCGACCTGTGCGAGTAATGTTTCCGTGTTCGCTCGCTGTTCCATGAGGGAAACCTGATAGCCGACCGTGCTCTTGTGGTCGCACTTCCCACAAGCGAACGAAAAGATGAATCTCAGTTCCTCCGAAGCCTTGTGGTCTTCGCGGTGTAGCTGCGCTCTCAGTACGCCTTCATGGGGATGGACGTAGGGCAGCAGCTCTCTGATGATCTCGTTGTCGTCGCTGTTCTTCAATGTGGGACTGATGTTTGCTATGGTGAGATCCTCCTAGCGACGGCCCGAGGCCCCCAAGCCAATCCGCACCGGCCTGGGGGCCTCTTGCTGTTCGCGGTAGCGAAACCTACGCGGGCACGGTCTCCTTTTCAGGAACCTTCACCGGCTCTGCGGGCTTCTCGTCCGGCACTTCGGACGGGACGTCGATGGGTTCAACGACGATGGCGGGCTGCTCCTCGCCAATGTTCATACCTGTCACCTCCTCCCTCCTAGCGATGATCCGTTCACGCCACAGTTCCGTGAGGGCCAGCCACTCATGGTATGTGGGGCCGTACATGTCACTGCACGGGATATCGAACCCATAACGATTACCCAGGTCTAGTTCGCCCTTGGCAACCTTGATGATCCCGTCGCGGTAATCGCCGTAAAGCTGACCCAGCACGCAAGAATAACAGCACCCGAGATCCAAGTCGTCCAGGTCCACACGCCAGAACCAGTCCACAGGGCCGACACGATCCAGTAGCTTCGCGCCTCTCTTGACACGCTTCCTAGTCTTTTCGGATGACAAGAGTGTTGCTGAGTTCGCACGGGACATTGTACACCTCCTCGATCTTCTTCATCAGTCGCCACTTTTCAAACGGCACGTACACCTTCTTGATCCTTGCCTTCTGCGCCCTCCAGCCTTGTGTGCCCGGGATCACTTTCCCAGACAAACCGACTTCTCCAATCACTATGTCGTCCGCTTCCGAGTACCGATGATATGACATGGACAACAAGTGCTCCCTGGTCTTCGCCGCGTAGAACCCGCAGGAATGCTTCTCGGCAGGAATCTCCTCCGTGGTATGTAGGGAACATTCGGCTATGACGAACGCTTTCGGCTGCCAGACGTAGGACGTGTGTGTGACAGACCTGAGCCGGATATCTTCCTCGCCGATCACGTTCCACGCTCGCCATCCGATCACTTCCCCAACGACGTCGGGGACCACGATAGAAGTCGCCACCAGGCAGTCGTGATCCATCATTTCCTGTGCGGACAGAACCTTGTTACAGGTTTCGCACTTAAACCTCGGTGGCATCTGTTTCGTCTCCCTGCGTAGTCAACCCGAACTCCGACTTGCAGTTGTCACAGAACTGAGTCAGGTTGTCCCTCGTGGTAATAACTGGATAGTCGCAGCAAGTTGGGATCAAACTTGGATGACCTGTAGGTAGCGACCACCACCACTGGCCGTCCTTGCCAAACCCCTTTCGCTTTTTGTTGATCCCGATATCTTCTGCTGCGCGCCTCAAGGTTCTGAACGATATCGTATATTGAAGGGAATCCTCCGCGATCTCGTTCTGCTTTCTTGCGCCGTAAGCAAGATAGTTCGTGATCCATTCTGCCGCCTCTGCCTTCTTGTCCACCGTCTTCACCGAGGTGACGCCGGTAGCAGAGATCAGAACCTTCTCTGCACTAATCTTGCTGTTGCTGTGCTTGTGCAACAGCTTGCCGGCATTGATGACCTTGATTGTTCCGTCGGACTTTTCGATCACCCATTCGTACTCATCCATTTCGTAGACGACGGAAAGCGGCTTTGGTCCCAGGTTGAACTTGGCTGGGGCCAGGATCCGTTCGTCCTCGTCGTCCGGGCTTTGTCCGAAGATGAACGCAGCACGCGCCACCCCAGGAAGGCCGCCACCCGATCCACCAATGGATCTCAATGCACGTCCTTCCGCCACGCTCTTGATGGTGTGGTGGATGAAGATGACGCTGCACCCAGTCCTCCAACACATGTGGCTCAGTGGTCCGAGGCAGGTACGAATGTCCTGGTCGTTGTAGATCGAAGCCGCAATATGGGCACTGGCGGGATCCATGATGACGCATTCGATCTTGTGCTCCCTGATCTTCTCTTCCAGGGCTTCTGTATCCCGAGGCAAATAAGGATACCAGAACTTGATGTACTTCTTGTTGGCGTTCAAGGCGTTTAGCCGTGGGATCACCAACTGCGGAATGGAGTCTTCCTGGTTGCTGATCATCACCATCTTGTGCTGCTTCGACAGATGGGTTGCCAGCCAGATTGACCACAGGCTTTTGCCTGTATCTGGGACGCCTGCGACAAGCGTAATCATCCCTTTCGGGATGATCTCTTCCCATAGCCAGTCGATGGGTTCCGCTTCAAAATCTTCAGCGGATTCGACGTCGGTCACGAACGCACCTCCTAGCGAGTTCGTCTTGCTGATCCGCGCGGGTTATGACGGGCGTCACCCCACGCCCTGTGCTAGTATTGTACACACACAAAGGTGGCCACGTCAAGGGAGAGATTGGCTGATGTACCGCTCACGGCTAGACATTAGGGTCCGCGCGGATGAACGCGACCAATGGCACCAATGGTCCGAAGAACTAGGGCTGGGACTATCAGAAATGGTTAGGCGTGCGATACCAGCGTACTATCACGCCATGATGGCAGTTCGTGCGAAAACGGGAATCCAGGTCCTCTCTGTCCCGGAGCGCGACCGTCGGTCGGACACAAAGGCGGTTGCCCGCTAGCCAGAGAGAAGGAGACGCTACAGGCCGGGGCTAGTAAGACAAGCCGGTGAGTGCCATGGTAACTGCCGCGCCGATCCCCGGCCTGGCGTCTCACTAAGTATCCGTGTATTATCGGAAGCGATGCCCGGATCGCCCATCCGACGCGCGCGTAAGCTTGCCCAACTAGAGGCAGATAGGCTGAACGGTCTGGAGACCGAGCCTGTCACATATCACGTTGACCCCGTCACGAACGAGATTGCAAGGGAGATCAACGAGGACGCCCTGGAAAACAACATCGCCAATCTTCAGAAGGTTGAAGGAGCGCCGAAGAAAGGCCAGCGCGGGGCGTCCAAGGAGTACATGAACGCTCTGAGAAAGCGGCGTAATGAGATGGCCAAGTTTGATCCGTCGAAGAACGGAGGCAGACCGAAGAGACCGAAGATGACTCGCGCGCAGGCTACAGAAGCCGCGCTGGAGCGACTGGAGCCAATGGCCCTCCGGGTCCTTGAAGTACAGCTCAAGAGTGTGGATGAGAGGGTTCGGCAGAACGCAGCCATCAAGATTCTGGAGTGGAAGCGCGGTAAGCCTGGGCAGAACATTAACGTGAACAGCGACACAGTTCACACCATCCGCTACGAGACGATCGCGTTCGGAGGCAAGGCTGCGCTGCCGCCAAAGGCGGATATAGAGATCGCTGTCGAGTCTGTGGTCGAAGACGATGGCGACGATAGCTGACGGTATCCAGACCGTCAGTGACTGGGAGTTCGCCAAACACATAAATCCCAAGCAGGTCGAGTTCCTCAAAGCCTGCGACGAGAACGAAGCCGAGGAGATCCTCTTCGACGGCTCGATTCGTGCCGGGAAAACACAGGCGGCCTGCAAGAAGATCGCGGCCTGGGCCTGGCACTACGGTGGGCCGAACTGGAAGTTCTGCATTCTCCGTAAGACGTACAGAGAGCTAGCAGATTCGACGCAAGCGGCCTTCTTCCGTGGCGATGGGAAGATGCCCCCAGCCTGTCCGCCGGAACTGGTTGAGAGATACTACGCCAAGGATGAGGTGGTCCACCTCAAGAACGGGGCGCAGATTCTCTTCAGAAGTGCTGAGGATCCCAGGGCAACGGAAGACAAAATTCGCAACGTTACGCTTGCAGGATTTTTTATCGATCAGGTCGAGGAGTTTGATGGGCCAGGCTACTTCCATCTCTACGAGACCCTCTTGAGTAGATGCAGTGATCCACGCGGGCCGATGAAGGGTTTGCTTGTAGCGAATCCTGGTCCCGAAGATCATTGGGTTTACCGGCGGTTTGTTGACGAGAACACCAAAGAGACTCAGACGAGGCGGATTTCAGTAACGCTGTTCGACAACCAGCATAACCTAGACGAGCGCTACGTGCGGCGGATGCTGCGGCGGTCGAAGACCAATCCTATGTTCTACCGCCGGTATCTGCTCGGAGAATGGGGTGCATTCGGAGGCAAACGCTTCCCCGACTGGGACGAGGATAAACATGTGGTGGAACCGTTTGAGATCAATCCTGGGTGGGAAATCGTCCAAGGAATCGACTACGGCTGGGCCAACCCCACCTGCGGGATCTGGTGCGCCATCGACTTCGAGGGGCGCTGGTACGTCGTCGCAGAACACTACGAGTCAGAAAAGCCGATCAGCTTCCACGCCAAAGCGTTCAAAGAAATAGAGACGGAGTTCAATATCTCTCCCAGTTCTCGATGGTTGGATCCGTCCGCGTGGGCCAGAAAGTCCGAGTACGAAGCTCCCGCCATGGAGTTCAGTGACTGGAATATTGATTGCGGACGCGCCCAGAACGATCGCCTCGGCGGGTGGAACCGCATAGAAGAGATGCTGTATCAGACGCTCGAAGACGGGAAGCCCAGGCTTCAGATCTTCAAGACGTGCAAGAACCTGATCCGCGAGTTGCCCTCGCTTAAGATCAAGGTTGGAACCGACGATGTTGAGAAAGAGAACGATCACGCCTCCGATGCCCTGAGGTACGCCATCATGTCCAGAATGCCGCATCCAGACAAGCCCGAAGAAGAACAAGAGCTTGACTTGCGAGAGGCGGCTATGCTAAGACTCCTCGCGCGCGCGCGTGAACATAAGAGGGACATACGGTTGATCTGATGGAGTACAACCTCGTTCAGAGTACGACTCGCGCACCGTTCAACCGTTGCTACCTGTGCGATGACCATGTCGGGCCGTTCATCGACTGCTTCAAGGAGCAGTTCGGCTACGGGCACATCCACATCTGCGCGCCGAAGTACAATGAGATCGGAGAGCTGGTCAGGCCGGGATGCGTGGGCCAGATGGCCAAGCTTGCCGGGATGCTGTACCCACACGAGACCATTCAGCAGGAGCGGATCATTGACGAGCACCTCGCAGAGATCGCAAGGCTGAAGGACTCGCAGAGGATTGAAATGACCCTGGCTGATTTCCAACAGGCCGCCAAACCCACGTTTGTCAGCGGAGGTGCTGGTAGTGAACGTAAATGACCCCGGTGGCACTGTAAGTGTGAGACCTCATACGAGACAGCGCCCAGGCGCTCAGTATGGGGGAATCATGTCGCTGCCGATGAGACAACAGCTCGGGATGAGGGGAATTACGCCTCCGGGGCCAGCACCAGGATCGCATCCGATGCCGATGCAGACGCAGGGTGCTTATCCCGGTGTGGTGATGCAGGGGAACCAGCCGACACTTGGCGCATACCACCAACGTGGAGCTTTGCCGCCAGGGTCGGATCCGATGGTGGTTCAGGCGCGCAGACAGCAGGATGTTGCATATGCGAGAACGCGCCTTGCACAGCTTCAGAGAGTTGTGAGCCTTTTGTCTCCGGAACTACAGCAGCAGCTTGCCGCAGGACAGCGCAACGTTGACCCAGCGGCTGCGTGGCGGGCTATCTCAGGAGCGTTCGCCAACTACTCGCGCCAGCAAGGGTTCAATGATCCGCGCTACTTCTTGCAGAACTACCTTCCTCAGCAACTGAACGCACAGGGCCGCTCGGCGGCAGGAGGAGTCTGATGGCTACGAAGAAGAAGACGGGAGAGAAAGCAGAAGAGACCACAGACGAAGGCGTAGAGGAAGAGGCTCCGCCGGACTTTGAGTTTCCAACCGATTTCTACGGCAATGAGTGGCAGCCGATCTCCGACAAGATGCTGTACTGGACGAGGTGGTTGGGCGCGCCGTTCAACTTTGACGGAACCACCCATGAGGAAGGATGGGCTGTCGTTTCAGATATCGGGGAGAAGGAGATCTACTCTGCCCAGGATTTCTCCGAGAAGTTCGTCCCAGTTCTTTCTCAACCGATGCATGAGCCTGTTTATCTTGAGCGAGAGAAGCAGGCTGCGGCAGCAGCCGAGGCGGAGGCCGCGAAGGACGACGATGCGAAGTTCAAGGAGGACGGTCCTAAAAAGTGACCTCATACCTGGCCATCGTGGGAATCCTGGCCTTGGCCATCTTTGCCGCGTGGCTTCAGGATTGCGCGTACCGGCGTCGAGAAAGAGCATTTGATCGCCGTGAGCAAGCGTGGGAAGCGGAACGAAGACAGCTTCTTAACCGGCTCATGTATTCCGCCGGAAAGCCGTGGGAGGGGCCGCCTGAGCACGCGGAGGCCTCTCCCACCATTGAGGAGCCACACGTAATCGACCCGCTCCTTGAGGCCATCTAATGTCTGTTCCCAGCGGTCAGTTGGAGACCAACTACGACCCGTCTAGCTCGACAACTGTAGATCTAACGAACAACTCTGACAAGAAGGACTTGACGCTGTGGGGAGAACGTCTTGACCAAGCGAAGCGAGACAGGAAAAGATACGAACCCACATGGCACATCTGCCAGTCCTTCCTCGCCGGGAGACAGTGGGTCGGCTGGAACAACAGAACGCGACGAGTTATTCAACTCGATAATCCTGGCAATCGTGAGAGATACACAGCCAACGTCATCGATTCCTACCACCAAACGGTCCTTGGAAAGCTTTACGTCGAGGATCTACGCCCAGATATCCTCTTCCGGAGAGAAGATATCGAGAGCGAGTCAATTACAACTCATTCTCGTCAGCTTGCCAAGTACGCATGGGACACAGAGACGAACGCCGAGCGTCGAATATATCTCATTCTCCACAAAGAACTTTGCTACGGAACGTCGGCGGGACGCTGTTATTACGATTCGTCCCAAGGAGATCCCATCGGGAACTTCCCCATCGGGCCTGACGGGAGACCAATCCTTGATCCCACCTCCGCCAGAAGCTTTGTTGCCAACGCCCAGCAAAACGGAAACACAGCCCAGTTCCAGCAACTCAACACCGGAAAGATCTGCTGGGAAGTCCTCAGCCCCTTCAACATCTGGCCCCCCGCAGGAGTCGAAGACCCAGACCTGATGCCATGGATCATCATTGGCGCGCCGTGCCCTGTGCAGAAGGCGACCATGATGTTCAACCTGGCCAAGGACCCGAAGGAGCAGGATCTCCGCGTCACAGACGCACTGGAGATCCAGTCTACGGACCCGGGCGTTGAAGGAAGCCCCGCTGGTGGCGGCACTCTCAAGGGCCATATCATGGTCTACACCGGCTACGAGATGCCAACCAGGAACTATCCCAAGGGGCGCGTGTTTACGTGGACGGAGAATACGAAACTTGCCTCCAGCGATAGTCTTCCATATCTGCTGAGAGGTCGCCCTCATCATGGAGTGATCTTCTTCAGATACCACATGGTTCCAGGGCGGTTCTGGGGCAAGGGCCTGGTCGAAGATCTCGTGGGACCGCAGCGCCAACGCAATAGGGCGCGCTCCCAGATGATCGAGATGAAGGACCGGAACCTTGGGCGCGTGTACGCGCGCAAGGGAACCATCACTCCGAACAACAAGCCGGTTGGCAAGATCATGGAGCTGATCGAGATCCCAATGCATTCCGACTTCCCGCAGGAGGTTCAGGGCGTTCCGCTTGGTGCGTGGATTGAGAACGAAGCCAACATGAACGACCATGACATGGATCAGATCAGCGGAATCGGTGATGTGACCCAGGGCCAGACGCCGACCAACGTCCAGGCGTATTCGGCCATGGCACTACTCGCCGAACAGGACGAGAGACGCATCGGGCCGGTGCTCAAAGACATACGTCAGAACGTTGGGGATCTTGTTCTCCTGACGCTTAATCTGATCAGAATGTATTGGCCCGATGGAAAGCGTCTTGCGGTCAGTGGCCCAGATGGTGCGATGGAGGAGTTCGTTTACTCCAGGGCTGTTCTTCCAGACGAGTTCTACATTGACGTTTCTAAGAACGCCCCATTGCCAACGAGTCCCGCAGCCGAAAGCCAGAAGATCTTCGATATTTTCAATGCGGCAATCAGCGCAGGGCAGCCACTTCCCCCGGAGTGGTTGAAAGAGAGTCTGGACGCCGGGAGACCACTCCCCTTCCCGAAGCGAGAAGCGGAGGTGCAAGCTCGGAAGGCTGAGATGGAACACTACTTCCTCCATGCTGGCCAGATGATCATTCCCGATCCGTTTGATGATGACATGATACATCTCCAGATCCATAGGGCTGAGCGGTTCAATGTCCAGTTCGTGCCCGGTAACGAGATGTATACCCAGATGCTTCTGGAACATGAAAAGATGCATTTGGAGAACATGCAGCAGAAGCAACCGCAGACCGGACCTGCGTCGAGTGTGCCGCAGATGCAGGGTGGTCATGGGGCCGAGGCCCAGAACGGGGCTATCACAGATCAGGCGGCGATGGCCCAGACAGCAAGCGGTCAGGCACCGCTGACAACTGGTGGGGGAGCGTCTGGACTCTAGCCGGGTCCTCTAGTAGAATCGCGCGCGAGGAGGTTTAGATGGCAGTATCAGTCACGCACATCAAGAGTGGTTGTGGATCGGGGTTTTACGAGCATCTTGTCACTGTGCTAGGGCCATCTTCGTATGCCACCGGAGGAGAGGCACTCGATACGGCTGCGATCAACGCTCTGATGCCGAACGCTCCTTCTGGCGGAACTGTCGGCAACGATGTGTTGAGGATCCAGCACTGGGACTGTGAGCCGAGTCCGAACAACACGACCGCTGTTCTCAACAGGGGTACGTTCAAGGTGCTGTATTTCCAGAGCGGGGCTGAAGTGACGGCTGGGACGAACCTTGCGTCACAGACGCCTCCCAGAGTTCTGATCAAGTACGGCAGCGTGAGTGCGTAATGCCGCCTGAAGAGATCTGGGACGAAGGTAGTACTCCTGTAGCTGGAGAGGAGTACGACGACGAACCAGATGATGAAGAAGAGGGCGATGAGTGGGAGGGGCCGTCGCAGGATGAGTGGCAGCAGATGGTCCATTATCAGCAGCAGACTGCTCCCGTCATGCAACAGCTCGGCCAGTACCTGAATGCGCCTCCGGATCAACAGCAGTATTATGACCCAAACCAAGTTCAGGAGGACTCGTCGTTCGACCCGTATGACGAGAACAGCGTTCAGCAGTACATCCAGCAGAACATTCAAGCGGGGATCGAGCAGGCACTAGGACCATGGCAGAACCTGCTCGGAAGCATTGCCTCGCGTGAAGGAGAGACAGTAGCCAAAGGTGAGCTTGAGAGGATCGCTGGTCAGGTAGGAGAGTTCGACAAGGACAACGCCTATCTAGTGGCCTCAAGTCTTATCGAGCAGGGTGCGGACCCCCCGGAAGCTCTCCAAAAAGCAGCCATGTACTCCCGCGAGTTTGAACAGCGAATCCGCGCCGACGAACGCGAGAAGTACAAGGCTGAGCTTCAGCAGATTGCAGGCGCTCCGATGGAGGCGGGAACAGGCTCGTCTTCTGCAACCGAGAACCTCGGCGTACCGACTGGCCCAGACCGTTACAAGATCGCGGTAGCTCGCGCTCTTGGAAACGGCCATGCCGATATCCCGGTCGGATAAAGGAGAGCAAGTGGCTGACGAAACTACGCTCACATGGGTAAACCTCTGGAGAGAGGCGAAGGGTCCGCTGGTCGAGGCGATGAAGTGGAAGACAGTGCTGCTGTCGGAGATCAAGCGCGACCACTCCTCGTCAAGATGGACTGGTAAGAACATCACCATTCCGATCTTCCTGTCTCCCCAACAGGGTGTTGGGTCCATCGCGGAGTCAGGACAGATCAACGCCCCGGTGGTTCACGACGACGCGCAGACCAAGATCACGTCCGGAATCGTCGCTGTGGCGATTTCGTTCACGACCCAGGTTCTGCTTCAGGCCAAGGGCAACGAGAACGTGTGGGCGGAGGTCATGCCCACGAAGATGAGCCGCGCCGAGGACGCCTTCGGCCGGGTCATCAACGAGATGATGAGTGGAACCGGGAACGCGCTGCTGACGGCCATTGCCGGATCCACAGCCGCATCAGGCGGCGCAACTCAGAACATCAACGTCGGTACGGCCGCGAACTTCTACCAGTTGTATGTGGGCCGCGTCATCGACGTGTTCGTCCAGGCGAACGGCACCCGTGGCACGGGCAACACCATGCCCGTGAAGATCACCGATCAGAACATCGCCGGTGGCACGATCACTGTCACCAACGTGGACGGGTCTGCGACCTCGTTTGCGAACGATACGACCATGGGTATCTACATCCAGGGTTCGTACGGTACGGCGATCCAGGGCCTTCAGGGTGCCGTGGCCACGACCGGAATCTTCCAGAGCCTGAACAAGTCCACCACCGATGCGTGGCGTGGTACGGATGCGTCTCCTGCCGCCCTGACCGATCCGACTCTTGCCGTTCTCGACAGCGCAGAGCGCAAGGTGATCGGGCGCACCGGCCGGTCTCCCGATTTCTACCTTGGCGATCCCGCCGTGGTGGACAAGTACACGCAGGGCCTGACCGTGCAGGCCAGGTGGGCCGGTGAGGAGGGCGAGCTTAAGTCCGGTTGGACTGGCGTTCGCTATCGGAACAAGCTGCTCGTTCCGGACTTCGATCATCCGCTCTCACAGCTCACCGGAATCCAGCTTGAGGACATGACGATCTACACGCTCCAGGACGGGCCTGACTGGGACGATTACACTGGGAACGTTCTCCAGCGGTTCACCCAGCGGACCCTCCCTGTCGAGGCGTGGCTCGTTTGGTATCTCCAGCTTGGTTTCCAGGCTTGTAACGCACTCGTCAAGGTGGGTAACCTGACGCGGGCCTCATAACCATCTCAGGAGTGGGGCTGGGTCCATAGAGCATCTCCCCGAAGGTGCAGGCCCAGCCCCACTACAGATAGGAGTCCCGTGCCTTACGGCGTATCGAAAAAGGCTGGCGGAGACACCTCCGCGAACGATAAGCGAATGGAAGACTGCATTCAGGCAGTCATGTCCAAGGGCAGGATCACCGACAAGGTGAGCGCCATTCGCATTTGCAAGTCCCAACTGTTTCCGAAAGGGATATCGAATCGGTGAACGTCTACGAGTCCCTACGGGGAGGCTTGTACGTTGTCGAGCGTCCTTCAGACAAAAACTGGATTCAAAAGCGCCTCCGAGAGCTTGACCCAAGGCTCTTTGTTCAGCAGGAAATCGGGCTGGACAATAGACCAGTATGGGTTGTACTGGTGGACGGGGAACCGCCGATACCGATACTGGACTGGCGCGATGACAACGGAGAACCAATTCCCCATCTCACGGAGAACATCATCTATCGCGTTGCGGCGATGCCGAGGGAATCTGGGAAGCTCATGCAGAGCGTACTGGAAAAGAACCGCAACTTCCGAGAGCGGAGAGACAGGGAAACCCAGTACATGATGCAAGAAGCCTTGCGCGAGGTGATCCCGTCAGCCTTCAACAAGAGGCGAATTCTTGCGCCCCGTGGGCAGAAGCTGTATCAACAGCGGAACAGGCGTAGAGCGCGAGGAGAGCTGTAGTGGCAACCGCGTATGAGACAGCGGTTCTGGCGGACTCGCCTGCTGCGTTCTGGCATCTTGGAGAAGCTGTTGGAAATTTCCCCGACCTAACCGGCCACGGAAACAATATGTCGGCAACAGGAACGAGCCCAGTCAGGGCGCAACCAAGTTTGGTGCCGGGTAACCCCGATGGATCTCTGCAAGTGAGTCCAACCTCTGCGGCAGGAATGGGTGGAACAAGCGCCACGACCGACCTTGGAGACATATGGTCAATTGAGGCGTGGATCAAACGAGGTGACCAGGCCACCCAGGCCCAATACCTTGTGAGCAAACCCAATGGTGGATACGGGATGTACCTCCAGAACAACAACCTGTGTGCCGTTCGGGCATCAACAGCGGTTCTTGCAGCATCCACGATCACCATTGATCAAAATGTCCACCACTGTGTGGTGACAAAAAATGGAGCGGCAGTCAAGGTCTATGTAGACGGAGTGGATGTTACGGGAACAGTTACAAACTCGACATGTGCGAACACGGGGTATTGGCTTGCTCTTGGAAATGATAATGGAGCTAATCCTGTCACCAGTGTGCTCATGGACGAGGTGGCGATTTACCCTACGGCTTTGGCGCTATCTCGGGTCCAGGCGCATTACGTGGCTGGACTCAACCCACCCGCTTACAGAGCATCAGGAGCCTTTGCTGTAAACGGAAGCGGAACCCCAACGATCAACTATCCCGCTGGAGTCCAGGCTGGAGACCTCCTGTTCATCCACTACAGCGCATTCACCAACGTCACCCCGACAACACCCGCTGGATGGACCAAGATACTGGACAGAGTTGCAATCGGAAGCGGAAACAACTTCGCGTACATTTACATCAAGATTGCGACAGGAAGCGAGCCAGCATCAATCACGTTCGCTAACACTGGTGGAAACAACTTCGCATCCGGGATCATGTCGGCATATACGGGAGTGGACCCGAATACGCCGATAAACGTATCCGCAACGGCTGCATTGCCAACGAGTGGAACAGCGGGGAGTTGTCCATCGGTTACAACAACGAGAGCTGGCACGATGCTCCTCCACTTGTACTGGAACTTCTCGAACAGTGCGACTGTTACTCCGGATGCTGCCGATACAGAACGGTACGACACGTTTGAGTCAAACTCCAATACAGGGTTTGAGATGGCAGACAGAGTGCAGGGGGCGGTTGGAGCTACGGGTACTTCTTCGGCTACCTTCAGTACAGCAACATCGGGAGGACTGTCAGGAACCTTTGCACTCAACCCCATTCCTTCCGGTGGTGGCGGTGGAGCGGCCGGGAGTCGAATGATGAGAGGACTGGGCTAATGCCAATGAGATCCGCAGCAATAGTGCCGATCAGCCAGGGAGCTACTGGCAGTTCGGATCTTGTGGCAGCACCAGGCGCTGGGCTGAGGATCTTTGTTCTCACCATAGTAGTGGTGCTGGACGCAGCAGGAACAATCACTTTCACTGAAGGAACTGGGCCAATAGCTCTGACAGGACCTATCGCACTAGCGGCAAATGCTGGGTTTGTTGTTACGGCTGGAGATTCATGGACGCCGGTCCTGTCCACAAACACTCCGGGCAATAAGCTCAGCATTGTAAGCACTGGTGGAAAAGCCACAGGCTGGATCAGGCACTACTGGGAGCCAGGCTAGAGCATGACGTTCAAGGAGATACAGGACGAGTGTGTGGTCTTCCGCTTCGGGGAGATTAGACGCAACAGTGTGAAGCTCTGGGTCAACAGAAGGATGCAGGGCGTGTGGGGAGAAGCAGAATGGCC
>Ga0126383_10001817_pt1 | contig 13476 bp, 17 predicted proteins | sample PanSoiMetPlot_35_FD_96882 | JGI IMG/M metagenome (GOLD analysis project Ga0126383, IMG submission 96882) | Tropical forest soil microbial communities from Panama - MetaG Plot_35 | ecosystem: Environmental > Terrestrial > Soil > Tropical forest > Bulk soil | place: Panama | collected 2016-02-17
ATTGGCCAAGCTGCCGGTGCGAACGAGTGCGTCTCCGGCTTGACGACGCGCTACTCGAGGCGGCAGTAGCAATACAAGAATTGTTGCTTTGTGCCGAAGGGCGTTTGATGCAGCTCTTTCAAGCTTTCAACGAGCCGGAAGCGTGCGCCAAATTCGTCGTGCAGCGAATCCTCGTCGTAGCGTACCACTTGTAGTCCACTGCATTCCATTGGGCCTTCCGGGCCGAAAGTGCTGACAATCACGTGGCCCCCGGGCTTCACGGAGCGCGCAGTCTGGCGCACGTAAGCGAGACGCTGCTCGGGCGTTGTCAAGAAATGGAAGACGGCACGGTCGTGCCAGACATCATAAGTGTGGACAGGCAATTCGACCCGTGCGATGTCTGCAGCGAGCCAATGAACTTTTTCAGCGGCCGGGCCAAGGCGCTGTTTTGTGAAGGCGATGGCTTTTTCGGAAACGTCGAGCACCGTAATGTTTTCGCATCCGCGCGCGAGCAAATCGTCGACGAGCGTCGATTCGCCGCCCCCGATATCAATGATGGCCGCCCGCCGCACATCTGTCGCGCGCTCGATGAGCGCTAGCGAAGTTTCTAGGTGCGCGCGATACCAGCTGACCGCGTCGGGAGCTTTCTTCGTGTAAATGTTTTCCCAGTGGCTTTTTGCGTCCACGGAAAATCTCCCACTGACACAGAGTACCGCCTGGTTCTTGGGCATGCAAAAAGACTTTTAGGAAGAGGAGCTCGACTGTCGTTTCGCGCGACAGGGTTCGAGGGGCGAACTGGGCACCGTTTTCGGCGCGGGTGAGCGAGCCCGCGACCGTGTGCGGTCGCAGTCGAATTGGGGTTCGGCCGTCACATCAAATCGTGACTGCCCTCACTTACGCCACAATGCGGCCGGGAGTAAATAGAGGACGTGAAAGGCAAGGAGCCAGCAGGGAAGCGAGCCCTCAGAGGCCATCCGGAATGAGAAGCGGGTGGCTCTCCCGTAAAGGGGAGAAAAAGGACCTGGGAGGCCGCACCTTACGCCACTTGCTCTTTCAGCCAAAGGCAGCGGGGGCAGGGAAGTCTCGCTTGGGCGCCAGCAATTCGGGCGCGCGCCGGCCCATCGGGCCGGAAATGCTTCGCCGCCCGCCGCTGCCTTCAAAAAGAGCTGACCTCACCTAAGGCAGCCGGTTGAGGAGGAAGTTATGAAAGAACTGTATCGGTCAGAGAATTGGTTCGAGGATTTGTTCGGGTTCCGCCGCGAGTTTGACGACATGTTCAATCGAATCTTGACGCGTCGGCCCTGGACTGCGGAAGTTCCGGGTTACAAGAAGACTTTCAATATGACCCCGGCGGTCGAATCGTATCTCGACAGAGAAGGGAAGAAGTACGTCTGCCGCATTGCGCTTCCGGCTGTGGAACTGAAGGATGTCGAAGTGCAAGCACAGACAAACTTCCTGACCATCCGCGCAGAAAGGAAGCTGACGCACACGAAGAAAGAGATTGAATTCATGGAAGAGGAGATTTCTTACGGGGCGTTTGAGCGGATTCTCCCGCTGCCGGAGGGCGTGATCGTGGAGAAGCTGACGGCGGAATTCGTAAATGGTGTGCTGGAGATTGTCGCCCCAGTGGCGGCCCTGGCTCTGCCGCGGAAGATTGAAGTCAAATCGTCCACTCCGCTTAGCAAGCAAATCGCTGCTTAAGCGGTCCGACAAACGAGCGGCCCGGGAGCGCGAGCGGCTCCCGGCCGCTTCTTTTTTTGGGCGCAGCTTTTCCGTGTATTCAACCAGAAAGTTTTGTAGCATGGCCGCGTGAAAAGGATTAAGTCTGCGCATCGCGGAACGGCGCGGAAAGGCGGCCGCGCTCCGAGGAATATTGACGAATACCTGTCGGGTGTTCCGGAACCCGGTCGCAGTACGTTGAACAAGATTCGCGCGACGATTCGATCCGCTGCCCCCGCAGAAGCTACGGAACTCATTAGTTACAGGATCCCAGCGTTTAAACACAAAGGTGTACTCATGTGGTTTGCGGCTTTTTCCGATCATTGCAGTTTGTTTCCGACGGCAGCTGTCGTCGAGGCGTTTGAGAAAGAGCTCGAAGCCTACACTATCTCGAAGGGAACGATTCAATTTCCGCTCGATAAGCCGTTGCCCGCAAGCCTTGTGAAGAGGATGGTGAAGACCCGCGTCGCCCAAATGGAGAGCAAAAAGCGGTGATGACCGACGTCCGGAAGCTCGCGGCAATCGACATCGTGTTTTTGGGCTTCGGAGTGGTTGTCACCGAATATGCCTGCGGAGTGTTGCTTTCGATTGCGCTTGGGATTTTTGTCCTTTTTCGAAGCCACTCTGCCGGACAAGCGATTCTCGGAGCCTACTTCCTGTGCTTAGGAATCAACTACATTCCCTTGCTTGTCTACTCGCTTTCCATTGGCAACAACGACGAAGCCCGCGCGGAATTGGGGAACGAGCTGATCGACAAACGCCGCGCGATGGCCAAGTACCGCCGGCTATCCTTACTCCTGCTTGCGCCGTTGGTTATTCCGATCCTCGCGATCAGCCGGAAAGCCGGGTGAAATTGGGCAAGCCGGGCTGGCCCGGCATCGCGATATTCCCCACGGCAAAACAGTTATTCAATTAGCAAAACGCGGAGAACGCCGACTGCGGCTCATCCATTTGCTCGACTAAACTGAATTTAAGCAAAACGCACCGATTCTCGGCGGAGATCGTCGTTGGAGTCCATAACTGCCATTTTCCTGAACCTCGCCGCAGGGGACAGCTTCTGGCTCGTTCTTCTCGCTCTTGCCGGCGCCCTCGCCGGACTCTACATCTTTTTCATCGGATTCCGGATGCTGCGGTTCAAACGCATGATCCTGAACACGCCCCTTTCGAAGATTCACAGCGCTTCAATCGGTTTGGTTGAAGTCAATGGAACGCCCGTCGGGCCGCAGGTGCTCAACGCACCGATAACCGGTGATCCCTGTTATTACTACCGAGCGCAGGCATGGCAATGGGTGGAATCGGATAACAAACACAAGTGGTTGCCCGTTCTGGATGAAAGCCTATATGTTCCCTTTTTCCTCGAGGACGGCACGGGCCGACTTCTCGTCGATCCACAGGGTGCGCACATGGATGTGCACCGGAGCTTTACCGACGAAGTAAGTATTTCGGCATTCGAAAGGCCAAATTTAGTGCCGCAACGCCTGCGCGATTTCCTCGCGACACGAGGTCTCGTGCCTTCGGGAAAAATCAAGCTGGATGAACGCATCATCCCGCAAGGATTTCCGCTGTTTGTGTTCGGAACGCTTGGAGAAAACACCAAGATGAATTCGTGGACGCCACGCCCGCAAACCAGCGGCATTTCACCCGCGTCCTTTCAGTTCCATTCGGGCGAAGGCACGTTCACGTTTTGGCTGTCTTCGAAGCGCACCGTTCCCCGAGACAAAGCGCTTGCGTTCGCTAATGCCCTCGGCCGCGTTCCGGGAGTTCACGTAGAAACGCGCGTCACCAGGATTGGACCCGCTTTTGTGCAAGCCGGCATGACGGTTGCCAGGGCCGCTCTGCCGAATCCGCCCTCAACTTCGTCCTTGCCAGCCACCGCCGCGACAGATCATTCCAGGTCTGCCGAGTTCGATCTTCACCCGAGCGTCTCGATCAGCAAAGGCGAGCGCAACGAGCCTTTTGTGATTTCCGCGGAGAGTCAGCGCGAAGTCGTTGGCAAACTCGCGTGGAAGTCGGCTGCCTGCATATGGGGCGGCCCGGTGCTGGCGGTCATCTGCCTTTACTTTTTGAAGATCTATTTCGAATGGGTGTCATGAGCGCGATTTCTTCTCTCATCGTCCTGTTCGTTGCCGCCGGTGTGATTTTCTATCTCGTGACGATCTACAACGGGCTCATCACCATGCGAAATGATATCGATAAGTCCTGGGCTAACATTGACGTTTTGCTGAAACAGAGACACGACGAATTGCCGCGGCTCGTCGAAGTTTGCAAGGGGTACATGCAATACGAGCGGGAAACGCTGGAACGCCTTGTCGAAGCGAGGACCCGCTACGGCGCCGCCACGACGATTGACCAAAAGACACAAGCCAGCAGCAATCTGAGCGCTTCGGTCGGGAAGCTTTTTCAGGTTGCTGAGAACTATCCTACCTTGCAGGCGAATGTTTCCTTTTTGGAGCTGCAGAAAAGAACGACCGAGCTCGAAAGCCAGATTGCGGATCGCCGAGAGTTTTACAATGATGCCATCAATGTGTTCAACACCCGCATTCAGGAAATGCCGGACGTATTTGTCGCGCGGCTCTTCGGGATGCAGCCGAGACACATGTTTCTTGTCACTGCGGCGGAGAAGGCCCCGGCCCGATTGGTGTTCGATTCACCTCAACGTTGATTCCGTCGAAAGGCAAGCAGCACACCGAATGCCCCACGACTGCCACAATGCGGACCAACTGCTTTCGAGACCGCGCGCAAGGTTCGACGGCTCCTTCCTTTGCTCGGACCACGAAATTCATTCCTCGCCGTGGCCGTCCGGGTGTAACTTTCCTAAGGGCGACAGTCAGCGAAGCGGATCCGCGCACAACTAGAACCATGAAAGCCGCGTTTCTTAGCAGTCCTCAGCCAATTGCGAAAAAGCCGCTGGTGGTTGAGGAGTTGCCCATGGCTGGCCGAGACCCCGAACAGGTGAGGCTGCGCGTCCGCGCTTGCGGAGTGTGCCGCACGGATCTGCACATTGTGGAAGGCGATCTACCGGCAAAGCTTCCACGGGTAACTCCCGGGCACCAGATTGTCGGCGAAGTCGTTGAGGGCGCTTCGGATAGTCTGCCTCTGGGTACAAGAGTAGGGGTCTCGTGGATCGGTGGAATTGACGGCACCTGCGCGTACTGCTGCCGGGGACTCGAAAACCTTTGTGACAATCCGACCTTCACGGGATACACGGTAAACGGAGGGTACGCAGAATTTGCGCTAGCGCGCCGCGACTTTGTCTTTCCGCTTCCCTCCGCGCTGGATGAGTTTCATGCCGCGCCCCTATTGTGCGCAGGAATTATCGGCTTTCGAAGTTTGCGCATAGCCGGCGTCGAGCCAGGTGACAGAGTGGGGCTATTTGGTTTTGGGTCCTCCGCGCACCTGGTCACCGCGGTTCTGAAAGCCTGGGGGTGCTCGATCTATGTTTCAACGAGGGGAGCGTCTCATAGAAAGCTGGCAGAGGAGCTCGGAGCAATGTGGGTCGGAAGCGAGATTGAGAAGCCGCCGGTGGAGCTTGATCGGGCGGTGACGTTCGCGCCGAGCGGGACGGTCGTTGTTTCGGCATTGGCGAGCCTGAGGAAAGGCGGCGTGGTCGCCGTTAACGCGATCCACCTGGATCGCATTCCCGCTTTTGACTACGACCGTTTGTTGTGGGGTGAACGGCAAATTCGCAGCGTCGCCAACATGACGCGACAAGACGCAAAAGACTTCCTCGAACTTGCCGCCGAAATCAAGTTGCGCCCAAAAGTCACCGCATTTCCACTCGACAAGATCAATGAAGCGCTCGCCGCGGTAAAAAATGACAGCATCGACGGATCTGCTGTGATCCTGTTGTGATTGGGGTCGCGGGGACATTTAGCCTGCGGGCATCAGCCGTAGACGGCCATTTTGCCATTTTGAGTGAGCCTTCATCGCTCGAAGCGCGGGCAAGGCGATCTTTGTGTGTCAAGCGCCGACCAACACGTGCCTTTCAGACGTCGCGGAACAGTTCAGCGAGCGTAATCTCGAATCCCACGGCGATCTTTTCGATGTTTATCAGTGACAGATTCCTTTCGCCGCGTTCGATGCCACCCATGTAGGTTCGATCCATGCCGCACATGTCAGCAAACTCTTCTTGTGACACTCCTAGCCTGTGCCGTCTTCCCCGGACCGCTGTCCCAAATCGAACTCGGATGTCTCGAGGTCTCACAATGCATGTATTTGCCAAACTGATGTTGATATGTCCACGGACGATAAGTATCATGGTCATCATTGCCCTTAAATCGGAATTGGACCAGGGCAGTGATTGAGGCTTCCGTGAGTTCTTCCTCGACGCATCTCGGCGCAGACCTTCTTCCACTCTCTTTCAAGAAGAGCGGCACAAACGGCTGCGGGACCGCGTCCGAAGGTATCTCTCTTGCGCCTGAGCAGGCGAGTGACGAAGAACTAATGTCGCTGCTCCAAGGCAAGAACAGAGATGCGATGGCCTGCCTTTTTAAGAGGTATGGGCGTGTTGTTCGTGCAATTGGCCTGCGGATTCTTCGGGACAGGGCCGAGGCGGAGGACCATGTCCAAGAGGTTTTCTTGTATGTCTTTCATAAGAGCAGCGTCTTCGACTCTTCAAAAGGAACGGCTCGATCCTGGTTAATCCAAGTCGCTTACACACAAGCGTTCTTGCGCCGAAGAAAACTGAAGTCTCTCGGCTTCTATGAACTGACCACTACCCAAAAGGAATGTTCGGCGGCTCCTCGCGCGGCCTATGACCAGACCGTCGAGGGGCTTTTCGGACGCAGTGGATGGCGCGAGGTACTGGGCGCACTGACCGAAGAGCAGCGGGAGACGCTGCGGCTGCATTTCTTTGAAGGATACACATTCGCAGAGATTGCCGATAAACTCCGCCAGTCTTACGCCAACGTGAGAAACCACCACTACCGCGGTCTTGAGAGGCTCCGCCAGCACTTGGCAGAGAATCGATTCAATCGACGATTGTAGATGCTCTCACCGAGGAGTGGCGACTTGTCCGCTAATCCCTTGTGCCGGGAGTTATCTGATGACGAACGCAGGCTGTTTGCCCTTTTGTGCCATTCCTATAATCGTAGTCAGGACGTGGTCTGCCTAAATATCACGATTGGACCAGCATTCAGCACTCGACCTAGGCGATCGGCTCGAGTCGTACCCGCGTCCCCTTCCTCGAAAGCGAGCGGCCTGAACCGACAACTAGCGCGCCCGCTTTCGATTATTTCGGTGAAACCTCGCGTGCCAGGTGACTGGCGATGACATCACGGATTTCGCTTCGCTTACGGGCAACCTCAAGCGCCGCCTCGCGCGACCCGTAGTGTTTTGCCACGATTGAAGGGGCCTTAGCGTCAAGCTGATCTAGCGCCGCCCAATTTGGATAAAGAACGGCGATGGCGGTGTCCCAGTCGTTAGGCTGATTGGAAGTCGCATTCGTGAACGCTTTGTAGTCCGAAATCAATCCTTGCTTTTTCTCTTCATCTAGGATTGGCTTGATATGGTCATGAAAGTCCTTCCAGAAAACGTCGCCCATGCCCGGCTTCACGTGGAGATAAGTGACGCGCCAGACCGGACCAACGTCGTAGTTAGGATTCTGTGCAGAGACAGGCATTACGCCAACCAACAAGCCAAAAACAAAAATGGCCAGCAGAAATCTCCTCATGGCTCCTCCTGATAGTCTGTCGATTTGGTGTTCCAACGCCTGAGCCGAAATGATTGCGTCGGACTCTAGCACGGGCCAAGTTGCGGGGTCAATTCAGGCTCTCGAACGGCTTCACCGCAATTTCGGGACACAGCCGCATGGTGCCTCAAGAAAGCGGCGTTTTATTGGGAAACGTGGCGCGCCCGACGTGATTCGAACACGCGACCCTCTGCTTAGAAGACTAAGCCAGCCCAATTTTAAACCGTGGCCCGCCTTGCTTTCTGCGACTTCGGAAGCCGCCTTACAGAAGGCATAAGATCAATTTTGCTCCTGAGTTGCGCGCAAGTTTCGGAGGGCAGGTAGTGCGTCGGCAGTTATGTCAAATCCGCAAGTCACCGGACTGCACCTGGTGAACCTATGCTTGGCGGCCGGTTCAGCCTTCGCGGGGCCGCGATTGCATCTACGCCCCCGCCTTAGCGGCCGTTGTGCACTACCGATATTCAGCGGTTAGCGAGCGTCTGGATGTCGCCTAACCCTAACAATTCAGGATCTTGGGTTACCAGAACGAGGCCAAGCAGCCTAGCCGTGGCTGCTAAGAAGCGGTCTGCCGGGTCTTTATGCGGCAAGGGCAAACGATGTGCCTCGAATGCGATCTCATGAGTCAAGGGTGCCTCTCGACTGTGCGAAATGGCGCGAGCGAACCATCCCGCCGGATCGGAAGGCAGCTGAACTCGTTTCTTGGCGTTCAACATCAATGCTTCCCAAGTACTGACCGATGAGACCCAGATTTCGTTACCTGGGTTCTCCAACTCTGCTCTTACTCGTTTTGAAAGCTTGGCGGGATTTGCGAGGGCCCAAAGCCATATGTGAGTATCGAGCAAGAGTTTCACTCGCTGAATTCCTTCCAATCACGCTCATCGAATACGGGCGACACGATGTCGCCCAGAAACTTGATTTCGCCTTTCATGGAGCCCAGCCAGCCCCGGCTTTTCTGATTCACAGAAGGGGGGCCTACCTCGGCGATCGGCTTTCCGAATTTTGTGACCAGGAGTGGCTTCTTCGTCTTCTCAACTTCCTCAAGCAGCGAGAGACATTTCGCCTTGAATTCGGAAATAGCGACTTTTTTTCACAAGAACGTTGGACCATGGTCAGAGATTGTAGTCAACAGCAAAGTTCCGCCACTGCCCATCACCCGAGCGAAGGTTGGCTATCGACAGAGCCTTACATCGGCCCGGCTTTTTTGGACCACGTCAAATTGTCTCCCTGTTTTCAGTGAGGGCCAGCTCGCGAGATAGGCGCCAGCGGGACAACGAACTGATGGCCTTTCTTGCCGGGTCGTTACTGTCGGGCAGGCCCTTAGCTGGACTTGAGCGCCATGGCTGAGGGGCGAACAGACGACGCAAGCTTGTGCTAAGGCTATTCCCAACAGCTATCTACACCTCCGCCTCGAGGCCGACGCAATGTACCTGCAAGACTGTCACTATTGCCAGTTCCCGGACCTCACCCGTCGGCATTGAATGCAACACAGCGACGGTCCGCTCGAAGCTGGGTGGCAAAGCGTTCAACTGAATTCAAGAACTGGGAGAATCCCAAGGTATGCGGCGAAAAACAATTTTACTGAGTCCGATGACATTGTTCTTTCTGGCATCGCTAACGGCTTTTGGCGCAAGTGGCGATAATGCCAAAGTCCAAGGAATGATCATTTCCCGTGCCGGAGAAACGATGGTTGTGCAAAGCTCGGAGGGGAAGATTACTGTGGTCCTCACCGATGACACGAGAACGAAAGACAATACGGGGCTTTTTGGCTTGGACAGAAAGGAATTGTCCCACGTTGTGCTCATACCGGGACTCAAGGTGTCGGTCGAGGGAGTGACTGATGACCAGGGCCGGGTTGCGGCGAAAACGATCACCGTCGATGGCGACGACCTAGAAACAGCCGAGCTGATCCAGGCGGGCTTGCATCCCACCGCAGAGCAAGTCGCTGCCAACGTCCAGACTCTCGCGGAACACCAGGACAAGATTGAAAACAACCAGGCGCAGATCGCGGCCCACAAGCAGTATATCGAAGCCAACCAGCAGAATATCGCGAGCAACAAACAACAGATTGAAGCGAATATAAAGGACATCGAGGAGAACACGCAGCGCTTTATGGCGCTGAGTGAATACGACGTGAAGGGCCAAGCGACCGTGAACTTCGAAGTTGGTAGCTCCAAGATCTCGGCAAAGGACCAGATCGAGCTGAAGCAGCTGGCGAACGCCGCCATTCGCCTTAAAGGATACATCATTGAGGTGATGGGTTATACCGACTCGACTGGCGACGCTGCGATGAACACAAAGCTGAGCGAGGACCGCGCCAAAGCGGTGATCACTTATTTGGTCCAGCGGGGTGAGGTGCCAGTGCGGCATATCGTGGCGCCGGGCGCGATGGGCGAATATGGTGCCGCAGCACCGAACGAGACTAAGGTCGGGCGGGCCGAGAACCGTCGGGTTGAGGTTAAGGTCCTGGTCAACAAGGGCATCGCTGGTGGCTAAGGTAGCTTCAGGATAGTCTTCCCAGAGCAGAGAACGGGAATGCTAATCCAATGATGAGAAAAGATTTGAAGTGGCGCGCCCGGCGTGACTCGAACACGCGACCCTCTGCTTAGAAGGCAGTGCAGGCCGATTTTCCAGCATTGGGAAGGGTGGTAAGTGTTGTACTTTCAGCAATCCGTTCCCGCAGGTGGGGGATAGCGGATGGGGACGGAAAAAAGGGACCACCCCCTGCTTGCTTCAAATCGTGTCCCTGTTCAGGAATCCGAACAAAGAAGAGAATTCCACCCATACAAGATAGATAAACAAAATCCCTTTCCCAAAACATGGAACGTGTCGTGAAACGCTTTCGGCCCCTTCTTCACTATCTCCTGAATTGGTTCCCGAGGAGCTCCCTCTATAGAGACGGTTCCGGCATAAGATTGCCTGAGTTCTTACGGGAGGAGAGCGATCGAAAAGCTCGCTGAATCGGGCTAGGTGCTATTTCCTCGGGATTTTAAAAGGCCCGTTACTCTCATCTGGTTCGAGGTAACTGGACATGAATGTCGCGAAAATTGCCGTCCTCGGCTCTTTCCTGATCGCCGCCAGCGCCGCACAGAACCCCGTGCATGCTCAGCAGTTGAAGTGTGATGCCGTCCGTCCGCTCCCCGGCAGCAGCTCGAGCTACCAACCGCGGGAGAATCGCTGCGAAGGCTTATACGTTGCCGACGTGGGCGTCCGAAGTATCGACATTGTTTCGCTTACCTACGGCAGTCTTGCTTTTAATCTGCAGGATAAACTCCCACTCCATGTGGCAGCCCAAGGCCAGACGCAGCCCTTGTATATTCGGGCCGTGGCCATCCCGCCACGAACGTATTACCGCATGGATGCGGTAGTGCGCCCGGGCGCTGTTTTGCTTTGGCCCATTACCGACGTACTTCTGCCGGAAAATCTCACCGACAGCCGGCTCGGCATCTTTGGCTGGAAGGGCACGGAGAGCTCCAAAACTTTTGTCCCTGTTCGCGTTGTAACCGACAAATCTCCTTCCCCTGCTCCCGGATCGCAGCCCATCCTGCTTTCCATCCAAGCTTCGTTCGATGCGGAAACGATCAAGTGGCGGTCGGCTCGATTCTCGCCAGGTGCTTGCCTCGCGTTTGATAAGTGGCAGGACGCCACTTCCCATCTTGTGCCGGCCGGCTCCCCCCTGCAAATCAACTTGAAACAACTTCCGGAGAAAGTAAACTGTGTTGAAATCGCGGCAAGATCTCGAGACAGCAACGACTGGGTCACCTTGATGATTCGTGTTGAGATACCGGCTCCATGAAGAGGGAAATACGGAAGGCTCTACTAGAGAAACGCGACGAGCTGATTGAGAAATTGGCGCGCAGGACACTTGCGGAGGAGCCGGGGGACCAGGCTGATCTAAAATCCGAGATCTCCTCGATCAGCATCTACAATACTCTTCTCTCCGAGTTCAAAGTCTCGTTAACTCCGGCGTGGGTCTGGCCGGCCCTGCTCTCCTCCATATGCGTCGCTGTTATCGGAATTCTCTGGAGCGTGCCTGTTTCCCACACGGATATTGCAGCCACCCTCGATACAAATTGCCTGCGCACAAATCTCGCCGAAAACTGGATGATCGAAAACGTTTTCCGCGCTCCACTCATGCACTTCGAGCGATTGTCCACCATCAAAGCTCCCAATCTCGGTATTTCCGTCGACCAGAATTCCGGCGACGCATGGCTTGAATTGCAAGGCGGTCAGGTCGCCCTGCAATCCCTCGAAGTTAAGAAGGGCAGTTTCATCGAGTTGCTGGGGGGAGACAAAGAGGTCGACCTCTTCGCCAGCCGCGGCTCTCTGACTGGCAAAATCACCATAACGGGAAAGATATTGGTTCTGGCCGGGCCGAAATCGGGGGAAGTCTCCACGCGCAATTCTTTTGACTTCGACATTCCGGAAACAATCGAGTTCTCCGTGGAAGATCCAAGCGGAGTCCCCACGGAAATAAGCGTCCATTCCCCCGTTAATTGGTCTTTATCGAGACCGCGAGTGAGCGACGTTAGCTTTGTCCGGGAAGAAGTGAGTGGAGCCGCCCAACACACTTTAACTTCCGGCATAAAGGCCGGCTCCATTCGTTTCAACGACGCTTCGTGGCCTGTTTTGGAATTGCATGAGGGAGATCTCCTAAAAGTCAATCGCACCAATTGGTCCAGATTCGATGTCCGCGGAGATGGAAATCTCATGCACGTGACGGTCAATGGCCGCGTCGGCAGCGTAACCATCGGCGATTCTGACACCAAGAAAGATATGGTTCCGTCGTATTTGGAGTATCTTTACAATCGCAAATCCCTTACTTTCTTTTGGACCGCAATCGTCTTTCTCTGGGGAGTGATCTGGCGAATTTGCAAGACACTTTTTGGATAGATGCGCAAACCTACGACTCTCCCGCTTTTCGCTCTCCTGGCGTCGGCCATCTCGCTAGCAACGCTAGCTGCATCTCTCGCCCTCCCGCAAAACGCTGGCGGCGACCACATGGCGAATGATCTGCGGCGGAACGTCGTCAGAATCGAAGCCAAGGAAAATGGCTTCGGATTTATCGTCGGAGAAAGAAGCGGGATCCTCTACATTGTAACCGCCAATCACGTAGTCGTGGACCCCGATAAAGTCGAAACACAGGGGCCGGCGAAAGTGCGCGTAGAGTTCTTTGACAGACGAGGTGTGAAATACGACGCCGTCCTGCTTGGAACACATGATACCTATCGCGATCTGGCGGTGTTAACCGTGCGTACTCCGCAAGGGCTTCAGTGGACTAAAGAATGTTTGGCTGGTCCTGAGAAACAGAAACGCGGCACCCCCGTTTGGTTTGTGGGGCGGGACCAGGAATGGAAACCCCCCGTGGAGCCGGGCCACATTGTTGTGGAAACCTCCACCGACTGGGTTCTCGAGCTCGAAGGTCTCCCCGTGAAACCGGGTTCTTCTGGTGGACCAGTCATCTCTGAGACCGGAATCATTGGCATGATCGAGAAGGATTCGCAGGACGGGACAAATGCCTTGAGCATTGACTTCATCGAGAAATCTCTCGGAGCGTGGAATCACCCCTGGCAATTGCAACTCGTTCAATCTGCCGATCCGCCCCCGGGTTCCACTCAGACCGATCTCGAGGCAATCAACGCCGCAGTCGATCTCTACACGGATTCCTACAATCGTTTGGACGCGGCAGCCCTTTGGAAAGTCTGGCCGAGCCCTCCTGCACCGACCAAACAGGCGATCGAAGAGTATTTTCGAAGTGCGCGCTCGATCAACAGACGGGTCGTTGATCGCAAAGTACAGCTAAACAGCGCTGCCGCCACCATGACAGCGCGGTGTTTCGATGAGTTCACGCCGAAAAGCGGTGGCCAGCTCCGGTCAAATGATGCCATTACCCTTGAGCTCGAAAAGAGAAGTGGCCGGTGGATCATAACCTCCGTGCGATGACCGGGCACCCGGGTGTAACGAATGCTTCCTAACCCTCACTACTTGACGAGTTAGTCGCACTTGCTTAACAGGCAGGTGGCCTTGGTGACCGGGGCCGCGAGAATCTTCCACTGAAGTTGGGCGGCTTTCCTGGGTCCCCAAAAATGGAA
>Ga0126383_10001818_pt1 | contig 13470 bp, 15 predicted proteins | sample PanSoiMetPlot_35_FD_96882 | JGI IMG/M metagenome (GOLD analysis project Ga0126383, IMG submission 96882) | Tropical forest soil microbial communities from Panama - MetaG Plot_35 | ecosystem: Environmental > Terrestrial > Soil > Tropical forest > Bulk soil | place: Panama | collected 2016-02-17
CAACACCGTTCCCCGATTCGGCTGGACGACGAAGTATCCGCCCCACAAGAACACCACGAACGCGACGGCGAGCGCCCACGCCACGATCGGCACCACCTGTTGGCTCACCAGCGCCGACAACAGCTGCCACACCGTCAGCCCCGACGCGAGCAGCAGCACCACGATCATCAGCCCGCCCGGCCAGACACGCCCCTTCACCTCGCGAATCACCGCAGCACCCTCGGAAGAGAGACTAGCAATATGATATCATATCAATAGCAGATGTCAACGACCCGCTAACCTCTTGCCCCCCAAAGAGAACGCCGTCAGGTTGGGATCCATGCTGGCAGCGCTGCTCGCCACTCTCGACCCCAAACGGGGAGCCGCCTGGCACGGAGGCCCGACGCCGATGCAGGCCCTGCGCGGCGTCTCGGCGGCAGAGGCACGTTGGGTCCCCGCCCGCCGGCGCCACAGCATCTGGGAGCTGGTGCTGCACATCGCCTATTGGGACTACGCGGTGCGGCGCCGTCTCGATCCCGAGTCGCCGCGCGACTTCCCGCGCTCCCCCGCGAACTGGCCGTCGCTCCCTCAGCAACCCGACGAGCGCGCGTGGGCGCGGGACCGGTCGCTGCTCAAACGCGAGCACGACGCGCTGGTCAGGGTGGTGCGGCGCGTGAAGACGTCGCGCTGGAATCGCCACCTCACCGGGCGCTGGACCTGCGGCGAAACGATCGTCGGGATCGCGGCGCACCAAGTCTACCACACGGGGCAGATCCAGCTGCTCAAGCGCCTGTGGAGCGGGCGCGCGCGGTGACACCGGAGGAATTCCGGCGCATCGGTCACCTCGTCGTCGACTGGATCGCCGATTACAGGAGCGGGATTGCGTCACGGCCGGTGCGCTCGCGCAGCGCTCCGGGCGAGGTGCGGCGCCGCCTGCCGCCCGTGCCGCCCGAGCGCGGGGAGCCGCTCGACGCGCTGCTACGGGACCTGGACGAGACGATTCTCCCCGGGATCACGCACTGGCAGCATCCGTCGTTCCACGCCTACTTCCCCGCCAACGCCGCGCTGGCGAGCACGATCGGCGATTTTCTTTCCACCGGCCTCGGCGTCATCGGACTCAACTGGCAGGCGAGCCCCGCGCTGACCGAGCTCGAGCTCTTGATGGCCGATTGGATGCGGCAGATGACGGGGCTCTCGGCACAGTGGAGCGGCGCGATCCACGACACCGCTTCCACAGCGACGCTCGTAGCGCTGTTGTGCGCGCGCGAACGAGCCACGTCGTTCAGCATGCAGCGCGGCGGCCTCCAGGGCGAGCCGCACCCCCTCGTCGTCTATGCATCCTCGGAGAGCCACAGCTCGGTTCTCAAGGCCGCCCTGCTCGCGGGATTCGGCCGCGAGCGGGTGCGCGCGATCCCCGTGGACGGGACGTTCGCGCTCGACGCGCTGGCGCTCCGCAAGTCCCTGGCCGCCGACACGGCGCAGGGCTTGGTCCCCTGTGCCCTCGTCGCCACGACCGGGACGACGAGCTCGACGGCGCTCGACCCGCTGGAGGCGATGGCCGACCTCGCCCGGGAGTACGGCTGCTGGCTGCACGTCGACGCGGCGATGGCGGGGTCGGCGATGATCCTGCCCGAGTGCCGCTGGATGTGGACCGGCGTCGAGCGCGCCGATTCGATCGTGCTGAACCCGCACAAATGGCTCGGTGTGGTGTTCGACGCCTCCCTCTACTATGTACGAGACGTCCAGCACCTCGTGCGCGTCATGTCGACGAACCCGAGCTACCTGAGAACCTCAGCCGACGAGCAGGCCGTGAACCTGCGTGACTGGAACATCCCCCTGGGCCGCCGGTTTCGCGCCCTGAAATTGTGGGCGTTGATCCGGTCCGAAGGCGTTGCGGGACTGCAGGCGCGGCTGCGGCGCGATCTGGCGAACGCCGCCTGGCTGGCCGCGCAGGTCGATGCGGCCGACGGGTGGGAACGAATCGCGCCCGTCCCGTTACAAACTGTGTGCGTGCGACATCACCCCAAAGGACTCGACGGCGAGGCACTCGACCGGCACACCCTCGGCTGGCTCGAACGGCTCAACGCGTCGGGTGACGCATTGCTCACGGCGACGGTCTTGGGAGGACGCTGGGCGGTGCGCGTGTCGATCGGAGCGGAAGCGACGGAGCGCCCGCACGTGGCAGCGCTGTGGGAGCGAATGCAAGCCGTGGCCAAGGAAGGGGAGAAAACATGAAACGGGCGTTCACCATACTGACCTCACTGCTCCTGCCGGCCGGGCTGCCCGCACAGCAGGCCGTCTGGGACTCCGTCGGGCGAGCCCTGCAGTCGACGCCGGCGCCGGCCGCGGGCTACATCCGCTTCAACTTTCCGCGCCGCGATCTCACGCTGAAAATGGGAGACCTCACCGTCTCCCGTCTGGCGCTGGGCGCCTGGGCGGGGTTTATCGGGAATTCGAAGCAGGCGATGGTCATGGGCGACCTCGTCGTGACGCAGAGCGAGCTGCTCCCCGTGGAAGCGGCGATCGACTCGCAGCACCTCGCCGTGCTGGGTGTGCACAACCATCTCACCGGTGAGTCACCGACCATCATGTACGTCCATTTCCACGGCGTGGGACCGGCCGTGGAGCTGGCGCGCCGGCTCGATCGCGTGCTCGCGAAAACGTCGACGCCGCGCGGCATGTCGGGACCCGCCACCGCACCGGTAACGATCGACACGGCGCTGGTCTTCTCGACCCTCGGCGCCAAAGGGACGGCAAGCGGCGCCGTGGCGCAGCTCGGGTCCGTCCTGATCAAGGGCAACGTCGCGATGAGCGGCGACACGATTCCGCCGGCGCTCGCCGCGGGGACGGCGATCAACATTCAGGCCATTGCGACCGATCGCTTCGTGGCGACTGGAGACTTTGCCGTTTACCAGGACCGCGTCGATGCGGTAATCGATGCCTTGACGTCGCACGCCATCACGGCCAGCGCGGTGCACAACCATATGAGAAACGAGAACCCGGCGATCTATTTCATTCACTTCTGGGCTGACGGAGCGCCGGCCGTTGTGCTGGCGGGGATCAAGGCGGCGCTCGATGCGGGAAAAGCGCCCTGAGAGAAACGAATGTGCAGTGTAGCATGCTCAATACGCCATGCTCAATGGAACCATTGAACATGGCGTATTGAGCATTCTACATTCGAGTTTGCCTTACGGACGCCGGCCACCCCGCATCATGTCACCCATGTTCTTCTCCGTGTAGCCCGGCGGCGGCGCGAATGCCGAAGCGGGCGGCGTGCCGCGCTCGAGCGACGTCACCTCGATCGAGCCTTTGGGCTTGCCGTCCTCGAAGCTCGTGGCCTTCAGAATCCCGTAGCCCTGCTGGAGCATTTGCCCCACCTGCCCCATGCGGCGCAGCCGGTCCTGAATCCCCTGGCGCTCCTGCTGCCGCATCCCCATCCCGCCCATTCCGGCAAACGGGTTCATGTTGAACAACCCCATCCCCACGCCTCTCGCGAGACAGACGTCGCCCGTCGTGTGCTTGTCGTCGTTCGCCACGTAGTGAAACACCTGGCACGAAATTCCTGCGACGACCGAGCTGCCCCCTGGGGTGATCGTGGCTTTCGGCTCATCCGAACCACTCGAGTCCGCCCCGTGGCGCCGCATCATGCCCGCCATTCCCTGCATCATCCCCGCCATGCCCTGCATCATCTCCTTGGTGATCACGAAGTAACTCTTGTCCTCGCTCGAGACGAACGTCGTCGTCCCCGCGGCGGAATCGACGATCAACTGGCCGGCTTTGCCATCCTCGCCGGTGAACGCCACGGCATAGTGGCCGGGTTTCGTCGCGACCGTCAGGTTGCTGACCTTGCCGCTCTCCTCGTGAATCGTGTAGTGCGCGGTCCCGGCGAAGGCCTGGGCCGGGATCTGCCGCGCCGCACCCAGCGCCATCCCGATCGTGGCGAGACCCGCGATTACTGCACGTCGCATCGCTTCCCCCTTACGTTGGAATCTGCGGACGCTACACTCCTCTATCGTGCAACAGACGGCGTTTCCTCCGGCCCCTGAGCTCCATGCCGCGGTGCTGCTGGCGGCGATCACTTTGGGGCTTGCCCTGGTCTCCTGGCTGCTCTACTCCCGGTATCGCAAGCCCTATCTCGGCTGGTGGGCGGTCGCCTGGCTGCTGTATCTCCTGCGCGTCGGCGCGATCGTCAGCTTCCTCGCGACGCATCAATGGCTGTGGCTCTACTGGCATCAGGTATTGACCGGCTGGGTCGCGCTCGCGCTGCTCTGGGCAGCGCTCGTATTCTCCTACCAGCTCGAGTGGCGCGCCCGCTACGCGATCGCGCTGTTGTTCCCACCGGTCTGGTCGTACATCGCAATTTACCAACTCGACAATTTCCTGCTCGCCTCGGGACCTGCCGTTCTATTTCTCAGTCTTGTAACACTCTGGACCGGATGGGTGTTTTTCCGGTATTACCGTCGCGTACGTGCCACAGGAGCCGCGTTGCTCTCCGGCGCGCTCCTGCTCTGGGGTCTGCATCATCTCGACTATCCGTTCCTCCGTGCGCGCGGCGCCTGGAGCCCGTGGGGTTACTACCTCGACAGCCTGTTTCTGTTCGCAACCGGGTGCGGGATCCTGGTGCTGGTGCAGGACGAGCTGCGCCGTGGCGTCGCCGCGCTCTCGGCGCTCTCGGGAGATCTGCAGCCGCGGGGAGACGCGACCGACGGAATGGGAAGCCTGCTCGCTCGACCACTCGCGCTCCCCGCGGTTCGCGGCAGCGCCATGATCGCACCCGACGGCGACACGCTGCGCTGCCTCGCGGGGGCCGGCGCCTGCGCCGGATGGGAGACGGCGCCGCTGCCGCCGCGCGCCGCCCGCGCCGCCGCCGACGCGATCGCGTCGGGCCATCCCGCCGTGGTGCGCGACTGGCCCGATCCCCGCGATGCCCGCCGCGGCTTCCCCTACGCCGCGCTGCTCCCGGTGTGGCGGGGCGAGCGGGTGACCGCCGCGCTCTTGCTGGTCGGCGATGCCCGCGATCCTTTCACCGCGCTCGACGAAACGTTCCTGCGCGCGCTCGGCAGCCAGATCGGCGCGGCGCTGGAGCACGCCGATCTTTACCGGCGGCTCGCCGCCCGCACCGCCGAGCTGGCGCGCGTGTCGACGGGCATCCTGGAGCAACAGGAGGCCGAGCGGCGCCGTATCTCCCTCGAGCTGCACGATGAAACGGCGCAGGTGCTCGCCGCCGTGCGGCTGCAGCTCGGTCTCCTCGCCGAGCAGCTGGAACCGGCCCTCGCCGCGCGTGTCGCGCAGACGATGGAGCTGATCGATTCCGGCATTCAGGGCGTACGCAAGGTCACCGAGCAGCTCCGCCCCTCGCTGCTCGACGACCTCGGCCTCATCCCCGCGTTGCGCTCCCTCACCGACGCCTTCGCCGACCGCGCCGGGCTCGCGGTCACGCTCGACGCCCCCGAGGGGTCCCCCCCGCTCGCCCCCGACGTCGAGCTGGCGCTGTTTCGCGCGGCGCAGGAAGGCCTGGCGAACGTCGCGCGCCATGCCGCGGCCCGGGCCGTCCGCGTGCGGTTGGCCAATGGAACCGGCGAGCTCTGTCTCGAAGTGCGGGACGACGGCCGCGGACTTCCCGCGGGCTTCGATGCCGCGCGCGACGGGCACATGGGCCTCGCGGGAATTCGCGAGCGCATCGGCGCCCTGGGGGGCACGACGCAGATCAGCGGCGCTGGCGGAACCGGAGTGCTGCTGCGCGTGACGATTCCGGTGCCACGCCTGGAACGCGAATGACGATCCCGCTCAAGGTCCTCGTGGTGGACGATCACTCCGTGGTGCGCGAAGGGCTGCGGCGTGTGCTCGAGGAGGGCTCGGGCGGGACGTTGCGCGTGGTGGCGGAGGCGGCGAACGGTGCCGAGGCGGTCGAGCGCGCCGTCCGCGAACAGCCCGATGTGGTGCTGCTCGATCTCACGATGCCGGGTCCCGGCGGGAGCGGGCTCGCGGTGGTGCGGACGCTGCGCGACCGCGCCCCCGACGCGCGGGTGTTGATCCTCAGTGTGCACGACGACCGGGAGTACGTGCTGGAGAGCGTGCGCGCCGGGGCCCACGGCTACCTGCGCAAGGATTCGAGCCCCGCGGAGATCCGCCAGGCGATTCACGCCGTGTGCGCCGGCGATTCCTTTTTCAGTCCCCCGGTCGCGCGCCATCTCGCCGCGGCGGTCCAGGACGGGACGCAGCCGCAGCCCGCGGGGAGCCTTGGCGCCCTCACCGCGCGGGAACGAGATGTGCTGATCGGCGTGGCGAGCGGCCGCACCAACCGCGAAACGGCGGCGCAGCTGGGGATCAGCGTGCGCACCGTCGAGACGCACAGGGACAGCCTGATGCGCAAGCTGGGCATCCACACCGTCGCCGAGCTGACCCGGTTCGCGCTCGAGCACCGCCTGATCGCGGACCGCGCGACAGACTCGTGACGCGCCACGAGACCAGGTCGCATTTTGGTGCAGCTCCGACTGAGGTTTGCACGCAACACCCGGGGGACGCCGCAGAGCTAGACTCCCGTGCCCGCGCAGGCAGATTTCCGAACATGGAAGACGTCCGACAGTCCGATGCTCCCGCTTCGTCGACGCCGGCGCCTCGCCGGTCGCGCAGCGGTCCGGTAGTTCAACCGCGACTCGTCGAGCTCGGCGAAGGAAGCAGACGACCGCTGCGATTCAGTCTCGAAGGCAAGACCGCCATCGTCACCGGCGCGGGACTCGGCATCGGGCGCAGCATCGCGTGGATCCTCGCCGAGCATTGCGCCAAGGTGATGGTGCTCGATCTGGACGGCGGACCGGCGGAAGAAGCCGCCGCGGGGATTCGCGCCTCGGGAGGCGCGGCTCACGCGTTCGTCTGCGACGTCACCGACGAGGCGCAGGTGCGCCGCACCTTCGATCAGATCGCCGCCGACCACGGCGGCATCCACCTGCTCGTCAACAACGCCGGCGTCACGCACGTCGGCACCGTCGAATCGACCACCTCCGAGACCCTCGATCGGCTGTATCGCGTCAACGTGCGCGGCATGTTCCATTGCCTGCAGGCGGCGATCAAGCACATGGTCGCCGCCGGCGGCGGGGCGATCGTCAACATGGGCGCGATCGCGTCGCTCGTCGGTGAAGAGGAGCGCTTCGCCTACGGCATGTCGAAGGGCGCGGTGCTCGCGATGACCAAGTCGGTGGCGGTGGATTACGTGAAGCGCGGCATCCGCTGCAACTGCGTCTGCCCGTCCCGCATTCATACGCCGTTCGTGGACGGCTTCCTGGCGCGCAACTATCCCGGCCGCGAGGCCGAGATGTTCGCCAAGCTGTCGGCGTACCAGCCGATGGGACGGATGGGAAAGCCGGTGGAAGTCGCGGCGCTGGTCCTCTACCTGCTCTCCGACGAAGCGTCGTTCGTCACCGGTCAGGCGGTCCCGATCGACGGCGGCGTGCTGCGGTAAAGCAGCAGGCGGTAGGATTTGTATTTCTTGAAGTTCGCGCCGTTGCGCCGACCGCTGAAATGCTTGTCCTCGTAACGCTTCATGCTCTTCCTGAATTTCCACCTCACCACCTTCATCACCCACGGGTGCTTCGCCTCGAGGCGCGACAGGATCAGCTGGTACGCCGGCTGGATCGCGTCGCGATAGGCGGCATCGAGCAGATCGAACGTCGGCGCGATGCCGTCGGTCATGTCGAGGTCCTTGGTGGGAGCGAGCGGAAAGCGGGCGACGGTGTCGCGGAAGCGCGGCAGCTCGTGGCCGCCGCCGATCGGGCTCTTCCCTTCCGCCGGCACGCGGAAGATGTCGGTGATCAGGACGTATCCCCCCGGATTGAGAAGGGAGAGCGCTTTGGTGAACGCCTCGTCGAGCGGGATGAACAGCAGGCTTTCGCTGAAGAGAATGAGGTCGTAGCGGCGCCCGGTCTGCAGGTCCTGAAACCGCGTTTCGAAGATGTCGCCCCGGCCGTGTAACACCTGCTTGGCGACGTCCGTCAGCACGCCGTTGGGGGAGACACAGTCGACCGTAAAGCCGCGGTCGAGCAGTTTGCGCGCGGTGTTCCCCGCCCCGCATCCTACGTCCAGCACCGAGCGGACGCCGGCGGGAATGTGCGACATCAGAAAATCAGTGTAGTGCGCCTGCGCCTGGGCCAGGTTTTGCGGCTCGGGCGCGAGCCCCTCGGGCCAGTACCCGTAGTGCAGGTCCTGCATCCGCAGAAAGTGATGACCGATCACGTACCCCATGGCGAGGCCGAATTCACTGGACGGCAGATTGCCGTTGGTCGGGAGCGTGGGCGCGGACGAGTGCTCGGGGGCGACGGCCGTATGTCCTCCTGGTTGCCCCAAACCTACCCGGCTTGTCGGACGCCGCGAAAGACGCGTACATGGTCGGTTCCCCGATGAACAGGCTTGCCCCGCCGCAGGGCTCCAGTGAGACTTCACCCGAGCGCCCCTCAATTCCGGAGGTCATCGTGCCGTCTTCGCGCATCACCCGTCGGACCGCCATCACCGCCATGGGACTCGTCGGCCTGGCGCTCCCGGGATTGCTGGAGAGCCAGCCTTCTCCCGCGCCCTCGCTCGAGCAGCAGACCCACATGCGGGCCGCGCTCGAAGCGCTGCGCTCCGCCAGGCGCCATCTCGACATGGCGGAAGCGGACAAAGGTGGGCACCGCGTGCGGGCGCTCGTTCTGGTCAATGATGCGATCACGGAGACGCAAGCGGGGATTGCGTACGCGGCGGGGCACTGAGGATGGCGCTACGTCCGCGCTGACAGCTGACGGCTGATGGCCGACAGCTACCTCTCCCGCCTCATTTCCCATCTCGCCTGGGCCGACGATCGTGTGCTGGCGTCGTTGCGCAGTGCCACGAATCCCGATCCCTCCTGCCGCGAGCTGTTCGCGCACGTGCTGGCCGCAGAACACGTCTGGCTGGCGCGATTGAACGGGGAGACGCCGACCCATCCGGTGTGGCCCGACCTGTCGCTGCAGCAATGCGCGGCGCTCGTCCAGGCGAACCAGCGCGCCCTTTCGAGCTACGTGGACGCACTGACCCCGGAGAGCGTGTCGCGCGGCGTCACATACGTAAACAGCGCCGGTCGTCAGTTCACGTCGAGCATCGAGGACATCCTGCTGCACATCGCGCTGCACGGATCGTATCACCGCGGACAAATCGCGTGGGCGCTGCGCAGGGGCGGCGGCGTCCCGATCGCGACCGATTATATCGCCTTCGTGCGTGGCGCACCGGCCGCCACGCGCCAGTAGCTCGAGCGCCGGCCGACGACAACCACGGAGCAACGGCATGGGCAAGGGTGACCAGCGCAGCCGCCGCGGCAAGATCTTTCGCGGCACCTACGGCAAGACGCGTCCGAAGAAGAAACGGCGGCCGGCAAAACAACCGGCAACGGATAAGAACTGAGACGACCTTCGATCCACTAGAGGATGCACTGATGACATTGAATAGCGCCGGTCCCGTGACGGTTTTGCTGACGCTGTGCGTCGCCACGACGGCGTCCGCTCAAGTCTCCACGCGCTGGACGCAGCATGCGCTCGATCGCCCGCAACCGCGCATCGTCGGACCGGCGCCCGTGGACCGCCCCGACGCTCCTCCGACCGACGCCGTCGTGTTGTTCGACGGCAGCGACCTGTCGCAGTGGGCGGGCGATTCGGGGCAGGCGGCGCCGTGGAAGGTGGAGAACGGGTACGTCGAGGTCGTGGCCGGCAGCGGCTTCATTCATACGCGGCGCGGCTTCGGCGACTGCCAGCTGCACATCGAGTGGGAGGCGCCGCTGCCGCCGAAGGGCGAGGGCCAGGAGCGCGGCAACAGCGGGGTGTTCCTGATGGGGCGCTACGAGGTGCAGGTGCTCGACTCCTACGACAACAAGACCTACCCCGACGGCCAGGCGGCGGCGGTGTACGGCCAGTTCCCTCCGCTGGTCAACGCGGCGCGGCCGCCCGGAGAGTGGCAGAGCTATGACATCGTCTTCCACCGGCCGCACTTCGACAGGAAGGGGCGCGCGACGAAGCCGGCGCGCGTGACCGTCTTTCACAACGGAGTGCTGGTACAGGACAACGTCGAGCTGTCGGGACCGACGGCGCATCAAATGCGGCCACCGTACACTGCGCACCCGGACAGTCTGCCCCTCGGCTTGCAGGATCACGGGTATCCAGTGCGGTACCGCAACATCTGGATCAGGCCGCTTCCTGAAGAAGCGCACTAGGATCGAGACGCCGAGGGAGACGCCAAGCCGCGAGTTGCCAGGAGTTCGAGACGATGGACTTGAGGGTTGGACAGAAAGCGCAGCGTTCGCTAACGCTCACGGCTCATCACGTCGCGACTTACTCCGAACTCTCTGGGGATCGCAACCCGCTGCATTTCGACGAGGCATTCGCCCGAGCGACGGGAGCACTCAGCGGATTGATCGTCCAGGGCGGCCTGACGACGGGTCTGCTGCACGCCCTCGTCGCCATGGATTTACCGGGTCCCGGAAGCGTGTTCTTGAGTCAGAACTGGAAGTTCACGGCGCCCGTCTACATCGGCGACACGATCACAGCCGAAGCCGAGGTGCTGAGCCTGCACGCAACGAAACCAGTCTGCCAATTGCGGGTGAGGGTAACGCGACAAACCGGAGAGGTCGTTCTGGAAGGCGAAGCCTGGTGTTATCGATTCTCTCAAGCGTCTAGGCGACTGTGACTTCCTTGCAGAGGTATACGTCCTGAATCGCGTTGAACAACCCGACGCCCTCCTTGAGCGGCTTCTGGAACGTTTTCCGTCCTGAGATCAGCCCCATCCCTCCGGCTCGCTTGTTGATGACCGCCGTCATCACCGCGTCCGCCAGATCGTTCTTCCCCGCCGCGCCGCCCGAGTTGATCAGGCCGATCCGTCCCATGTAGCCGTTGGCGACCTGGTAGCGGCACAGGTCGATGGGGTGATCGCTCGCGAGCTCGGTGTAGATACGCTCGTCGAACTTGCCGTAGCTCGAGTCGCCCATGTTGAGCGCCTTGAAGCCGCCGTTGTTCTCGGGGAGCTTCTGCTTCACGATGTCGGCTTCGATCGTCACGCCGAGGTGATCGGCCTGGCCGGTGAGGTCGGCCGAGACGTGATAGTCCTTGTCCTTCTTGAAGGCGCTGTTGCGCGTGTAGCACCACAGGATCGTGGCGAGGCCGGCCTGGTGCGCCGCGGCGAACGCCTGGCTGATCTCGACGATCTGCCGGCCGCTTTCCGCCGACCCGAAATAGATCGTCGCGCCGATCGCGGCCGCTCCCATGTCCACCGCCTGCTGCACCGTCCCGAACAGGATCTGATCGAACTTGTTGGGATAGGTCATCAGCTCGTTGTGATTGATCTTCACGATGAAGGGGATTTTGTGCGCGTACTTCCGCGCCACGCTGCCGAGGACGCCATACGTCGAGGCGACGGCGTTGCATCCGCCTTCGACGGCGAGCTTGACGATGTTCTCGGAATCGAAATAGTCGGGATTCTTGGCGAAACTGGCCCCCGCCGAGTGTTCGATCCCCTGATCCACCGGCAGAATCGAGAGGTAGCCGGTCCCGGCGAGACGGCCGGTCGCGTACAAGCGCTGCAGGTTCACGAGCACGCGCGTCGTGCGGTCGGACGGGCCGAAGATCCGGTCCACCCAGTCGGGGCCCGGCACGTGCAGGCGGTCGCGTGCGATCTTCGGGGTGTTGAACTTCAGGAAGTAGTCGGCTTTGTCGCCGAGCGCTTTGACGATGGCGTCGATCATAGGTCCGTAAGTGAATGGCGTTCCGGCGCCGAAGCAAGTCCCGTATAACCGAGGTTCACTAGCGCGGTCGGGCTCCGCACCGTCTATTGGGCGGTCCATGACCCCTCCCGGAAAATATCTCGACGCGCTGGTGGAGCGCCGCGTCCCCGGGATCCAGTACCGGGCCCTGGGCCCAGCCGGAGTGTTGCTCGAGTTCGACGGCGGCTGGGCCGATCTCGCCCGCCGCACACCCCTGTCCGCCACCACGACCATGATGGCGTACTCGATGAGCAAGACGATCACCGCCGCGGCGGTGCTGCAGCTCGTCGCCGCGGGAAGCGTCGGGCTCGACGACCCCGTCGAACGGTACGTGCCGACCCCCTACGGCCGGGCGATCACGGTGCGCCAGCTGCTCGCGCATCTCTCCGGGATCCCCAATCCCATCCCGCTGCGGTGGGTGCACCCCGTGTCGCAGCATGCCGGATTCGACGAGCGCCGGGCGCTCGGCGCGGAGATGGCGGCGCATCCCCGCCTGGCGTCCGTTCCCGGCACCCGGTTCCGCTACTCGAACCTCGGGTACTGGCTGTTGGGGGAAGTCGTCAGCGTCGCGGCGGGTGGGCGGCGCTTCGAATCGTATGTCGCCGAACGGGTGCTGGCGCCGATCGGGATCACCGCGCCGGAGCTCGGCTACGCCATCACCGACGGGACGCCGCACGCCAACGGCTACCTCGAGAAGTACTCGTTCCTGAACCTGATCAAGGGCGCCGTGATCGATCGCTGGTACATCGGCTCGTACGAGGGACGCTGGCTCCGGATCGAGCCGCATTATCTGAACGGGCCCGCGTTCGGAGGGCTGGTCGGCAGCGCACGCGGCTTCGGGAAGTTTCTGCTCGACCAGCTGCAGCCGACCTCCGCGATCCTCGAGCCCCGAGCCCGCGAGCTCTTCTACTCCCAACAGCAGACTTCGCGGGGGAAGCCGATCGCGATGACGCTGGGATGGCACATCGGCCGCCTGGGGCGCGTCCCCTTCTTCTTCAAGGAAGGTGGAGGCGGCGGCTTTCATTGCGAGATGCGGATCTACCCGACCCCAGGAGTCGGGACCATCGTCATGACCAACGCGACTGCGTTCAACGTGAAGCGCTGTCTCAACGCGCTGGACCGGCAGTTCCTCTGAGCCCCTGGAGGAGCGCGTCCGCCGTCACCGGGCGGCCCAGGAAATCCTCCATCACGCGTCGCGCCGAGCGCTCCAGTCCGAAGCGGTAGACATGCTCCCGCACGAAGCCGTACCACGTGGTGTCTCCCAGCGTAAACGGTCCGTGGAGCTGCACGATGCGGGCGCGGAGATCCGCGGCGACGAAGGCGCCCAGGGCGTAATTCACCAGGTACCCCGGGACGTCGATCAGCTGCCCGCGCATCGCCCACCACGACAGCTCGGGGTGCGGGACGACGCGCAGATACCGGCTGGTGAGCGCCGTCCAGACGGCGTTCGGGTCGAGAGCGGGATCGCGCTGCATGCGCGCCTCGAACAGCGACCAGCATGCGTCCATCATCACGCCGAAATACGCGGCGCGCCGGTTGTCGGCGGGCGCCGCCGAGTCGCCGAAATAGCGCAGCTGCCAGCGTCCGTCGTAGGCCTCGCCGTCGGCCAGGTCGGCGATCGCCTCCGTGAAGAGATCGGCGTCGGGCCAGTCGCTGAACGCGGGGCGCGTGCGGATCCCGGCGATGTGGATCGCGTGCCCGGTCTCGTGCAAGAGCTCGGTGAGGTTGTCGAACCCACC
>Ga0126383_10001819_pt1 | contig 13470 bp, 8 predicted proteins | sample PanSoiMetPlot_35_FD_96882 | JGI IMG/M metagenome (GOLD analysis project Ga0126383, IMG submission 96882) | Tropical forest soil microbial communities from Panama - MetaG Plot_35 | ecosystem: Environmental > Terrestrial > Soil > Tropical forest > Bulk soil | place: Panama | collected 2016-02-17
AAATGCCGCCGGAATCGCGGAATTCGCCGTTCCCACCCGAAAAACGGCCTTTCGCTCGGTCCGCGTTTCAGATCTGTGGACGCCTCGCGTAAAATAATAGCCTAGCGATGCGCGGTTTTTGGCTAAGGAGGGCGGCATTCCAACAGATGCGTAATCTGAGCGAATCCGGCAAAGCTTTGCGCGAGTTGCTCTCGCAGCGAATCCTGGTGCTCGACGGCGCGATGGGCACCATGCTGCAACATCGCAATTTGAACGCGGCGGACTTTGGCGGCCCTGCACTGGAAGGATGCAACGAGAATCTTGTTCGTACGCGGCCCGACGTGGTGCTGGACATTCATCGGAAGTATTTGGAAGCAGGCGCGGACATTATCGAAACCAACAGTTTCGGTGGAACGCCGATTGTCCTTGCGGAGTATGGACTCCAGGCGGACTCACATCTCCTCAACAAGCGCTCTGCGGAACTCGCGCGGAAAGCGGCGGACGAATTCAGCGCTTCTGGAAAACCGCGGTTTGTGGCCGGTTCCATGGGACCGACTACGAAGGCGATCACGGTCACCGGAGGCGTGACATTCCCCGAGTTGCGCGAAGCCTACTACACCCAGGCGAAGGGACTTGTGGGAGGCGGCGCGGACCTTCTCCTCGTTGAAACCTGCCAGGACACGCGAAATATCAAGGCCGCGATTCTCGCAATTCGTCAGCTCTCTCGGGAGATTGGGGCAGATGTCCCCTTCCTCATTTCGGCCACGATCGAGTCGATAGGCTCGATGCTCGCGGGCCAAACCATCGAAGCGATGTGGGCTTCGCTCAAATACGCAAAGCCTTTTGCATTTGGAATGAACTGCGCCACCGGGCCGGAGTTCATGACTGATCACATCCGGACGCTGAGCCAGCTTACGAGCGAGTTCGTCTCCTGCTATCCGAATGCTGGTCTGCCAGATGAAGAAGGGAAATACTTGGAGACCCCCGCGTCTCTTGCCGCGCAACTTGAAAAGTTTGTGGACCATGGCTGGCTGAACTTGGTCGGCGGCTGTTGCGGCACCACCGAACAGCACATTCGCGCAATTGCGCAGATGGTCCAAGGCAAAAAGCCGCGCCAGCGGCCTGTGGAGACTCATCGCGCGATTTACACCGGAATCGAAGCCATCGAAGCGGAAGAAAGCACGCGTCCGCTGCTGGTTGGCGAACGCACCAACGTGATTGGCTCGCGCCTGTTCAAGAGTCTGGTCGCCGAGGAAAAGTGGGAAGAGGCCACCGAGATTGCCCGTCGTCAAGTGCGGGGCGGCGCGCAGGTCGTAGACGTTTGCCTGCAAAGCACCGAGCGCGACGAAAAAAAGGACATTCCTCCTTTCTACGAAAAGCTGATTCGCAAAATAAAGCCGCCCATCATGATTGATACCACCGATCCGGCCGCGATCGAACTGGCGCTTACCTATTGCCAGGGCAAATCCATCATCAATTCCATCAACTTGGAGGATGGCGAGGAAAAATTCCAGCGCACCGTTCCCATCTCGCATGAATATGGCGCCGCCGTTGTTGTCGGCTGCATTGATGAAGATCCCGTGCAGGCGCAAGCGTTCGCACGCGAACGCAAGCTGGCGATCGCCCAGCGTTCTTATAAATTGCTCACAGAAAAGTACGGCCTTGCGCCAGAAGACATCATCTTCGATCCGCTGATCTTTCCCTGCGCCACCAGCGATGAAAACTACATCGGCGGAGCCGTCGAGACGATGGAAGGCATTCGTCTCATCAAGCAGGCGCTCCCGGATGTACGCACGATTCTCGGCATCTCCAACGTTTCATTCGGACTGCCTCCCGGCGCGCGCGAGGTGGTGAACTCAGTTTTCCTTTACTACTGCACGAAAGCGGGCCTGGACCTGGCCATCGTCAACACGGAAAAAATTGAGCGCTTCGCGTCTATCCCCGCGCACGAGCGGGAACTCGCGGAAAACCTGCTCTTCTCCCATCCGCCGAAGAACCTCCCCGCGGACCATCCAAACGCGAGCCTCTTGCTCAACGCTCCCGCGGACTGGCGCCAGCAAAACAAAGAACAGCGCGCGGCCGTCAATCAATACTGGATCGCGGCAATCGCCGAGCATTTCCGCGCGGCCAGGAAAAAAGAGAAGGCCTCCGTCGCCGATTTGCCCCTCGACGAACGCCTCGCGAATTACATTCTTGAGGGCACGCGCGACGGCTTGATCGCGGATCTCGACCGCAAACGCGCCGACGGTGCCGCGCCGCTCGACATTATCAACGGGCCGCTCATGGCCGGCATGGCGGAAGTCGGCCGCCTCTTTAACGCGAATGAATTGATCGTCGCCGAAGTGCTGCAATCCGCGGAGGCCATGAAAGCCGCGGTGAGCCATCTCGAACAGTTCATGGAAAAAGCGGATTCTGCCAAACGTGGCAAAGTGGTCCTCGCCACGGTTAAGGGCGACGTCCACGACATCGGCAAAAATCTCGTCGAAATTATCTTCAAAAACAACGGCTATGACGTCGTGAACCTTGGCATCAAGGTTCCGCCGGAAGATTTGATCAAGGCCTATCAGGAGCATCATCCCGACGCGATCGGCCTGTCCGGCTTGCTTGTCAAGAGCGCACAGCAAATGGTCACCACTGCCAGCGACCTGAAGGACGCGGGCATCGAGATTCCCCTGCTCGTGGGCGGTGCGGCTCTCTCTGCCAAATTCACGCAGACGAAAATCGCGCCCAGCTACGGCAAAGCCGTCTGCTACGCGAAAGACGCGATGACCGGTTTGCGCCTGATGAATCAGTTGATGGATCCGGCCACGCGCGAAACGGTTTTGCGAGAGCACACCGCCTCGGGAAATGGTTTCAAAGTGTCCACCACCGTTAGCGTCGCCCCTCTTACGAAGGTGGTGCGTTCGCCGCGCGTTCGTGTGGATCTACCTATTCCGCCCGTGTCGTATCTCGACCGGAAGGTCCGCCTCGTGCCCGACCTTCGAGAAATCTGGGACTACGTCAATCCATACATGCTCTACGGTCGGCACCTAGGTTTTCGGGGCGACTTCGAAAAGCATCTGGCGGAACGCGACCCGAAAGCTATCGAATTGCTCGAAAGCATGGAAGAAGTGAAAAAGGAAGCCGCTTCCTTTATGAAGATCCGCGCCCTGTGGGAATTCTTCGAAGCCGAGTCCGAAGGCGAGTCCCTGCATCTCTTCGCGCCGGGCGCGAAGGAGCCTCTGCACACGTTCCGCTTTGCAAGGCAGCGCCAGGGCGACTTCCTGTGCCTTAGCGATTATGTTTTGCCTGCCAAAGACGGCAAGCGCGACCATCTCGCGCTCTTCGTCGTGACCGCCGGCGAAGGAGTTCGCCAGCGCTCGGAGAAGGCCAAGAACGAAGGCTACTATTTCTTGAGTCACGGCTTGCAGGCTCTGGCCATTGAAACGGCAGAGGGCTGCGCCGAATGGCTGCACCGCCGCATCCGTGAGGACTGGGGCTTCCCCGACCCGCCCGAGATGACCATGGCGCAGCGCTTGACTTCGCGCTATCGCGGCAAGCGCTACAGCTTCGGTTATCCGGCTTGCCCCAACTTGGAGGATCAAGCCGGCATCTGGAAGCTCTTGAGGCCCGAAGAAATCGGCGTTCAGCTCACCGAAGGCTTCATGATGGATCCGGAAGCCAGCGTCAGCGCGCTGGTCTTCCATCATCCCGACTGCAGTTATTTTAGTGCCGGTGAGAGTCCAGACCTGTTGGGTTCGTGACCCACCACGCCCGCAAGGCACAAAGGTCTTCTGCTCGACCTGAATCATCGCGGGTCGGCAGGGATTCTCGGACAGTGGTTCCAAGGTCAGTAGCCAAGTACAGGATGTACATGATGCCTGTACATCCTCAAAAGATAGCATTCGACGCTTGGCGCTTGCGTCGACTGGTAAATTGGCGCCAAGAGCGGTCGCTTGATTTTCGGCGGATTTGTCCGTGAGGCAGTTGTGCCTGCCTCGTCACGCAGGTTGCCCTCTGAGTCCGCGCGACGTGCGGGGAATTCCTAGCGAACTGAGCCAAGCATATGTTCCAACGACAGGTCAGGATGGTGAGAATCACCGGGAAATTTGCCGAGCGCATGAGCAACCTCCAAGGAAGGGAACAGTCTCATGGCGGATCAGGAAGGATGTGTTCAAACTGAACGCGATCAAGCCAAAAGGACGAGTGCCTCCATAAGTGTGATTCGACCGATTACATGGGATGATGTGGCATTAAAGAATCCCACGTACGCCAGAAGGATTCCATGTCCTCGGGAAGACCAAGCGATACTCGAATATGTTTTTCGAAGCCTGGATAGCCGGCGCCGACGAGCACGCCCTGGTTACGGAGCATCTTGGCTGCTTCCTCGCCGGATGAGCCGGTTCTCATCAAAACAAAATTTGTTTGCGAATCCAGGCAACGCAGCATGCGCGCGTTCACCTGGTTGAAGAATTCCTGACGGTCGTTTGCATTGGTCGCGGCGATTTTCTTCGTGTAAGCCGTGTCCGCAAGCGCTGCGAGCGCCACCCGCGCGGCAACACTGCTTACATCCATCGGTACTCGCCGCGTGGCCAGGCGCTTGGCGGTTTCCGTCGAGGAAACGGCGTAGCCCACGCGAAGCCCCGCAAGGCCGTATATCTTGGAGAACGTCCGGGTGACAATCAGCTGCGGATTGGCAGCGGCACCCGCGGCCCATGATGCGTACGCACTCGTGGGCCCCACGTAGTCGTGATAGGCCTCGTCCATCAGCACCGCGACTCCAGACGGCACTTTCCGCAGAAACGTCTCTAGATCGGACTTCGGAGTCAGCGTGCCCGTCGGGTTGTTGGGATTGCAAATGTAGACGAGACCGCTGGCGGTGGCGGCCTTTGTCATGGCTTCAAGGTCATGCCCGTAGTCTCGCGAAAGTGGCACGCTGCGCACTTCAGCCCCGACGAGCCGCGCGGCGTGCGTAATGAAGTCATACGTCGACGACGCTGTGACCAAAGTCTTGCCGTGACCGAGGCAAGCTTCCGCAGCCATGCGCATAATCTCGGTCGATCCGCAGCCTAAGGTAAGGTTTTCCGGCTGCACACCGTGAGCAGCAGCCAGCCCCGCGCGAAGGTTTTCCACCTCGTCGCCTGGGTAGCGGTTAACTTCCTTCAACATTTCTTGGAAAGCGGCATTGGCTTTTTCCGAAGGGCCGTAAGCGCTCTCATTTCGATTCAACCGGACGCGACGCGCGGTAGGATCCTCTGCGGAAGCGGATTCGATAACCTTGGGAAACACCGCCGCCGCTGCGGCAGCGGATCCGAGCTGCCGCAACAACTCCCTTCGACGAATGGTCATGGTCTCATCCTCTTTCGTGCAGGAGCGTTGTGGGCACGAGTGTTTTGGGGTTTGCGCGGGGATGCCCCCGAAAAGAGCTGCCCCGCACTGCCGGAGAATCACAAGAGCGAAGCTTACTGCACCACGAGCGTTAACGGTATCGAATGGACCAAGTTCCCGTACGTACCGGTAATCGTCAGGTTATAAGTGCCAGTTCTTGCGCGCCTGTTTACTTGGATTCTTAGGACAGAGGAGCCAGAGCCTGTCAGAGTGGACGGATTCCAGGACGCGGAAGTGCGGCCCGGCAATCCGCTCACGCTAAGAGAAACTGTCCCGGTAAAGCCTGAAACGGCCGAGACGGTGACGGTGTCCGAGCTGCTCCCGCCGCGCGAAACTTGCAAAGTTGTCGGCGAAGCCGAGAGCGTAAAGTCCCCCGTCGAAGTTACGCTCAACGTCAGGTTAACCGAGTGGCTTAGTGTTGCCGTAGCGCCAGTAACGCTAAGTGGGTAGCTCCCAACCGGCGTTGTCGACGAAGTTGTGACGGTCAGAGTCGACGATCCCGACCCCGTGACAGAAGCCGGCACGAAGGAAGCAGAAGCGCCCGACGGCAAGCCGCTTATAGAGAAATTGACAGTGTCTGAAAATCCATTCAAAGAGCCGACGGATACTGTGTATCCCGCGTTGCCGCCCTGTGCCGCGGATTGCGACGACGGAGAAGCGGAAATGGAAAAGTCTGGCGCAGGATTGACGGTAATCGTTCGTGTCGGAGGATGAGGATCGGTCAAGTTGGCATTATCCGTGACCGTTAGTGTCGCAGTAAACGATCCCGCCGAGTTGTAAGTCACGTTGCCGGGCATGGCGAGCGAGCTCGTGCTGGGGCTGCCGCCTGGGAAAGTCCACGAATAGGCGGAAATCGTTCCATCGGGATCGCTCCCCGATCCGGAGAAATATACCGACTGACCCGCGGTTACGGTCACGTTTGTGGCGGGACTCGTAATCGTGCCCGTAGGAGGAATGTCCGCCGGGGCCGTGGTCAACTGTACAAACTGGGCCACCGACGGGACCCCGGTGCTATTTACCAGAAACAGCATGTAGTATCCCTGAGGGGCGATGTTTCCATTGGGCGGGGCGGTGGCATTAAGCACGCCGGTTCCCGCCGTGAAAGACAGGCTCACCATGCGCTGTTCCATGTCAAAGGCATGCGTTGGAGCCCCTGCGCGCATCAGCACGACGGAAGAAATATTGGCCGCGTCGGGCGTCTGCACCTGAAAATTAGAAGCGTACCCGATGCCCGCCGAAGGCACTCCCGTGATTGACGGCCGCGTGGCAGCCGAACCATCTGCGTTAAACAAATACGCCGGACTGTAGATCTCCATATGCTGTTCATATGTGCCGCGAGCAGGGTTACCGCCGATAAATAGCACTGTCGCGTCGGGAAGCAGAAGCGAATTCGAGTGATATAGCCGGGCAAACGCATTCTGCCCAGCAGAGGTGAACGTATTGGAGGCCGGATCATACAAGTCCGCATTCAAGCTCGCTGTTGTCGTGTCTTCGTCCTTCAGGGAACCTCCCAACGCGATCACTTTGCCGCTCGGAAGAATCGTGGCGTTCATCTCGATGCGCGCCTGCGACATGTTCGGCCCGTAAACCCATTTCGGTGTAGCAGCCGAAAGATCAATCAGCTCTGTAGTGTTCGTCGCGGGATTTCCGCCGCCCATAATCATGACCACCGGCTTGTAATTGTTGGCCGGAGTCAGCGGAAGCAGTACCGAAGTGCCGTACGTGCGCGTCCCGCTGTAATTCGTAGTAGCAACTACGCCGGACCACGTATGCGCAGCGGGATCAAAATAGCGCGAACTGGTCGTCGACCCGGAATAGAAAACCTTGCCGCTGGGAAGAAGATGCATGCGCGGATACAGAGGCGGAGTGAAGGGAGAGCCGAACGGCATGCTCCAGCCCGAACCAACGGTATAGATTTCCACGGTGGAATTCGTGTTTCCGTTTTCGTCCAGTCCGGAAAACGTCATGATCGTACCATCGCTCAAGCTGGTCACCGTTGGATACCAGCGGCCGTGAGCCATCATCTGCATGTCTGTGAATTGTCCGGTTGCAGGATCGTACGCAGCATTGCGCAGTTGCCCGTGGAACGGATCGTATTGTAATGTGCCTCCGTCCACGAAGGCTCTGCCATCCGCCAGAACAACCATGCCGTTGCAGAACATGTCCCACGCCACCGGCTGCGTTGTGATCGTCCCCGTCGATGGATCAAAAATGGCAGCTTGGAGGTTCGTGTTAGTCGGCAGATTGCCGGAGCCGGAGACAATCAGCACTTTGCCGTTGTGAAGAAGTGAGGCATGCACCGGATTGATGGGCATAAGATTCGGCAGCGTCTGCCACTGCCCCTGCACGCTGGCTTGAGCAGCGACCCGAGAAACGAAGGTTAACGAGAACATCCCCGCTAGAGCCACGACAAGCAGGGGCCGAGTTGTTTGAAATGAGCGCAGGTAATTGCAAATGCGAAATACGTAAACGGTCAAGGGGATCCTCCTGGGCAGGGGCGCCCGACCATGAACTAAGTGGCCTACCATCGGAGAGGTTGCAGGGGCCCCCCAAGGTAGGGACGGGGTAGCTTGCGGGCACTCAACGAGCCAAACCCACAATGCGTTAAGTCTCTTGTTTTTAGACAGTTCCGATGCCTGACTAGAAGGTACGCGGCAAAATGGTGAAAAGTATTTCCACTAGATGTGGCATCAGCAGCCTTTAGATGCGAGCTTAGTCTTGAGTGCGGGAAGAGAGCTAAACCTCATGGGGCAACAGCAACTTCTCGAACAACACCCTTTTCCCCGCGTTCGCGAGCGCGGTATTGATCGTAAATCCAGCGGTAGGTTTTTTCGAGGCCGACTCGCAAAGGTGTGTGGGGCTCCCAGTTTAGATATTTCTTGATCAGCGTGTTGTCGCTATTCCGACCATTGACACCCTTAGGAGCACCGAGGTCGTAGCTGCGCTTTAGTTTGATTCCCGCAATGTCTTCGGCTATATCCACTAGTCGATTGATGGTCACCGCTTCGCTCGAGCCAAGGTTGATTGGATCGAGGATGTCGGAGTTCATGATCAGGTCAATGCCTTTCACGCAGTCATCGATGAACATAAAGCTCCGCGTCTGCGTTCCCGAGCCCCAGATGGCGATCTCGTGTGTGCCCAAGAGCTTTGCTTCGATCACTTTTCGGCAAATCGCCGCCGGCGCCTTCTCGCGTCCACCGTACCAAGTGCCCCACGGTCCGTAGACATTGTGAAAACGCGCTACGCGAGTATATAACCCGAAATCTTCGCGAAAATGGCGGCACATGCGCTCCGAAAAAAGCTTTTCCCAGCCATAGCCGTCTTCCGCCAGGGCGGGATAGGCGTCTTCCTCTTTAAGCGAAGCAGCTTCAAAGGTTCTTTGCTTATCTCCGTTGTAGACGCAAGCCGAGGACGAGTAGAAGAATCGCTTCGCGCCATGCCGCACGGCCGCCTGCAGCATATGAGTGTTAATCAGCACAGAGAGCATACATAGTGCTTTGTTGTGCTCGATAAATCCCATGCCTCCCATGTTGGCAGCCAAGTTGTACACGTCCGAGACATCGCGAACGACAGACTCGCAGTTCTCCTTGAGATGCAGATCGAGTGACAGATTTTCAACGTCCTCGAATCGCTGATACCATTGATCGAAAGGCTTGCTATCAACAGCCCGGATCCCCCGGACGCCACGGCTGCGTAAGGCAGCAATCAGACTTCCTCCGATGAATCCACCCGCCCCGGTAACCACTACGACGCCGGTTGCTTCGCTCACTGGAAATACCCCTTGTCCTTTCAAGAGCCTCTGGACCCTAGTCGAAAGCCTTCAAGTATATTAATGCGAAGGCTGACAATACTTCTAATTATTCGCTAGAGAAAACATGGCGCGACAGTCATTGCCAGCATCTACAAATGAGATCGGATGCTTGGAGATTCTGCGGAAGGAGCAGAGTTTGAACCGAGTTACCTCGAACGAACTTGAGCAGCTCAGAATAGGTTTATCGAGCAACGAGGAAACTCCCGAAGCGAAGCCTTGCCGTGGAAGAATCGTGGTTCCAGAACTATTCTTCGGCTATTAGGACGCGTACCGCCAAGGTTTCTATTGTTGGGCAAAAGGTCGAATGGATGCGTGCCAACCCGTTAAAAGCCCCCTAGCCAGTTGTATCCCTGTTGGTTTAGGCCGCTCTCGGAAGTACCATATGAGCGTTCACGGCGTGATCGTTGGCCGTTCACCGTCGCGCCGGGCCCCTGCGCTTACCAAATTTCGGCTAAGGTGGTTGGTCAGCGCCAGGTGTGCCACCATTACAGACTAAGGATAAGGCATGTTGTGATTCCGTGCGCATAGAGCTTTCCAGCTGAGTCAACTAATCGGCCTTCAGCCGTGGCAATCCGCTTCCCCGAATGGATTACTCGTCCTTGAGCGCGCAGCGCGCCCGCATCGGACCTAATCGCTCTTACATAGTTGATCTTGATTTCAAGCGTCGAGTAACTGAGTCCAGTCTCAAGAGTCGAGTGCACTGCACAAGCCATGCAGGAATCAAGCAATGAGGCAGCATACCCACCATGAACGGACCCGATTGGGTTGTAATATTCGAACTTCGGAGTGCCCGCGAAAGCCACATATCCCCGCTCGACTTGCACCAATCGGAAGTCCAGTGCCTGCTGAATCGGAGGCTCCGGTAGCGTACCTTCCAGGATGCTAGTCAGCAGCTGAAGGCCGGACATGCTTTTTGCAATCTCCGTGGGCACTACTCCATAACGATTGGCTCGTTCGGCACTCATCGGTTTTCCTTTCGCAAGGATCATTTGCGAGATACCCTATCATACGGTTTGGGGCGCCATTCATCGACGGGATGAATACTGCATCTGGCACTGTTGTCGCCAAATGAGTTAGAAGTCATTTCTTCCTTTTCTTGATATAAGCAGCGGTACTTTGACCGTTCTTGATATAAGCAGCGGTACTTTGACCGATTGCCTTACCACGGGGCCGCAATTGTAGGTCCCGCGCTCGTCACCGGAGGGTCCGATGGCCGGCCGAATCATTGAAGTCCAATCTGAGAGAGCCTCAACACATGCCATTTGGCGGGTGATCGCAACCTCAGCGGCCGGAACCATGATCGAGTGGTATGACTTTTATATTTTCGGGAGTTTGACCACGGTCCTCTCTCAGAAGTTCTATCCCCCAGAGAATGAAACCTTTGCTTACATCGCTTACCTGGCTACGTTTGCGATTGGATTCGTCGTGCGTCCCTTCGGCGCCTTATTCTTTGGGCGGATCGGTGATGTCGTTGGGCGTAAATACGCTTTTCTTGCAACCCTCTCCATCATGGGCGGTTCCACCGCGTTGATCGGTTTGATGCCCACATTCAAAACAGCAGGGTGGTTTTCCCCGATTGCGCTCATTGTGATCCGCGTGGTTCAGGGATTAGCTCTCGGAGGCGAGTATGGAGGGGCTGCGGTCTATGTCGGTGAGCACTCGCCCGATAACCGGCGCGGCTTCAACACCAGTTTTATCCAAATCACTGCGATCTTGGGACTCCTGGCGTCTTTACTGGGTATTCTTGTCACGCAAACGGCGGTGGGCCCGGAAAACTTTGCTAAATGGGGCTGGCGCATCCCCTTTCTCATCTCGGTGATTCTCGTGGCGGTATCCCTTTACATACGCCTGAGCTTGCGCGAATCCCCGATCTTCACCCGGCTCAAGGCCGCTAAAAGGACCTCGATCCAGCCACTCAAAGACTCCTTCGGAAAATGGTCCAATCTCAAGAATGTTCTGGTTACCCTCTTCGGCGCGACGGCCGGACAGGGCGTGTTGTCCTACACCGGACAGTTGTACTCCCTCTTCTATCTGCAGGCGATTCTGAGGGTGAATCCCCGTACGGCAACGATTCTGGTGGCGCTTGCGGTTGCACTTGCCATGCCGTTCTTCACTCTGTTCGGAGCACTCTCGGATAAATTCGGACGCAAGCGGATCATGATGATGGCTTGTCTGCTGGCCGCACTCAGCTATCTTCCGATCTACCACTTCATGCAGAGTGCCGCAGATAACCACGTCGTTACCGTCAAGTCCACACGAAACGCATTGACCGGCGCCATCAGCTTAACTCCCCTGACCACGGATCCGACAGGCGCCCTGGTTCCCGCAAAAGAGTCAGCCAACCCACAAAAGGCTCTGATGGTATTCTTGATTTTCATTCAGATGATCTATGTCGCAATGGTTTATGGGCCGATCGCTGCCTATCTTGTTGAGGCTTTTCCCGCGAAAATACGTTACACGTCCCTTTCCTTGCCATACCACGTTGGCAATGGCATCTTCGGCGGCCTCATGCCGCTCATCGGACTTTCCGTCTGTGCCGCCACGGGCAATATCTATGCGGGCCTCTACTATCCGATAGCTGTAGCGCTCCTCACCTTTATCGTCGGCAGCGCTGCGCTGAGAGAGACGCATGGCACTAGGGTCTGGGACGAAATAACGGACTTGCGTGTGGACAGTTCAACCGAGCAGAGTCGCGTCTCCCGAGGGAAATGACGGGGAAAATGTGCCTCCGTTCGACCACTCAAAAAGCGCTGACTGGAATATGCCTAAGCCTGGTATTCAGGAAACGGGGCGCAAAGAGCCATTCCCGAACATCATTTCCTCGACCATCTCGCAAATGATATGGCCCACGAGTATATGGCATTCTTGAATTCGGGGGGTCTCTTCCGAGGGAATGCAGAGAGCGCAGTCCGCGATGTTTCTCAGCAGTCCGCCGGACGCTCCTGTGAGAGCGACGGTATAGATTGATTTTACTCTTGCGATTTCCAATGCACGAATTACGTTGCGCGAATTTCCACTTGTGGAGATGCCCACCGCCACATCTCCCTGTTTCCCTAAGGCATCGAGTTCCCTAGCAAATAGATTATCAAATCCGTAATCATTCCCTATCGACGTTGCAGATGACGGGTTCACGCCCAATGCTACTGCTGACAAGGCAGGCCTTTCTTTCGCGTACCTTCCCGCGAACTCCGCCGCCAGATGCTGGGCATCGGCAGCGCTTCCTCCGTTTCCGAAAAAAAAGACCTTTCCTCCAAGACGGAGCGAATGAACAATCCGCAAGGACAGTGTCACAATCAAATCATGAAAACGGTCATCGAGGAGCAGCTCTTGCTTCACCTGGAGGCTACGCTGAATTCTATCCCTCACAAGATCTTGCAGCTGTGCAATGTCCTCTTTCTGTCTCGTCATTTAGTCCGTCGCTTACATTGAAACTGGCTTTCTTACGCCTCCATAGTGTCACACTCGAAGACCTTATGTCTCATTGGATGTTGGCGTGAGCGGTGTCTTTGGCAGGAGGCTAGCCGACTTCGAACAATCCACTCCCTAAGCCTTGTTGGAAGTGCTCTTGGATCGGCTCTGGCACAGACTCATCCGATGGATCAAAGGACTCAGCATTTTTTGTGGAAGGCGTGTCCTTGGGTTTTTGCGTTGGGAAGCTATTTAGGCGCTAGCTCCGCAGACGTCACAGACCCATCCACTCTAGGATGAGTTCTATTGTCATCGCAGTAGAAAGGCCCACGCCCATCGACAAAAGAACGATGGATGAAACGAGTTCAACGCGATCCTTAAGACTGGTTTGAGCCCGTAGTGCCATTAGAAGATATCTCTATCCTTGCGAAGGTTCAGCATGATCCCGACGTTACGATACGAAGCTTCGAGGAGCCATGGAGCATCGGTACCAATCAGGATTGGTCCAACCGTCGCTCAACTCCTAGTCCGTTAGTTTGCTCAGAAGGAAGTCCCTGGATAACTATGTTTCTAATTCCGCGGTAGGCCCAAGATGAAAATCAAAAAGCAAGGGCTGTCTTGAGATCTCACCACGCCCGCAAACTCTCGTTGCAGGCGACTTTGCCTAGCAAAGCATGATCTTCTCGCGGTGACGCATAACCTGGCGCGTGGCGTTGCGCGTATCAATAACGAGCTTCGCGCTGTCGACGATGGATTGATAGTCGTAGCTGGAATGGTCGGTTGCAATCACCACCGCGTCGTAGCTCGCGAGTGTTTGCGGACTCAGCGGCACGGATTTCATATGTTCGTAATCGTAGTGGCGCATCTTGTGGAGCTGAGGAAAGTACGGATCGTTGTAGTCGAGC
>Ga0126383_10001820_pt1 | contig 13467 bp, 15 predicted proteins | sample PanSoiMetPlot_35_FD_96882 | JGI IMG/M metagenome (GOLD analysis project Ga0126383, IMG submission 96882) | Tropical forest soil microbial communities from Panama - MetaG Plot_35 | ecosystem: Environmental > Terrestrial > Soil > Tropical forest > Bulk soil | place: Panama | collected 2016-02-17
ATGCCGGCACAAGCGGCTGTCTCACGCTTCGTCTAAAACGCGGGACTGTTAGTTCAACGAGGTGCGGAGTCCAATCGGCCTCGAAGTAGATCAATCCCTTCAAGCTGCCAAAGCTAGTTTTTGTCGTCCAGCCCGAGTACATAGGCAAGCCGCAGGGAAAACATTCCTGAGCCATTTCACGAAATCTTTCGTACCGCTTTGGGTTAGCGGGAACCAACAACACTAGACGCTCGGGTTTTACTCGTTCTGTTACGGTGCGAACTTCCCAGGAAAGACCTTCGGTTTCGCCCACGCGAAGAACCACGAGCGAAGCGCGTGCCATTTCCTGCGCAATAACGTCCTGCCACTGATCATCATTGACGTAGGTTCGAGCGGCTCCAAGTTCGGGTAGCTTCTCGCCGGGTTTGCCGATCGCGATGAAGGGACCAATCGCGCTAAAAACCGAGCCCAGCTGTTCTTCTTCCGTAGAAAACCCTAGAGTCCATCCCGAGAAGAGTAAGTGGCCGCCACCTACAACTCTACCGGCTGTGCTGTCGTCACCAAAGGAGCGCAAATAGAGCACAGGCGGGCGGGTGTCATGTGCTATCAGCTGCTGCGCGGCTACAGTTTTATGCTTGCGTGCGCGCTTAAAACAGGCGATAGCGAGGCCCCAGGCTGCCAACCCAAAACAACCCTGGATGAACCGAGTGGCAAGATCAAACTGCTCTAGGTTCAAAATCGTTATGAGAATCAGGTGGTCCGCGCCATAAAGGAGAAGCCCTAGCCCCAAGACTTGCCATACACGCATCCAAAGACGTGATTTGCTTTGGGAGATAGGTTTATCCATTTGTTGCTCCAGAGGAAAAACGTAACACAGGCAAATCACTGCAAGGCGCGATTAGGATAACGCCGCTCCGGTTGCAAGTCCAAGTCTCTTTTCACAAGCCGTAATGGATAGGGTATTTATGCGTTTACTCTATCTTCTTTGTCCCATTTACTGCTGTCCGAAAGAGCCGGGTGTCGTTTAATCTGTGAACCTACTTCCGTTTCGGAAGAGGAAGGTCACGGATATGCGACGACAATTCTTGCTAGCTGTTTTCCTAACGCTCGCTTCAACTCAGTTCTCGTTCGCTCAAGACGATTTCCACAACAAAGATTCCTCTGGCTATACCTACCGGATCGGTCCGGTTCTGCCGAAGATTGAACAGGACTGGCAGGTCGGTACGTTGGGTAGGGATTTTACCTTCGGCTTCAATCCCTCGGGAGTAAACATCGAAAACTATGTCTTGAGCCTCCTCAATCTTCCTGACGTCACAACGGCGTTGCAAGCATCTACCCTTACGGATGTTTTTAACTATCTTCTCCTCCAATCATTTCAGAATCCCACCCAGGCCTCGGTTCTCTCCAATGCCACCTCCATGATGAACCAGAAACTTACTATCCGGATGCTGCAAGACGTTTTGAGACGGCTTCAGCTCGGCCCCGATCCTGCCGCCAGCATCCAGGCGGGCGCTCAGGAGAAATGTGTTCAGTTGGCTGCTTCTCTTGGGCTAATTTCCGTCGAGTTGGCAGAAAAGCTTTGCTCGGGGGGTATAGGCGGAGCGTCACGCGGCATCATGATCTTCGGTACTCCATCCACAACGGACAAGATATTGAGTGGCTCCAAAGTATCCGCTGAAGATCAGCAGCTAGCGAAAGACTTGATCATCGACTTCCGTACCGACCCGCTCTCAAGTGGCAACCAAGATGTTTCCAGAGTCATGCCCCCCAAATCGGTGAGCGATGTGCGCCAGGATTTGGAAGATGCGATCTGCCAGGAAATCAGAGGCAAAGTCGATCAGGCCGCAGCCGGTACCCGCGCTGGGGGACCGCTGAGTGTGGAAGGAACCATACCTATTACGGCTGATCTGCTCTTCGGTCTCGCCAGGATGGAGCCCTCTATGAAAGAGGTGAGCATCCAGAGCATCTGCCGGAGGGAATCACTTGTAGCGACCCGGGCAAAAATAACCCGGCTTTTACAAAGGTTTGGCCAATCCTTAGACGGTGTGAGCTCAAATCAGGATGTGCCGCAAGTCGTAAGGGACGAATATCGCGCCTCTCTTTCCCGGCTCCTAAACGATGTGGATCTTCTCGCAAAGCAGATGGAATTTGAAGAACGGTCAGCCAACAGCATCTTTGCAACTTTAACAGAACAGAAGAGAGTGGAAGCAAAGGCGGCCAACAGTGCTGGCACGGTGACTCGTTTAGGATCACCACTGGGGCCGTCACTGGATTACGGCACCGGAAGGTAACCAAAAGTGATTCTTGCCCATAGCGATCTTGAGGCCATGTACGGTTACCTGGGCATGGTGCTCCAGGGGGAGATGATCCAGGTGCTCTTTACCGGATTAAAACCGCTGGTTTTCCTCCTCCTTACTATAGGAATTATCTGGGGTATCGGTTCAATGATGATCCGTGGACGAGCACAGACAGTCCTTCTTTATCTCGTCCTGGCAGTTGCCTCCCTCGTATTGCTAAAACAGACCATGGTTGCGGACACCGAGGCATTGATAACCGGGAAGTCGGGGTCATCGATCGCTCAAGCCGATGCGGGTGCGAGAGTGAATACGATTTTCTTTGCGGTCGTGAGGGTCTTCGATGCAGTGCTCTCCAGCATGATCAATATTCTCGACCGCGGCTTCGGCAAGAACGTCGCGTTTGCGAAAGCACCGTTTGCCACAGCCAGAGGGATGATGTGGGCGATGGCTCAAACCATGGACGACGCGGACACCATCCGCGAAGCCGGCAATTTCCTAAGTCAATGTCTCGCGCCCACTGAAGCAAAACTACAGGACTCAAACCAGCCGGGAAGTATTTCCGGCATTTTCGGAGGATTGGGAGATCTGGTCAGTCGTCCGGAAGATCAGGCGACTACAAATACGATAACAGCGCTCCAGCAAATCGTTCCCGTTGGTGGTCCGGCCACCTGTCTTGACTGGGCCAATCAAATCAAAAACCGGTTCGGGGCCTGGCTTAATAGCAGAAAAGCTCTTCTGGCTGACAAGCTACCGCAGCTCGGAGATGCGCAGGCTAACGATGTATTGACTCTTACTTTGTTCACTGCGGCCACTCGACTGTACAATAGTTATCAGGCGCAAGGCGCTGGCCAGGGCTTGGTACCCGAAGGACCGGGTCCCGGAGGTGAGGATTTCCGTGCAGGAGTCTTCGAGCAGGCATCCCGCTGGGTTGGTGGCGCAGCAGGCAGTCTGGTCAGCCTACTCGGCGGAGGCATCGTGGACTTCGTTCGCGGCTTCATGCAGACGATTGTCCCGACAATCCAGGGCTGGCTGATTATGCTCCTCTACGGATTCTTTCCTTTTGGAGTAGTGCTGAGTCTTCTTCCCGGTATGCATGCCCGCGTCATCGATTACCTTGGCGCAATCTGGTGGGTGAAAAGCTGGACGCTCTTTCTCGGTTTAATCAGTCACTTGTTCGAGGCGCTATATGGCATCAGTGGCGGATTTACTCTGACTGATCAGTTCGCGCTCGCCGGAACGGGGCTTGTCAATCTCACAAACAACGTCGCCTGGGCGTATATATTTCTGGTTGTCCTGACGCCGATAATTTCTTACACCTTGTTTTTTGGAAGGCTGGGAAATCTTGCTGCTTTGCGCTTCAGGTTTGTGGGACTGAGCACACTCGTCCGAGCCGGAACCCAGGGCCTGAGGTAGCTTTCTCATCCCACCTTGAGAATTGGAGTCTGGTAGGACTTTCCATTCTGGATGTATTCGACTTTGAACTCGGACTGATCGCTGTAACCGACTCTCCAGCTTTTGTCTTCTCCGGGAAGAATCGTCAGGGAGCCGTGATTTTCGGTCAGCGCGAGGGTGCTGGCATAATCGACTTTTGTTTTGAACGGAACATTGCCGTTGGCCATGTGGATGGCAAATCGTAAGGCGCTCAGCTTTGGAGCAAAATAAGTCTGAGGACTTTCCGATCTCCAAGCTTCAGACCCAGTTCGGTAAAGAAAACGTTTTATATCGACCGGAGTCGAGGTCCCATTGCGATAGGTTATTTTTGCATCTGCATGTGTTGGCATGTTGAGGATATCAGGTAATAGCCGGCGTATATCGTTTCTTACTTGATCCTGTCCTCGCGCCGCGCAATCGCTGCTAAACTCACGGCAGTAAACCTTCAGCGTTGCTTGCGTGTATATACTCAGCGCTTCATCCCTGCTGATCTTCTCCAGCGTCACGACAAATTTCCCGGTTCTCGAATAGAAGAAGTAGCCGAGGCTGCCCAGCATCGCGAGGAGCAACAACGAAAGAATCAGGAAGCCCGGCTTATTGTCCCGCCAGAGGTTCGCAAATAAACCCATTTTGTCTTTTAAACGGTGTGCCGCAGCGCGGGCAGAAGTTCGCATCGTCGGCGACGCTAACCTGACATTTCGGACAGAGCATACGAGCAATTTATAAATCGCTCGCAGAAACATGTCCAGACTCTTTCCCGCGAAAACCACACTGAAATGGACCATTGTGGGGGGATTTTTGGAACCTATTGGGAGGACTTTAGAAGTTTTTTTGCTGCTAAATTCCTCACCTAACTTTTGGAATCTGATGGAGGTAATCACATGACGTGGAATTCTGGTCTGAGAATACTCTTCGTGGTGCTTTGCTCTTCCACGCCGAGCGCCGCTCAGGAATTTTACGGGCCGGCGCGTTCTCTTGAAGAACAGCAGGCGGTTTCACAGCTCGGCCAGGCTGAATACTACACCCGGATGGCGCTCCGATCATTGGAGGCATCGGAGAAAATTGGTAAGGCCCCTTTCTTTAATTACCAGAACGCCAGAGAAGACATCGAAAAAGTATTGGCTGAATTCAAGGTCTATTTACACGGTGATGGGCCAACGGATCTTTCGGCAGCGATGCCTCTGGTCATTGACGGCAGGTACTTCGCGGAGTCGATCAATAACTTTCTCATGGCTCAGAAGACAGAATCCGGCAACCTACCGGTGAAGGGGAATAATACGGATGTTCCGGGGTCGAAGGCTGCACACAAAAATTCGGAGTCAAGTGGCAAAAAAACTGCCCTCGAAACGCAGCCAAAAATCCTCCAGCGAAATTCCACACCGCTTCTGCCACCGCCAGATCTTCCGCAAAGCGACAAGAAGAAGCGGGACAAAATCGAAGAGATTCTCAAAAAGGGGCTTTAGAAAAGTTTATCAACCTTTAAGGAGGGAAACCAAAATGAAAATCGTGTCAACTATCAAGAACAGGTCCGAAAAGATCAGCGTTGTCTGGTCGTCCTTTATTCTTACGCATCCCGGAGGTTACGTGATGACAACGGTGCTTGTCGGAGTGATCTCTCTGATTCTTCTCTTCGCTCCGGATGCAAGCGCCCAATTGGAAACCCAGGTCACCGATGCGCTGAACCCGCTGGCGCGTCTCCTCGTTGGTCCGGTTGCCAAAGGGCTGGCCGTTATTGGCTTGTTTGCCTTTGTCGGGTTGTTGTACGCCGGCCGGTGGATGATGGCGATCTCGTCGCTGGTTGCGGCAGTCATCCTCGGGTTACTGGCCAATATCGTAACCGCCATCTTTCAGGGCTCAAACGCAAGCAGCTTCACCCTAGGATAGGTAACCGATGCGGCGGCTCCCGCGCACAATCGACAAGCCGACCGAGCTCCTTGGCTTTCGTATGGATGAGATCGGCGTCTTCGTTAGCGTGTTGCTTATATTTTTGCTTCTCGATTGGTTTTTTATGGGACTTATGGTGTCGGGGACAACCCTTGGGTTGCTCCGAGCAACCCGGCGCGGGAGACCTGAGGGGTATATTCTTCATCTGGTTTATCGGATGGGAATACCGATCGGAAAGCTACTGTTACCGAATTTGAAGAAATTAAGCGGGTAAAGAAAGAAGGTTACACGTGGCGAAGGAAAGAAGATTCTGGGAAGTCCTTGCGGACAGCCAGCATGACAAGTTGGTTCTGAGCTGGTTTTCTCTCGTCCAGACGGTGCTCGTTATTGTTTTGGCCGGATTTCTAATCATCGTGGCGACCCGGCCGAAACCGGTCGTGGTTGTCCCCGGCGCCGCGGTAGCGGGCGTCTACAACTCAGGTGAAATGCCGGAATCAATCATGGTCCAGTTCGCCCGCAACTTCATTGTAGATCTTGCCAATTACACGCCGGCCTCGGCCGAGAAGGGGTATCTCTCGGCCGCCCGTTACATGAGCCCTGAGCTTCTAAGTCGGTTCGAGCCGCTGGCCCGGGAGCAGCTCAAGCAGGTCGTGACGAACCGGGTCTCTCAGTTTTTCACCGTTGACTCGTCTAGAGTCGAGAGTAAGGACCCGCTCGTCGTCAGGTTTATCGGCGAGAGGATCACGTATGTTGGCAGGACCGAGACCGAAAGAAAGCCCTACCAGTATCGAGTTACGCTCCGCTACGTGGAAAGAACCCAGCAGAACCCATATGGATTGGTGGTAAGCGCTGTAGAGCAGAACGAGGCCTCGACCGTATCCCTCCAGAATTCGCAATCCAAAAATTAGAGGCTTAACCTATACCCGGGTTAAGCCCAGCTACAATATTGCTCCCCGCCAATGTGTTCCCGTGATCGTTCGGGAGAAAGACCACAACGAGGTCAAGCTCATGCGGTGGGGCTTGGTTCCGTCGTGGGCGGATGATCCGTCTATCGGCAACCGAATGATCAATGCCCGTGCTGAGACGCTCGCCGAGAAGCCGTCCTTCAAAGACCCGCTCGGCTCGCGTCGCTGCCTTGTCCCTGCAAACGGATTCTTCGAGTGGCGGCGAGAGGGAAAGCACAAAGTGCGATGCGAGTTATACGGAAGGATAGAAAGCCTCTCCTGCTCGCTGGACTTTGGGATATATGGCGTGACCCGGAAGGAGAGGAGCTTTACACTTTTACGATTATCACCACCGAAGCGAACTCGTTAATTCGACCTATTCACAATCGCATGCCGGTGATAATGGATGACCTCGCCGCGACGCAGTGGCTCGACCCGGTGTTTACGACTCCAAACACACTCGAAATCCTCTTACAACCGTTTCCGTCTGAGTTAATGGAAGCCTATGAGGTATCACCGCTGGTGAATGACCCGCGCAACGATTCGCCCGCCTGCATTGAGCCGTCTGGCTGGCCGCCATCACAGGCGCGACTCATTTGACACCGCATAGTTGAGGGCTGGATGCGCTTTAGAAATCGGTGACACGCTATAATACAAACCTGGCGGCCGAGTTCTACGTTTTGTCGATGCTCTACCGGCTTGGCGTCGACGCATCACTTACGCTCGGAAATAAGAAAGCCGTGGACATCGTACTGGCGTACAAGGCAGGTCGAACTGCCACGATTGATGTAAAAGGATTGGTGGGACGCTATGATTGGCCAGCGGACAATATCCGGCTTCCGGCAGAGGGGCGCCATTTCTTCGTTTTGGTTAGTTTTGAGGGGAAGATAAATGACCCGTTGTGTTCGCCTTCCGCCTGGGTTATTCCGGCTAAATATTTACAGCCGTTTCTCCATAAATACAAAGTAAGAACGGTGATCCCTCGTGCACGTGTTAAGAAAAACGGTAAGAAGTTTTTACACGCGTGGTGGCGAATTGCGAGAGATCGGCCCGACGCCTTGAAATGATTTAAATTACCCGAGTTTATAAGGATCACGTCTCGGATAAATGGAAGGCGAACACAGGGTCGCTTTCTCAGGCTGACCGCGAAGGCAAGCCGGTCAGTCTACCTTGACTTTAGTCTCCTTTTTCTTTGCCTCCTCGGTCTTGGGCAAGCGGATCTCTAAGACCCCGTTCTTGAAAGCAGCTTTAACTTTGTCCGTTTGCACTTCGCTCGGTAGCTCCAGAGTACGGACGAAGGAGCCATAGGAGCGCTCCGATCGATAGTAGCCTTCTTTCTTGACTTCCTCTTCCTTCTTTTTCTCGCCTCTGATGGTCAATCGATTGTCCGAAAGATTCAGTTCGATGTTATCCTTTTCCATTCCCGGAAGCTCAGCTTTAACCACGATATCGTCCTTCTCCTTGTAAAGATCCACGGCTGGTGTGGTGATCTCCACACCCGCAGCCGGCCACCACCGTTCCGGCCAGAACGACCGCAGTCTACGCTCAAGAAAATCTTCGAACATTCGGTCCAGGTCACCCCAGGGGCTAAGCTCGGAAGGGGCCCGACGAGGAACCAGAGCCCCGGTTTTCTTCGCCTTATTTTTTGCTTTTTCTGCCATGTTAGTTCCCTCCTTTTTGATATTGGATTAATTTCAACAACCACGGTCTGAGATTTCTTAACTGCGTTCGGAATTCAACACCATTCGTTTTGATCTGTTCCCGCTGGCCTCCGGAAGGACAAATCGCCGGGACACATATATGGCGCTGTATATCGAAACTTAGCAGGTTACGTGCAAGATGGCGTTTGTGTCGTCCGGGTTCTCACGCAGCTCTTCAATCGCCTTGGCTGTCGGCAGCATTAGCAACTGGACATGGCGGCGCTTGGCTTCTCTTTTAACTTCGTCCATGACCGGGAGAGCACCTGTTCCGGTGCCGATAACCAACCGTCTGCATTTCCACGGGATCTTTTCGTCTATCGAAAGCGGCGTGTGACCGAAAGCGTCCCGGAATTTCTTCGAGGGCTTCTTCTTGCGCTTGCGGACCTCCCCGCGATCGATAATCACGTCGTGCTCGTACGTGACACCGTCGATGCGGATCGAACCGAAAGAGAGCTTCTCAAACCGGATAGGTTTCAATGCCTCTATGGCTTTCATGTTGCCTCCCTTAAATCCAATACGCGGCAAACTTGTTTCGAGATTTGGATTTCTCCAAGGTTGGTAAGAACGCTACTGACGATTTAAGGCTTCAGTAGCCCAAGCCTAGCTCTGACCGAATAGCGGGTCAATGACACGGGTGAGGGTGAAAACTATCTCTTTGAGTCTCGTCTTTGTCCCAATTACGCGAGTCTCTTAGTGTGCTTGATCGAGTAATCTCTGCTCATGCGTTTTCTGTTTTGCATGTTAGCCCTACTGTTATTACCGTCCATTCTCGGCGCCACGATCGTCAAATGGGAAGGCAAACAAATCTCAGTTTCCATCTCCACTGAGCGCCTCACCCGAATCGAGTTTCCTGAAAACCTGCGATCTGTCTTTCTTAGCCGCTCGGATGTCGCTGTAGAACGAGAAGAAAAGTCCCTCTTCATCCGGGCGCTCGCGCCGGACGTAGACGACACTCTGTTTGCCGTCGGTGAGAGCGGGACCACATACGAGATAAACCTCTCCGTCTCCGATAATCCCGAACAGACTGTTGTCATCTCATCTATTCCCAAATCCCTTGAGACTCAGGCCGAACGGGTCGGGCAGGTGCCTGCTCTGGATCTCATGCGCTCAATGATGCGCAGGCTGCCGGTTGACGGTTACGAGATTGTCAAAGCCGATAAGAAAGAAGTTTACCGCGATGCTTTCTTTTCTATGAGACTCGTAGAAGCGTACCGGTCACCAGTGCTTCACGGTTACGTTATTGAAGTCGAGAACCTGGCTGAGTTTCCGATGCTCTTGAGAGTTCAGGAGATCGACTTTGCCCGTATGGTCGCGATCTCTGTTGGGGATGAATACTTGGGGCCTCGTCCGAAAAAGGCAAGCGAAGCGGTCCAGGAGAAATTTCGGACCAGGCTTTACATTGTCGCTCTTCCAACAACGAGCCAATATTGAGGAGTGATAACCCGTGTTTTTGTTAGACGACCTTAAATCGAAACCGTGGTTTTTCTGGACAGTTGGCGCCGGAGTGGTCCTGTTTCTTTTCTGGCTTCTCTTCTGGTCGACTCCCGAACCGAATCCAGCGAGAACAAGCACTAGATCCAGAGACAAAGACCAGAAAGAAGGTCTCTATGATCTCAAGATCGGTTCATGGCAGAACCGCGTGGACCAGGATCTTGAGGGGACAAAGAAGCAGCTCGCAGACATGGACCTCAGGCAGCAGGAAATCAGGGAACAGTTTAAGAATGTCAGCGACGCGCTCTCCGATCTCACTCTGCAAATGAAAGCGGAAAAAGAATCACGGCTAACAGCTATCAAATCTCTTCCTCCCGTTCCCGAACAAAAACCTATTGCGAACGCAATTACGGTAATGCGCTTTGCGAAGTCCCCGGCAACCGAGCAGCCTGTAAAAGCGAAGACCGAGACGCCGGCCGTGAAACTCACCTCCTACCTCCCCGGTGGTTCTATGGCGCGCTCTGTCTTACTGACCGGAGTCGATGCTCCGGTTGGAGGCAAACCCTTTCCCGTACTTTTGGCTCTTAGAGAATCATTTTCTTCACCCAATTCGTACCAGGTACCGCTCAAGGGTTGCTTTGCTCTGGGCAAGGCGGAAGGAAACGCCAGTTCGGAGAGAGCGGATATTCAGATCGTGAGGATTTCTTGCATATTGCCGGATGGAAAGGCCTTCGAGCAAGAGATCACAGGTTACGTGGTCGGAGAAGACGGGAAGCAAGGTATACCCGGAAAACTGGTGGACAAAGAAGGGAGAAAGATCGCCTTTGCCGCGGTTGCCGGCGTCGGCGCGGGACTTGCCAAAGCCTTTGGCCAGCAGCAGGTGACCAACGTCGTGACCGACTCGGGAGCGATCACTTCTACGGTTACCGGAGACGCCCTTACCTTTGGCCTGGCAAGCGGCGCTCAAGGTGCCGCCAACGAGTTGCAAAAATACTTTCAAAAGGAGGCCGAAAGGCTTTTCCCTGTTGTCGAGATCGACGCCGGCAAAGAGGTCACCATGGTCATGCTCTCCGGAACCAAAGTTCCGGGGCTTGAATCGATGAATCAAGCAAATCCGAGGAGGGGCCTTGATTAAGTTTATTGTGACAGGCGTTTTATTTCTCTTTCTCCAGGCGTGTGCAACTGCCCAAAAACCTCAACCGAAAGCAGACCCGGTTGCACTGTACAAAAAGGCGGTGGAAGCAGGGACGAAGTCGATGGTCGAAGAGCTAAAAAGAAACCTTAAAGAGAAAAACGCCTACGGCTACGTTGAGCCGTATTATCCTCTAAGACTCCCTCCCGATATTCGCAAAGTCTGGATCGTGGATCACCCCAACGAGTCAGGCGATCTGATCCAGGGCCACTGGGTTTTCATCGTGCTGTCCCCTGAGAGATGGGCATCGCCTTCTATTCCTTCTTTTCACTCGAATAACGGTGAAAAAACATCCCACGCAGTTCCTGTTATTGAGGATAAGCCTGTGCCTCAGACCCAAGCCCAGGGCAAGGTCAATGCTGCTCAAAGCCAGTGAGTTTTGTTCTCCAGATCATGTGCGAGCGAAATACTTTCCCCTTGTTATACGAGCTTCGCCACCGGAGGGCTGGCCGCGCGGGACTGTGGTCGTGAGTGAAAACAGGGTTCCTTACAGAAATTTTCTCCAGATCATCGGCGCTTCTCCGGCAACAGAGTTTGAAATTGAGGTCGGCGAGTACAGGGACAATGACCCCAGGATAACCCTCTCTATGCTCGAAGAAATCGCGTTCAACTGCCCGCTGAGGGAATACGAGGCAGGAGACGTCAAAAAGGACTACGAGAACGTTTCCAAAGAAGCAGACGAGAAAAGGCCGCCGCTTTTCGTCCAGGGGCTTATCCCGCATCTCTTTTCTACTTTCGAAGCGGGCGTGCTTTCTTTTTCCTCGGCTCTGGTCCTATCGCTCTACACAAACGCTCAAGTCCAGGCGGAAATCTCTGGCCTCGGTTTGCTAGACAAGTCTCCTGAGGTATCGCTCAAAGTTTTCACAGATCCGTTCTTCCCCGGCGATGTCTTGAATAAGCTGGCGCGGGAGCCAGTGAGGCTAAAGTCATTGGGATATGAAAGCTTCAAAGGGTTCCTCAAAGAGAAATCTCCATTGTCTTATGGGCGGAGCAGGTTTCTGATGCGGGTTGCCGGAGCCATCCCTTCAGAAAAAAGAGCCGGACTTACGAGCGATCACGGCGAGCTGCTGTTGAACATTGGCCGAGCGAAAAGAGAAGCGCTTTTCCGCGGCGAGCATATTTCTCTCGACGGAAGAATGATCGATCTAAAAGAATTAGTCCGTTTAAGCCGGGTAGAGACCCGGAAACTTATTCGGAAAGCAAGAGAGGAAAAAAGGTGGCGCTAAAGCTTAAGGAATATCGTTCGAGCTTCGACCGTGGCCCCGCCCTGGCCGACTATCTGCCCTATGATAGCTATGATGACGGGGTATTTATCCTGAAAGACGGAAGCCTGGGGATGATGTGGTCGCTCGCTACTATTACCGAGGAGGGCTCGTCGGAGGAAGAAAGGGATCGGGTGAGAGTCGCCATCGAAGGTGTGGTGATGCGGATTCCCGCTGAGCTCGCCTGCCAGGTCATTCTTGTTTCTTCGTCGCGGATTGAACCCGTACTGCAAAACTTTCTTTCCATAGGCGACCTTACCGATTCCATGGCCGAGCTCTTTCTCGATAGCCGGATCGAAGTCATCCGGGATGCGGCGAAGAACGGCTTTCCGGGAAGCGGTGGTGAATTCCGGCCAAGAATACTCTCGATTTACTTCACCATTCGCTACTTTCTTGGCTGGCAGAAACCAGGGCTTGCCGACTCTCTCCTATCAGTCCTGTTTCGACCAGGTCTTTTGAAAAATTCCTACGAGAAATCCTACAAAAGGCGAAAGGAAAGGTTTGGGAGGCTTGCGCGCTTCGTCGAGGGCATACTTGGGGGCGCCGGCTTCGGTCCCAAAGCCGTCTCGACGCAAGAGCTGATTGCCGTCCTTTACCCAATCTTAAATCCCGTCAGGGCAACACAACTAGGCGAGCCGGTTTATTATCCCACGCAGAGCATCTCGGAGCAGGTTGCTCTTTCCACCATGACTGTGCTGCCGCAGGGGCTAAAATGCGAGGGAATAGAGACCCGGGTGATCTCCCTGGAGCAATCTCCGGAAGCCACCTTTCCCGGCATGATCTCTGAACTCCTTCGGATGAACGGCAACTATCTCATGACGATCAACTTCCATGTACCCTCCAAAGAAAAAGAGATGCAGTTCTTAAAGCTTAAAGGGGTTCTCGCTTTCACCCACCGTTTCAATGTTCTCGGAGACATTTCTATAGAGTCACAGGCGGTCAAAAGAGATATCGATGAGACCACCGAGCGGATGTTTACCGGGGCAACCCGGACGGTTCTCTTTAACCTTCACATCGTACGGCAAGGAGAAGCAGAGGAGCTTGACTCACGGGTGAGTGAAACCCTGGACCGGCTGCACGGCCTCGGCGCAGAAGGCATCGTGGAAGACTTGATAGGAGATTCTCTCACTCTGGCTTCGCTACCTTTCGGCTATGACCCTTCGAATGACAGGTTTGTGAGACGCGAACGACGCTGGCCGTCGGATAATTTCTCCGATGCTCTTCCGGTCTTTGGTGATTGGCGGGGTACGGTCAGGCCTGTGTTTCTCTATTTCAGCAGGCGGGGCGCGCCGATTGCCTTTGACCTCTTCGACAACGAAGCGCCTCACGCGGTGATCTCAGGCGCTA
>Ga0126383_10001821_pt1 | contig 13465 bp, 11 predicted proteins | sample PanSoiMetPlot_35_FD_96882 | JGI IMG/M metagenome (GOLD analysis project Ga0126383, IMG submission 96882) | Tropical forest soil microbial communities from Panama - MetaG Plot_35 | ecosystem: Environmental > Terrestrial > Soil > Tropical forest > Bulk soil | place: Panama | collected 2016-02-17
GTCGATGTGGCTGTGCGCGCGGCGAACGCGGAGTTCGTAGTCCCGCCTTCAGGCGGAACCGGCTCGGCGCCTCAATCACTTCCGCCTAAAGCCGGGACTACGAACGGTCTCCGCGTCACCGTGCCCGCGAACGACCGAGTAGAGGTTCGTTTCCCGGCGACGACTACAAAGCCAGGCACGGCTCGGTTCCAAATCGCCGCGGCGAGCGGTAAGTGGGCCGATGCGGCCGAGGTCAGTCTGCCGGTCTGGACTCCGGCTACGACCGAGGCGTTTGCGACCTACGGTGAAGTTGACGCCGGCGCGATCATTCAACCTGTCAAAGCGCCTTCGGACGCGTTCAAACAGTTCGGCGGATTGGAAGTCACGACCTCGTCAACACAGCTTCAGGCGTTGACCGACGCGGTGATCTATCTGACTCAGTACCCGTATGAATGCGCCGAGCAGATCTCATCGCGCGTGCTGGCGATCGCGGCGTTGCGCGACGTGCTTGGCGCGTTCGACGCCAAGGGATTGCCGAAAGCCGAAGAGCTGGTCGCCGCCGTTGACCGCGACGTCAAACGGCTCGAGGGGATGCAGAGTCCCAACGGCGGATTCGGATTCTGGCGGCGGGACGGCGAGACGTGGCCTTATCTGAGCATCCACGTGGCGCACGCGCTCGAACGCGCGAAAGAGAAAGGCTTCAATACGCCGCCCGAAATGCTCGAACGGTCGAAACAGTACCTGCGCAACATCGAACAATATATCCCGCACTGGTACAGCGCCGAATCACGGCGCGCGATCATCGCTTACGCGCTCTACGTGCGTAACCGGTTGGACGACCGCGACGCGGCCAAAGCCCGCTCGCTGATTGATTCCGCCGGGGGCGTCGACAAGCTTTCGCTCGAAGCTCTGGGCTGGTTGATGCCGGTTCTGTCGGGCGACGCCAATTCGCTCGCTGCGATCCGGCGACATCTGAACAATCGCGTCGAAGAGACGGCGGGCGCCGCGCATTTCACGACCTCGTACTCGGACGGAGCGCAGGTGATGCTCCATTCCGACCGCCGCGCCGACGGCGTCATACTGGAATCGCTGATCGGCGACGATCCGAAGAGCGATCTGATCGCGAAGATCGTTCGCGGCCTGCTCGCTCATCGTAAGGCGGGGCGGTGGGAGAATACGCAGGAGAACTGCTTCGTGCTGCTCGCGCTCGACCGTTACTTCAAGGTTTACGAAAAGGCCACGCCCGATTTCGTGGCGCGGGCATGGCTCGGCGACGCCTTCGCCGGAGGCCACGAATTCCGTGGCCGCACGACCGAACGCCATCAGATCAACGTGCCGATGAGTTATTTGATGGCGCAGAACGGCGCGCAGAACCTGATCTTGAGCAAACAAGGTGATGGGCGTTTGTACTATCGCATCGGGATGAATTACGCGCCGACCAGTTTGCAGCTTAAACCCGCCGACTACGGCTTCACGGTCACCCGCGTTTACGAGGCGATTGATAACCCGAACGACGTGCGCCGCCAGGAAGACGGGACGTGGCGCATCAAGGCCGGCGCGCAAGTCCGCGTGCGATTGACGATGGTTGCGACCGCCCGACGTTATCACGTCGCGTTGGTTGACCCGCTGCCCGCCGGGTTTGAGACTCTCAACCCCGAGCTTGCGATCACCGGACATATCCCCCAAGACCCGAACGATCAATCACAGGGCAATTGGCGCCGTTACTGGTGGAGGCAATGGTTCGAACATCAGAACATGCGCGATGAACGGGTCGAGGCGTTCACCTCGTTGTTGTGGGAAGGCGTCTACAAATATTCGTATGTGGCGCGGGCGACGACTCCAGGGGTGTTCATCGTGCCGCCGTCGAAGGCCGAGGAGATGTACCATCCCGAAACCTTCGGACGCGGGGCGACTGATCGTGTGGTGGTCGAGTAATGAAAAACACCCCTGGGTACGCGTCGCTTCCAGCGCGCTTTGCTTCGATCGAAGACAGCTTGACGAAGTCTGGCGCGCCGGAAGTGATGGGCCCCCAGGGATTTTTTGAGGAACTCTTCATGTCGCGTTACGACGCCCTGAAACAATGAAAATCATCCACGTAGTGACGAATTTATTCGTCACGTGACGTGACGAATAAATTCGTCACTACGTGGCTATTTTCGGAGAAAACAGACAATGTGTTTGAAAAAGATCGCGTTCAGCGTTTTTCTTCTTTGTTCGTTCGGCGCGACGGCGATGGCTCAGAATCAAACTGTCGAATACGGTAGCGCCGATGAATTGAAGGATGTCACAAAGGTATTCGTGGACACGGGAACCGGCATGGAGGCGCGCGAAAACATCACCTTGGAGATTCGCAAGAAACTGCGCGAGGCGAAGCGCGAACTGAAATTCGTATCGAAACCTGAAGATTCGGATATTCATTTGCGGTTCGCATACGAAACGCAGACCGCGCACGGCGGAGCGAATCCGGGAGGGGTGATTGTGAAGACGCCGGTTGGAACGGTCGTCAAGATTCTCGGCAAAGACCGCGTGCGAGTTTTGATGAGCTACCGCAAGGAGCGGCGCGGCGGCAGGATTGGAATCGGCCTGGGAAAGGGCAAGCCTGATATCGAGTTTGCGCGAGAATTCGTGAAAGCATACCTGGCCGCCAATTCCATATCGTAGGATTCGCGCATGCTTTGGGCTTTGCCGAGAAAACTTAGAGCAATTTGCAATTGGGTGTATGGGAACAACCACTGTGAGCGCGGGGAGCACGGGGATAAACCAAGCGGAGCGATGATTTTCACTTTCTTCTCCCGTGTGCCCCGCGCCCCCCGTGGTTATTCTTTACTTACGCGCAATCGAAATCCGATCTAGGGATTTACATAGGCTTTCAACGCGGCTGTCTGCGCTTCGCGCAATCCGATCTGATGCTTCTCGGCCGCCGCTCTGCAGTCCTCGAATTCAGGCGAGACATTCATCACGCGCCCATCCCGCGCGCGAGAGACCTTGATCCTGATCTGCCCGTACTCGGTTTCAACCGTGACAAACTCCCGCTTCAGAATTTCGCGCTGTTCGTTTCGATAACGCACGCCAAGCGTGGTCGTTTCGCGGAAGATCAGGTCGCACATTCGCTCGCGGTCTGAGGGGTCGCAGAGCAGCGTCAGGAGCACTCCGGGGCGGTTCTTTTTCATCTGCGCCGGCGTGTAGAAGATGTCGAGCGCGCCTGCGGCCAGAGCCTTTTCCATTAGGTGTCCGAAGACCTGGGCGTTCGAATCGTCAATGTTGGCTTCGATGACGGTGACGGTCGCCGGCGTGCGGTCGGCGTCTTCTTCCAACTCGCCGATGATCGCGCGCAGGGCGTTCGGAAATTTCGGATAATCACGCGTCCCCGCGCCGTAACCGACTTTTTCGATCTTCATCATCGGCATCGGGCCGTAGCTTTCAGCCAGAGTCGAAATAATCGCCGCGCCGGTCGGAGTCACCAATTCGCCCTCGACGTCTTTTGAATAGATCGGGACGCCTTTCAACAGTTCGGCCGTGGCGGGGCCGGGCACGGGGTAGGTTCCGTGCGCGCATATAAATACGCCAGACCCGACGTGCAGCGGCGACGAGATGATCCGTTCGATCTTCAGAGCGTCGAACGCGATGCAGGCGCCGGTGATGTCAACGATCGAATCAATCGCGCCGACTTCGTGGAAATGAACCGTTTCGATCGGGATGTTGTGGATCTTCGATTCGGCTTCGCCTATCCGTTGGAAGATTGTTTGCGCGCGTTGTTTGATCGGCTCGCTCAGATTCGACGATGAAATAATCCGTTTGATGTCGGAAAGCGACCGGTGATGGGATTGCGGATTGGGACTCTGGGATTGCGGATTATGCTCGTGATGTTCATGAGAATGTTCGTGATCGTGTTCGTGACGGCGCTCATGATCGTGATGATGGTTGTGTTCGGACGAGTGAGTCTCGCCGGTCAAATGAACATCGAACTTCGCAGCCGAAATCCCGCTCCGGTCAACGCGCTTAAGGCTCAGTTCGTAACCTGCGACGCCGAGTTTCAGCAACTCCTTTCTCAGAAGCTCAAAATCAAGCCCGCAATCGAGCATCGCGCCGAGCAACATGTCACCGCTCGCGCCGGCGAAACAGTCCAGGTAAAGCGTTCTTGTCATGCTTCGATTTTACACCGCGTCTTCCTCAACCTCGATCTCCATTCGCAGCAACGCGGAACTGAGCGTCTTGCCCTGCGGGTCGGTCTTTAACGAGACCGTCCCGCCGCCGCCCAGGCTGTGATGCAGCAAGAAATTGAGCGCGTTCAGATTCGGCAACTCGTAGCGTTCGACCTCGCCTTTGCAGATTCCGGAGAAGTGTTGTTTGACGCGTTCCGCGGTGACTTCGCGGACGAGGAACGGGTAGTGCTCCGGTTTGAGCGCGATCAGGCCGATGTTCGCCGTGTCGCCTTTGTCGCCGGAGCGCGCATGAGCGATCTTGATAAGCTGTACCTTCATAACATCATTTAAAGTGATTTTTAAGCAACCTAGAACAATCCGTCATAGCGACTATCGAATCGTTTAATAATCTCGTTTTAAATGTGCGCTGTCTTCATTACTTAATCTCGTAGCTCTTGCTCTTACCGTTTCGGTCATTTGTCACTGTGAAGGTCCGTTTCGCCGCGTCAACCGAGACGCGGATCATATGCGCCGCGTCGTTCTGCTCATCCAGATTGGCGATGAATTCTTCGGGCGCGTTCTGTTCAGCCGCGCTCGTGACGTTGCGATGAAGCTGCCATAAATCCATCAGCTTGGGCGACTCGCGCAGAGCTTTGACCGTGTCCGGGTGACCGCCTTTGCGCGGGCCATTGTTCATGATCGCGACCATCGGCTTGATAATGCGCAACATGGCCGGGTTGTTGCTGGTCTCGGCGCCGTGATGGGCGACCTGGTAAAGGACGACATCTCCGATCATGTCGTGCGGGCAGACCAGCTTGCCCTCGATGTTCCAGGTCAGGTCGCCCGAGTCCAGAAAATTGAACGCGCCGTGGCGCAGCAGGAAGGCGACACTGCGAGCGTTATCCGACTTGTCTTCGGGTTGCTGCGTGGCGCCGGCGCATGCGCTGTTCGGGTCGGCGGCCAACCGCTTGCTCATCACGGTTTCGCCGCGCGCCGCGAGGACTTGCAGAAAAACGGGAGGCGCGCTCGGCGCCTGTTTCAGCCTGATCGAACTGCCGGGATTGAGCGTGATCGTCCGGTTTTTCGCGGCGGCGCGATAGGCCGCATATTTCGTGGCGAAGTCCTTGTCTTCGTCGAGCGAAGAGAGGGGGCCGTGGTCGTAAAACTTGTTGATCCTGACCAGCTTCGCCAGTTCGGGAACGCCGCCGTAATGATCGGTGTGGTAATGGGTCGTGATCAGGTGGTCAATCGCCGTTATGCCGGCCACTTTCATCGCATGTTCGATGCGCTTCGCGTCGCGGCCCTCGAAACCGGGCCAGCCCGCGTCAACCAGGATTGATTCGCCGGCCGGCGTTACAATCAATGTCGCCGCGCCGCCTTCGACATCGACGTAAAAAATGTCGAGCGTGCGCCGGACGGAGTCGGTTTTTTGGGCGATGATCGCGGTTGTCGCGGCGATCAGTAAAACCAAGAGGGTCACTAGACGGGATTTTTTCATTTTGTTTTTCCTCCGAAGAGCGTTCGGAATCCCGCCTTCAGGCGGCGCTTTTGTATTGCTGAGCCTGTCCGCCCGGAGGGGGAACTCCAGACTCCAAACCTGGGGGCGTCAAGTCTGGGTGGATTGTACAACTTCTTTGACATCGGATTTGCGCCTGGCCAGATTGTACGCGCCGTAAATCAGCAATCCCAGGACCGCCGCTATGGCGGCGTTTCTCGCGTCGCGCCCCGTGGTGTGCGCCGTGGTGTGCGCGAGCAGCCAGACGCACAATCCGAGCGCGGCGACCGAGACGACGACGCCCGCCGGAGCTTTGAACTGGGCTTTAAATCGCATCTCCCGCTCGTCACGGCGGCGCAGGGCGATCAACCCCGCGCAGGTCACGATGTAAGCCAGCAGTCGCGCGATCGCGCTGACGGTCAGTGAAGATCTGAAGGTTCCCGGAAGAGCCAGCGCCAGCATCACCGCGCCGGTGGCGATGATTGCCACATGAGGCGTGCGGAAACGGTCGTGAGTGGCGCCGAAGATCCGCGGCAATTCACGGGCGCCGGCCATCGCGAAAGGCAGCCGCGCGCCGGCCAGGATCACTACGATCAGATTGCCGATAATCGAGATGACGACGCCCGCCGTGATCACGCTCGCTCCGATCGCGCCGAGAAAGCGTTCGCTCGCGTCGGCCAGCGGGCGTTTCGACGCGGCCAGCTCGGGGAGCGTTCCGACGCAGACCACCTGAATCATAATGTAGACCACTACCACCACGCCAAGCGAGGTCAAAAGAGCGAATGGCAGGTTGCGCTGAGGGTCGCGCGTTTCGCCGGCCGGAATGATCGCCATCTCGAAGCCGGTGAACGCGTAGACCAGCAGCAACACCGATTGCGAGAACGAAGAGAGCGCCGGCTGCGCGGGCGTCGAAAAATTACCCGGGTTGAGAAAGAACAGTCCCGCGATGATGAATAATGCGAGAGGGATTAATTTGCCGATGGTGAAAACATCGCTGAAGAGCGCCGCGTTGCGCACTCCAACGACATTGACGGCCGTCAGCGAGGCGGCGATGACGATGATCATAACCGCGCGCGGCCAACCCGCGGCTATCCCCGGATGAAAATAACCCAGGTATTCAATCAGCAGATTGCAGTTGGCCGCGAAAGCCGTCAGCCGCGCCAGCCACATCAACCATCCGACCTCAAACCCGACGACGGGGCCGAAGGCCGCGCGAGCGTAAAGATAAGGCCCGCCGGTTTCGCTGAACCGGCTCCCGACCTCCGCGAAGCAGAGCACGACCAGCGCCACGACCAGCGCGCAGGCTATGAACGCGATCAGGCTATAAGTCCCGAGCAGGGCGTAAACTTGTGACGGCAGACCGAAGATTCCCGCGCCGATGATCCCGTTGATCGCCACAGCGACCAGATCCCAACGCCGGATTCCGCGAATCAGGCCGGTATGCGCGTGTTCAATCTGTCGCATCAGTTCGATCCGAGTTCTTTTCCCGTGAATTTGCGCGCTTCACGCAACTCAGGCAGATTCACATCGGCCTGCCGCCACGCGCGCAGGAAGTTTGTGTAAAACTCGACGGCGCGCGCGTTATCTCCGCTCTGCGCATAAGCTCGCGCCGCGCCGATCAGCGAACGCGCGCGGTTGGGCTGGCGGTTCAACGCGACTATAAATTGTCCGGCCGCCTCTTTCGGCTTGCCCGCCCGCAGCAGGATTTCGCCGAACAGTTCGTGCGAAGGCTTGACCAATGCGGGGGGGCCTGACGGCGGCGACATCTCTTCTTCGAGCGACGTGGCGCGCTTCATCGTGGCGACGGCTTCATCGAAATTCTTCTTCGACGCGCTGATCAGCGCCGCGATTTCCAGTTCGCGAATCTCCATTATCTTCGCGCCGTATGCGTCGCCGCCCTGCCGGCGGGTTGCGCGCATCTCGCCGAGCAGTTTTTCGGCCGCATCTGCGCCTGCGCTCGCGGCGGCCAACGCGCGGACGAAGAGCGGCAACGACATTCCGCGTCCGGTGTTCGGAACCATTTGCGCCGCGGGTTTCGGCGGAGCGGCGCCGTGCCCGGCGTGATCTCCGGCTTCGACAGGCGACGACTGGCTGAAAAGTTTCGTGGCTAAATCCCATTGCCCGGACTCGACGATGAACATGGCGACCGCGTCGTCGTGAAAGCGCACGCTCTCGCGCCCGTGTTCGTTCATCGTTTGGCGCAAACGATTGATCAACTCTTCGGCTTTCGCATAACGCCCCTGCTGGCAATAGACGTAAGTCAGCCAGTGATTGCTGTGATAATCGCGCAGGCTGAGCGCGAGCTTTTTGCTTTTCACCCATTCGTCTGATACCCGCCACGCCGTTTCGTTCGAGGCGGCGGCTTCAGGCCACATCCCCAGTTGCAAAAAGATGTGCGATGGCATGTGCTGCGCGTGATGCGCGGCGGGAGCGATCTCGGCGTATCGGCGCGCGGCGGGCAAGGCCAGGATCGCGTGTTCGGGATCGTCGAACGAATGGATGACGTAATGCGCCGCGCCCGGATGATTCGGATTGCGTTGATAGACCTCCAGCGCGATTGCGCCCGCCTTCATCTGTCGCTGGAACCCTTTGTCGCCGGGGCGGACCGTGCCCAACAGCGCGAGCGAATAGAACGCCGCCACCTCCAGGTCGTCGGGGTAATCGCGGTAAACCTTTTCCATCGCCGCAGCGTACGCCAGATCGCGCGCCAGCTTGTCGCCGTCCCCGTATAATACGCGCAGCGCGTCAATCAGAGCTTTTTCGCGCGCGGTGAGCTTACTCGTGTCTGTGATCCTGGCCAGAGCCTTGCGGCCGGCTTCAGTGTCCTGTTGCAGCCAGATCGGGTGGTTGTAGGTCATCGCCTCGCCCCAATAGCCCATCGCAAAACCAGGATCAATCTTCGTCGCGGCTTGAAAGGCCTCCACCGCCTCTTCGTACCAGAATGAATGCAGGGCGGCGACCCCGCGCAGGAAATCGCCTTGGGCCTCGCGCGACCCGGAGTTCGGAAAATCGATCTTGCCCAGTTGAGTCGTTTGGGCGGAGGTGGAGAATGTTGAAACGATGAGAATAGGCGCGAGCATCGCTGTGATGAGGATAGGCGCGAGCATCGCTGTCTTGAGAGTGAATCGGGATCGGCGCATACGACATCTCCGTGGAAAATTGCGTTGAGTTGATTTTTGCTTAGCGGTGAAAGGCGACGCGCAAATGATAGGCGAGAGGAGAGGAAATCGAAAGTTCGTTTGCTATAATTCGCCTGTCCCACGATCCCGCATTGAGGTCTATTACCTGATGGCAAGTGAAGTCATTTCAGATCGTCCGGCGAGGCTACGCGACTACCGCTACGGGGGCGAAGTTCTATCATTGGCGCTGACCTTCTTCATTCTGTTCTCGCTTTACGCGCTGGCCGCGATCTTTTTTCCCGAGACCTGGTCTTCGACATTAAAAGCGTTGTTGATCACGATGGCCGGTCTGACTGTTTACATCATCAGCGTCAAGCTGCAACAGCGCGCGGCTTTCGGAACGATGGTCCGAGTCAGCCCGCGGCAGTTTCCCGAACTCTATGACCTGGCCGCGAAGGCCGCAGAGCGGCTGTCACACCCGCAGGTCCCGGTCTACGTCAAACGCGCGTCGGAGATGAACATCTACACAGTGGGGCTGTGGCAGCAACCGATCATCGTGCTCACGTCATCGCTGGTTGACCAGATGGAGCCTGACAACCTCCAATTTTTCATCGGGCGCGAGATCGGCCACGTCGCGGCGGGGCACATCTGGTTGCGGACGCTGCTCAAACCGCTCGGCGCCGACGTGCCGGTCTTCGGAAAGCTGCTCAACAGCGTGGTCTTCGGCGATTGGATCAACCGCACGGAGTTCACGGCCGATCGCGCTGGCTTCATCGCCTGCCGTTCGCTGACCACCGCCGTCAGCACGATGCTCAAATTCGGCATCGGCGTCCGCCTGTTTGAAAAACTCGACATCAAAGAGTTTCTCGCTCAGATTAATGAGGTGAGCAATGTGCGCGGCCACCTGACCGAGATCGTCGCCGAACAACCTTATCTGACGCAACGCGTGCGATCGCTCGTGCGGTTTTCGCTCTCCGAACGCTACAGGTCGCTCGCGCCCGAAAAACAGAGCAACACGCAAATTCTCAAAGCCATCCCGGAAATGTTCGTCACATCTGGAATCGGGTTTTCCGACCATGAAGATCATGAACATGAAATGGATGAAGCGGAAGTTGACGATGCGATCACGATTACCGATTTCGCGGATTTCGATGACGAGAACGCGCCCGACCCGCGACTGTCTTTGATCGCCGCCGATGGCAGTGTGGCTTACACATTGCGCCGCCGTCTGACGCGGATCGGGCGAAACCAGGAAAACGACATCGTGTTCGACAGCGACCGCGTCAGCCGTTACCACGCCGAAATAGTCCGCGAAGGCGACGATGTTTTGATTGTCGACAAGGGGAGCCGTAACGGCGTCTGGGTGAACAGTCAGCGCGTCAAAGATTCCACCGCGATCAAATCCGGCGACGCGATCCGCATCGGGCGGCGTGAATTTACTTTTGTCGAGAAAGAAGACCTGAGATGACCAGACCGACCGCCGAAGCCGAGGGCGCGCTTCAAAACTTTGAAGAGAAGATTCGCGCGATGGCCGCCGAGAGCCTCGACGCCAAGCGCCGCTTCTTCGAGCGATCGAGCCCGGAGGTGGCCCGCGCCGCGCAGATGATCGTCGAATCAATGCGCGCGGGCGGCAAGCTGTTGATCTTCGGCAACGGGGGCTCCGCCGCCGACGCGCAGCACGTCGCCGCCGAACTGGCTTTCAAAATGGGGCGCGAACGCAAAGCTCTTCCTGCCCTGGCCCTGACCACCGACACGTCGCTGGTCACGGCGATCGGCAACGACCGCTCGTTCGATTTCATCTTCGCCCGCCAGATTCAAGCCCTCGGGCGTAAGGGCGATATCGTCCTCGCCATTTCGACCAGCGGCAATTCTCCCAACGTGATCGAAGCCGTCAAACAGGCGCACGCGATGGAGATCGGAACAATCGGTCTGCTCGGAGCGGGGGGTGGCAAAGTGGCTGCGCTGGTTGATTTGGCGCTGATCGTCCCGCATCGCGAGACGCCGCGGATTCAGGAAGTCCATATCGCCGCGAGTCACATTATCTGCCAGTTGATTGAAGACGAGTTATGTCCACTATGATTCTCTTTTTGGGGAGGTGACTAAAATGTATGTCAAATCCGCACCCCACAAACATATGGTTGCGTTACTTCTCCACTTGTTCGCCGGTCAATCATTCGTTTTAGTCGCGCAAACAAGTCAGGAATGGCGGGAATTTTCTTCAACTGAAAATCGATTTTCGGTCTCTTTGCCTGGAAATCCACAGCGCATATCTCGCATAGCGGAGGCGTTTATGTCCGAAGGAAAGGCGCGTATTGATTCGTTCCAAAGTTGAAAGCGTCTTGAACTTTCAGTTTACGCTCAAATAACGGATGTCAAATTATGAACAACAACCGATTGAGCTGTCAGGCATAGAGACCTACCCGCTCGCCTCGCGCCCGAGCAAAGTCACGGCGGCAGATTTCGCCAGGCCGCTGAGCGATGATGAAGCCCGTAACGCCGTCGCGCTTCTCGATTCATTGCCGCGAATCCTCGCCGCCGACACGCTGCGATCGATCACCGGCGCCATCATCGAAGCCAGGTCCAAAAATCGCGCGATCATCTGGGGCATCGGCGGCCACGTCATCAAAACCGGTTTGGCTCCGATCCTGATCGACCTCGCCCGGCGCGGTTTTGTGACTGCGATCGCGATGAACGGGTCGGGTGTGATTCACGATTTCGAGATCGCGGTCGCGGGTTGGACTTCGGAAGACGTTGACGCGGCGTTGGGGAGCGGCGCTTTCGGAATGGCCGAAGAGACCGGGCGTTTGATCAATGAGGCGATCAATCGCGGCGTCGTTGATGATTGCGGCATCGGTGAGTCAATAGGCCGCGCCCTGGTTGAAATGAAGCCGCAATACGCCGGCTACTCGATCCTGCATGCGGCTTACCTGGCTAAAATCCCGGTCACCGTTCACGTCACGATTGGGACCGACATCATTCACATTCATCCTCACGCGGACGGCGCGGCGATCGGCGCCGGGACTTATCGCGACTTTCTCCTCTTCACTTCGCTGGTCAAAGAGCTGGACGGCGGCGGCGTTTACCTGAACGTCGGTTCGGCGGTGACTCTGCCTGAAGTCTTTTTAAAGGCCGTGACCGTCGTGCGCAATCTCGGCCATTCGCTCGCGGATTTCACCACGGCCAACTTCGACTTCATTCAGCATTACCGGCCGATCACGAACGTCGTGCGCCGCCCGGTGGCTGGCGGCGCCGGGCGCGGCTTTCATCTCACGGGGCATCACGAGTTGATGATTCCGCTACTCGCGGCTAGTATCGTCAGTCAAAATCTCGAACAAAAGAAAGGCTGAATTCTCACCGAAATGCTCGAACTGGCTATACGCGCGGCGCGCGAGGCGGGCGCAATCTTGCAGGATTACGCCGCGCGCGGTTTTCAAATCGAACACAAAGGCCGCATCAATCTGGTCACAGAAGCCGACCTCGCCAGCGAACGGCACATCAAACAACTGATCGCGTCGCATTACCCGAACCACCGAATCCTGGCTGAAGAGAGCGGGGTGAGCGCGCATTCCGATGAGGAATACTGTTGGATCGTCGATCCGCTCGACGGCACCACCAACTTCTCGCACGCCTTTCCGTGCTACGCCGTGTCGATCGGAGTCGAATACAGGGGCCGATCGGTGGTTGGCGTGATCTATGACCCGACGCGCGACGAATTGTTCGCGGCCGAACGCGGCGCGGGCGCGACCTGCAACAGCCGGCGGATCCTGGTCTCCGATGTCGAGACGCTCGAAAAATCGCTGCTCGTTTCGGGATTCCCTTACGACGTGCGCGAGCGGATGAACGAATACCTGCCCGCCTGGCGCGAATTTCTGCGTCACGCGCAGGGCGTGCGGCGATTCGGCGCGGCGGCGATTGACATGGCCTATGTGGCGATGGGCCGCCTTGAAGGGTTCTGGGAGTACGGCCTGAACGCGTGGGACACCGCCGCCGGTTGGATCATCGTTGAAGAGGCCGGAGGGCGCGTGACCCAACTGGACGGCTCGCCTTTCGATAACCATACGCCAAGCCTGCTCTGCACCAACGGCAAGGTTCACGACGAGATGCTCGAAGTGCTCGGAAACCTATGAAATTCGCCCGCAAGCTCAACCTCTTCGACGCGACAATGATCGTCATCAGCGGGATCATCGGCTCCGGCATCTTCATTAATCCATACATCGTCGCGCAGACGGTCAAGACGCCGTTTTTGATTCTCGCGGTCTGGGTCGCGGGCGGGCTGATCGCGCTTGCCGGGGCTTTCGTCTTCGCGGAGTTGAGCACGGTGATGCCGCGCGTCGGCGGGCAATACGCCTTCTTCCGTGAGGCGTTTCATCCGCTCGTGGCCTTTCTGCACGGCTGGTCGCTACTGTTTATCATCCAATCGGGGGCTACGGCCGGGGTCGCGGTCGCGTTCGCGAAATACCTGAGGCCGCTGCTCGACCTGCCTGAAACATTTGTGACGCCGCTCGCGGTCGCGATTCTGCTGGGGCTGGCGGCTTTTCATGCGCTGGGTATCAAACCGGGCGCCATTCTGATCAATGTCATTACGTTCGGAAAAACACTCGCCATCGCCGCGCTGATCGCCGGCGCGTTCGTATTGACGAAGCAGTCGGGCGTCACGTTCGAGCCGCTCGCGCCGGCCGAACTGCGCGGCCTCGGGTTAGTCTCGGCCTTCTTCGCCGGTCTTGTGCCGA
>Ga0126383_10001822_pt1 | contig 13460 bp, 14 predicted proteins | sample PanSoiMetPlot_35_FD_96882 | JGI IMG/M metagenome (GOLD analysis project Ga0126383, IMG submission 96882) | Tropical forest soil microbial communities from Panama - MetaG Plot_35 | ecosystem: Environmental > Terrestrial > Soil > Tropical forest > Bulk soil | place: Panama | collected 2016-02-17
CATTCCGAAGTGTACGGCGCTAGGAGTGCTCCTCGTGGCGGGTGTTTCGATCATTATGAAGTGAAATTGTTAGCGCAAAAAGTATTGAGCGAGTTGGCGCGTGATGCAGAAAAGGTCACCGCCAAATCACATGGCTACAAAAAGGCCGCTTGAGCAGCTCGCTCCTGTTCCCGGAAACTAAGGCGCGACTCTTTCCCACGGCCGCGCCCCGGAGAGCGGTACCGTATGCCGGATGAACGCAGCGGTGCTGCTCTCAACCTCTATTCGCGAAATTTGCAGAACGTTCTCGATAAACCCCAGCCGAGGGGCAGCACGCTCATCACGCAACGACATGGGCTGTTAAATAGGTCAATTTTCTGGTCGTCGAATCGTGCGCAGCGGCGAGAAATCTTCCCAGCGGCGTCCCCGACGCAATTTTCGGGAAGATTATTTGCGCTAAGCCGTTGGTATCATTGGTATAGGCTGTAGCTTAGTGGCTGACCAGGGGACAAGCCGGATTGGGCGGACCGAACGCTTGTTCTCCGGGGATCCGGGTGAGGATCTGATAATAGTCCCATGGGTACTTCGAATCCTCCGGTTTTTTAACCTGCGCCAGCATCAAGTCGTGCACCATCAGCCCGTCCTCGCGTAGACGCCCGTTGTGCGCGAAAAAATCCTCGACCGGCATGTCGCGCATCTTCGCGGCGACCTTGAGCGGTTCGTCGGTGCCGGCTGCTTGGATCGCCTTGAGATAATGGATCACCGACGAATAGACGCCGGCTTGCCACATCGTCGGCATCCGGTTGATCTTGGCGAAGAAGCGCTTCGACCATTCGCGGGTCTTGTCGTCGGTATCCCAGTAGAAAGACGTCGTCAGCAACAGGCCCTGCGCGGCTTTAAGTCCAAGCGCGTTGACATCGGTGATCAGGACCAACAGCCCCGCCATCTGCTGACCGCCCTGGAAAATGCCGAATTCGCCGCCGAGTTTGATCGCATTGACGTTATCGGGCGGGCCGCTGGCAAGGCCGATGATTTTTGCTTTGGACGATTGCGCCTGTAGAATGAAAGACGACAGATCCGACGTCGAAAACGGATGTGCGACCGAGCCGATTACCTTGCCGCCGTTCTGCACGATGACTTGTGCCGCATCGCGTTCGAGCGAGCGGCCGAAAGCGTAATCGGCGGTGAGGAAAAACCAAGTATCGCCGCCGCGCTTGACGACTTCTTGTGCGGTTCCGACCGCAAGCGCATGGGTGTCAAACACCCACTGCATTGTATAGGGCGAACAGAATTTGCCGTGAAAATCGGCCGTGCCCGTCGAGTGGGTAATAAAGAGCTTCTTGCGGTCATTCGCCACCTGCTGAACCGCCAAGCCCACCGCCGAGACCGGCACATCGACGATCAGATCGACATGATCGACGTCGTACCATTGCCGCGCGATGCCTGCGGCAATATCGGGCTTGATCTGGTGATCGGCGGAAATGACGGTGATCGGTTTGCCCAAAACCTTGCCGCCAAAATCTTCGGCCGCCATTTGCGCGGCGGTGACCGAACCGGGGCCGGTTGCGCTCGCCGCCGGCCCGGACAAGTCGGTCAAGACGCCGATCTTTACAACATCATCGGAAACTTGCGCGTGAGCCGCGCCGGCGGAAAACAAGAACAGGGCCGCAAGGCAGGCAAGCCGATGCATAAAGATCCTCCGTTTTATTGCCATTAGCCTATCCCGATCCGACGCCGACATCACCAGCGTTCTCTGGCGTCCGTTACACCTTCGCTTCTGGACGGCATGATCGTATGGTTCTGACATGCCACAATTCATGCACGACGACGTCGAGATCGCCTTCATTGACGAAGGGGAGGGCGAGCCAATTGTCCTCATCCACGGCTTTGCGTCGAACAAGGAGATCAATTGGGTTGCGCCGGGCTGGGTGACGACACTCACGCGCGGCGGGCGGCGCGCGATCGCGCTAGACAATCGCGGCCATGGCGCGTCCGGCAAGCTCTACGACCCGGCTGCATATCACAGCGCGAACATGGCCGAGGATGTGCGAGCGCTGCTCGATCATCTCGACCTGCCTCGCGCTGATGTCATGGGATATTCGATGGGGGCGCGGATCACGGCGTTCCTGGCTTTGGCGCATCCCGATCGCGTACGCGCGGCGGTGTTGGGCGGTCTCGGCTTTCGCCTCGTCGAGGGTGTGGGATTACCCGACGCGATTGCAGACGGGCTCGAGGCGCCATCGCTTGGGGATGTCGCCGACCCGACGGCCTACATGTTCCGCGCCTTTGCCGAGCAGACCGGATCGGATTTGCACGCGCTTGCCGCCTGCATGCGCGGTTCGCGACAGACGCTGAGCCGCAGCGAGGTTGCCGAAATTGCGGTGCCGCTCTTAGTGGCGGTCGGTGAGAATGACCCGATCGCTGGCTCGCCCGACGCCCTCGCGGCGCTGATCCCTGGCGCGAAAGCTCTTGTTATCCCCGGGCGGGACCACATGTTGGCGGTCGGCGACCGGGCGTTTAAGTCCGCCGTGCTCGAATTTTTGGCGCAGCGGCCATGTTAGGTCATTGAACTGGCTGCATCATTCATTGGCCGATACGCATAGGTCTTTGGCCGATTCCTGGTATTGGGCATGGTCGCGCCCAATATGATAGAAGGTCCCGCCAGTTTTCGGAGGCTTTGCAATGGCGCAGCATCAGACCCGGCCGGCCATCGACAAGCTTGATCCCGTGTGGGGGCGCATCCGGCGCGAAGCCGAAGATATCGTGCGGCGCGAACCGGAGCTCGCCGCCTTCATCTATTCAACCGTCCTGCACCACGACACGCTTGAAGCCGCGATTGCCCATCGCTTGGCCGGGCAGATCGATCATCCGACATTATCCGGCGAGTTGATCCGCCAAGCCTATGCCGACGCGCTCGAGGACGTTCCGGCGATCGGCGAAGCCTTCCGCGCCGACATCATGGCGACAGCCGATCGCGATCCCGCCACCCGTCGTCTGATCGAGCCGGTTCTCTACTACAAGGGCTTCCACGCGCTTCAGACCTATCGCCTGGCGCATTGGTTGTGGACCAGCGGCCGCCGTGACTTAGCGCTCTACCTGCAAAGCCGCGCATCAGCGGTGTTTCAATGCGACATTCATCCGGCTGCCAAGATCGGCCGCGGTATTTTCCTCGATCACGCCACCGGGCTTGTGGTCGGCGAAACCGCAGTGATCGAAGACGACGTCTCCATTCTCCACGATGTGACGCTCGGCGGCACCGGCAAGGAAGCGGGCGACCGCCATCCGAAAATCCGCTATGGCGTCATGATTGGCGCCGGGGCCAAAATTCTCGGCAATATCGAGGTCGGTCATTGCGCCCGCATCGCCGCTGGCTCGCTCGTCATCAAACCGGTGCCGAACAATGTCACGGTGGCGGGCGTGCCGGCCAAGGTGATCGGCGTGGCCGGCTGTCCCGAGCCGGCGCGTTCGATGGACCAAATGTTTCAGGACGAGCTATGAGGGGTTATCACTGCCGCGGCGTTTCACATCATGGAGCGGTAGCGATGATCAAATATCATCAGGTTTATTGCCGAAGCTCGCGATGAGCTTTTCACTACAATTGCGGAGATAGGCGGTGGACGTCCAAGAAGTTCGCAAGCTTGACGCTTATTTGAAAAAGCTGTTCGGCAATGCCCGCATCCGTGTGGTGCCGCGGCCGAAGAAAGAGGACTCCGCCGAAGTGTACGTCGGAGAGGAGTTCATTGGCGTCTTATTTGTCGACGATGAGGACGACGAGCGCTCCTACAATTTCCAGATGGCCATTCTCGGCGCCGATCTGGAATAGCTCCTTATCTACCGCTCCTTCTCTTCTATCCGGGTGCAGCTGCGCCACCAGCCGCTCGAAGCCCGCTGCAACGTTGCGCCAATCACTCAGCCAGTCGCGCGGGAAACGAATGCTGATCTGCGCGCCGTCGAGTGCGCGCTCGCTGATACAGGTATCTCGAACCGCACCGGCCGCACGCGTGCAGCGGGCGAGAAACTGTTCGGGATGGTTCGCGGCATAAACGAGGTCTTCGCCGTCATAAGGCGTAGCGCTGCGAAATGGCAGAACCGCAAGTCCGTCCGGGCCCGCCGCCGCTTGCGCGGCGGCATAGCGCGGATAGATCGTGCGCAGCCGCTCGAGCGGTGGCAGCATTTCGGCCAAGCTCACGATCGTCACGAACAGCCGGTCGTTTTCGGCTTCTACCAGCGCCGCTGTCGCGTTCTCCTCATCGATTGGACGGTTGTCGCGCAAGCCGCGATCGTTCGGCGGCGACAATTCAGGCCATGAGAAAGCAAGATCGAGCCGTTCGTGCTGCCCAGCGTGGCGCTGCAGCTTGGCCCGGATTGCCGCGGGCGGCACCTCGAACAGCACGCCGCCTACGGTGACCGGCAGGGCCGGCACATCGAGGGCGGGTGAATCGCTCGGCCAAGTCGGCCACAACAGATAGGACACACAGCCCGCTCCAGCCGCGACTATCAGGACGAGAACAAGAAAAGGCCCGGTGAGCACGGCGGTCTGGCCGCGACGCGTCTTTGCTCGGGAAAGAGCATGCGCAGTCATGCTGCTGCCGGTCTGGGGCGAATCACGCCAACCAGTATTGCACGGCTTGCCTGGTTGCTAAGGCTTGGCGGGTGGTGCGGCCGTTGGCGGCGGTTCCGGAGACGGCGCTGAACTTTGCGCCGCCGTTGCCGGCTTTGCCGCCGCAGCGATTTGTGCGGCAAGAGTGGCCGCGATTTTGGCATGCGCGGCAGCGTTAAAGTGGATGCCGTCCCATTGATAAAAATCGCGCGGCACCGGATCCGGATCATAGACAATGACGCGGATGCCGCGCGCGTGCAGGTGCTGCACCATTGCCGCGATATTTGCGCTACGCGCTTCTTTGTTGCCAAAGAAACGCAGGTCATTGCCGCCCGGCTGCAGAATGACAATGTCGGTGCCTTTTGGCACAACGGCGTCGAGGCGGTTGCGCATGCCGGCGGTGACGTCGCCCCAAACGCCCGCATTAGTGACATGCGCGTCGATGCCCTTCTGGCGTAGGAGCCGCTCCAGCACGGCCGGATAGGCATTTTGCTCGCCAACGCCGAGGCCGGAGGTATTGCTGGCGCCGATCGCCACGATGTTGAGCTGCCGTGCTTGCAATGGCCCAGCGGCGAGAGCGAGGACCGCGGCGATCACACCAGCGCACAACCGCAAAACCATCCGCAAAAACTCCCTGCCAAAACTGCTGCAAAAAGTCGTAGATTTGTCGTTACGCCCTCGCCATCTCCTAGCGGGGCCCGCTGTCCGCTGCAACGGCTGCGCGCGACGGCGCCCAAAGGGGACCGCTTGCCGCGGCGCCGGCAATTTCCGATCTTGGCAGGGATTGTTGGATTGATGCCCGCGTCAAGACGACGGTACGGCCATGATTTATGAACTCGAGGGAATGCGCCCGGAATTACCGGAGGAGGGCGGCTATTGGGTGGCGCCGACGGCTACCCTGATCGGCAGAGTGCGGCTCAAGCGCGACGCCAGTGTCTGGTTCGGCGCGGTCTTGCGCGGCGACAATGAATGGATCGAGCTCGGCGAGCGCTCGCAGATTCAGGACAATGCCACTTTGCATACCGATCCCGGCTTTCCGATGACGATCGGCCCGGATTGCGTGATCGGCCACAATGTCATCCTCCACGGCTGCACGATCGGCGCGAATAGCTTGGTCGGCATGGGCGCAATTCTGCTCAATGGCGCCCGCATCGGCGACAACTGTTTGGTGGGCGCCGGCGCGCTGATCACCGAAGGCAAGACGTTTCCCGATCGATCGCTGATCGTCGGCGCCCCAGCCCGCGCGGTGCGAACCCTTGACGACGCCGCGATCAAGGGGATCGCCGCGGCCGCCGACATTTATGTGCGGCGCTTCAAGCAATATGCGAAGGCGCTGAGACCGATCGGCTGATAAACACCGCGGCTATGTGGGCGCGCGGCCCGTTCGCGTCCACACCCGATCGAATCTTGCAAATTCAAGAGCTTATCAGGCGCACTGAAAATCTCCTGGCCGCGAGGGGAACTGGAGGTTGAGCCGCAGCGTTCCATGAACGCACGGGCCGAACCAAACGCATCTAAAAAGCCCCGGCCAATCGGGACAAGCGCCACCAGAAGCAGGCGGAAGCGGCAGCGCGCCAATGCGAGCGCAAAAATTGTACCGCTTAAGGGCCGCATGCCGACGGCCGGGAGACGCGATGTGCCCAAGATGTCGTGAAGGAGACCGCAAATGACTGCTCGGGAAGCCAAAGTTCTGCGAACCGCCCCGCTGGCAACGCCGACGGACCTGGCGCCGAATGCGGTGCGTGACCTCGCCGGCGCCCTTAATGTCCTGCTCGCTGACATGTTCGGACTGTATCTGAAGACCAAAAACTTCCATTGGCATGTTTCCGGTCCGCATTTCCGGGATTACCACTTGCTGTTGGACGAGCAAGGCGAGCAGATTTTTGCGACAACTGACGCCATTGCCGAGCGGGTACGCAAAATCGGCGGCACCACGCTGCGTTCAATCGGCCACATCGCTCGTTTGCAACGCGTTCCGGACAACGATGCGGATTTTGTGACGCCAATGGACATGCTCGCCGAACTGCGTGAGGACAATAAGCAGCTGGTCTCGCGCATGCGCGAGACGCACGATTTATGCGACGAGCACGGCGACGTTGCCACCGCAAGCCTGCTTGAGGTTTGGATCGACGAGGCCGAGCGCCGTACCTGGTTCCTGTTTGAAGCGTCGCGCGCAGGTCACTAATCGGCTGGTCCTACCCCGGTCCCGCTGTGGATCGCGATAGATAGGCGTCACGTGACGGGCGCGGGATTAAACAGCGCCAGGGCGTTGTGCAGTTGCCATTTCTCGGTCCAGGTGCGCCAGCGGCCGCTCGCAACGTCAAGAATGGTGTGAAACAGTTCCCAGCCGAGCTCTTCGATCGTGACCTCGCCGGTCGCGATACGACCGGCATCAACGTCCATCAGATCGTGCCAGCGGCGTGCCAGCTCGCTGCGCGTCGCAACCTTGATCACCGGGACTGCGGCAAGTCCATAAGGCGTGCCACGCCCGGTCGTGAAGACGTGCAGGGTCATGCCGGCCGCCAATTGGAGCGTGCCGCAGACGAAATCGCTGGCCGGGGTGGCGGCATAGAGCAGACCCTTGGCCCGCGCGCGCTCGCCCGGCGGGACCACGCCCGAGATCGGCGCCGTGCCCGATTTCACGATTGAGCCCATCGCCTTTTCGACGATGTTCGACAGTCCGCCTTTCTTGTTGCCTGGCGTCGTATTGGCGCTGCGGTCGACACTACCGCGCTGAAGATAGCTGTCGTACCAGCCCAGCTCGGCGATCAGCGCCTTGGCGACATCGGGGTTTGCGGCACGCGCGGTGAGCTGCGCGATGCCGTCGCGGACCTCGGTATTCTCGGAGAACATGACAGTCGCTCCGGCACGCACGAGCAGGTCGCTGGCAAACCCCAGCGCGGGATTGGCTGTCACCCCGGAAAAAGCATCGCTGCCGCCACACTGCATCCCGACTACCAGGTCCGAAGCCGGGCAAGTCTCGCGCCTGCGCCGGTCGAGAACCTGCAAGTGCTGCTCGGCCGTCCCAATGATCGAGCCGATCATGGCGTCGAAGCCGACATGCGACGGATCTTGCAATGTTACGAGATCGTAATCGCGCAAACCAGCGGCGCCGCGGGCTTGCATGCTGCCGGCTGGGATTAGACGCTCCGGCTGCAGCTTCTCGCAGCCAAAACTGACGACCATGGTGCCGCCGCCGAAATTCGGATTGAAGCTGATGTTTCGAAGCGTCCGGATCGGAATTTCGGCGTCCGGCGCCTCGATCGCCACGCCACAACCGTAAATGTGCTCAAGTCCCACCACGTCGTCGACATTGCGGTACTTGGGAAGTAACTCGTCGCGGATGCGCCGCACCGCATGCTCGACCACGCCCGACACGCATTGCACTGTTGTCGTTATGGCGAGGAGATTGCGCGTTCCTACCGAGCCATCGGCATTGCGGTAGCCTTCGAAGCTGTAGCCCTCGAGCGGTGGCGTAAGCGGCGCATTCTCGGTCGCGATCGGCAGACCTTCGAGAGCCGGCGGCGCGGGCATGACCAGCCGCTGCTCATTGACCCAGGAGCCTGCCGGGAGATCCTGCGCCGCGTAGCCGCTCACGACATTGTAACGGCGGACCGGTTCTCCCATGGCGATGTCGACCATGGCCACCTTATGGCCTTGAGGCACGCGCTCGCGAAGTGGGAGCACGGCAGCCGCGCTCCCACGGGTAGTCCGAAATCATTGGCGACGATGGCCACGTTGTCGTCGGCGTGCACGCGGATGACACGCCGCGTGGCCGGGCTTTCGACGATCCGGGTGTCCATGTTGTCCGCCCTCACTAGTCTCCGATCAGAACAGACGCGATCACGCCGACCGTCCACGTCGGACCAATTTTGCCGGACTAATTTTTAGCAGGAAATTCGCAGCACTTTGCGCTCACGTATTCGTCACATTGGAACTTTTTATGAGCGCGCCAGCTGTTAACGGTATTTCGGGGGAAGTTGCGGCCGCCGGTCAGAACAATCCGAGCTGAGCCAGAAAGGTGATGGAATAGCCCCAAAGCAGCACGGCACAAAGCGCAAGAACAATAATTTTTCCCACCCCGAGCGTTCCTCAACTGGCGGGGTTTGCTGTGCGGGAATGCTCATTGGCGAATTATGCACCAAACTGGCCGAGCTACTGCCGGCCTCTTTGTCGCAGTGATCGTGCGCTCGCCTGGCCACACTCTGTATGCGCAAAAATGACGGCAAAAAAAATGCGGCCGGCCTTGGGGGAGGCCGGCCGCCGCGAACCCGGTCTGGGGACGGGGAGGGGTGGGGACGTGACCGGGAACGCGTATCCTTTCTCGTGTGCTTTAGCGCGACGATGCGGTGGCCGGTGCCGCGCGCGGCTCGCCGAGCGAAACCCAAAGGTTCGGATCGGATTGCGACTGACGCTTCACGAAGCGGTAGCCGGTGTCCGCCCAAAACAAGATGTCGTTGGTCTGATTGTCGAGGATATACTCGCCGCGGTCAGTCTTGACCGTGAGCACGGCGTGGCCGTTGCCGTTGTGATCGCGCACGACCGTCATGAGCAGCGCCTCGCGCGGCCAGCCGACCTGCATCAAGAGCTTGCGCTTCTGCAACGCATAGTCCTCGCAATCGCCGTAACCATCGTCCGGATAATTCCAGCGTTCGGCGACGCCCCAATGATCCATGTCGGTCATCGGCTTGATCGTGGTGTTGACGGCGACGTTGATGCGCTTGAGTTCGGCCCAAGCGCGCGCCGATATGACGACATCGCGCGGCACTGAAGGCGTGGTGTCGCATTCCGGCGCGTATTCAATGCAAAATTCGGCCCAGCCGATCGGCGGACTCGTGACCGCGCCGACACCGACATACGGCATTAACTCCTGCGCTTGGCTAACGGTGGTGGAAGCGAACAGCGCCACGCCGAACATCATCAGAACGACGCACGCGGCTACGCCGCGCTTGGCTCCTGCAACGCAATTCATGTGACCCCTTCCCTTATTGTGGGGGCCACGTTTCGCACAAAGCTTTTGCGGCGCCGCTAAGCGGACCGATTCAATTTTAAGTAAAACGGAGACAAGGCTTTCGCCGCCTTGTGATGGGCGATTGACGTGGAACGCCTGCGGATTGTCAGCACAAGTGGCGTGCCGCGGCCGATTTGACTGCCGGAGCCGCAAGCTTGCCGAGGCGTTAAGTTTAATAAAAGGTTGAGATTGGCCGCGACCGGGCGCCCGCATAGTGTTTTGGTGACGAATACGGGAGGTGAAGGGGCGTGACCGCGCCACGTGGTGTCAAAACGCGAAGCGAGACACGAACCCGGCGCTAATTGCGCATCCGCGCTGCAAAAGGGAGGACCTTGATCCTCCCTTTGTTTTTTAAGCTGGAAAACGGCTATCGGTAGCGGCTGTCGCTTGTTCCAGGCGCAGTCGTGGCCTATCTCGCACTCACCCAGGTGTGATCTTGACCGAGCAGTCCGCGGCTAATTCCCGAGAGCCAATCTTCAACGTTCCCGCGGCCATCGTGGCGACTGTCGCGGTGCTGGTGCTGGTGCACCTCGTCCGTATTTTCGTGCTGACCGACAAGCAGGATATCGATTTTGTCCTGGCCTTCGGCTTCATTCCAGCTCGCTATGGCAGCGAAATCGCGATCGGATCGCTTCCCGGCGGTTTCGCTGCAGATCTGTGGAGCTTCTTCACTTACGCCTTCATCCATGCCGACTGGACGCATCTCGGGCTCAATCTCGCCTGGCTGGTTCCGTTCGGCACCGCGGTAGCGCGCCGCTTCGGTGCCTGGCGCTACGCCCTATTCATGCTGGCGACGGCGGCTCTTGGCGCGATGGCGCATTTGGCTACCCATCTCGGCGCAATCGAGCCGATGATCGGGGCGTCTGCCGCTATTTCCGGCGCCCTGGCGGCGGCAATGCGGTTTGTGTTTCAGCGCGATGGACGGGTTGGATTTTTTCGCGACAGCGTCGATGCGGCGCGCTTGCCGGTACAGCCGCTTGGCGCCACGCTTCGCGACCCCCGGTTCTTGCTGTTTCTGGCGACCTGGATCGGGTTGAATGCGCTGTTTGGCGTCGGCACCATCGCTTTTGGCGCGGAGGCCGGCCAGGAGATCGCGTGGCAAGCTCATGTCGGCGGTTTTTTCGCCGGTTTATTTTTATTCAAAGCCTTCGATCCGGCGCGGTCGTCGCCGGAATTAACCGTTGAGCCAAGCGCTTAAATCCAATCGCGAACCTGAATTCTTGGCGCCATGCGCTGCACCGCAACGGCAGAATTTGTGGAACTGTGAGCGCTCGGCAAACATTAAAGTCATTAACCCCCGTTTGCACCGTCGGCATATCGGCAAGCGAGGGTCCTTAGGGAGGCTACGATGACCGTCAGTATCATACTCGCGGCCAAGGGCCGCGAGGTCGCGAGCATTGAACCCGGCGCGACTATGAAGTCCGCGGTGGCGCTCTTGGCAGAAAAGCGCATCGGCGCGGTGCTAGTGCTCGGCGCCGATAATCGCATCGTAGGTATTCTTTCGGAGCGCGACATTGTTCGCGCCATCGCCGAGCGTAGCGCTGCCGCGCTCGACGAGCCGGTCAGCCGCTCGATGACGCGCAAGGTCTCAACTTGCACCGAGAGCGAGACCATCGCCACCCTTATGGAACGGATGACCGAAGGAAAATTCCGCCACCTGCCCGTGGTCGATCAAGGCCGGCTCGTCGGCATCATCTCGATTGGCGATGTCGTCAAGCATCGCCTGCAGGAGATGGAGCGCGATTCCGCGGCGATGCGGGATTATATTCTCACTGCTTAGCCGGCTGAGCCCAGCGAAAGGCGCTGGCGCATTCCCGCCCCATCGCCCGGCGTTATGATGCCTGCCGAAAGGAAGTGCATCATGCGCCGGAGCGCAATCGCACGTTCAGTCTTGGCCGCCGGATTGGCGCTCGCACTGTGCCATTCCGCGGGGCAGGCGGCGGGGAAAATACGCTCGCGCAAAGCTCAATCGTCACCAATTGCATGATGGCGTGTAACTCGCAGGCTGCGACCTGCCAGACCACATGCCTGATCCCGGGCACACCGCCGACCGGCGCCGCGACGGCGGGAGGCAACGCCAATCAGAGCACCGCCTGTCAGCTCAACTGCACGACCCAACGGATCAGTGCCAGGCTCTGTGCGCGCGCACTTCGCCGTCGCCGTAGCGCGGATCAATCGGCGGATCAGCTTAAATCGGCGATAGATTCGGCGATCGAGTCGATCGCCTTTTCGGTGGCGGCGCGGCCGACCGCGATGGATTCCGCGGCGCGATGGAAATCGAGCCAGCCGATATGGCCAATGCGCGGCGTAATGTGCACGTCCGGCGGATCGCCGGCGAGCCGCATGCGGGTCAAGCGGTCCTGCATGATGTTGAAAGATTCCACCATGACCGTGGAGAAGCTCGGCCGGCTGTCGCCCGAGATGATCTGCCGCTTGAGTGCCCGTTCAGCCGTGAACATACCGCGCAGCCGCGCAAAGCCGTTGCGCGTATGCTCGGCCGGAGCCGGGGGCGGAGTGTCGGTCAAGGCGGCGCCGTGGCTCGCGATCGTGGTGCCGCGCCCGAACCGGTCAGCATCCATATTGACGGCAATGACAACCCGGGCGCCGAGGGCCCGCGCGGCTGAAACCGGGACCGGATTGACTAGCGCGCCATCAACGAGCCAGCGGCCGCCGAGTTGGACCGGCGGAAAAATCCCTGGCAGTGCGTAAGAGGCGCGAACGGCGAGCGATAGCGAGCCTTTCGTCAGCCAAACTTCATGCCCGGTCCCGATCTCGGTCGCGATCGCGGCAAACCGGATCGGCAGATCCTCGATCGTGGTCTCGCCGATCGATTCCTGCAGCCGGTTGGCAAGCCGGCCACCGCCGATCAGGCCTGAACCGCCGATGCGCACATCGAGGTAGCCGATAATGCGCCGCATCGTCAGCGAACGCGCCCAGTCTTCCAGAGTGTCAAGCTGATCGGTGGCATAACAGCCGCCGATCAAGGCGCCCATCGAAGTGCCGACAATAATGTCCGGCTTGATGCCGTTCGCCTGCAACGCGCGCATGACGCCGATATGGGCAAAGCCGCGGGCTGCGCCGCTGCCGAGGACGAGCCCAATGGACGGCCCGCCGCTTTTGATGGTGACGTGCCCGGCATCCACTGTTTTGCCCGGAATGTCGATGCTCGCCACGGAATCCTCATTCGATGCGATCGGTTGCGGCGCAGTGTGCCGCACTCTACCCAAGATATGGTGAACGCGGCTGGAATTTGGCCAGGGGCAGTGCCGCAGCGGGCCAAATGGGTCGCGCCTGGCTTGAAATTGCCGCGATTGCACCTGAGAAAAATCCGATGGGCGGGCGGGTGTTCAGCGGCTTCTGGCGCAGTGCCATTGCGGCCGTTCTGACGGCCGTTTTTATGGCTGTTCTGGCGGCCGGCGCCGGCCTTTCTTTGCAGCCCGGATCCGCAGCGGCTCAAGTGCAAAGCCTGGTCGGCCCGCAGTCCGCCACCGCACCGGTCCCCGCTTCCGGGACTGGAATGCCGGGCGCTACCATCGTCGCTCCGAGCCCGGCGCCTCCGGCCCCAGTGGCGGTACCGCCAGTGGCGCAGGCGGCGCCCAGCGTTCCGGCCGGTAACGTCCTGCTCGCCGTCGCCGCTCGCTATGGTCAAAACGCGCCGCCGATCAGCGCCGGGCTTATCTGGCGCGTCTATGCGGCAAAGCCCGACTCGCCCGGCAATTTCCGCTTGATCAAGGAGGATCGCGCCGCCGCGCCGACGTTCGCGCTGCCGCCGGGCAATTACGTCGTGCATGCGAGCTTGGGACTTGCCGGTGCGGCTAAGGCAATCCAGTTGCGTGCCGACACCGTGCGTGAAGTTTTCGACATTCCCGC
>Ga0126383_10001823_pt1 | contig 13458 bp, 8 predicted proteins | sample PanSoiMetPlot_35_FD_96882 | JGI IMG/M metagenome (GOLD analysis project Ga0126383, IMG submission 96882) | Tropical forest soil microbial communities from Panama - MetaG Plot_35 | ecosystem: Environmental > Terrestrial > Soil > Tropical forest > Bulk soil | place: Panama | collected 2016-02-17
CAGGTCCCGCTGGATCGCGGCGGCGACGTCGAGGACCCGCCCGGTGTTGCGGAAGCTGGTCGCGAGCTGAGCGACCGTGGCCGGGCGGGCGCCGAAGGGGAACTCGCGGGCGAACCGGGCGAGGTTGCCCGCGCTGGCCCCGCGCCAGCCGTAGATGGACTGGCACGGGTCGCCCACGGCGGTCACCGGGTGACCCCCGCCGAACAGCGCCCGCAGCAGCACCAGCTGGGCGTGGCTGGTGTCTTGGAACTCGTCCAGAAGCACCACCTGGTACCTGGCGCGTTCGATCGCGCCCACCTCGCGGTGCCGGGTTGCGATCCGGGCGGCCAGCGTCACCTGGTCGCCGTAGTCGATCACTTCCCGCGCCGCCTTGGCCGCGACGTAGCCCGCCACGAGCGGTAGCAGCTGCTCCCGGGTGCGCTGGCAGTCCAGGGTCTTGCGGACGACGCTGGGCATGCGGCCGGGCAGCGCCCGCGCCGCCGCCTCCAGCCAGTCGCCGATCTGGTAGAGGTCGCCGGGGCCACTGAGGTGCTCGGCGAGTTCCCCGGCGAGGTCGAGCACGGCGGCGGTCACCGTCTGCGGTGACCAGTGCACCGCGTCCATCGGCCCGGCGTAGGCGGCCACCACGCGCGCGGCCATCTGCCAGGCGACCGCCGGGGTGATCAGGCGAACCGTGGGCTCCAGTGCCTCCCGGAGCGCGTGGTCGGCGACGAGCCGGGCGGCGTAGGAGTGGTAGGTGGACACGATCGGCTCGCCGTCGAGCAGGTCGCCGCCGGCCGCCTGGCTTGCGGCCTGCCCGGCCGCAGCGACGCCGTCGGCCACACGACCCGGTAGCCGGCCGTCCAGGGTGCCGAGCACGGCGCCGCTGGCCAGATCGGCCGCCGCGCGGCTGCCCAGCCGGCCGGCCGCGGGGCCGCCACCCAGTTCGTGCACGCGGCTGCCCAGCAAGCCGTCCGCAAGGTCGTCGTCGGCCCCGCCCCTCGTGGCCGCGCTGTCCGTCAGCGGGCCGGCCGGCGCCGGATCGCCTCCGGTGACGTCGAGGCCAGCCCGGCGCAGCCCGGCGAGCCTGACGCGGACCCGCTGCCCCAGTTCGGCCGCTGCCTTGCGGGTGAAGGTGAGGCCCAGGACCCGTTCTGGCCGCACCATGCCGTTGGCGACCAGCCAGACCAGCCGGGCGGCCATCGTCTCGCTCTTGCCCGACCCCGCGCCGGCGATGACCGCGAGCGGTTCCAGCGGCGCGGCGATCACCTCGGCCTGCTCCGCCGTGGGCTCGGGCAGCCCGAGCAGCCGCGCCAGGTGCCCGGGCTCGTAGCGGACGGCCGGTGCGCTCACGGTGTTACCTGCTGGCCGTCGGGGTGCACCGGGCAGCAGGTACGGACCGGGCAGTTCCGGCACCCGGGGTTCAGCCGCGCCTCGAACAGCGGCCCGGCCATGCCCGCCGCCACCGTCTCGACCAGGTCCCGCGCCCAGCCGGGCTCCGCGTCATCGGGCAGCGCCCGTTGTTGCTGAATTCGCACGCGGGCGGACAGGCTCGCGTTGCCCACCTGGATCAGCTCGGCGCCGCCGGGCTCGGTCAGGCCGAACCGCTCGAACGCCCCGAGCAGCACGGCGAGCTGGTACACGCCGAGCTGCGGGTGCCGGTCCAGGTCCGCGGTGGGCACCGGGGTGGACCCGGTCTTGAGGTCGACGATGATGGCACGCCCGTCGGGACCCCGCTCCAGCCGGTCCACCTGGCCGATGATCTCCACCCCTCCCACCTGCGCGCGCAGCGGCTGCTCCACCGCGACCAGGTCGCGCGAGTTACTGGCGTGCCAGGCGAGGAACTTGTTCACCATGAGCCGGGCCCGCTCGCGCTCCTTCTCGCTGTACCACGGGCTGCCGAAGTCCAGGTGGTGCCAGATCTCATCGATCCGGTCACTGATCAGCGCCTCGCCGGCCCCGGTGGCGGCGAGCACCGCGGCGGCGTGGATGAGGATGCCGAAGTGACGGATCACGTCCGAGGATCCCGCCCCGGCGGCGGTCTCCAGCAGCCACCGCAGCCCGCACTTGTGGAACTTCTCGACCTGGGACGGCGACAGCCGCATCAGCAGCCCGCCCGCCGCGGCGCGAATCGGGCCGGGATCGGACAGCTCGGTGAGCTGGTACCAGTGCCCCGGGTGGGCGCCCCGGACCCCGGCGCCGGCCAGCCGGGCAAGCTGGGCCGCGGCCGCCCGGCGCATCGCGGGCGGGCAGGCCGGGTCGGCGGCGGCCCGCCGCAGGTCTGCGGTGAGTGCGGGCAGCGACAGCCACCGGGGGGTGGCCCCGGCCACGTCCTCGATCTCGATGTTGTCGCCGGCCAGTTCGGCCAGGAACCGGGACGGCCGCTCCTGGCTGTCGTCGCTGCCCGACGCGGTCACCACCAGGTGGCGGCGGGCGCGGGTGACCGCGACGTAGAACAGCCGGCGCTCCTCGTTGAGCAGCTTGGCCGCCAGGGCGGCGGCGATGGCGTCGGTGCCGGTGCCTGGCACCAGCACTCCCGCGGCCGCGTCCATGAGCTCGTCCATGCCGAGCAGGGACGAGCGCATCCGCAGGTCGGGCCAGATGCCTTCCTGCACTCCGGCGACGACGACGATGTCCCACTCCAGGCCCTTCGCCCGGTGCGCGGTCAGGATGCGGACGGCATCGCCTTCCGGGGCGCGGCCCGCAAGGGTGTCCCCCGCGATCTCCTGGCCGGACATGCTGTCGAGGAAGAGCGAGGGCGACCCGGGCGGCAGCCGGACGACGAACCGGGCCGCGGCGTCGAACAGCGCGCACACCGCGTCGAGGTCACGGTCGGCCGCGGCGCCGCGGGAGCCGCCCGCGGCCGACACCGCCTGCCACGCGTCGGCCAGGCCGGAGGAGTCCCACACCGCCCAGAGCACGTCGTGGGCGTTGCCGTCCTGCGCGGTCTCGCGGGCCAGCGCCAGCAGGTCAGCCACCCCGCGCGCGGCGTCCGCCGCGGGACCGCCGATCAGCGTCAGCTCACGCGGGTCGGCCAGCACGGCGGCCAGCGGCTGGGGCGGCGGGTCCTCACCCGCTTCGCGGGCGGCGGCCCGCAGTGCCCGGCGGAGCCGGCGCAGCCCCAGCGCGTCCGTGCCGCCGAGCGGGCCGGCGAGCAGTTCTACCGCCGCCTCCTCGTCCAGGGCGTCGGGGTGCAGGGCGCACCGGAGCAACAGCAGCAGCGGCCGCACCCCTGGTTCGGCTTCCAGCGGCAGTTCATCGCCGGCGATGACCGAGGGCACGCCGGTGGCGGCCAGCGCCCGGCGCAACAGCGGCACCTGCCCGATGACCGACCGGACCAGGACCGCCATCGACGACCAGGGCACGCCGTCGTGCAGGTGGGCCCGGCGGAGCGCATCGGCCACCACGGTGGCTTCCTGGCTGGCGCTGGCGGCGATGACGACCCGGAGCGTCCCGGCGGGTACCGACGGCAGCGGCCGCAGATCACGATGGCCGCCCGGCGGCCGGGCGCTGCCTGGCGGCCGGGCACTGCCCCGCGGGCCGGCCTCCGGCTCCGTCGCGGCCTGCCCCCGGGCGGCTGGCCTCGGTGCGGGCAGGCCCGGCGCGGCGGGCGGGGCCGGCAGCCTCGCCGCGATCCGGCGCGACGCCGCGAGCAAAGCCGGCCCGCTGCGCCGGCAGGTACCCAGGGCAATGATCCGCGCGGGCTGGTCGTCCGGCGTGCGGAACCGGTCGGGGAAACGCATGATCGCGCTCACGTCCGCACCGCGGAAGGCGTAGATCGCCTGATCCGGGTCGCCGACCACGATCAGTTCCCGGCCGTCGCCGGCCAGGGCGTGCAGCAGCGCCTCCTGTGCCGGGTCGGTGTCCTGGTATTCGTCCACCAGGACCACGTCGTACGCTTTCCGCTCGCGCTCGCGGACCGCATCGCGGGACAACAGCGCCGCGGCGATCCTGACGATCTCCGCGTAGTCGTAGGCGGGAACCGGCGCCAGGTCGAACCGGGCGGCGTACCGGTCGAGGAAAGCCCCCGCGGCCACCCAGTCGTCCCGGTCCCGCTGCTGGCCCAGCCGGGCCAGCCTGCGCCCGTCGAATCCACGTTCGGCCCCGCGGAGCAGGAAGTCCCGCAGTTCTGTGGCGAATCCCCGGGTGCCGAGCGCGGGCCGCAGCCGCTCCGGCCAGCGGGCGCCGCCGTCCTCGGCCTCGCCGCGTAGGAGCCGGCGCACCTCCAGCAACTGTTCCGGGCCGGACAACAGGGTCGGCGGCTCGTCTCCGGCCAGGGTGAACTCGCGGCGCACCAGCGCGTAGGCGTAACTGTGGAAGGTCAGCGCCAGCGGCTCCCGGGTGGTGCGGCCCAGGCGGGCGGTGATCCGCTGGCGCAATTCCTCCGCGGCCTTGCGGCTGAATGTCAGGACCAGCACCCGGTCCGGGTCGACGCCGCGCCGGGTAATCCGGTCCGCCACGGCCTCCACGATCGCGGTGGTCTTCCCGGTGCCGGGACCGGCGAGAACGAGCAAAGGCAGCCCTTCGTGGTCCACGACCGCCTGCTGTGCCGCGTCGAGGACGGGGGCCCCGGCCGCCCGCGCGGGCGGGCGGACGAGGTGATAGGCCAGGGAATGCTCGGTCATGTCAATAACGCATTCCAGCAGACGCCTCTGACAACGCGCGCTGCTTTGACGCTCTCACGCCGGCGTGGCGGCGAAAAGGCATCCCAGAAAGGAAACGGCCGCCGCGCCCTTTCGCGGGACAACGCAGCCTGCCGCCGCGAACGGTGTCACGGATCGGCGGTCCATCCAGCGACGTGGCGGCTGGCCTGACCGCCCCGGCCGGTTATCCGGCTGGTCTCCGGCTCGAAGGGCTTGGATACGCTGCCCGTGGTGGCAGTTGAGTAGGGAGCACGGCATGGCGAAACGGGTCCTCCTTCTGGGGGTGCGGGCAGATCTGCTGGAGGGCGTGATGCGGGAGCTTCGAGGCGAGGGTGTGGAGTTCCTGGACGGCACCGGCGTGAGTGATGTGGAGCCGGCGTTTCGCCAGGCAGACATCGATCACGTGGTCATCGGCGGGGGCCTGGACCCGGAGGACCGCGCGGCTATCGTCCGGCAGGTGTTCCGGTCCAGCGACCGGGCCACCGTGCACATGAAAGACCAGATGTCAGGGCCAGAGGGGTTGCTGCCGTTCGTGCGGGCGGTGCTGGCCGGGCTCGGCGGCTACGACCCCCAGCAATCGCCCAACGCGATCTTGCGGGCGCAGCAGGCAAGCCCGGACGATCGGTGAACACGGTGCCCGCGGGCAGAGCCTTGCGAGGGCGCGCCGAGCCGTTCTCGGTGGCCGTGGATGCGGCGGTGATTGATGATCTGCGGGCACGGATCCGCAGGACCCGGCTGCCGGAGCCGGCGCCGGGCGAGCCGTGGGCGCAGGGCACCGACCGGGAGTGGCTGGAAGGGTTGCTCGGATACTGGGGCGATGGGTTTGACTGGCGGGCGGCGGAACGTCACCTGAACGGCTTCGCGCACTACCGGGCTCTGATCGGTGACGCGCAGGTTCATTTCGTGCACGAGCGGGCGCGCCGCGGCGGCGGGATCCCGCTGGTACTGGGGCATGGCTGGCCCAGCTGTTTTGCCGAGCTGCTGCCGCTGGTACCGCTGCTCACCGATCCGGGCGGGCACGGCATCGAGGGCCCGGCGTTTGACGTGGTGATTCCCTCCCTGCCCGGCTACGGGTTCTCCCCACGGCCCGCAGTCGCGGGCGGGGTGACCTATCGTTACGTGGCCGGACTGTGGCATGCCCTGATGCGCGGCCTCGGTTATGACCGGTACGCGGCGGGCGGCGGGGACTTCGGGTCCGGGATCGCCACGTTCATGGCCCTCGATGATCCCGGGCCGCTGATCGGGCTGCACCTGACCAACCTGGAACTCACCCCCTACACCGGGCCAGGCTCCCGCCCGCTATCCGCGGCCGAGCGCGCCTGCCTGGACCAGGCCGCCGTATGGGACCAGGCCGAACGCGGCTACACCGCGATCCAGTCCACCAAGCCGCAAACCCTCGGCTACGCGCTGAACGACTCCCCGGCCGGGCTGGCCGCCTGGATCTTCGAGAAGTGGCGTTCCTGGAGCGACTGCGGCGGCAACCTGGAAACCCGGTTTTCGACAGACTTCTTGCTGACCGTGGCCACCTTGTACTGGGTCACCGGCACCATCACCTCCTCGATGCGCGACTACCACGACAACCGCCGCTGGCAGGGCGAACCGCGGCTCGGCCCAGCCGATGTCGTCCACGTGCCGACCGCGGTCGCGGCCTTTCCGCACATGCTCGTCCCCGAAGGCGAGCCACCGAAAGAGTGGGCCGAACGGCTGTATGACATCCGCCGCTGGACGGTGATGCCCCGCGGCGGCCACTTCGCCCCCGCCGAGGAACCCGAACTCGTCGCGCGCGACATCGCAGCCTTCTTCGCCACCCTGAGCCGGTAGGCACCGCAGACCCACCGGCAGCGCCGAAGATCAGTTCTGGTCCTGCAGTTGGGGGTCACCCGGGGCCCGGCTGTCGACCAGAGCGGGCGTAAGCGCCGAGCCAGCCCGGATTCCGCGCGTGACAGGTGCCGCAGGCCGCGCGCAGGGCGGGCAGCAACCCGGCGAGGGCGCCGGTGAGCAGGTCGGCGACAATGCGCCGGCCCAGGCTGCCTTCCCGGTTAGCCGGCTGGCGTGAGCCAGCGGGCGCGGCGCATATCCACGCCGCTGACCGCGCCGTCCCGCGTGCGGCGCAACGGGGTGCCCTCTTCCAGATAACGGGCTAGGGCTTCCCGCTCGTGACCGGCCAGGAAGGAGCCGTCGGCGTGGATCACCCGCCACCAGGCCACGCCTCCGCCCCACAGGGCCATCACCCGGCCGACCTGGCGCGGGCCTTTCTCGCCCAGGTATTCGGCTATGTCGCCGTAGGACATGACGCGGCCCGGCGGAATTCTCTCGGCTACCCCGAGCACCCGTTCCGCGAAGTCGGTCGGATGCGTGGTCACCATTGGCCGGACGAAGGCCACGTGTCGTCGTCGGCAGACGGCGGGTCTTCGGCCGACCCGTAGCCTGCCGGGGAACCGTAACCGGCCGGCGGGCCGGTACCCGGGGCGGGCCGGTCCGCTCCGGGCGCCTGGTAGCCGTCCAGCGAACCGCCGCCGCCCAGCGAATTCCGCCCGCCCGGCAGGCCGTAACCGTCCGCTGGGCCGTGGTCATGCGGCGGGCCGCGCCGATCCAGCGGGCCACGCCCGCCCGGCGCGCCCCGGCCGCCCGGCAAGCCGTAGGTTCCGGCTGTGCCGCGGCTATCCACCGGGCCATCCCCATTAAGCGCGCCACGGCCATCCAACGGGTCACGGCCGGCCGACGCGCCGTCGGCGCCCGGCGCAGGACGCCCGCCGGGTGAACCGTGGGCGCCGCGCGAACCGTAGGCACCGGGCGCACCGTAGCCGCCGGGCGCACCGTGGGCGCCGCGCGCACCGTGGGCGCCGCGCGCACCGTGGGCACCGCGCGCACCGTGGGCACCGGGCGAAACGTGGTCACCCTTCGGCGGACCGTAGGCGCCGGGGTCTGCCGACGGCTGGTGGCCCGCCCCGGGCTGGTCACCAGTCCTTGCGCCGTAGCCATCCGGCGCGCCGTAGCCATCCGGCGAGCCGTAGCCATCCGGCGCGCCGTAGCCATCCGGCGAGCCGTAGCCATCCGGCGAGCCATAGCCCTCATGCGAGCCGTAGCCGTCCGGCGGGCGATAGCCATCGGACGGGCCGTAATCCGGTGCTGCCAGGTCGGCCCAGGCCGGGCGGTCATCGGCCCGCGCTTTCTGCCCCTCGGGCACCGCGGCGACGGCTGCCCTACGGGCGACGATGAGGCGGAACGCAATCACCAGCACGACGGCCAGGCACAACAGGGCCACCAGCGAGTCGGTCATGAGCTGGCGCTTACCCCGGGGCGGCACCGGAGCCGCGGGAATGGCCCCCGCCCCGCCGCCGAACTGGGCCGCCGCGACCAGGCCCCGTCCGGTGCCCCGGTCGCGGGCCAGCCGGCCCGCCAACTTCAGCGCGGCCGTGGCGTCGACGGTGCCGAACCCGACCTGCTCGTCGTAGCCGTCGCGCGGCTTGTTCGAGGTGCTCGCGGTGATCGCCTGCATGACCAGGGCGGGGGCCAGCGCGGGATAGACCGACTTGATCAGCGCGGCCACGCCCGCGGTCAGCGCGCAGGCCGGGCTGGTGCCGCTGACCAGCCAGTACTGCCCGTCCCTGCCCTGCGCGGGCACGCGCACCCCGGGGGCGGCCACCAGCACCGAGAGGTTGTTGCTGGAGAACCCGGCGGGCAGGCCGGTCTGCGCCACGGCGCCAACGCCGACCACCCCCGGGTAGTCGGCGGGGAAGGAGTAGGGCGCGTTGCCGTGTTGGGCGCTGGAACTGCCGCCGGAGTTGCCTGACGAGGCGACCACCGCGATGCCACGGGCCAGGGCGGCGGAGATCGCCTCCCGGACCGGGCGGCTCGGCACCTGGTAGCCCAGGGACATGCTGATCACCCTGACGTTCTTGCTCATCGCGTAGCGGATCGCGGCGGCCAGGTGCTCCTGTACCCGGGTCTCGGATTCGTGCTGGTACTTCCGGTAGCCGGGATCACCCTGGTCGGTGACCGTGCGGATGGAGAGGATCTTGGCGTCTGGCGCCACGCCGATGATCCCGCTGGACCCGCCGGGAGCGTGCCCGTGGCCGGCGATGAGGGACGCCATCCAAGTGCCGTGTATCCCCCAGTTCGGGTTGTTCTGCGGGGTGTTCACGCCGGAGAAGTTACGCCCGGTCATCACCGAGCCAGCCAGGTCGGAAACCTGCGCGTTGACCCCGCTGTCGATCAACGCGACGGTTACCCCGGACCCGTGTGTGTGCTGCCAAGCGCCAGCCACGTCAATTGCGTTCAGCACCCAAGACTCTTGCTGGCGCACGGCGTCGGCCTGCGCCGTATCCGCGGTACCGACGGCGACAGCGGGCGCGGCCAGCAGAGCCGCCAGCACACCGGCCAGGGTGCGCCGGCGGGCGTGCCTGTCTGGCCTCAGCATCCGGGGCTCCCCGGGCAGTGCGGCACCGGCGGGGCAGCGCCGAGGCGGCCCGCCACCCAGCGCCCGACGCCGTCCGCCAGGCTGCTCATCTCGGCCTCGGTGTAAGTATCGTGTCCCCGGCTCAGCCACGGCCTGCCGTCCGCGTAGCCCACCGTGGCGAGCACCAGGTACGGGCCGGTGGCGTGGCTCCAGGCGACCTTGTGGCCCCGGCCAGCGAAGTGAGCCGTCGCCGTGTGGCGGAACGACACGGCGCGCAGCCACGGCTGCGGGCCGCCGGACTTGTGCAGCGCCGACGCCGCCCCGGCAGCCGAGGTGCCCGCCGCCGAGGTGCCTGCCGCCGGGCCGACCGGCAGCACCGCGACGCCGACGGTCACCGCGAAGGTCTGGGTGGTGTCCTGGTAGGTCGCCCGGAGAACGGCTACGCAGCTGTGCTTGGCGAGCAGCCGGCCGGCCGCCCAGGCCGTGGCATTGCGGCACGTGGCCTGCTGCGCGATACCCACGCGCTGCGCCTGGAGCGGCAGCGACGGGCCGCCGCCGAACGCCGACCCGGGAAGCTTATAGGCAATGACGGACGGGAAGATCCGGCCCGCGGGCCAGGTTCGCCACCGCTTGCCGACCTCCCAGGCCATAATCTGATTCCGCTGGGCGGCGCTGAAATGGCGCGGCAGCAACTGAATGGCGGCCGCGCCGGCCGACACCACCAGCCCGGCCAGCCCGGCGGCCAGCCCCGCCATCAGCAGCAGGCGCACCCCGCGGCGCGGCCCGCGGGCCCGAGCATCCCGGCTAGGGCCCGGTGACCAGCCCGAAGAGCCGGGTGAGGGTGCGCTGGACGGCGCCATGGCCGACGGCGGCGCGGCTGGCGGTCTGCCCGATTCGGGCCTACTGTCCCCCAGCTCGTCCCGCGTCGTCACAACGGAATCGTACGGCTTGTCCGGCCGGTCTGGCCCGGCGAGCGCGGGGCTTGGCTCCGGCGCGGGCGCCGCCCGCGCCGGGTACTCGTCAGTAGGACGGCAGTGAGGGATCGATCTGGCTGATCCAGGCGAGCACACCACCGCCCACATGGACCGCGTCGGAGAACCCGGCGTCCTGCACGACGGCGAGGGCCTCGGCGGACCGTTGCCCGCTCTTGCAGTGCAGCACGATCCGCTTGTCCTGCGGCAGCCGCTCGAGCGCGGCACCGGACAGAAACTCCCCCTTCGGGATCAGCGTCGCGCCGGGGATGGAGACGATCTCGTACTCGTTGGGCTCCCTGACGTCCACCAGGAAGATGTCGTCGTCGGCGTCCAGCATGGCCTTGAGCTCGGTGGCCGAGATGGTCGAGCCCGCCGCGGCATGCTGGGCGTCCTCGGAGACCACGCCGCAGAACTCTTCGTAGTCGATGAGCTCGGTGATCGTGGGATCCTTCCCGCAGACCGGGCACTCGGGGTCTTTCCGGACGTTGACCGAGCGGAATGTCATGTCCAGGGCGTCGTAAATCATCAGGCGCCCGACGATCGGCTCGCCGATCCCGGTGATGACCTTGATCGCCTCGTTGACCTGAATGGACCCGACCGTCGCGCAGAGTACGCCGAGGACGCCGCCCTCAGCGCAGGAGGGCACCATGCCCGGCGGCGGCGGTTCGGGGTAGAGGCACCGGTAGCACGGGCCGTGTTCGGCCCAGAACATGCTCGCCTGGCCGTCGAACCGGAAGATCGAGCCCCAGACGTAGGGCTTGCCCAGCAGCACGCAGGCGTCGTTCACCAGGTAGCGGGTGGCGAAGTTGTCGGTGCCGTCCACGATGAGGTCGTAGTCGGCGAAGATCTGCAGCGCGTTGTCGGAGTCGAGCCGCTCCTCGTGCAGGTTCACCGTGACGAGGGGGTTGATCTCGGCGATCGTCTCCTTGGCGGAGACGGCCTTGGGCTTGCCCACGTCCGACGTGCCGTGAATGATCTGCCGCTGCAGGTTCGACACGTCCACCACATCGAAATCGATGATGCCCAGCGTCCCGACACCGGCCGCGGCCAGGTACATCAGCGCGGGAGAACCAAGCCCGCCGGCGCCGACGACCAGCACCCTGGCATTCTTCAGGCGGCGCTGGCCGGTCTTACCCACGTCCGGAATGATCAGATGCCGGGAATACCGCCGGACCTCGTCCACGGTCAGGTCATCGGCTGGGGCAACCAGCGGGGGCAGCGACACGGCGTCTCCTCGGTCGTGACGTGCGGATTACGTTACTTCAGTTCCAAGGACAACCAAGGCCCGGCATGCGGCATTCCCTCCTGGCCGGCCCGTGCGAGGGAGATGCCGGCCGTCGGAAATGTCACCGCAGCCCGGTACAACAAAGACGGGCGGAGACGGTGGGCGCAGGTCAGCCAAATCCCCGCGCGCAGCTCAATGTCGTCACATTACGGGAGGATTCATGCCTGCACTGCCCCCCGAACGGCCCGGGTGCCCCAAGGTGCCCGGTCGGCGCAGGCCGCTGCCCGACCCGGCGGCGGTCCGGTTGTGCTTAGTTCCCGATTCGGCCCCGCCCTATGACGACGAAATCGTGGCCGGGGAGCCGCCGGGGCGGGCCCGGGGTGGCGCGGACGACGGCGCCCGGGGTGGCGCGGACGATGGCCGCCCGGCCGCCGCCCGGGGCGGCGCGGACGACGGCTGGCCGACCGCCGCCACGGTGACACCAGCCGCCGAGAGGCCCGCGACGGTGAGGCCCGCGACGGTGAGGCCCGCGACGGTGAGGCCCGCCGCCAAGTCCGCGGCGGGGGCGGCGCCTGGCTGGCAGAGCCGTTTCGCCCAGGTGCTGGCGGAGACCCTGGGCGGGTCCCGGCCACCGCGCCAGATCGTGCCCTGGACCACCCAGCAGGCCCGCGAGCACATCCAGCGGCTCGGCCCGCGAATGGCGTCGGTGCAGCGGCCCAGGGTTCGCCGGGTGGTCACGTTCCGCCCGGCCTCGGATGTGATGGAGATGGCCGTGGTGGTGGGGTTCGGGCCCCGGGTCCGGGCGCTGGCCGTGCGGCTGGAGCGGTCCGCAACACCTCCGCTGGCCAGCCGGGAGCGGTCCACGGCACGCCCGCTGCTCGGCCGGGAGCGGGAGCGGTCCGCGACGCACCCGCCGGCGAGCCAGGGAGAGCCCGCCGGCCGCTGGGTGTGCACGGCGGTGGAGGCCGCCTAGCCGCGGCGCGGGAGGCCGGCCGGTCAGGCGTCCGCGCGGTTGCGCGGGTCGCCGCGGGTCAGGCGTCCGCGCGGTTGCGCGGGTCGCCGTGGCAGAGCTTGTACTTCCGGCCCGACCCGCAGGGGCACGGGGCGTTCCGCCCGACCTTGGCGAACTTGCCGTCGCCCGTCGACTCGGTCCGCCGCTCGACCTGGCCGCCGCCGTCCGCGCTGGGGGCGCTGTAGGAGAGCCGGCCCGGCCGCTTCGGGCGGCTGAGCCCGGGAGCGACCACCGAGGGCGTCCCGCCCGCCTCCGGCTGGGCATCGGCCGGCGTGCCGGACTGGGCGGCGCGTTCTCCGGCCTGGGCGGCACGCCCTCCGGCCTGGGCGGCGCGTTCCCCGGACTGGGCGGCACGTCCCCCGGACTGGGCGCCGCGCGTTCCGCCGGACCCGCGGCGCGTTCCGGGGGCGCCGCGCGTGTGGCGGCCAGTCCCGGCCCCGCCGTTGGCGGGCGCACTGCCCGCACCGGTGCCGGAGCCGCCCGCACCGGGGCCGGCGCCGGCCACCGCGGGCCGCTGGGCCGGGCGGCCAGCCGGCGGGGCCTGGCGCAGGGCTGGCGGGGCCGCGTCGACCGCATCCTCGACGATCGGGTTCTCCTGCGCCTCGACCCGGAGGTTGAAGAGGTTGCCGACCGAGTCCTCCTTGATCCCCTCCATCATGGTGTTGAACAGGTCATAACCCTCACGCTGGTATTCGACCAGCGGGTCGCGCTGGGCCATCGCCCGCAGCCCGATGCCCTCCCGCAGGTAGTCCATCTCGTAGAGGTGCTCGCGCCACTTGCGGTCGAGCACCGACAGCACGACTTGGCGCTCCAGTTCGCGCATGACCTCCGGGGTGAGCTCTTCCTCGCGCGTGTCGTAAGCCTTCTGCGCGTCCTCCTTGATGATGTCCACGAGGAACTCACGGGACAGGCCGGCCCGGTCGCCGCCGGCCTCCTCCTCGACATCACCGATGGTCAGCGTCGGGTGGTACAGCTCGCGGAACGCGGTCCACAGCCGGTCGAGGTCCCATTCCTCGGGGAAGCCCTCCTCGGTCGCGCCGTTGACGTAGGCGGTGACCACCTCGTCGATCATCTGCCGGACCTGCTCGTGCAGGTCGGCGCCCTCGAGCACCTCGCGGCGCTCCCCGTAGATGACCTTCCGCTGGCGGTTCAGCACGTCGTCGTACTTGAGCACGTCCTTGCGGATCTCGAAGTTCTGCTGCTCCACCTGGGTCTGCGCGGACCGG
>Ga0126383_10001824_pt1 | contig 13456 bp, 14 predicted proteins | sample PanSoiMetPlot_35_FD_96882 | JGI IMG/M metagenome (GOLD analysis project Ga0126383, IMG submission 96882) | Tropical forest soil microbial communities from Panama - MetaG Plot_35 | ecosystem: Environmental > Terrestrial > Soil > Tropical forest > Bulk soil | place: Panama | collected 2016-02-17
CCTGGGAATAGTTGAGACTGATGTAGCTCTTCTGTGCCAGCTTGTTCGCCAGGGACTTGCCGGCCAGCAAGAAGAACTCGTGGACCCGGATGTTCGGGGGCAGCCGGCCTTGACGGACGGCCGCCGCATAGAGCGGCTCGACGCAGCCGGAGAACAGGCGGGCGAGAAGCGGCTCGGCGAACCGACGCTCCAATGATGAGCGCGGGCGGGGGAGCGTCAGCGTCAGGCCCGTGAAGATCGTGAGCTGCACACGACGATCCGCCTCAGCCAGGCGATAAAGTGCGTCGACGATCCGGATCGGCTTGCCGATGCCGACCGGAACAGCGAGCCTGAGATCGTAGCCTACACGATCGACGATGGCTTGCGCGCAGCGATCCGCATTGCTGAAGACAACGCTCCGCGGCACGCTTGTCTCTTCAGAGAGCATCGTCGACACCCTTATGCGTCAACCTCCGTGCGCAATCCATAGGAAGCGCGATACCAGAGCAGGCCCAAGGGCACTGCCGGCGGCCAGCACTCTCGCCCGTCAACACGACCGCGGCTTAGCGCATATTCCGGCGAAGCGGGCATGGCCGCGCAGGATCGCATCGCGCTCTAGCCCCTGAAGCGCGCCTCGGGCAGCCCGTTCACCCCGGCATTGACGGCAAAGAGGCTGCCGGCCTGCGGCTGCGCCGCGCGCGCCTCCGCGTCGAGTCCGATCGAGGCCGAAGTGACGAACAGGATGTCGAGGCCGGGGCCGCCGAACATCGGACAGGTCGGCTGCGCAACCGGCAGCATGATCGTCCGGGCGACGCGACCCGCAGGATCGTAGCGCACGATGCGCCAGCCGCCCCACTGCGCGATCCACACGAAGCCCTCGCTGTCGACGGTGGCGCCGTCGGGAACGCCGTCCGCGACGGCGGTCCGGACGAAAACGCGGCGATTGTCGATCTCGCCGGTTGCCGGGTCGAAATCCCACGCCCAGACGGTGCGCTGAACGCTGTCGCCGTGGTACATGACACGGCTGTCGGGGCTCCAGCACAGTGTATTGGAGATGATGATGCCGTCGACCATCTTGTGGCAGGCGAGATCGGGTTGGAGACGAAACAGGCTGCCGGTCGGCAGCTTTTCGCCCTCGTCCATGGTTCCGGCCCAGAACCGGCCCTGGCGATCGGCATTGCCGTCATTGAAGCGGTTGTGCTCCGGTTCGTCCTCGGGCAGCGCCGCCGGGACCAGCCGCCTGTCAATGAGATCATAGAAGTAGAAGCCGGATCTCAGCGCAACGACGAGACCGCCGCCTTCGCGCAGCGCCAGCGCGCCGATATCCTCCGGCATCGGCCAGGTCTCGTCGGCGCCGGTTTCCGGCGTGAAGCGATGGATCTGCCGCCGCTTGATATCGACCCAGTAGAGGCGCTGCTCCCCCACGTCCCAGACCGGCCCTTCGCCGAGAAGCGAACGACAATCGAGCGCGCATTGCACATCCATCTCGCCATCCCTCCCGTCTTGCGCAAGTAGCCGCTGACGGGTTGTCGACTGCGCCGGCTTGCCCGCGGCTCCGGCCTTGCCCCTCCCTGCGCTGGCATATGGAGTCTTTTGTCGCCGATGAAGACGTTGGTCAATCATGGTTCGGGGCTGCGAGCGCCATTCGGTGCCCGCCCATAGCATCTTCACATTAGGCGGACATTAATGTCTCGGCGCAAATTCTCGGCGGCTGCAACGGAACTCTCATACTTTTGCAGTTAAGGAGACATCATTTGGCTTCGGGTCTCGAATTGAGAGTGCCGCTCGGGATCATAGCCAGCGTGGCCATTGCGATCGCGGCTCATCAGGCCGCGAGCGTGTTCGCGCCGTTGGCGCTCGCAATCTTCGTCATCGCCATCGTCCGGCCGCTGCAGAGCCGCCTGCAGTTGCACATGCCGAAGCTCGTTGCGCTGGCGATCACGCTGTCGCTCACGATCGCGGTGTGCATTGCCTTCGCGTCGCTGGCCGTCTGGGCCTTCGGGCGTGTCGGTCATTCCCTCATTGCCGACTCGGCGCGGTATCAAGCGCTCTATAATCACGTGGTTGCGTGGCTTGACGGTCACGGCGTTTCCGTCGCTGGTCTTTGGGCCCAGCATTTCAATGTCGGATGGCTGCTGCGAGCGGCGCAGCGCCTGACCGACCGCATCAATACCACGCTGACCTTCTGGCTCATCGCGCTGACCTATCTCATCCTCGGGCTTTTGGAGGTCGACGACATCCGCCGCAAGGTTCAGGCGCTTGACAACCGCGAGGCGGCGCGCGTGCTGCTCGATGGAAGCACCGAGACCGCGATCAAATTCAGGAAATATATGCTGGTCAGGACGCAGATGAGCGCGGTGACCGGACTCCTCGTTGCCGCGTTTGCCTGGATCACAGGGCTGCCATTCGCCGGCGAATGGGGTGTGATCGCGTTCGTGCTCAACTACATTCCCTACATCGGGCCGTTCGTCGCAACGCTGTTTCCGACGCTGCTGGCGATGACGCAGTTCGAGAACTGGCAGGCGGTTCTGGGCATGTTCGTCGGCCTGAACATCATACAATTCGCGGTGGGCAGCTATGTCGAACCGCGCGCGGCCGGCAGTTCGCTGTCGGTGTCCCCAATGGTCGTGCTGTTCGCGATCTTCTTCTGGACCTTCCTGTGGGGGTTGTTCGGCACCTTCATCGGGGTGCCAATCGCGCTCGCCATCCTCAGCTTCTGCGATCAGCGCCCATCCACCCGCTGGGTTGCCGACCTGCTGGGTGGCCCGCAACGGGGCGAGACGGGACGAATAAAATCCAGGTCCTAGTTCAGTCAGGGGCCAACTTCAAGCTGACGCCGCGACCTGAACAGGTTGGCGACGAACGTCCCGAGCAGTTGGAGGATCGCAAGCATCGTACCGGACGATGCGCCGATTCTGCTTCATCGCGCGAATCAACAAGGATGGAATTTTCGGAAACGACACCGGCAGCATCGATTTCGGGACGGTACTAGCGCGCTTGGAAGTCCGCATTCCTCAAGGATAGAAGATTCCTTGCACGGCGAAATATCCGCATGTTCCAATGCGGCCGCACGATCTCGCGAGACTGCCGCGAGGACGCATCGATTGAAACGCGCGCCAGGTACCGTCCAACCCGCTCGTCGCCCAGATACATGACCGCATGCCTGCGATCCTTAGAAACGAGGATCTGTTGCGCTGGCTCGGCACCGAACCTGACCCACGGGATCTGTTGAGACCCTACCCTCTGCCTCGACGACCTGTTGCGCCAGCCACTGCGCCGTCGGGTGCCGGGTCACTGCAAACCAGAGGAGCTGGCGTCGACCATGGCCGACAATGAGAAACGCAAACAGGCACTCGAATGTCACGGTCGGAACCACGCAGAGATCGACCGCCGCGAGGCAGGTTGCGGGTCGCTGGTGGCGCCGACAGACCGACCGCGAACTGCGCGTCCGCGTAGCCCGCCTCCGCGGCGAGCGCCATCAACCGTTCAGCAGGTCCCGTCGGGCGGCACGTTACCTAGGTGTTTTCCCGCGTTGAAGAAGCTCGTAGTAGCGACGGCGATACCATCGCAGCTCTATAGGGGGCGGTCGGACGAATGTCTTTGCGTTTTCGACGTCTGATGAACTTTATTGGGATAATTCGCCGCTCCATCGCTGGTGACGGTTCGCCAGTCCGCCGCCACAGAATCTCCCTTTCGGACGCACGATGCCGCCTATTTTTGATGCAACATTTGACGCAATCAAGCAGGGGGATAAAAGCTCAGCGATCTCAACGGAGGGCCTGCGTATTTCGGTTTGCGTAATCTGAACGGCGTTCCAAACAGAAACGGGTTTCTGAATGGCAGGCCGGTAAAGTTGGGAAGCGTTTCTTCGCTCGTCGTCGCGGGTGTCGATGCGCAGGGTGGCCGGAAGGCAGGGGCGAATAATGAATTTATCGGATGCGATTCGCCGGGATGCCAGCGATGCAAAATTGGTCGCATCGTCTTATCCGGGGCCTTCGTACGCGGTCCTAGAGCAATTTGTACTATGAGGGAGTAGCGGCCAGACGCGGAACGAAAAGAAATTTCGTTGGGTGAGAGACGACTTTCCAAACAAGGGGGGAAGATGAACGGTGAGGGTACGCTCACCCTATGGCGCCAAGGCAAAAGCGCCTGGGAAATCTGGAGGCGCGGCCTGTGGGAAAGGAAGGACGCGCTCACGGCGGCAGGCAAATGGTCGGTTGATTGGTATGGCGAGGGCCAAAATGACGAAACAAAAGCGTGGCTCCAGGACGCCACCGCGGATTTCACGGACGCGAGTTTCGGTGCCGACGCTGATTTCGCCGGGCTCAACTTCCCCGGCCCGGCGGAGTTTGAGCGCGCCCACTTTGCCGGTACGGCGAATTTTGTCGGCGCGACATTCGCGGACAATGCCAGCTTTGACCGGGCACAGTTTGCGGCCAGTTCCTTTGCGGGTGCAAAATTCCAGGGCTTCGCCAATTTCAGCAAGACGCGGTTTGGTGCCGATGCCTCTTTCGAGAAAGCCGAGTTCCTGAGGGTCAGCGATCTTGCGACATGCGCCCGCTTTTACCGTGCGCAGTTTGCAGGCAATGCCGCATTTTCTGGTGCACAGTTCGCTGGTACGGCTGAGTTTCTGAAAGCTGCATTTGCCGCCGCAAGCTTCGACCGGTGTGAGTTTCAAGGCGACGCGCTGTTTACCTCCGCTCAGTTTGCCGGGGCAGCGAGCTTCGTGCAAACTCGCTTCACCGGCTCGCGCGCGGATTTCGCGCACTGCACATTCCACGTCGAGGCGCGCTTTCTGGAAACGCATTTCGGTGGCTCGCGGGCACGGCTGGTGATGTACGGCGCCTGCAGCGTCAGTTTCGAGGCGGCGCGCTTTGAGAAGGACGCCACCTTCGGCCAGACTTGGTTCGTGGGTGAGGCCGAATTCAAGAACGCGCTGTTCAACGGCTTGGCGACTTTCGGCAACGTGCAGTTCGTGATGCCGGCCAGTTTTGCGACGGTCGTTTTTTCGGCGTGCACCTCGTTTAAGGGCGCGCGGTTCGTACATAGCGCCTATTTCGCCGAAGCGCAGTTTTTGGAGGCGTGCGACTTCACGAGCGTGACGTTCGGCGCCGAGGTGCGCTTCACGCAGGTTCGCTTCGTGGGGGCAGCGCAGTTCGTGCGGGCCGAATTCATGGGGGACACGAGCTTTCGCGGCGTCACCGCGGAGGCGGCTTTGACGCTCGATGGCAGCCTGTGCGTGGCGATGCCCGACTTCTCCGAAGGAACTTTCGCGCAAGGCCCGGCGCTCGACAAGCTTGTGAAGATCAAACCGAAATCGCGTCTCTTGCGTTGGTGGCCGTCGCGATGGCGCCGCGAACATCCACTGCTGGCTGTCCTTGCTCAAAATTCCGAAACGGCTGACAAAGGCTAGAGATTTTTACAGCCATGTCCAAGCACATAAGTTCGCTTGTTTCGAGCCTGACGGAGCATCTTCACCACGCAGGCTTTTGTACGCCTGCTCGTGGTACGGCCGGCCGCGCGCCCGGCAACGGTGTTGCATGTCACCCGATTCATTCCAACGGAATGAATTCGCCCAGCCGCAACGCCTCTCCACTGCAATTGACGCACACCACTGACAACCGGGGTGCGGCTCCGCAGAAGGCGGTTACGACATGAGCTTCGATCCGCTGATCCTCTTCTATGCCTTGCCACTGTTGGTCATTTGGGCTCTCTATCTCGGGCTGCGTAAGAAGGTATACGCGAGCAGCCGCGCCACGTTCGCAGCGGCCAAAGAGGCGGGTATGGTGGAACCCGCATCTCTGCATCCAAAGATCGATCCCGTTGAGTGTCTTGGCTGCGGCGCTTGCGTCCGGGCCTGCCCTGAAGCGGCGCACAATGTCCTCGGCATGATCGACGGCAAAGCCGAACTCATCGAGCCGACGTATTGCATCGGTCACGGCGCTTGCAAGACAGCCTGCCCGACTGATGCAATCACTTTGGTCTTCGGTACCGAAACCCGCGGCCTCGATATTCCTAACGTCGGCCCCGACTTCCAAACCAACGTGCCCGGCATCTTCATCGCCGGTGAACTCGGCGGCATGGGTCTTATTCGCAATGCCATCGAACAGGGGCGCCAAGCCATGGATTCGGTGCGAGCACTGGACAGACTAGGACGGCCCGATATCTACGATGTCGTGATCGTCGGCTGCGGACCGGCCGGCTTCTCGGCCAGCCTTGCGGCCATGCAACACAAGCTCCGCTTTGTCACGGTCGAGCAGGATACCTTCGGCGGAACCGTCGCTCATTTTCCGCGCGGCAAACTCGTCATGACGGCGCCGGCCATGCTGCCGCTGATCGGACAAGTACAATTCAAGGAAGTGAGTAAAGAAACGCTGATTGCATTTTGGCACGATGCCGTAAAAAAAACCGGCTTGAAGGTCAGCTGCGGAGAGCGCGTTGACAGTATCACGCAGCTCGAGGGAGACTTTGAGGTCACGACGACAAAGGGTAAGTATCGAACTCGTTCAGTTCTTCTTACAATCGGTCGCCGCGGCACGCCACGCAAGCTCGATGTGCCAGGCGAAGATCAATCGAAAGTCGTTTATCGGCTGATCGATCCCGAGCAGTACCGCGGCCAGCACGTGCTCGTTGTTGGCGGCGGTGACAGCGCGCTGGAGGCGGCGGCCAGCATCGCCGAGGAATCAGGCACGACCGTCACGCTGTCCCATCGTAGCGAAGCCTTCGGGCGCGCCAAATTGAAGAATCGCCAAAGGGTGGAAGCAGCGCAGAGTTCGGGTCAACTCAAGGTCATGCTGCGTTCCAGCATCAAGAAGATCGGTGCAGACGATGTCGAGATCGAACACGAGGGCGAGCGGACGACGATTAAGAACGACGGGGTCATCATTTGCGCGGGCGGTATTCTGCCGAATGCGTTTCTCAAGAAGGTCGGAATCCAGGTGGAAACGAAATATGGCACTGCTTAGTCCGTCCTTCTATCCGGAGCGCGCAGGCGAGCGCGCGCACATTGGGCCGCGCGAGGTGCGCGACCGCTACGGTGTCGATCCAATGCAAGTGCCCGACTTCATCGCCATTCGCGGCGAACCTTCCGACAGAATTCCTGGCCTGCCGGGCGTCGGAGCGATCGGCGCCGCCACGCTGCTGCGCCGCTACGGCTCGCTCGACGCCCTGATCGCGGCCGGCCGATTCCCCGCACAGGCGGAGCAGCTGCGGCCTTTCCGTTCGATCGCGGTCATGAATCCCAGGGCGCCGCTGCCACCGCGGCGCGATCAGACGCCAAGTTGGACCGAGGCGGTCGCGCTGGCGCGGACGTGGCGACTGCGCAAGCTCGCGCAACGCCTCGATGCGCTTGCCGCGAGCCAGCATTTGTGAGGTGGCCGACACACGCGTGAAGAAACGACATTACTTCATGGGTTGCTGAGTCGTATGCACAGCCGATAGTGCAGCATAGCGTCTGGGCCTGCTGCGTGGCAGAAGAGGCCTCCGCCTGTTGGCTCGACGACGACCACATCGTGGTGGGCGCATCGGATGAACCGGAGGATCCGGAGGAACTCCGTGAGGCCGGCGACGAGGCCCGCCTCGTTCCTGTTCCGCCACCTTTTCTCCTTTGCTTTGCCACCCGGCCCGCGCGCCGCGTAATCACCAATTGCAAAATAGACCATTCCAGTTCGCGGTCAAAGTACCGTGAATAACCCGCGAACTCAATTTTACCCCTTGTCCTCCCAGCAAACCGGCCCAACACCGTGAAATCCCGCCTTGCATTTGGGATAGCAAAGCGCACCGCCCTTCTCCATGTCGTCAGCACACGCGTGAATCGGCGCACCAGCGCCACGACCATAGCTTTTTTTCGTGCATGAAACCCCGATGTCAGTCATGCCGCCGGGGCAGTCCGGGCTGCAGGTGCAACACCCAACTGCGTGAAAGTTCGCTCTGCACTTCGGATAGACAATCTCGCCGACCTTTTCGCAATTCCCCGCGCCATTCTCGGCGGTGCATCGATTGAACATTCCGGAGTCGTTAAGCGCATCGCCGAATTTCCATGGATAGCCGGCTCCGCGGCCGTACGATTGCGGCTTGGCGCAGAAAGTGCCGTCGTCTCTGTAGCTTGCGGGGCAGTCTTGCCAACAGACGGGGCCGACGCCCTTGTATCCGGCCTGGCACTTTGCGTAGCACAGACCCGCGTCCATTTCCTCATTGGCAGCGCACCTCAGCGGTTCGCCCACTCCTCTGCCGTAGCTGGCTGGCAGGGGATTGGTCGCGCTCAAAAAGCATGTCCCGAGGCTTTGGCCGCTGCAATGAGAAGCGACGCGCCATGCGCCGTAGGCGCCGCTAGCCAATACGATGATGATTAAGAGACCAATCAAAAAAGACGGAAGCCTGGAAATTGCGGAGGTCGTACCTATGAAAAGCTTTGCCAGCTTGGGCATAACCATTCCTCCCCATGCATGACTACGCACGCACGCAGTAAATGAATAAGAAATCTGGATACGCAACGCGAACTCGTTCTATTTGTTCGCGCCACTGCAAAATTTGACGTTTATAATTTCATTACCATAAATTTCTCTAAACTTCAACACACTTGTCCGTGATTAGCATACCTATTTCGCTAAGCGACGAGAATACCTACTTCGTCCAGTGACGCGAGGGCCGTCCCGATAGTTCGCCCGCTTGCCTTTGTACAGCCGGCGCCCTATCTCAATCACACGCGCAGCCATCATGCATGCGCCGGCGACGCTCGTGCGCCGGTCAGTGACGCCCGCAACGCCGCAAGCTCCTTCTCCAACTGAGCAATCATTTGCTGCAGTTCGGCGGTCGCCTGTTCGGGAGAGGGCGGCGGCATACGGCCAAGCAAACGGGAAAGCCCATCCGATAACAGACTCCGATGGATGAAACCCGCGAAGCCCAGGGCCCCGCTGGTCCGAAAGGCCCGGCCGGCATCACCGGGCCGGTAAGCGACGAGAAGGGTGCCGGCGACAACGTAGATCGCGAGCAGGATGACCAGCGCCGCCAGCGTTGCAGCGCAGATCCAGGCGATCCGCGCCACAGTGGCCTCCAGCGGCGCCAGCGCGTCGAGAACCGTGGTCCCGATCTCCGCTAGCGGCTGCTTGAGCTTTGCCACTTCTCCCAAACTCGACTCCACCTGCGGCCGCGCTGCGCTTCGACAGCCGACCGATCGGCAGCTCTACTGACATGCTAATCCGCGCTCTCCAACCACCTCATCGGCCGTGTGGATTCCTTTGACGCCGGCTTGACGCGGCCCGTGCGATGCAGGGCCACGCGTAATGATCTCGCGGTGAGCTGCACTGACATGCGAGCTTATGAGATCGAAGGGGAGCAGAGCCTGCGCGAGCAACTGGCGACGTCGGGATGCCGACTTTGGTCTGAAAAAATTCACGCGTGCTGATTCGCTCATTGTTCGACAGGGGGAAGGCGATGCGACAAATCGTGCTATATTTAAGCCTCGGGTACCTCGCTGTTTCCTGCACTGCCGGTGCGGCTGAAACCTTCTCGTTTGACATGCCCCAACCAAGGATCCGCGTAATCGTTCCTGACGTTCCGCAAATAAAAATGGGAGTACACCCCTTTGCGGCGGCTCACCCAGATCGCGATTGCGCCGCTTGGACCGAGCGGATGCTATTGAGTAGGTACGCGCTCGTAAAGGTGGTGTTTTGCTCGGGACGAGGGTCGCAACGCATTGAATACACAAGCGTCTGGGTCCCTAAGCAAACGCCGATTACCAATATTTTCCCTCGGCCAAAAGACAAAAAATTTGCTTTTTGACGCACCGTTGACGCTGCGTTGACGCCGGCACATTCACGACGCACGACCAGTGCAAACAAAGGAGGCGGGCTATGGGCACTATCTTTGGCAGGTGCAGTAATCTCCCGGTCAGCACCGGCGGCACGAACATCATCCGTGGCAGGGATGGTAACGACGCCGGCTTGGGCGGCGATGGACACAATTTTGCGGTTCGCGCGGTTGCGACCGCGAGTATCGCGTTCGCACTTTCGGTCTCCCTTGTTGCAATGACTTGGGCTCAAACCGCTACGGCCGCTCCGCCGAAACTCAAGGGGGCCTACGGTTTCACTGGCACTGCCGCCTGTCTCTCCACCGCAGCCCTTGGTCCAGGGTTTAACCCTAACTTGACGCCGACTGATGGTTCCTTCGGGCAGTCGTTCACGTCAGAAGGTATACGGACGTTCAACCGCGACGGTACCGGGACGGTTAAGGGCTCATCTATGGGGATCACGATCCCCGCCAACGTCAACAGTGCGAGTTCAGACGATTTCAGTTTCTCGTTCACATACACGGTGAACGATGACGGTAGCTGGACGAGCGATATCATAGGTGTAGAGACCGGAACGATCAAAACAGGCCCGCGTGCCGGACAGACATTCACGATCTCCAACTTGCCGACGTCCACAGGCATAATCTCAAACAACGGCAGCGCGCTGACACTCGCTACCCTGGACCCGACCGTGGAAATCGTGACTTTTTCGAACGGCGATGTTCATAAGCGCATCTGTCATCGCTCGCGTGTTTTTATCAAGTTGCCGGATGGCGACTGATGCCGGATACAACTAGCTCTGACGCGCCGGTCTGACCTCCCATAGAGATCGCTTAATCCGCATCGGCGATCGCAAAAGGTCAAGCCGATTGGCAGCGGTCGCGGATGCGATTGACTGTCTCGTACGATTGATCGCATGGGACATCGAAAATGACCAGCATCGTTCAGCGCGCGCGCATGCGCTGCCGTGGATATTCGTTCAGCTTAGCGGTTGTTTTGACTTGCGGAGTCGCAACTATCGCGTCCGCCGAAGTCCACGTCGAAGGGAATACTATGGCGGTTCGCGTCACCACCGGCCAGGACACGATCGACGATGTTCTTTCGGCGCTCGCTGCAGTTTTCAATATACAATATCGCACAGCGATTCCCCTCGATGCAGCCGCCAGCAAAACCTACTCAGGTTCATTCGGACGGGTGATTTATCGCTTACTCGATGGCTACAACTACGTGATCAAGAAGGATCAGGAAACGATCGAAATTGTCGTTTTCGGCAGGAGCGGTACGGCGACGATCCCCGCCCAGGCGATTACACCCCTGCCGACCAAAGGTGTCCTGTCGCGATGGCGATGACGGCTATCGAGAAGTGCAGGCCAAGCTTGCGGTAGACGCCGCTGCGGCTCTGGATCGGTACCGGGAGGACGCCGTTCCAGGGTTGTTCAGCGAGGAAGCCCGCGCCGGTGTTTAGGGCGACCTGGATCGCGGGGTCGCCAGCGGTAATGTCGTCGGCGAGCGCCTTGAACACGAGATCCGGTAGGCTCCGTCGCCGTTGACGTCGATGAGGTCCTGTTCGGTGCCGGCCTTGTTCTGGATCGAGGCGAGGCCGCCGAAGGAATAGGAGGGCGTGGTGAAGCCGACTGAGCTGTCAAAGCCGGTGGATCCGGTGCGCTGCCACCGCAGAGTGCCGCCCCCGGGGACGATTCAGGTCTCGGGCTGGCCGAAGCGGTAGCCGAGGTTGTGCACCAAGCCGGGTGCCGGCGCTAAGGCACCGAATTTTCTTCGTGTTTAGCATGAGCAAAAAGCGCAGAGGGAGCCGGGATTGGAAGCTGTAAAGTGTGCTCGTAGGTGACCATCAGTTATGATCATCGGCATCATTGCTGAGACGTCGTGAAGCACGGCAGGTCACAAGATCCTTCTCGTCCCTGCATCGAGTTGATCAACCGGATATAGAACGGCTTTGCCTGTTTTTACGAATGCCTGGCCAATTCTCATCACCCGCCAGTTCCGCGCCGTCGACCGATTGAGGTGGTTCGGCGCAGTTCATACCGGTCCCGCCCTCGCGCGCATGACTCCCCATTGCACCAGCACGCGGATCGGGTTGCGCCTTCGTCCGAGCCGCGCGCACCCTCTCGCCGTGGCCTGGCGATGCTTGCGGTTTGCGCGACCGCTCGCCCTCTCCTCCCGGCGCGGAGTTCTGGAGTGGAGTTACGCACAGCTTTGTACGCGGCGTCCATTAAAGTACCGCCTCGCGAATTTACCTTAATCGTCGGAATAAAAAGATGCCCCGGCCACGCCTGTGAGAACGTGCCAGGGCAGATCGGGAGGGGGCCACCCGACCCGACCTCTGCGCAAAGTTTACATCGCTCGCAGCGGGTCGCCAAGCCCTGCACCCGAAGAATGTTAGAATGTTAGCATTACCTCCTTATTACTGAGGAATTTTTTTGTAAAATTTTTGCTGAGTAATGTCGGTGTGGGAGAGAAAAAATCGTAGGACCCGCACCAATACGCGCCTGGCCCTGCCTTGTACCGGACCCCAGTCATGCGAAATCGCCGGATTTAATAAATCCGCGACCGGCTGCTGGCTGCCGATAACCGCGACGGGCCCGTATTCGGGCGGGCAATCCCGCCAACGCGCCCCCGACCTCAACATGTGCATGATTCCGCTGATCACGCGCCGATCATCGACCCGATGCGCTCCGCGCCGACCGCGCGGAAGCAACGGCTCCAGGCGCTTCCATTCCTCATCGTTCAGCCAATAAAGCTGTTTCCTCATCAAGGCCTCCCTCGATTCGGAAGCCTTGAAATCACAACTCGGACCGCGCTGGAATCCTTGTTGAGTACAGACCCTAGTGCACAGGATCCGGTGGTCGACGCCTTACGTCGCAGAGTGTTTTGGCGAAGTGGCGCGCTGCGGGCCTGAATGCGTGATGCTGCAGCTTCCATACGGCGGCTGATCTCACACGTGAACATTTGCACAATGTGCAGCCGCATCGGAACATGCGGCTATTTCGCGGTGCAAGCGAATCTCCTATCTTCCGAGGAATGAGAACTCCCAACCGCGCGAGTGCCGTCCCGGAATCGATGCTGCCGGTCTATGACGCGGTCGTCAGGCTGACCGACGCCGTGTGCGACGAGCATCTCGATGCAGAGTACAAGGAACTGTCGCGCGAAATGGCGGCGGCGTTGTGCCGGAAGCGGCCAAGCCCGCTCGTATCGGGAAAGCCTCAAGGCTGGGCTTGTGGCATCATCCACGTCATCGGACGGGTGAATTTTATTGGGGATCCGTCATTTCCACCGCATATGAAGACGGCCGAACTGGCCGCAGCATTCGGAGTGTCCGAGGGCACCATGCATGCTAAGGCGCGCTCGATCGAGAACGTCCTGCGCGTTCACGCGCTCGATCCGCGATGGACCGTGCCCAGCCTAATCGAGCTCAACCCGCTGACATGGATGGTAGAGATCGACGGTCTGGTTGTCGACTTGCGGACCATGCCCCGCGATGTCCAGGAACAAGCCCTCGATGCGGGGTTGATCCCTTTCATCCCGGCGGATCGGAACTCCTAATGCACCTGTCCTTCCCGAAAATCACATCCGTGCGTATCGATGGCGACCAATCCGCTGCCGAGCGGATGAGCCTGGATCGACCAAGACCTGCACGCGTCACGCGCCGAGCAGCACCACCCGCTTCGGATC
>Ga0126383_10001827_pt1 | contig 13435 bp, 10 predicted proteins | sample PanSoiMetPlot_35_FD_96882 | JGI IMG/M metagenome (GOLD analysis project Ga0126383, IMG submission 96882) | Tropical forest soil microbial communities from Panama - MetaG Plot_35 | ecosystem: Environmental > Terrestrial > Soil > Tropical forest > Bulk soil | place: Panama | collected 2016-02-17
ACGGGGCGCACCTACATCTATGCCGCGAACGGCCACGGCGGCTGGGAGGCCGCGCTCACCAACGTGTTGTCGCGGGGCGAGACCGTGCTGGTGCTCGAGAGCGGCCTGTTCGCGCTCGGGTGGGGCGACATGGCGCGGATGATGGGCGTCAAGATCGAGGTCTTGAAAGGCGACCCGCGGCGCGCCGTCGATCCCGTGGCGCTCGCGCAACGCCTCGCCGCCGATGCCGCGCGCGAGATCAAGGCCATTCTCGTCGTCCAGATCGATACCGCGTCAGGCGTCGTCAACGACCTCGCGGCGATCCATCGCGCCATCGCATCCGTCGGGCACCCCGCGCTGCTGATGGTGGATGGTGTGGCTTCGCTCGGCTGCGTGCCGTTCGAAATGGATGAGTGGGGGATCGACGTCGCCATGGCGGGCTCGCAGAAGGGGCTGATGACCCCGCCCGGTCTCGCGTTTGTCGCCGCCAACGAGCGCGCGCACGCCGCACATCAGCACGCGGACCTTCGCACCCGCTACTGGGACTGGACGTTCCGCAACGGCGAAGCGCATTACCAGAAGTACGGAGGCACGCCGCCGGAGCACCTGCTCTTCGGCTTGCGCAAGGCACTCGATATGCTCTTCGAGGAAGGCCTCGACGCGGCAATCCGCCGCCACGCGCTGCTCGCCGAGGCCACGCGTCGTACCGTGAGCCGGTGGGCGGAGGCGGGCGCGCTCGCGTTCAACATCGTCCGCGCCGAGGAGCGCGCGAACTCGGTGACCACGGTGCTCGTGCAAGGCCGCGAGCCGAACGTGCTCAGCGACTATTGTCGCGAGAAGTGCGGCGTCGTTCTCGGCCGCGGGATCGGTGATCTGCAGGGCCGCGCGTTCCGGATTGCGCATATGGGGCACGTCAACGCACCGATGGTGTTTGGCGTGCTCGGCGCCATCGAGATGGGGCTCGAGGCGCTGGGCATCCCCCACGGGCGCGGCGGCCTCCAGGCCGCCGTGGAGTATCTTGGACGCGAGGTGCGCCCCTAGCGTCTGACTGACGCTTCGCGATCCGTCGTTCCAACGGCCTACCAGTCCACGGGCAGCCAGTTGCGGTCGAGGCCGGCGTAGCTGCGATTGAGTCCGGTAGCCTCCGATGGAGGGGCGCGGATTCTGGCGCGGAGCTCGGCGTTCGCTTCGCGCCGTCTTTGAGCAAGTCGATCACGACGGCCTCAACGTGAATCCAGCAAGTCTTAGCTGCTTCTCTCAGGATGAGAAGAGGGCGTTAACTGCTTTGAGGACTCATATTGGCAGGCGGAAAGAAAGAAGAGCGCCCCTTTCTGTGAGGGAAGACGGCCCTGTTCAGGGTCCTACATCTTTAGATGGAATCCCTTGGTAGGCCTTCTTCTGCCGGCGCGGCTACCGACCGCAGAGCTTCGTGGTCGGGACCAAGACGAAGAGAATCGCGGTGGTATCCAAGCGGGCGTGAGATTCCTTTCGAATCCGTCACCGGATAGCTACGCAGGATCCCCTCTGCTCAGGTCGGCAGGAGGGACAAAGAGTTTCAGCGCTAGTGCCTGGCGCGTTAGAGTTACCCGCTGATGGGAGCATTTGCCGAACTTCTCGGCGAGAGCAGGGCCATCGAAGGGGTTCGTCAGAGCCTCCGGCGCTTGCTGCTGCGCCCGCTGGCTCACCGGAGGCTTCCGCCAGTCCTGATCCGGGGCGAAACGGGCACCGGGAAGAGCCTCGTGGCCCGACTGATCCACCGCGAAGGCCCCCGCGCGGGCGGCCCCTTCGTGGACGTGAACTGTGCGGCCATTCCAGAGACGCTTTTCGAGGCCGAACTCTTCGGCTACGAGCGTGGGGCCTTTACGGACGCGCGGCGGAGCAAGGCGGGGCTGTTCCAGGAAGCGAATCGGGGCACAATCTTTCTGGACGAAATAGGATTGCTGCCCGCGCCCATGCAGGCGAAACTTTTGACGGCCCTCGAAAATCAAGCGGTGCGCCGGCTCGGAAGTGTTGAGAGCGAGCCTGCAGATGCTGCGATCATCAGCGCGAGCAATTCCGACCTGCCGGCAGCGGTTACCGCCGGACATTTTCGGGAAGACCTCTATCATCGCTTGGCTGTCCTCACCTTCGAGCTACCGCCGCTACGGGAGCGCGGACGAGACATCGTCCTGCTTGCGAATCGCTTCCTCGCTCGCGCGTGCTCCGAATATCGGATGACTCCAAAGCGACTGACGGCGGCCGCTGAGGCGCGACTAGCGGAGTACGACTGGCCGGGCAACATCCGTGAGCTATCCAACGTGATGGAGCGAGTGGCACTACTCGGGGACGATGATGAAGTCGGCGAGGAGCTTCTCGAGCTACCAGGGGTTTCGACACAGGCAGCTATGACCTTTGGCCCGGCCTCGGATGTATCCTCGCTCGAAGATGTTCAGCGTGACCACCTGTTGACCGCCCTCGAGCAGAATCACTGGAATATCTCGAGCACCGCGACCCAGCTTGGGATTTCGCGGAACACGGTTCGGGCACGCATTGAGCGCTTCGGCCTTGTGACCCGTGGGTCGAGACCCCGCCGAGTCTCTCGTTCGCCCAAGCCATCCGTGCGAACCCTGGCGCCTTCTCAAGGCTCGCAGAGTATCGCCGCAGGGCCAGCTACGTTCCGCTGGGACCGTCGCCGGGTCGCCTTTCTTCGGACCCGTGTGATGACGCCCGCTTCCGGGGAGATCCTTTCTGATACCAGCCGAGCGCTGGAGATGCTGGTCCAGAAAATCGAGGCGTTTGGCGGGCGAGTAATCGAGCTTGGAGTCACGGGCATCACTGCCGCTTTCGGTCTGGAACCCGTGGAGGATGCGCCGCGGCGTGCCGCGCTTGCTGCGACCACGATGCACAAGGCGGTTCAACGGGACGACGGCGCCGCTGTCACCAAACTCCCTGTCAAGTCCGCTCTTCATGTCACACCAATCGCGATCGCGCACATCGGTGCCGGGATCAGCATCGATGAAGAATCAATGCGGCCGGTCCGGTCACTTCTCGATGGCCTGATCGCCGTTGCGGAGGCCGGCGACGTGCTGGTCAGCGCGGCCACCGCCCCGCAGCTCGAGCGCCGGTTCGAGGTAACACCCCTGCGCTCAACCGAACAAGAAGGGCTGCCGGGTCACCGTCTTGGGCGGCAGGAAGAGGCGGGCCTCAGCCGCCGCGGGCGCATGGCGAGCTTCGTCGGTCGGACCGAGGAGCTGTCGTACTTGCGAGGTCGCCTGGAAATGGTGCAGGCCGGCCGCGGACAGATGGTAGGCATTGTCGGGCATGCAGGCATCGGGAAATCCCGCTTGCTCTTCGAGTTCCGGCAGAACCTAACCGGTCAGAGCATCAGGTGCCTGGAGGGTCGGTGCGCGTCGTACGGAACCTCGGTTCCCTACCTGCCCCTGGTCGACTTGATTCGGGCCTGGTGCGGGATTACGGAATGGGATGCCCTCGAAGTAATCCGGGGGAAGCTTCGCGGCGGCCTCGAGGCGGTGGGCATGGACCCCGACAAGCACTTGCCGTACCTGGTCCATCTGCTCGGCGATGCGAGCGGCACCGCGCAGGTGGCGTCGGTGAGCTCGGATGCGATCAAGGTGCGGACCTTCGAGGCGCTCCGTCGCTTGAGCATAGGTGCTGCCCAAAGCGAAACGCTCCTCCTCGTCGTCGAAGACCTTCACTGGATTGATCGGATGTCGGAGGAGTTCTTGTCCTCGATCATGAGCGAACTCGCGGAATCTCGTCTCTTGTTCGTGTGTACCTATCGACCTGGCTATAGCCCGCCTTGGGCGGACTGGTCCTTCGCCAGCGAGCTCTCCCTCGCCCCCCTTTCCGAGGAAGACAGCTTGAAGATCGTGACGTCGATCGAGTCCGGCGGATCATTGCCGCCACCGGTCACCGACATCATCTTGCAGAGAGCGGAGGGCAATCCGTTCTTCCTCGAGGAATTGGTCCTCGCCGTCCATGACCGCCCAGACATCTCGGCAGAGGTGCTGCTGCCGGACACGCTTCAGGGTGTGCTGGCGACGCGATTCGAACGCCTGCCGAGCGACGAGCAGACTCTCCTACAGTTCGCCGCCGTGATCGGTCGGGACGTGCCCGTTTCGATCCTCGCGGCCCTCGCCGAGACGACCGCGGAGGCTCTGGCGCCGGCCCTTCATCACCTCCGGACATCGGAATTTTTGGCCGAGCTGAGTGTCACTGCTGAAGTCACGTACAGTTTCAGGCACGGCCTGACTCAGGAAGTGATCTATGAAAGTCTGCCGCCCGGCCATCAGAGCGCGCTGCACGCTCGGGCGCTGGTTGTCATGGAACGGTTGTACGCTGATCGCATCCATGAGCACATCGACCAGGTCGCGTATCACGCCGTAAAGGGCGGAATCTGGGCGAAGGCATTGAGGTACCTTCGTCTCGCGGGAACTCGCGCGCTCGAGCGATCGGCGCTCCGTGAAGCGACGATGTACTTCGATCAGGCACTAACGGCGATCCAGCACTTGCCGGATAGCCCGGCGCTTCGCGAGCAGGCGATCGATCTTCGCTTCGACCTACGCAACGCGCTCCAGCCAGGCGGTGAGCTTCAGCGGATATTCAAACATCTCCAAGAAGCCGAGGCGTTGGCGATGAGTCTCGGCGATCAGCGGCGGCTCGGCCGAGCGGCAGCCTATTTGACCGACTACTTCCGCTTGACGGGCGATCGAGATCGAGCCATTGACTGGGGTCAGCGCGCGCTCGCCAGCGCCAGGGAGAGCGGAGATGCCGCCCTGCGGGTCGTGGCGAGTACATGGCTTGGTCAGGTCTATTTCGCCACGGGAGACTACCAGGGGGCCATTGGCCTCTTCCGTGAAAACGTCCAACATTTGCGGGGCGAGTTGACGCTACAGCGCCTCGGTATGCCTCAACCGCCGGCCATCCACTCTCGAACGTGCCTGTGCTGGTGTCTGGCGGAGATCGGCGATTTTGTTGCGGGCATCGGACTGGGCCGAGAGGCTATGGCGCTGGCCGCCACTGCTGATCATCCGCTGAGTCATACGGTTGCTTCGAGTGGGCTCGGATGGTTATACCTCCGCCAAGGAATGGCTGCCCAGGGCATCGCAGCACTGGAGTCGGGCCTCGACGCCATTCGTGTCGGAAAGACGCCACTCTGGTTCCCGAGGGTGGCTTCGGCCTTGGCCTATGCCTATGCTCTGGCGGGCCGGCTGACCGAAGCAGTCGAGTTGGTGGAAGCCGCCCTCGCCGGAGGTGATTCGATGCGGCTCCTGGGAGGGCGATCGCTGCTCTTGGCATATGCTGGCGAGGTCTATCTTCTTGCCGGGCGCTTGGACGAGGCGCGGGAGAACGCGCAGCGAGCACTCCTTTCGGCCACTGAGCACATGGAGCGGGGATACGAAGGTTGGGCGCTTCGCCTCTTGGCAGAGACGGCCCTTCGCTCAGCTACCGCCGACATCTCGCAGGTGGGCGACGTCGCCCGCCGGGCCCTGGCGGTAGCTCAGGGCCTCGGCATGCGACCGTTGGCGGCACATGCCCATTTTGTGCTCGGACGCAGCCTGGCCGTGGCGGGCGACGTAGAGCGCGCGCGAGACCATCTCTCGGCGGCTGTCGGGCTCCTCGAGAGTATGAACATGCAGCGGTGGCTCGGCCCCGCACGCGACGCCCTGGATCGCTTCGCCTGATCAACGTCACATCTCGACGCGGAAATCCTCGACTACGGCGCCATAACGGCGAGCCAGATCGCACAGGTCGAGCTTCAAAGCCTCGATCGCAGCGAGCTCCCAGGGGCCGACAATCTCGATGTCGTACACGGCACCCGCCGTTTTGCGCGCTGCCCGTTTCCCGGTGACTATCCGGCTGCTCGGCGTCTGTGGCACGCGTCCGTTAGCGTTTCTTCGTCCGCTTCTTATACGTCGCTCCATGCTTTTTCAAAACTTTCTTCAGCTCCCGATTGAGCCTCTTCATCTGCGCCCCGTCCCTTGGGCCGCTGATCTGGAGGACGGCATTTCGCCGGCGCTGTGTGGGAGAGAGTGAGGTTCGAATGGCATGGCGAGCCTCCTTTGGTGACTGGTGACGTCGAGGTCCGTTGCAGGAATGAGGAGATCTGGTTTTGCTTTCTCGATCACACTCTGAAGAGAAGGGTAGCCGGCCTTGAGGCTTCGGATGAGGTCGTTGCTAGGCCCCTGTGCCGACGATGGTGATGAGCGATCACTGATCATACTGTCCCCAAGCGTTCTTGGCGACGGAGCCCGCGGAGTATGACTGATCACGCGCAACTTGTCAATTGGACCAACAACCGTCCACCGTTATCGTGAGGCATCGGCCTCGTTCGACTCTCTCGCGGAGGGACACGGGATGCGCAAGCGTATCAAACGCACAAGCACACGCAGCATTCGCTTGCAACGGGGCCCGCGAATCGCCTGCGTCAACAAGGCGCACACAGACCTTGGTGTCGATTTCGCGACACTTATCCGCACACTCCAGACCTTTGTTGACGAGTGCCTCGTGCCGGTGTGGCGGACACCCGCCAGACTGATGCCTGCAAGGAGGGAGCTGCCTGGCGCCTGGACCCTCGTCTTTCTCGATGGCGCCCACCACGCCAAGAGGCTTGGCTACCATAAGTTGTTGAAGAACCGCCGACCCTTGGCGAAGGTCTTCGTCAAGCCCTCCCTGAAAATTCCACGAACCCGTTAGTCTGGTAGCCTCTCATGAGCTTGCCGAGATGCTGGTCGATCCCGGCAACAACTTCTGGTGCGTCGGCCCCAGGCGAAAGCTCTATGCTTACGAGGTGTGCGATGCCGTCGAGCAAGAAACGTTCACGCTCGATGGCCTGGCCATGAGCGACTCTCTCTATCCCCCGTATTTCGAGAATATTCGACGGTCGAAGTAGACGCGGTTCGACCACTTGGGGAAGATTACCCGGCCCTTCCAGGTGCTGCTCGCACTCGTGCGCACGCGTGGGAAGAAGACGGTCGAGTTCGACTCAGTGGCAAAGGGACATGACTTCCACAAGGAGGATCGTCGGTACCATCGCAGCCAGTACCGATGAATCTCCTCGAGCCATCAAACGGGGATGGAATTGTGAAGTGGGATAAAACTCGCGTGGTGGAGAACCCGTCTTACTCTACCGTGTCATTAACGTGCCCCTTGATTCCCGCGGCTGTCGGCAGTTCCGGCTGGCCAAGGAGTTGCAGAGCCACCGTTTTCGAGGACATCGACCTTCCGCTGGTCAGAGGAGGTACCGCCTCAGCTGGTGCGCTCGCGTCAAATATCGGCCCACGGCAAGGCGCACGAACACCAGGGATCCTAGCGCGGTGGCCACGGCCATCATGAATACGACCACCATCTGATACCGGATCGCCGTCAGCGGGGACGCACCGGCTAGAATCTGACCCGTCATCATCCCCGGCAGCTGGACGACCCCCACCGTCATCATCCCGTTCACCGTAGGAATCATCGCGGCACGGAGCGCCGCGCGCACCAACGGCTGCACCGCCTCAGGCCCGGAGAAGCCGAGGGCAAGGCGAGCCTCCACCTCGTCGCGGCGGGCGAACAGGTCGGACTGCAGGCGATCGCCGGCCAGCGCGGCGCTCGTCATGGAGTTCCCCAGGATCATGCCGGCGATGGGGACGAGGTATTGCGGTTCCCACCACGGGCGCGGCTCGATGACTACGCCAATGACATACGCGAGCGTGGCGGCGGTGGAGAGCGTGAGGGCCGTCGCGGCGATCCAATATACGCCGGGAAGGGGCTTGCCGAGTCGGGACACGGCGGCATGGGTGGCGATCGCGGCCATCACGACGAGGATGAGCAGGACCCAGTACCAGCGGGCGGCGCTGAAGACGGTGGCGAGGATGAGCCCGACGAGATAGAGCTGGACGATCGCCCGGACGGCGCCGATCACCAGGTCGCGCTCGAGACCGAGGCGCTCGCGGAGGGAGATCGCCGCGACCACGAGCACCAGCAGCAGGGCGAGGGCGAGCTGCCACCACGAAAGCTCTATGACGCCGAAGACCACGGATGTCATGGATGCGTGCCGGAGAGGAAGGCCTGCAGTCGTTCGTCGACGATGCCGCCGTCATGCACCGGCCCGTAGGCCTGCACACGACCCTTCACCAAGTACAGCAGCGTGCCGCCGAGGCGGCGTACGAGCTCCGGCGTGTGGGTGACGGCCACGATGGTGAGGCCGCGAGCATCGCGCAGGCGACAGATCGTCTCGACGACCAACATGGCGTTCGGCGGGTCGAGCGCGGACGTTGGCTCATCGAGCAGCAGCGCCTGGGGATCGCGCAGGAGCGCGCGGGCAATAGTCACGCGTTGACGCTCGCCGCCCGACAGCGTGGCGGCATCGCGCCCGAGCAGCGCGGCGTCCAGTCCGACCTCCGTCAGCGCCTCGCGCAGGCGGCCTTCCGAGACATCGAGCGTGGTGTCGGGCGCGTGCACCATGAGGTTGTCGCGGACCGTGCCTTCGAACAACACGACCGTCGGCTGCACGAGGGCGGCGCGCCGACGCAGCTCGCGCGGGTCTAGCTCGACGATCGGACGACCGCCGAAGCGTACGACCCCGGCCGTCGGCTCTTCCAGGCGGTTGAGACAGCGGAGCAACGACGACTTGCCCGAGCCTGAAGGGCCCACAAGGGTGAGCGCACTGCCGCGTTCGACGTCCACCGAGACATCGTCGAGAATCGTCGCCGCGGGGTGGCCGCGGCGTGCAGGATACGCGAGGGAGAGATGCTGAACCTGGAAGATGCCATCTCGCATCACGAGATCCGTCACACGCTGCAGCGCGCGCACCCGACCGTAACATGAAGAGTCGACTGACGGGTCGCGGGTCGTCCCAGACCATCATCACTGTCACAGAGAGGGCCTGAGCGTTCGCATGCGGCACGTCGCCACCCTGCGTACACGCTCGACGATTGGCCGTGACGCGGAATGAGGTCCGGCCCTACGGAACCTACTTCTTCTTCCTCGTAATCGTGAACTTTGCTCCGGAGACGCCAAGGCTCCAGCCGGAGCCGGTTCCCGCAAGCGCGAGCGAAACCTCCCCCTTCGTGAGCGCCTGAGCCTCCGCCGATTTGACGGCACCCGCCTCGGCTTCAGCCGCAGCATACGATCCGAGGAGGTCGTCGATCTTCGAGACCTCGGAGAATTTCCCTGTGGCGTTTTTCACTTCGGTCTTACCGAACGTGACCCCGCCGCCCTCGACGCGGATTGCCACCGGCATAGACTGGCCGTTGTCGCAACGGATCACGCCTTCGCCGTTCGCGGTCTTGTAGAACGCTGACCAGCCCCTGAGGCTGTACGTCATCTCGCACTTCGTTTGGCTGGCCGCCATGGCAGCGGTCGACGGGAGGGGGAGCATCCCAAGAATCAGGACTGTCGCAAGAGTAGAGCGGGGTGAATGGCGCATTTGCGTTCCTCCGAAAGGGTTGCCGTAATGTAGTCTGGCACACTCAGACACCGCCTAAGGAGCCGAAGCCACAGTACGCATGACGCACCGTCCTCGGCGAGCCACTGCTAGCCGCTCCCACCCAGCGGCGCCGCGCACGTTCACCACGGCGCGTAGTTCGCCGTCACCCGCGGTCACCTTGCGTGGCGACGGAGCCACCGATATTTCCTGGCTCCGATCGTGTAAGTGCGCCGCCCAGAGAGTAGGGTCAGTCTACACCCGCTTGACCACGGGCCGTCCGAACAGGCCGGTCGGGCGCACGTACAGCATGGCGATCAGGGCGAGATACGACGTCACGCTGCTGAATCCGGCGCCCACCATCGGATCGAGACATCCGCCGGCCAGGCTTTCCAGGACGGCGATGGCCATCGCTCCGACAATGCATCCGGGCAGGCTGTCCAAACCTCCAATCACCACGATCGGGAACACGCGGAGCCCGAGAAACACGAGCCCGAATCCGCCGCCCGAGGCGGCTGTCCACAGAATCCCACCGAGCACGGACACCACACCGGCCAGTGCCCACGTGATCGAAAAATAGCGGTCGAGATCGATGCCCGCCGCCATCGCAGCTTCCTGGTCATCGGCCACGGCCCGCATCGCCAAACCAATCCGGCTCCGCTGGAAGAACCACGTCACAGCAGCGATCACGACGATGGCGACGCCGGCAGCCAGGAGCTTTACGGTCGGGATCGCGATGCCCCACACGTCGAGTGGCTCACCGGCCAGGGATAGTGGAATGGTGCCGGGGACGCCGCGGAACGCGAGCGCGCTTCCGCCTCGCATGATCATGCCGAGTCCAAGCGTGACCATGATCAGTGCGATCAGGGGCTTGCCCACGAGCCGGCGCAGAACGATGCGATTCCACACGACGGCGAAGCCGACCATACCGGCGCATGCCCCGCCGGCGGCACCTCCGAGGCTCCACGCCAGCTGGTGCACTCCCATCGCCTTCAGTCGCGCACCCAGCATCACCCACTCTCCGAGGGAGAAATTGATGATGCGCGACGCCTTGTAGACGATCACGAAGGCCAGCGCGACGAGGGCGTAGACGAGGCCCGCGAGGGCGCCGTCGGCGAGCAGGGCGAGAAAGAACCGCATCGGTCTCAGGTGGCCGGAGCGGGCAGGCCGGGATCGCGGGCGCCCTCTTCTTCCTCCTCGCCGCGGCGCCGGCCCCGCGCGTCCCGGCGGAATCGCACGCGGCGGCTGCCGCCGAGGATGTGGGCGACGTCGTAGGCGACCGTGGAGTTGCCCAGCCGCTCCATCGGAATGGTGGCAAGCATCAGTGCTTGGAGCGGCACGAAGATGAAGCCCTGCGAGACACCCTGGAGGAGCGCGGCCACGCGAGGTTCCAGAAGTCGATGGTTGGCCTTACGCGCGTCATGAAGAAGAGCGCGACCGCGGCAAGCGAGCATCCCCCGGACAGCATGAGGCGCAGTCCATGCGCGACACGAGGCGTCCGGAGATCATGAGCGCCATGAGTGCATAGTCAACACAAGCACATTCTCGGTGACGCACGGTCGCCTTGGGTGCCGACGCAGCGAGCGTCGTATCGAGATCGCCAGGGACGAGCGGGACATCCTGCGCATCGCCACGGGATTGTGGGTCCGCTATGGGGCTGCGTCAAGGGCGCCGCCGGCGCGGACCGACTCAGAGCGCGGCACCGTCAGGAGCTGGCACTCAACGCAGCGGACTTCCAAGGCTTCGGCGACACCACGCTGGCGGATGGCGCCCAAGCTCGTGATCAAATGTCCAGTAACGTTGGATCGATGCGCGGCTAAACCAGAAGGAATAGAGGGCGTGCCTCTCCTTCCCGGTCCTGGGAAAGTACGGGGGACCCCTGGGCAAGCAAGCAGGTCTATCGGGCTGAGGCGTACTGGATCGCCGCCCTCGCCCTGTGGGACCCGACGCGGAAGAACTACGGGCCCAACCTCGGGTACGACTACGGGGGGCGACTCGTCGCGGCCTGGCTGGATCGCTGACGGTCAGCTCGAGCCGCCGCTGAGCCCCTGCACGAAATCCTCCAGGACGAGGCTGTAGACGATGGCGATAGGGAGACCAATGATCATGCCGCCCGCCATCAGAGAGCCCCAGTAGTAGATGTCGCCGCGAATCAGGTTCGTCACGAGGCCGACCGTGACGACCTTCTCCGACCTTGGCGCCACGTACACCACGGCGTAGAGGAACTCTTGCATGGAGAGGGAGAACGCAAAAATTGACGTGATGATGAAGCCCTGCCGACTCAACGGCACCATCACGCGCACGAGCCCGCCCACGAGTCCGCAGCCGTCGACCCACGCCGCCCCCTCGACCTCCCTTGGGACCGTCTTGAAATAGGCCAGCATCTTCCACGTGCAGAACGGGATGGTGAAGGTCGGGTAGACCACGACGAGGGCCCACCACGAGTCGAACAGGCCGAGGGTGCCCACCACGCGGGCGAGCGGGATGAAGAGCAGGACACCCGGCACGAGGTAGGTGCAGAAGATCGCAATGGCGAGGTTGCCGGCGCCGGGAAGGTGCATGCGCGCGAGCGCGTAGCCGGCGGGCACTGCGGCCACCACTGTGATCGCGACCACGCAGGCCGACAGCAGGAGCATGTTGACGAGTTGCGGGACGAAATAGGTCCGGGTGATCAGCAGCCGGAAGTGGTCGAGCGTAGGCCCATGGTAGAACCAGAACGGAAACTGGGCGACCCGGTAGAGATCGATGTCCTGCTTGAAGGCTGTGATCGCCATCCAGAAGACCGGGAACAGGGCGATGGCGACAGTCCCGCGTAGACGAGGACATGGCGACGGATCGACCGGAAAGTCCGGGTGTTCAGCGGCCCGGACCCTCATGTCGCTCTGGCTGCCGCAGGCCGACCCGTCTCCTCCGGCTGCACGTCCACGATCGCCGGCAGCTGGCCAAGCGCGCGGACCTCGTTGGCCGTGCTCGTCGCGAACAGGTGCATGCCGCGGGCGACCGCTCCGGTCCAGGCGTATAGGCAACATAGAGCACGTTCTCGGTCCTTGCGTGCCGGACCGAGCGACCGGGGCGTTGGAGATCGAAGGAGACGAGCGGGCAATCTGTGCATCGGCACGGGGATTCTGGGTCGGCCGCGGGGGCAGCGTCAAGGGCGTGCGCGCTCGTGCATAAGGCGCGCCTCTCCGGGCTCGTGATCGTCCCATGGGTCGAACAGGGAGTGGGCGCCGGCCGCAATCCTCGCGCAGACCACGAGCGCCGTGTCGTGACGCGCACACGGCCGCCCGCAGACCGCCGTCTACAACGGCAGCGCCAGCACGGACAACGCAGCCAACCTCCATTGTGGCGGCGATCTGAGGGTGCCCGAGGTCGTCTGCCCCGATGTGCTGGTGAAATACAAGCAGGAGGTTAAAGGCCCGATCGACTTTTCCGGCTCTGGGTGAACCGCAACATCTGTGGTGGAGACAATCGCGAGGACGGCCGCCGGTCTCGGCAGGCGTAGCAGCGGTCGAATCGGTGGGTGTTTGGGGAGCCCATTTTCCAAACACCCGCCGGAGCGCACGCCCCGTCGCCCGACGTGTCACCTCGGCGGAATAGTTGCGAGGCGAGCGTAGGCACCACTAGCACGCTGCGGCGGCGGTTGCCACCCGGGTGGCCGCCGGACCGCTGATGTTAGCCAGTCCTGACTCTCACCACGGTGCAGTCCGGTTCGACTCTATCTATTTGCGTATTCGGCTTCGCACCTGCCTCGGTGTTATGAAAATCGTCCGCCTTTTTCTTGATTTGTTTAGCCATGTCAGGAACCACGTCCTCGGGATGTTTGCCGTGAGTTCGATAGAGTATCCGTTCACAGGTCGTGAGATCGCGGGCTTTCGTCTTGACCCTATCGTTGTAGGTTCTCGTCACTGTTTTGTCCCAAGGTGCCTAGTGTCCTGAGTCCGAAGTTCGTGGAACCGAGTGGCGGCCGGATGCGTTCTCCGAGGAGAAAGGAGAACGCGTATGCGCCGACTAGGCCGACCGATCCCGAAGTTGGAAGTGAGTGCGGAA
>Ga0126383_10001829_pt1 | contig 13429 bp, 12 predicted proteins | sample PanSoiMetPlot_35_FD_96882 | JGI IMG/M metagenome (GOLD analysis project Ga0126383, IMG submission 96882) | Tropical forest soil microbial communities from Panama - MetaG Plot_35 | ecosystem: Environmental > Terrestrial > Soil > Tropical forest > Bulk soil | place: Panama | collected 2016-02-17
CGAGGCGATTCGGCACATTTACGCCGCGGCTTTTAGGCGGCCGGAGAACCCTGAGTCCGTCCCGCTGGAGGTCGGTCTGTTCGAGGCGCTGTGGGAGGCGGGCGACGCAATTCCCGAGTTGTCGTTCACGGCACTGAATGAGGTCGGTGCCGTCGGCCACGTCACGGCGAGCCGGGCGACCGTCGCCAGCGACTCGGTCGTTGCCGTGGGGCCGATCGGCGTCCTTCCGGAGTATCAGAGACGCGGCATCGGGAGCGCCCTGATGGACGCGCTTCTCAGCGCCGCTGACGCAGCGGGCGTGCCAATGATCGTCTTGCTGGGCTCGCCGCACTACTACAGACGCTTCGGTTTCCGTCCGGCCCAGGAACTGGGCGTGCTATCTCCGGAGCCAATGTGGGGAAAGGCTCTTCAAGCTCGACCTCTGACCGCGTACACCCCCGCCGTCGCGGGACCGTTCCAGTACGCGTCAGCGTTCTCGTCCTAGTCGTCTCAGGGGTCAGTCCCGAAGACTGGCCCAGGCGAAGTCTGTTCGGGGAGCCGTAGGCATGGAGGGGCGTGGAGCTTCGATCAGTTGCCCACCGCTGGGTCGGACATGAACTCGCGGATCTCTTGCGCACAGCGGCAGGCGGCGGCGATCTTCGCGGCCCACTCCAGGGCTGCCTCCCGAGAGGGGCACGTCGAGGACGGTGAACCCTCCGTCGAGCTCCTTGGTCTGAGGGTACGTGCCGGCGGTGATCGTCCCGTCGCCGGCCACCATGACGGGATCCACTACCACCGAAGACTCATCGCTGCCCCGATCGATCCAGGCTCACCTTTCAGGGGAGTTGGATAATCGGACAATGGGCGTCGCTCGTTCGAGGGGTTTTGATGTGAGCTTCGAGGACGTCGGAACCGGCCCCGCGCTCGTCCTCGTCAGCGGGTTTGCCTGGCCGGCATCTTCGTGGGTGGATCTCGGCTATGTCGATCCGCTCGTCCGCATTGGATACCGGGTGTTGACGGTCGATCCGCTAGGCCATGGTCTCAGCGAGAAACCGCATGCGTGGGAGGCGTACCAGGCTCCGGAAATCGGATCGGACATCGTCGCCGCGATGGACGCAGCCGACGTTCGGCGCGCGGCACTATGGGGCTACTCGCGCGGCGCGGCGCTGGTGACGATGGCCGCGATCGAGCATGCTGACCGCGTGGCTGCATTGATCGCCGGGGGGCTGACCTGGATTGCGCCACCGGCCCCGCAAGAAGGAGTCTCGCCGCTTGTTGAGGCATTGCAGCGAGGGAGTTGGTCGGACTTCTGGAGAGAGCTCGGTGAGCCGATCAGCGACGACGACCGGCAGATCATGGAGGCGAGCGATCCGCGAGCAATGGCGGCCGTCGACATTGCAAGGGGACGCTCGACCTATGCGCCCGATCCAACACGCATCGACGCGCCCACGCTCCTGTATTACGGATCCAGAGATAGTTGGGCACCTGTCGAGGCGGCAGCCAAGGCCTTCGGACTCGAGCCATGGATGCTCCCCGGGCGCGATCACTCGGGGGGAGTTCGTGACTCGGAAGGCGTCCTTGGCGGCGTGCTCGAGTTCCTCGCCGACGTATACCCCGCGCGTTGCTGAACAATGGCTGCGTGGCGGTTCAACGGATGGACAACGTCGGCATCGTGGTGGAATCGCTTGAAGCCGCTATCTCGTTTTTCGCGGAGCTAGGCCTCGAGCTCGAAGGGCGAGCCATGATCGAAGGAGACTGGTCAGGGCGCGTCACTGGACTGCGCGACCAGCGCGTTGAGATCGCCATGATGCGTATGCCGGACGGCCACGGCCGGATCGAGCTCTCGCGATTTCTCGCGCCCCCTGTGGTCGCCGATCATCGGAACGCCCCGGTGAACGCTCTGGGCTACCTGCGTGTCATGTTCGCCGTGGACAACCTCGAGGACACGCTCGCCCGGCTCCGCAAACAGGGCGCGCAGCTCGTCGACGAAGTGGTCGAGTACGAAGACGTGTATCGGCTCTGCTATGTCCGAGGCCCCGAGGGCATTCTCATCGGCCTGGCCGAGCAAATCGGCTGACGCCTGACACTAGCCGGGCTGGTGGCAGACAGCTTCGATGTTGTTGCTTCCGGTGCCGCGCTCTGTCGGCATCGGCGAACACTGGCGCAAGCGGCGTTGCGGCCTCTCGCTAGCCTCGCGGCGTGGCTCATGACACCTCGTCCTGGGAGGGGCTCCGCCTCGACACGGAGAGGCTTCGCCTACGCACGCCGACTCCGGGGGATGCGGAGGCTCTCTACGACCTGTTCAGGGACCCCGACGTCATGCATGGCTTGGGCAAAGAGCCCGTCTCAGCACCCGAGCAGGCGCGAGACACCATCGAAGAATGGATCGCCGCCTGGAGAACGGACACGATCGGCCCGTTCATCATTGAAGCCGCGGCTGCCAACGGGCGGGTGTTCGGCGAGGCCGGTCTCATGATCTTCGACACACGCGGCTGGACACCCTCGACCTGGGCCAAGGCAGGAAGTCATGCACAACCCGAGCTTGGGTGGGCCTTGATCCGGGCGCACTGGGGCCACGGATACGCGACCGAAGCGGCCGCGGCGATCCGGGACTGGGCACATGAGTTTCGATCCATCGAACAGCTCGTCTCCCTGATCTCGTCCGACAACGTCCGTTCTCAGCGAGTTGCGGAGAGGCTCGGTGCCGTACCTACAGACACCGTTATCCCCGTAGATTCGGGGCGGAAGACAGTCGTCTGGAAACATCCGCTTCCCGCCTGACCCCATCGGCGGACACCGTCGGCCGGCTCAGGTGATGGTGGCCGCCAAGTCCTGATACCGAGGGACGAGCTCGCCCCAACGTGCCTCGACGTCGTCGGGTTCGCGGCCGACGAGGTGCGCGGCGAGGTTTTCGGCGTGGATCTGCCAGCCGGCTCCGAAGAACGCGATCTTGTCCAGGGGCATGCCTCGAACCTCGAGGACGAGGACTGTCTGATCGCCGTCAGGCGTCAGCGTGATCTCCTTGACCGCGTCGAACGGCGGCACGCCCTGCCCCTTACGGTAGGACTCATCGGTTTCCCTGGTTGTCACCACGAGCCGTCGCGGTGGTTCGCACGCGTCGATGCGGCCGGTGCTGTCGATGTCATCGGCTTCGAGGTAGAGGCGGAATTGTCCGCCGGGGCGGAGATCGCCGTCGACCCGGCCGTGCCAGCGGGCCAGGCGGACGGGATCGGTGATCGCCGACCAGAGGTCGTCGATGTCGGTGTCGTAACGGTCTTCGATTCGGACGACGCCTGCGCCGTCTGCTGATCGCAAGCTGCCAAGAATGCGGGTGCCCGGACTCGCGTTGCCAGTCATGTCGCGCTCCTTCGTTCGCGTTTTCCTCGCGCCACCTCGGTATGCAGGGCGTCCAATCGCTGCTCCCACAGAGACCGGTAGCGGCCAAGCCACTGATCGACTTCTGCGAGCGGTGCGGGGCGAAGACTGTAGACCCGCCGCTGCGCTTCCTGGCGAGCCTCGACCAGCCCCGCTTCCCTCAACACGCGCAGGTGGCGGGAGACGCCCGGACGAGCGATCGGCAGCAACGCCGCCAGCTCACCCGCGGTCGCCGGGCCGCGGGCCAGCGTCTCCAGCAGGGTCCTCCGGCTCTCGTCGGCGACCGCCCGCAGAACAGCTTCCATGCCACGAACGTACCAAGACGGTTACGTAACTGTCAAGGTACATAGGCGGCCTCGAGCGGGGAACGCCGGACGTTTCGCGGCCGCGGTCGAGGAGGGCCCAACGGGGTACCCGGGGGGTCCCCCGTTACGCGACGGCCTCCATTACCTGCTCGGGGATGTCGAAGTTGGCGTAGACCTCCTGCACGTCGTCGCTCTCCTCGAGGGCGTCGATCAACCGGAGCGTCTTCTTCGCCGCGCTCTCGTCGTCCAGCTCGACGGTCGTCTTCGGCACCATCGTGAGCTCGGCGGAGTCGACCTCGATACCCGCGTCTTCGAGTGCCTGCCGCACGGCGCTCAGGAATTCGGCCGACGAGGTGATGCTGAAGCTCGACCCGTCCAGCTCGACGTCGTCGGCGCCGCCCTCGGCCGCGGCGAGCGTCACGTCGTCCTCGTCGTACCGGTCGGCGTCGACGAGGATCACGCCGCGGCGCTCGAAGAGCCAGGCAACGGCTCCGGAGCCGCCGAGGTTGCCGTCGTGCTTGGCAAACGCGGCGCGCACGTCGGCTGCGGTGCGGTTGCGGTTGTCGGTCAGCGCATCGACGAGGATCGCGACGCCGTTCGGCCCGTAGCCCTCGTAGGTGACCTGCTCGAAGCTCGCCGCGTCGGTGTCGGCGCCGGTCCCGCGTGCGATCGCGCGCTCGATGTTGTCCTTCGGCACGGAATACGAGCGCGCCTTCTCGATCGCGTTCTGCAGCGCCAGGTTCGCGGCGGGATCGCCGCCGCCGTCGCGCGCCGCGACGATGATCGCCCGCGAGAGCTTCGAGAAGAGCTTGCCGCGCCTCGCATCCGCAGCGCCCTTCTTGTGCTTGATGGAGCTCCACTTGCTATGCCCTGACACGGCCCTCCTCCCGGACGAGGTCGAGGAAACGCTCGTGGACGCGCGGGTCGTCGGTCAGCTCCGGATGGAAGGACGCCACGAGCAGCCGTCCCTCACGCAGAAGCACGGGCTCGCCGTCGAGCTCCGCGAGCACCTCCACGTCCGGACCCGCATCGCTCACACGGGGCGCGCGGATGAAGACGCCTCGGAGCGGCTCGTTCTCCCCGTCGAGCTCCAGATCGGCTTCGAAGCTGGCGACCTGCCTGCCGTAGGCGTTGCGGCTCACCTCGAGGTCGAGCAGGCCGAAGTGGCGGCGGTCGAGGAGGATCATCCCGGCGCAGGTGCCGAAGATCGGCCGCTCGAAGCTGCGAATCGCCTCCTCCAGGCCGTAGAGGCGCACCAGGCGGCCGATTGCCGTCGACTCCCCGCCCGGGATGATCAGCCCGTCGAGCTCCGCAAGCTGCCCAGGCTTGCGCACCTCGAGCGGCTCGGCGCCGAGCCTCCGCAGCACGGCCGCGTGCTCGCGAACGTTGCCCTGGACGGCGAGGATGCCGATTCGCGGAACCTTGCTCACGATCTCGATTCTAGGCAAGGCGGGCGTACAATCCGAAAGGCGGCCAGGAGGTCCCTTTGAAGCTTCATCCGAAGCGCGACGTCTTTCCCGCGGAGTCCCTCGAGGACGCCGCGGATCGGGCGTACCGCCTGCAGCGGGTCAGCGAGCGCCTCGCCGAGGCGATGACGGCGCAGCAGGTCCTCGACGCGGTGCTGACCGAGGGTCTGCGGGCGGCCGAGGCGCGCGCCGGCGCGATCGGCGTCCTCGGCGAGGGCGGGCAGTCGATCGAGCTGCTGGCGCAGCGGGGCTACAAGGAGACCGTGATGACCGAGTACGCACGCTTCCCGGTCTCCGCCGAGCTGCCGATGTCGCACGTGGCGAGGACCGGAAAGCCGCTCTTCATCAGCTCGATGGCCGAGCGCGACACGCTCTTCCCGTCGCTCGAGGGCAAGAGCGACGACGGCCACGCGCTGGCGGTCCTCCCGCTCATCCTCGAGGGCCGGATTATCGGCGTGCTCGGCCTCTCGTTCGGCCAGGACATGGAGTTCAGCGAGGGCAGGCGGCAGATGAAGATCACCCTGGCGCGGCAGGCGGCGCTCGCACTCGAGCGCACCCGCCTGTACGAGGCCGAGCGAGCCGCACGCGAGCGGTTCGCGTTCATCGCCGAGGCCAGCGAGCTGCTCTCGTCGTCGCTGGAGTACGAGGAGACCCTCGCGCGCCTGGCGCAGCTCGCGGTCCCGAGCCTCGCGGACTGGTGTGCGATCGACATGCTCGGCGAGGAGGGCGAGATCGAGCGGCTGGTCGTCGCACACGAGGATCCGGAGAAGGTGCGCTGGGCGAAGGAGCTGCAGGAGCGCTACCCGCCGAAGCCCGACGCCCCGCACGGCGTCGGGTACGTCATCCGCACCGGCTTGCCCGAGCTCCTTCCGGAGTTTTCTCAGGAACTCCTCGACAGAGCGATCGGCGACGACGAGGAGCTGCGTCGGATCGTCAGCGAGCTTGGTCTTCACTCCTCGATCTGCGTTCCGCTCAACGCCCGCGGGCGCGCGCTCGGAGCGCTCTCGTTGATCGCGGCGGAATCGCATCCGCCGTACGCGGAGGCCGATCTCGCACTCGCGCTGGAGCTTGCGCGGCGCGCCGGGGTGCTCGTCGACAACGCACGGCTGTTCCGCGTGGCCGAGCGAGGCGCGAACGCGGCACGCGCGCTCGCCTATGTCGCGGACGGCGTCGTGCTGCTCGACCGTGACGGGCTGGTGCGGCACTGGAATCCGGCCGCCGAGGCGATCACCGGCGTCTCCGAGGAGGACGCGCTCGGCCGGCCCGTCGAGACGGTGCTGCCCGCATGGGACTCCCTCGCCTCGCACCTCCCCTTCGTCGGCCCCGGCGAGCAGGCGGCCCGGCCGGTCACCGTCCCCATGACGATTCAGGGACGGGAGCGCTGGATTTCGGCTTCCGTGGTCGATTTCGGCGAGGGGACGGTCTACGCGTTGAGCGACGTCACCGACGAGCAGGCGCTCGAGACGGCGCGGGCCGACTTCGTCGCGACCGCGTCGCACCAGCTGCGAACCCCGCTCGCGGCCGTCTACGGCGCGATTCGCACGCTGCGCCGCTCCGACCTCGAGCTGAGCGAAGGCGACCAGGCGGGCTTCCTCCAGATGATCGAAGGCGAGACCACGCGGCTGTCGCAGATCGTCGACCAGATCCTGCTCGCCGGCCAGCTCGATGCCGACGCGGTCAACCTGGAGCCGGACGAGTTCGATCCCACGACGCTCGCGTCGGCGGTGATCGAGTCGGCGTCGATGCACCTGCCGGAGGGGATTTCGCTGCGCCTGAGCGCGAACGGGACGCGGCGGGTGGTGTGCGACCAGGACAAGCTGCGTCAGGTGCTCACGAACCTGATCGACAACGCGGTCAAGTACTCGCCCGACGGCGGCAATGTCGAGATCCGGTTGGGCACGGAGAACGGCGAGTGCCTGATCGAGGTCGAGGACGAGGGCCTCGGGATCCCGAGCTCCGAGCTCGAGCGGATCTTCGAGAAGTTCTACCGGCTTGACCCGCAGCAGACCCGCGGCGTCGGGGGCAGCGGGCTCGGGCTCTACATCTGCCGCGAGCTCGTCGAGCGCATGAACGGCCGCCTCGAGGTCGACAGCGAGCCCGGCAAAGGGTCGCGTTTTACTGTCGCCTTGCCTGCCTCAGGCCCCGGTTACCGCTGAGACAACCCGGGTTAAGACGGACGCGCGAGCAAAGCCCGCACGTCGTCTGAGCGGCATCGCAAGCGACGCCTCAGTCGCGCTACCAGCCCCGGGTCTCGAGTAGCTCCTCCGGGGCGAGCGCCGCGGCCGAGAGGCCGGCCATCGCGTCGCCCAGCCCGCCGGAGACGCGGGCCAGGATCTCGGCGTCCTCGAAATGCGTCGTCGCCTCGACGATCGCCTTCGCCCGGGTCGAGGGGTCTGAGGACTTGAAGATCCCGGAGCCGACGAAGACGCCGTCGGCGCCCAGCTGCATGCAGAGCGCGGCGTCCGCGGGAGTCGCGATCCCGCCGGCGGTGAACGTGACGACCGGCAAGCGGCCGTGCTCGGCGACCCAGCGCACGAGCTCGTGCGGCGCGCGCAGCTCCTTTGCCTCCGTGTGGAGCTCGTCCTCGCGCAGCGACTCCAGCTTGCGGATGTGCCCGAAGACCGAGCGCATGTGCGTGACCGCGTTGACGATGTCGCCGGTACCCGCCTCGCCCTTCGTACGGATCATCGCCGCGCCCTCGGAGATGCGGCGCAGCGCCTCGCCGAGGTTCGTGCAGCCGCAGACGAACGGGACGGTGAACTTCCACTTGTCGACGTGGTTCTTCAGGTCGGCGGGGGTCAACACCTCGGACTCGTCGATGTAGTCGACCTCGAGCGCCTCCAGCACCTGCGCCTCGACGAAGTGGCCGATCCGGCACTTCGCCATCACGGGGATGGTGACCGACTCCTGGATCTCACGGATCTTGTCCGGGTCGGCCATTCGCGCGACGCCGCCTTCCTTGCGGATGTCCGCGGGCACACGCTCGAGCGCCATCACCGCGACCGCGCCGGCGTCCTCGGCGATCCGCGCCTGCTCGGCGTCGGTGACGTCCATGATCACCCCGCCCTTGAGCATCTCGGCGAGGCCCGACTTGACCCGCATCGTCCCGGTCTCGGCCATCGGCGGTGATTCTAGCCAGGGCCGCTTTCGTGGGAGTCAGATCTGATTTCCCTGCCTAGTTAGGTCGTCCTACGATGGTTAACTAGTCGAAAACCCAGCTTGAAACTTGCAGCAGATCTGCACAAGATTGTCTTCGCGGCTACGTCCAGGGGAGGCGGCGTATCCAGGAGTCACCAGCTTCGGCTCGATCGCTGAGAAAGGGGCCCCGCCACACGATTGCGCGTGTGGCGGGGCTTGACACCGACCCCTCGTCCCGACGCTCTGGAACGACGGAAGACTGGAGGTGGTGCCTGGGCTCGAGTCTATCCGCCTAGGTGGATCGAGAGACCGACGGTAAGCGGTCTCTCGTAGAGACCCCGACTAGCAACCAAGGAGCTGCTTATGAGTGCGGTTCGCTTTAGAGAGCGGCGCGTGCGCCGCTGGTGGTACGTAGCAATGACGATCACAGCCTTCGCGCTTTTCGCCGTCGTCTTCGTGACGGCGTCGAGCGCCGACAACGCGAGCGGGTGCGATTTCGCGGCAAGCGGGACCACCGAATCGTGTTCGAGTCCGCTTCCCGGCAGCACGTTCGCCGGCGGCGACGGCAACCTGCTGACCAGCCCGACCACGTTCGGCACCACCGACTGGCAGAACGTCGCCGGGCTGAACGCGGGCTTCGACCTGCCGACAGGCCAGGGCGACAACTCGTTCGGCCAGGGCACCAAGGAAGACAACCCCGACGTGACGGTGGTCAGCGGGTCGATCCCGAACAACAAGAGCGACCTGACCCGTTTTTACGAGGCGTCGGAGATCGGCAGCAACAGCCACAATTTCCTATACCTCGGCTGGGAGCGCAACAACACCCTCGGCACGGCCAACATGGACTTCGAGATCAACCAGGCCACAACGCCGGGTCTGGGGCTTCCGGGGCCGCACACGATCAATCGCACCGCCGGCGACCTCTTGGTCACGTTCGACTTCACCAACGGCGGGGGTAGGCCAACGCTGGGATTGCTGTTCTGGGTGACGGCCGGGCCGACCAGCCAATGCTTCTCCAGCAACAAGCTGCCCTGCTGGGGGAACCACGTGACGCTGAACGGGACCGACTCGATCGGGGCCGTGAACAACCTCGACGCGGTCACCGACCCGCTGTTCCCAGGCTCGCCCAACGCTCAAAACCCCGTCCCGGTGAACCAGTTCGGCGAGACGGCGATCGACCTGACCGCCGCAGGCGTCTTCCCGCAGGGGGTCTGCGAGGCCTTCGGCAGCGTCTTCCTGAAGAGCCGCGCCTCGGCATCGTTCGGCGCCGAGGCGAAGGACTTCGTGGCGCCGGTCCCCGTGAACATCTCGAACTGCGGGACGATCAACGTCATCAAGCACACGGACCCGCGCGGCGTGAACCAGGACTTCGGCTACACGTCGACCATCCCCAACCCAGCGGCGGGGTCGAACACGCCGACCTGCACACTCGACGCCACACCGCAGGGCTTCACGCTGAACGATCACGCCGGAGTCGACCCTGCCGCGCCGATCACGCAGGGCACCGACAACACCGAGCACTGCGCGAACGTGCCGGTGGGCACCTACACGGTGAACGAGACCGGACCGCCGGGTGGGTTCACCTTCGAGAACCTCAGTTGCACGGCGGATCCCACTTCGGGGTCCTCGGCGACAACCTCGGGGCAGACAGCCACGATCACCCTGAACTCGTCGGGGGTGGTGACCTGCATCTACACCAACCAGCAGAACACGGCGACGTTGGCGACCCAGGTCTCCGCCACGGATCCGGTCTTCCCCGGGGTTCCCGTCCACGACACGGCCACCGTCACCGGCAACCAAGCCGCGGACACACCGAGCGGCACGGTGACCTTCTTCATGTGCTCGCAGGTCCCCGCCGGCAGTTCGTGCAGTAGCGGCGGCACCAACATCGGGACCGGCACGCTGAGCGGCTCCGGTGCCACCGCAAGTGCAACCTCGCCCGACGTGAACACCTCCGCCAGCCCACTTGGGGCGGGGCGTTACTGCTTCCGCGCCGAGTGGCCGGGGGACGCCAACTACCCCGCGGCGCTGGTCGAGTTCGGTGGTGCCAACGGCGCCAACGAGTGCTTCACCGTCCGCACGATCACGACTACCACCACCACGACCCCGTCGGTCGGGCATGGAGGGACGACCACCTTCGGGTCCCAGGTCACCGACCACGCGGTGGTCCAGGCCGACCAGTCCGGCGACGGCACTCCGACCGGGACGGTCACCTTCTTCATCTGCAACCCGCTGCAGACCGTCGCAGGGGCCTGCCCGTCGGGCGGCACCCAGGTTGGCAACCCGGTCACCACGCAGGCGGTCGGCGGGTCGAGCCCGCCAGCCTCCTTCGCCGACTCCGACGCCGTCACGGTCAACATGACAGGCACGTGGTGTTTCCGGGGCGTCTACACGCCGGGCGGCGCCAACGGGGGCAACTACTCCGGATCGAGCGACGCGAGCTCCGGTGAGTGCTTCACCGTCAACGACACGACGTCTGCCGCCTCGCAGCAGAACTGGCTGCCGAACGACTCGACAACCGTCACGGCGGCCCACGGCGCGCCTTTGAACGGCACGCTGTCGGCTCAGCTCTTCTCAGACGGCAGCTGCGGCTCCGGCGGCGGCTCCGCCGTCAGCGGGCAGCTGTACACGAAGACGCTGACCAACGCCACGTCCGCGGCGGACCGGACGCTGACGACCAACAACACGACGTTCACGGTCAGCGCCAGCACCGCCGTGTCGTGGTTGGTGACCTTCACCAGCACCGACGGGAACGTGACAGGCTCGAGCCACTGTGAGTCGACGTCCCTGACCATCACGAACTAGCGACCAGAGAGCGACAGGGCGGCAAGGGAGACCGCCCCGACTAACAAAAGAGGCCCCCGACGCCAGTGGCGCGGGGGCCTCTTTCTTACCGTGCTTCGCTGATCAGCTGACGGTGAAGTTGACGGTCAGGACGCCGACGTTCGGTGGGCCCCACCAGTCGTACGACTTGAAGGTCGCCGTGTGGTGTCCCTGTTGATGGCGCAGCGACCACCTGTACGAGAGTGCACAGTTGTAGGAGATATCCGGGCAGGCGGCCGTCGTCTTGTAGACCCCGTCGATGTAGAGCTCGATCATCTGAACGGCGTGGTCGTCGTTCGACCAGACTGCGAAGGTGTAGGAGCTGCCACTCAACGTCTCGCCTTCCGCGGGGTTCGAAAAGAACAGCGTCGGCGGCGTCGAGTCAGACGTGTAGACCTTGTAGTGGGTCACCTGGGACGCCCTCGTTCCGTTCCCCGACCGCGTCACCGTGACGGTGAGCGGGTAGTCGCCGTCGGCGGACGTGCTCGGCGAGGTGACATAGGCCCAGAGGTAGGCGGACGTCCCCGACCTGAGGGTGACGCTGCTCGTCGGAACCTCGACGGTGAAGCCGCTCGGGGCGGACACCGAGAAGGAAAAGGTCGCCGACCCGCACCCGACGTCGAGATCATCGACGCGGACCTGGTAGCCGAGCCGTTGGCCCGGGAGCCCCCACGAGCCGAATTGGCCCCAGCCATAGGTGTTCTGGGGGGCGACCCCGGGGGCGTTCGGCGTGCACCCCCCTCCCCCGCTAGTGGGCCGGCGCGCTGCGAAGGTGTGGCCGTTCGGCCCCCTGTTCGCGAGCGCTCCGGGAACGAGCGTCAGCGCGAGCAGTACGCCGACGAGAACGATGCGAGCTGCGGGCAATCTGCGAATCGTCATCCGAATACCTCCTTGGGCGCGACCGCAGAGCCCCTATCGAGAGAACTACGAGGTTCTTCGTCAGTCGCGGCTGGCCTCCTCTTCCCCCATCCGAGTGAACTCGGACCCAGAAGCGCGGCAGCATAAACGAAGCTGAGGACGCCGGTCAGGCGGGCTCGTAGGTGAGGAACACGACGCCGTCGCCGACCGTCCGCGCGTCGACGAGATGCAAGCGCTTCTTGTCGCTGGTCTCGCCGAAGAGGCGCGCCCCGTCGCCGAGCACGACGGGGAAGACCTTCAGTCGCAGCTCGTCGACGAGGTCGTGCTCCAGCAGGGTGTTCACAAGCCGGAAGCTGGCGGGCACGACGATTTCTCCGCCGAGGCGTTGCTTCAAGTTGGGGACCTCCTCGAGAACGTCGCCCTTCAGGACCGTCGAGTTGTTCCAGCCGGGATCCTCGAGCGTCGAGGACACGACGTACTTGGGCAGGCTGTTCAGCCGGTCTGCCAGCTCGCCGCTCCGGGAGGGCCACTTGGAAGCGAACCACTCGTAGCTCCGGCGGCCCAGCAGCCATGCCTCGGCGCCGAGCGCCTCGTCGAGCGCGAGCTGGTTGATCTGTGGGTTGTCCTTGATCAGACCGACCCAGCCGCCGCGCCCGAAGCCCTCGTCACCGGCCGGGTCCTCGATGACGCCGTCGATGGAGACGTTCTCGCTGACCACGATCCTTCCCATTTCGGCTCTCCTTTCGTCCGCCTCAGGCCAGCATGCGCGCCAGCCGCGTCACGATCCCCACACTGTGGCGGAACGAGTCCGTGCCGGTCGACTGGAGGCTCCGGAGGACGCCCCAGCGGTTGGACCGGGAGCGGAGCGAAACCGGCTCGTCGAGCACGAGCTCGTACGTGCGCCACCTGCCGTCCAGCGCGAACGAGCCGGACTTCGCCGGTCGCCCCTTGACCATCGCGACCGCGTCTCCGGTCCGGTCGCCGGCGAAGAACCGCTCGATGTCCCGGATGTCGACGCGGATCTCGGCGCCGTCGAGCTTGTCGACGAACGCGGCGCCGGGTGGCTGGTCGCGCATCTTCGTCGCGCCCGGATCCCACGCGACGCCGTTCGGCGAGCGGTTCGCGAGGTACCGCTTCGCGTCGCGATAGCCCATCGCCACGAGCGCGTTCGCGTCGATGCGGCCGAGGTAGAAGTCGGGATCGAGCGGGAGCGGGTATTCGGGTTTGATCACGTGCAGGGCCGGCAGCTCCGGGCCGAGCTCCGCCCGCAGATGGGCGAGCTCTTCGTTGAGCCCGCCGTCGGCGCTCATCTCGATCATGTGCACGTACTGGTTGAAGGCGCCGTCGCGGTAGGTCGTGGTGTTGCCGATGCACCAGACGAGCCAGAGCTCCTCGGCGCCCCTCCTGACCGCCTCGCTCGGATTCGCGTCCTTGATCCAGACCGAGTCGACGTAGAGCCTGCCGTCGCGGCGGACCGGCGGCATC
>Ga0126383_10001830_pt1 | contig 13428 bp, 19 predicted proteins | sample PanSoiMetPlot_35_FD_96882 | JGI IMG/M metagenome (GOLD analysis project Ga0126383, IMG submission 96882) | Tropical forest soil microbial communities from Panama - MetaG Plot_35 | ecosystem: Environmental > Terrestrial > Soil > Tropical forest > Bulk soil | place: Panama | collected 2016-02-17
GCCTCGTCGGCTGCCGCCTTGGCGGCGGCGGCGTCGAGATCGAATGGTGCCCTGCCGTTCGCGCGGTTGCCGGTCATGCCGGCGGGCCGTACAGCACCTTGGCCAGCGACCCGGCAGTGTCGAGCGCCGTAAGCGTGACTTCCATCGGAACCGCTTCGCCGCGCTTGATCTGCATATCGCCGGCGTCGGTCAGGTTCGCCCTGGGGAATACCACCCGCAGGCAGTGATTGATATCGGCGACGTCGATCCCCACCGCGTACAAGTGCTGCGGCTTATCCGAGCGCACGTCGAGCGAGAATGCGCCGGCTGTCGCGGTCGGCACGTCGGCGTCAAAGTAGAGCGCCATTGTCAGTTCGTTGATCTGCCAGAGGACGAACTTCATGGTCACGAGGCGTTTGGTGACCACCGTCAGCAGCGGCACGATGCTCTGCCAGGGCACGATCTCGTTGGTATCGGTGCTGCTGCCCAGGGTCGCGCCGTCGTCGCTGGCGTAACCCAGGATGTTCCACCCGGCCGGCCAGGCGACGATCGTGTCGGCCGGGCCGGCGGTGCCGGCTGCGGCGAGATAGAGACCGGGGCCTTTGTTGTTGCCGACCGTGACCTGCGTCGGGTCGAGCGCGTACGTGCCGACCAGGGGCTCGACTGTCGGGGCGTCGGGGGCTGCTACGGGCATGATCGTTTCCTTTCGTTCAGCCGGCGCGCGGAACTGCGGTGATCGCGAACCGGACCACATAACGGGGGGCGCCATCCGGATCGGGCAGCCACAACGGCCCCTCGGTGACGTCGACCCGGCACACGCCGCCGCCCGCCCAGTCAGAGGCGGGCAGCGCGCACACAGCACGACGCGCCATGTCGGCGCGGGCGGATGCCTCGTGCCTCGAGCTGGCGCGCGTGTCGACTTGGATATCGGTCGTCGAGACCCAGGCGGGCGGATCGCCCTCGCTGGCTGAGTAGGCCCACGACACGACGCCGCCGAGCGGGCTGACCGTCTGCCAGACGAGCAGCTCGACGTCGGGCCGGGGATAGTCGAGCGCCGGATCGTGACCGGGCGGCAGCGGCAGCGTCGTTGTCATCGCGACCTCGCCCTCGCCAGCGCCCGGCCGACCATCGCCGCCGCGCGCGTGTCGCGGGTGCCGAACTCGACATAGCGCGCGTACTCGACGTCGGTCGTCACCCGGTAGTCGGCGTCGCCGGTCCGCTCGACGTGCCAGCTCGACGCGAGCCGGCCGGTCAGTCGCGGCGTTCCCGCGACCGTGTCGTCGCGCAGCCGGTCGGCGCGGCGCGCGATATCCGGGTCGACAGCCTTGCGCGGCGCGCGCCGGTCGGTCACCCGGTAGCGAGCCCGGCCGGCGCTAGCCATGATCGCCGCCGAGCTCCGCGAGCTGGTCAGCGCCGAGCTGCGCGTCGCGCGTCACTGTCGCAGCCCAGCACGTCAGCGACCCGCCAGTCGGGTCGAGCACTTGCCGGCACTGCGACAGCACCCAGCGGACGCCCCGGATCTGCGCGCTCATCCCGTCCGCCGGCTGCGCGCCGTCCGGAAGGTACAGCGTGCCGGACTCGGCGCGCGCCGGCGCGTGCGGGCCGTAGCCGCCCCCGGTCTCGGCGTGCGGGTCGGACACGCCGCCGGCGAGCTGCAGGTTACCGGTCCCCGACCAGCCCGCGACGGTGCCGGGCTGAACCCAGCCGAGCGCGTCGGCGGCACCGGGCGCGTACAGCGTCACGCTGTCGACGCCCAGCAGCAGCAGACTCGTCGTCATCCGGCCACCCACCAGGGCGCGAACGGGTTACCGGACGGCTGGCGCATCGCCGAGCCGAGCGGCACGCTCGCGAGCCGGACGCCGAGAAACGAGCGGTGCCATTCGGCGCGCGCGATCGCGAGCCCGTAATCGCCGGTCGGCGCAGCTGGCGAGTACGCGACCGACTGCGCGCCGGTCGACACGCTCGACACAGCCGGCGTCGGCGGCAGCGTCGCCGCGTAGGCTTCCCACTGCAGCGCGGCGCACAGATGCGGCGACGACGACCAGTAGAGATCGGCGATCGCCGCCGCCTGGTCGTAGGGCAGCCCGCCCGTCGTCGGGGGATCGAGCGGCGGCGCCCACGACTGCCATGCTGCGCCCCCGGTGTCCGGATCGCCGCCAGGCGTGACCTGCAGCGCCTGCAGCAGATACGCCTGATTGCTGCCCGGTGCTGCGAACGCCGAGCCGGTCGCCGCGACCGTCACGCCGAGCTGCACCCACGTGGTTTGATCGGTCACGCTGGCGACGGTCCATTGCTGGTAATTCTGGCTGTCGTTGCTGCCCTGCTGTATGAGCGCGTCGCCGAGCTGCAGCGCGATCAAGCCGGCATGCCGGTCGTAGCCGTCCTTGTCGACGCTGGCGATCGCGACGAGCGCCGGCGCTGGCCAGCTGTCGGCCCGGTACTTGCCCACGCCGGGCGCGACGTCGGGAGCGCCGGCCTGGGTATCCCAGTAGCCCGACGCGAGGACGACCGCGACCGGCGGAACGGTCACCGTGACCGACGGGGTTGTCATGTCAGCGCGCGCCCGCCTTGGCGCTGCGCTGCGCCGGCTGCTCCTCGGCCGCGGCCTCTTCGCCCTCGGCGAGCGTGGGCGCGGTGCCGGACGCTGCGCCAAGCGCAGCCTTAGCGAACGCCTTCGCGCCGGCGGGCACGTCGGGGGTCACCGGATCGATGACGACCGCCCCGAATCGAGCCCAAACTTTGCATGGCGTGACGTTGTCTTGGAAGCCCGACACGAGCACGACGCCGGCGGCGTCGGCGATCACGCCGCTCGGATTGATCTCGAAATTGATGTCCTGCCGGACGCCGATCACGAGATAGCGCCAGTTGCCCGTAATGAACGTCGCGGGCGCTGCGCCGGTCGTGTAGTGCCAGGGGATGTAACTGATCGGCGAGCCGTAGACCGATGGCAGCTGGTAGTCGTCGACCTGAACCGAGCCGAGCACTAGCTCGCCGGTCGTCGCGCGCAGCCCCCGGAACAGCCCGCGCGTCGCCCGCGACGCGCAGTGGCCGGTGACGTCGAGGCTCTGGCCTTCGACCTGCGTCATGCACTTGTTGACGGTATCGAGCGCGTCGGTTCCGGCGTTGACCCCGATCGCGCGGCCGATCACGCCGCCAGTCGGGAACGACGCCGGCGGGTTGAGACCGAAAATGACCGCGTCGTCGAGCGCCCTGGCGATCGCTTCGGACAGCAGCGGCCGGCAGTAGGCCCACAGGTTGATTGAGCTGTCGTCGATCATCTTGTCGGGAATGCCGATCACCGCCGCGACTTCCTCGGCCGTCAATACGGCTGTCTTCAGGCCGATATCGGTATAGGGCTTGCGGCCGGACGCCGACGTGACCCAGCTCGCGGTCGGGAACGTCTTGGGTACGGGCATCTGCGTGACGCCGGTGCCCATGGGCAAGCGGGTGCCGAGCGTAAGGGCCGCCGATGATCTGACGGCCTCTTTCAGAATGGTTGCCGATTGCTCGGGCGGGATAACTCCGGAAAAATCGCCGAGTGCCATGGCGCAGACTCCAAGGTGCGAAAGCGGGTTTGAATGTCACCGCTTTCCGCTACCGGGGGGCGCTGGCGTCGCGCCGCGCGCGCCCCCGGCCCTGGCATCGCGCCGAGGTAAAGCGACCGGATTCGGTTACCGGCTGCGGCTGGCGTCGCGCCGCGCCGCATCACCGTCAGTATGCCCCGCGCCGCCGAGCGGGTCTAGCGCATCTGCGCGCGCAGCCAGTCGTCGTCGCCGTTGACGGGCGCGCGCGGCCCCGCGGGCACCCGGCCCGGCCAGGCCGGCTGCTGCTGCTGCACTGGCGGCGCGAGCTGGTCGACGAGCGCGCCGATCTTGCGCCGGTCGGGCGCGCCGTCGCGTAGCAGCTTGCGCAGATCGATGATCTCTAGCGCCTTCTCGATATCGGGCAGCCGGTCGCGCGCAGCGCCCCGGAATATCTCAGCGGCCAGATCAAGCGCTGCCTTGTCGGCAGCCTCGCGCCTGCCCTCGTCGCGCGCCTGCGCGAGCTGGCGCTCGGCGTCGCTCATCTGCGCCTGCTGCAGCTGCGCGAGCTGGCGCTGCAGATCCTTGACGCGCGCGCGCTCGTCGGCGAGCGCCGATTCGAGCGCGGGGCCGGGCTGCTGAGCGCCAGTCTGGCCGGCCGGCTGCTGACTGGCCGGCTGCGAGCTGGCCGGCGCTGCGGGCGCTGGCTGCGCCGCCTGCTGCTGCGGTTGCGCCGGATCGGTGGCCGGCGCTGGCGTCGTCGGCTGCGCCGGCGGGACCGGCGCGGCGGGCATGGTCATGGGCTACTCCCTCACTGGCAATTGCGGGCCGGGGGCGCTGCTGCGCCCGCTGGCTGTCGTCGGCACTGGCTGCGGCGCGAGCTGCGGGCCGGACAGCTCGGCCTCGCGCATCTGCCGCCATTCGGCGATCGTGCTCGGCGTCGCGCCCCACTTCGCCCACAAGGCTTCGAGGGGCACGCCGAGAGTCCTCATCTTGACGAGCCCGTCGACGAGCTGCGCCTCGGACCTGGTCTCAAAGTCGCGCCAGATGATCTCGGCGCTCTGCTCGGCTGCGGCCGCGTCATTGCGCGCGATCGCGAACGCGGTCCGCATGACCGTTTCCCAGCCCTCGCCGATGTGCAGCGCGCGCCGGCTCACCTTGGCGACGAGACCGGCCTCGGCTGCCTTGATCGCGTCGGCGCTCAGGTTCGCCATCGGGCGGAAGTAATACGTCGGCGTCTGCGTGATCGCGGCCATCATGTCGACGTCCTGCTCGACGCTGCTGTGATAGCCCTGCAGCGTCGACTCGGCGAACGAGCCGAACCGCGCGGCGGGGTTCTCGGTCACCAATAGCCGGTTCGCGCCGACGTCAAACGGCGCGTTGTACTGCACCTGCTCGACCGGCTCGCCGGTCGCCGGATCGGTCGTCGTGATCATCTGCTGAGGGATGCGAATCCCCGCCGCCCAGATCTGCCGGAACGCCGAATAGTCGGTCGCGACCAGCCGGTTAAAGAGCGTGGTGCATATGCGGTCCTGGATCGGTATCGCCGGCGTCAGCTCAGAGCGCGGCGGTCCCCAGGTGCGCGGCTGCGGGCAGATCTCGATCATGCCGACGACGCCGGCCGGGTTCGGCATGATGACCGGGTCCGATCCGCTCGCCTGCCAGATCGCGATCTCGCCGGCGGTGATCAGTACCTCAGTCGTGCCAGCGCCGAGCGGCTCGCCCATCCACGCCGGCCAGGGGTAGTCCTGCGGGTCGATTCCGGCGAAACGCTTGTATCCGGCGACGCGCTCGCGCCGGTCGCCGGGCCGGTACAAGATCGTCGCCTCGAACGGCGATTCGGCGGTGATCCGGACGCCGGTCGGGTTCGCGCTGTCGTCGTCGGGCTGCACGAGCACGAATGATTGCCCGGTCACGAGCGCGTCGGTCTGCACTAGCTCGGCGTCGGCGTCCATCTGGCTCGCCTGCCAGATCTGCCACGCCTGGTCGCTCGCGGCGCCCCACCGGAACCCGACGACCGACAGCCGCTCGGCGACGGCGTTAACGATCAGCTCGCACCAATCGCAGCCGGACTCGTCGAGCAGCTTGCGGAACGTCTGCCGCTCGGCCGTCGCGAGTAGCGCGACGATCTCGGCCTCGCCGTCGTAATAGAACTGATAGCGCCGGGCGCGCTGCGCCTGCGCGTCGAGTTTCGCCGACGCTGCGCCGCGCAGCGCCTCGAGCTGGCTCGCGCCGAGCGGCGCGCCGCCCAGCTCGTCGACGTCGAGTACGGTCATCGCCTGGCCTCCCCTCTGGCCGGGCGCTTGGGTCAATCATGGACTAGAACCCTGCGGCGGCGTAATCGTCGCCCTGGCGCTCGGCGTGGCGCAGCGCGCGGTCAAGCGCCATGATCGCCGCGACGATGCTGTCGATCTTGTCAGCCGAGCGCTGTTTGTCCGGCTTGATGTTGCCGGCCGGGTCCTCCCGCGTGATCAGGTTGCCCGCCTGCCAGCGCGCGACCGGATTGCCGCCATGCCGGTACATGCCAGCCGCGACCAGCCGCAGGAACTCTTTAGTCGGCCCGCTCATGCTGGCGTAGCCCTGGCCCATCTGCAGCAGCGGAAAGCCCTCGTCGAGCAGCTCGATCGACAGCTGCGTCGCGCCCCAGCGGTCGAACGCGATCTCGCGCAGGTCGTAGCGCTCGGCGTCGGCGCGCAGCGCGACCTTGATCGCGTCGTAATCGATCACGTTGCCTGGCGTCGTCGTCAGCAGGCCGGCGCTGGCCCACGCCGACGCTCTGCCGCCCGTCCGGCGATCGAGACCGGGCAGCGCCGACTCGGGCGCGAACACTCGCCAGATGACGTCGTGCCCGCCATCGGCGGCGGGGAAGTCGAGCGCATACGACGCGAGGTCGATCGTCGACGCGAGGTCCAGCCCGGCATAGCACTCGCGGCCGGCCAGCTCGCCGAGCTGGCGCGCGCCGGCGTCCCAGCGCAGCAGGTCGAGCGCGCGGCCGGCCTGCATCTGCTGCTGATTGAGCCTGTATTGCCGGAACGACCTCTCGGCGGCCGGGTTGGCGATCGCCTTGGCGCACTCTGCGCGCAAGATCCGGATATCGAGATACTCGCCGAGTCCGGGGTTCGCCAGATACCAGCTCGCCTCGTCTGTCCAGTCGGCGTCGCGCGGCGTCGAGTGCAGCACGACGAGCCGCGCGTGATCTAGCTCGGGGTCCTCTAGCACCCGCTCGGACCATGCGCGCTCCTGCGCGGCGAAGCCGGCCGGATCGTTGTCCGCTGTCGTCGCCAAGACGAGCAACGGCTGCGACCTCGTGCCGAACCCGGTTCGTATGGCGTCGTACAAGTCGCGCGACGGCTGGGCGAGCAACTCGTCGATATACGCGCCATGCGGCGACTCGCCGAGCGCGCCGAGCGCGTCGCCCGCGGTGACCGCGAAAAACGAATACGCCTGCTCGTCGACGATCCGGCGAGCCGACTTGGCGACGGCCAGCCGCGCCGACAGCACTGGCGACAGCTCGACCATGCGCGCGGCGACCCGGAACGCGAGCGACGCCTGATCCTTGTCGAGCGCGAGCCCGTAGATCTCGGCGGCGTCCTCGTCGTCGCCGACGAGCAGGTACAGCATCAGGCCGGCGATGATCTCCGTTTTGCCATTCTTGCGGCCAGTGCTCAAATACAGCTCGCGATAGCGCCGGACGTACTTGCCCCAGCCGGGATCGTACTCGACGGTCCCGAGCAGCGGGCGCAAGATCTCGTCGGCCTGCCAGTCAGCCGGAATGAACGCGCGGCGCGACCAATCGCCCTTTGTGTGCACGAGCAGCTCGGCAAAGAATGCGATCGCGTGCTCGGCGCGCGGCTCGCACAGATGCTCCCCGCGACGTAGGCACTGGACCCCGTCGAACACTCGCCCGCAAGGCGGAAAGCGACGCCGGTCGACGCGGCTCGGGCTTCCGGCCCCCATCATGCACCCCATGATGACCGCTCGCGCGAAATGCCCGCCAGCTGGCGCGACGCGGCGGGCTGCAGCGGCGCGCAGCACCGCTCGCGACAGATGACACGCGCGACCGGCTGCGCCGCTTAGAACCGCTCTCAGCGGCGCGTTGTACTTTTACAACTTGTGCCAACGCGAAAGGCCCGCGCCAACCCCGGTAGGCGCGGGCCAGTCAGCGTTCGGCGTCAGCTCTTGTTAGCGTCGCGCCATTCGCCAGTAAACGGGTCTTTGACGACCTCGGCGATCGCGATGTTGTACCCGCCAGACGCGCCGGCGCTGGCGACAGTCTTGCCATCGATGACGATCTTGCACTCGACGCTGCCGCCGCCCTGCAGCTGAGCAGAGACCGAATAGCCGATCGCGTCGGTCGAGTCGAGCGACACGCGCTTGTGCATCGGCGACGTGCCGGCGTAGCTGCTGCCGATCGGCCCGTACGTGACGTCAGCTGTCGAGCCGGTCACGACGTACTCGACGACGTGCTGCGGTGCCGGGTTCGGCTCGGTCGCCGGCCCGGTCGCGCTCGGCGAGCTGGCCGGCGTCGACGACGCCGGCGCTGGCGCGCTCGTCGTCGGCTGCGCAGCCGGCGCGAGCGTGATCGTCGGCGTCGGCGCTGGCGTCGGCGAGCTGCTGCCCGATCCGATGCTCGCGGCGACGATTCCGGCGACGACGAGCGCGCCAATGGTCGTGACGATCGGATGCCGGCGCGGCCACGACCGGTCGTCGCGACTCGGCGGCTGCGGGCTGGTCTGGGTTGTCATGGTGGTTACCTCTCTGGGTTGTGAGCTGGCTCGTCAGCGGCGCGTCGCTCACTCGCGCCGGACGCGCGCCAGCTGGCGCGCGTTTCGCCTCTCCGGACTACCACCCCAGCGCGGCGCGAATCGCGTCGCCCCAGCGACCGGGCAGCGGCCCGCCGATCGACCGCATCTGACCTTGCAGATAGATCGCGAACGCTCGCCGGCCCTCGGTGTCAGTGATCCGGTAAAACGCCTCGGTGACAGGGCTCGGCGCGCTCTGGTCGTCGGTGAACGCGAGCGGGGTCACCTCGACGACGATCGTGTCGTCATTGAGCGTGATCGTGTCGGCGTACTTGCGCCCGTCGGGCGCGTCGCTCATGTGCTGATTCATTGGTGGTTACCTCTCTGGGTTGAGCTGGCTCGTCAGCGGCGCGTCGCTCACTCGCGCCGGACGCGCGCCGAGCCGGTCAGCTCGGCGCGCGTTTCGCCGGTTACTTGGCCGACTTGCGCGACCGGCGCGGCTTGGCCGGCTTCGGGTCGACGAGCAGATCGTCGTCGGCGCTCGCCGACTCGGCCGGCTCGGCGCTGGCGCTCGCGCCGGGTCCGGCCAGCTTGGCGGCGGCCTTGGTCTTGCACCCGTCGCACCAGATCGCGCGCTCGGTCGACGAGCCGAGCGCGCGGCCGGCCTTGCGGTTGAGCGCGCTCGCAGTCGCGCCATGCTCGACGCAGCGCGTTAGCCATTCCGGACCCTCGGCGGTCGGGTCGGCCTTCCGGAATTGCTCAAACGTCGGCGTCTTCTTGAGCGCCAGATAGCCGGCCGGCACGTCGCCGACACCCTCGACGCGCGCGACGCGCTCGGCGCGCTGGCGCTTGGCCGGCTTGGTCTCGGCCGGCTCGGCCGACGCCGGCACGCTGGCGCTCGGCACGTGCGCCCAGAACTTGGTCGCAGCGCCGAACTGGCCACGCTCGACAGTCGCGCCATCGTCGCCGATCAGGTTGAGCGACTGGCCGTCGAAAGTGACCGACGCGACGTGCGTCGGCGACTCGGCCGGCGACTTGATCGCTGTCCCGTAGAACGCGAACGTCTGCGGGTTACCGTGCTGCTTCCACGTCGCGCGCACTGGCGCGAGCGTCGCGGCGTGCTCGGCGAGCTGCGCGCGCTCGTCGTCGGTCAGCGCTGACGCGTCCTGGCCGGTCTCATCCGAGCCGGTCGCGCCGAGCAGCTCGTCGAGCAGCTCGACCGGATTCGGCTGCAGCTCGCCGACTGGCACGACGCTAACGCCGGTCACTGCGGCGTCGTCGGTCCATGCGATCTCGGCGAGCTGGCCGGACTCGCTGTCGAGAATCGTCCGGATCACGCCGACGTTGCCGGTCGGCGCGTGCGTCACTCGCTGATTGGCGACAAACTCGGTCTGCGCAGCGTTGGCCTCAGCAGCAGCCAGCGCGTCGCGCTCGGCGATCTGCTGCGCGCGCGCAGTCCGGTTATTGCGCCGGCGCGGCTTGGCCGGCGCGTCGCCGATCGGCGTCACGCTCGCGAGCTGCTCGGTCTCGGTAGTGGTCTGGTCGGTCATGGTGGTTACCTCTCTGGGTTGAGCTGGTCTCATCAGCGGCGGGGGCTCAAGTCGCCGGACGCGCGCAGCTGCGCGCGTTTCGCCAGTCTTACTCGCCGAGATCCGGCGCGGGCTCGTCGGCGATCACGATCACGTCGTCGAGCACGTCGAGCACGTCGAACCCGCGCAGCTCGACCAGCGCGATCGCGTCGTCGAGCGTCGGCGCGTCGACCGGCTCGGCGTTGTACCCGCGCGGGGTCATCACTCGCCAGCTCACAGCGCACCCCCGGCCGGCTTGCGCCAGCCGGCCTCCAGCACGCGTCGCGCGATGGACGTCGCGGCGGCCGGCTCGATCGTGGCGAGCATGGTCTCGTTAGCCAGAAAGCGCGCCAGCTCGTCGACGTCAGCCTGCGTGATGATCACAGCGCACCCCCGTCGACGATCTCGATCACGACGATCGGGCCGGTCGCGTACTTGGCTAGATCGCGGTTGCCCTTGCTCGCAGCCGACGCGCTCTTGTGGAACGCGAGCACGTTACGCGTCGCGCCCTCGTGCGGGATGGGGGTCAGGCTCGCGTGCGAGTAGACGACGCGGCTGGCCTGCAGCAGCGCATCGCCGGCGAGCAGCTCGCCGGCGTTGATCTCGCCATCGCCGAGATATGCGAACTTGCCGGACGGCAGCGGGTAGCGGGTGATCGTGATCACTTGGCGCTCCCGAGAGACAGATCGACGATCGCGTCGAGAATGGCGTCGGGCAGCACGCCGTCGACTTGGTACGGCTTCGGGTCTGCGCCAGCGCGTATGAGCTTGGCGATCCGGAGGGCTTCGGCTCGGGTCATCGTGGTTACCTCTCTGCGAACTTGTCTAACGACAAGTTAAACGGGTCACGCCGCCCGAGTCATGCCGCTAAACGGGGTCTGACCTGGGCAAACTCTTGTGAGGCTCGTCACCCCTTGATAGTCTGGCCATCCCCGCGCGGCTGGTCTGGCCGGGATTGGGTGGTTACCTCTCGCCATGCCGGTCGCGCGGGCCGGCCGCCGGTATATATCCCGGTATGAAATCGGCGGCTCAGCTCGACAGCAGCCGCTCGGCCGGCAGGCTGCGGTGAGTGTGCTCGACTTTGAGCGGCTGACGCGACGACGGGGTGAACCCGAACTCGCGCGCCCAGAGCCGGACCTCGACGCTCGCGGCGTTTCGCTGCGCGACCGCGGGGTTCTTGTGCGCGAGCCCGTCGCGGCCGATCAGCAGCGGGCCGGAACGCGCGACCAGGTCCGACAGCACGCCGAGCAGCGCGACCGCCTCGCAGTAAGCGGCCAGCGCCGACGAGTCGACGCCCTTGGCGGTGCCCATCGCGGCGAGATCCGGCGCGACCCGGTTCCATTCGGCGCGGGCGCGCTCCGACAGCCAGTCCGGCGCGACCGGCTGCTCGTCGCGCGGTCTCGGCTCGGCGCGGTTGATCCGGTAGGGCCGGTCGCCTTTCAGCACGCGCAGGTTAGTCGGCGAGGGCGCCGGACCCCGCCGGCCCATCACGCGCCCGCCACGAACGCGCCGGCCATGCCGTCCGCGAACGCGCCGAGCATCTGCCATTGATGCCAGCGAAACAGCGGCTCGGGCAGCGACCAGCCCGCCTCGGTTATCTGGCGCGACAGCTGCGCGTCGGTCGCCGGTATCAGCACCCCGCGCAGCGCGCGCGCCTTCGCCCTGATCGCCGAGTCGGTCACGCCGCGCGCCGCCTTCCAGTCGTGCGACGCGTCGCAGGCGATCTCGGCCCAGCGCACGTCGCGCGGGCGCAGTTTCTCGGCGACGATCAGCGCGCCGCCCGGTGCCGCATTCTCGCGCGCGAGAGACAGAGCGCGAATCCGGTCGGCCGGGTCCGGCAAGAATTGGAGCGTGAACAGTGCCACCGTCAGGTTAGCGGCCACGTGTGACAGCGGCCCCTTCTCGATGCGGCACTCGTGCGTCAGCACGCGAACGCCGGTTCGCAGCTCGCGCAGCGCCAGCTCGGCGCGCTTGAGCATCGCCGGCGACTCGTCGTACAGGTCGAACCCGATATCGCGCTCGGGGTGCCGATGCTCGATCGCGCAGCACGTGACGCCGGTCGCCGAGCCGAGATCGGCGACGCGCCCGCCGGCCGGCACGAGCCAGTCGGCGATCTCGGCGATCATCTGCTGCATGAGGTCGTAGTGCGGGACCGACGCGCGCACGTGCTCGCCGAACACGTCGGCGACAGCCGGCGTGAACTGCCAGCCTCCGGGGCCGAACTGCTCGGCGACGTCGACGCTCACGCTGCGCCCCTCTCCCGCAACGGCTGCAGTATCCGCTCGCGCACTGCCGCCGCTACCGCGCGCATCATGACGGGCGGGACCGCGCGGCCGATGCGCTCCCAGCGCTGAGGATAGCTGCCGGTCAGCCTGAAGTCGGGCGGGAACCCGCCGAGCGCGCGCAGCTCGCCGAGCGTCGGCCGCCGGTATTCGAGCCGGTACTCGTCAGCCTGGCCGGCCATCGCGCCGAGCCGGCGCGCGTTCGCCGGCCGGACGCCGCGCCGCGCCAGATACGCGGTGCCCATGCTGGCGATCAGATCGTGACCGGTCTCGGGGTCGACCGGCGTCCCCGCGGGCATGATCAGCCCTAGCTCGGCGTGCGACGTGTAGTACGTCTGAATCGTCGGCGCGGGCTGCGACGCGTCGCGGATCCCCCAATGCCACATGACGCCGGCGCAGTCCGGCAGAGCGTCGCGAACCGAGCGCCGGTAAGGCAGCGGCTCGGGGAAGACGGGCGCGAGCGCCAGGTCGTCGCGCACGCCGACGATAAAGATCCGGCGACGCTCGGTCGGCGCGCCCAGCCATGACGCGTCAAGCAGCCGGGCGCTGGCCCGGTAGCCGGCGTCGCGCAGCCGCGCCAAGATCAGCCGGAAATAGCCGCGCGACACGCCGCGCACGAGACCGGCGACATTCTCGGCGATCAGCACCTTCGGGCGCAGTCCCTCGGCGATCCGGGCGTACTCGAAAAACAGATCATCGGCGCGCTGCACAGTGCCCGAGTACGCCTTCTGCCGGCCCCAGCCGGCCGACAGCAGCCCGTTAGTGCTGAACGGCGAGCAGGGCGGCGAGCCTTCGAGTATGTCGATCTCGCCGAGCAGCTCGCGCAGCTCGCCGGCGTCGACGTCGCGAATGTCGCGCGTGTCGAGCGGCGTCGCCGGATTGTTCGCCCGGTACGTCTCCGCAGCAGCCGGCACGAACTCGCTCGCCCAGACGACGCGACAGCCCGCCATGCGCAAGCCGGCGCAGCTGCCGCCGCCGCCGCTGAACGTCGACGCGACGATCGGCTCGTCGCCAGTCAGATCGCCGCCGAGCTCCGCCAGCGGCGGCACCCGATACGCCGGCCGGCTCGTCACGCGACGCCCTCGTCGCCCTGGCCGTCGTCGTCGACAGCTGTCCGGCGTCCCTTCGGATCGCCAGACCAGCCGTAACCGCAGCGCGGGCAGACATGCTCGACCGGCAGATCGTCGCCGTACTCGCGGAACTCGCCGGGCCCGGACGGCTGCAGCTGGCGCGTCAGCTCGGCGAACCGGTCGGCGGTAAAGCCAGTCGGCGCGAGACCGAGCGGCGTCGCCTGCTGCTCGCGCAGCAGCTCGACGAGCTGCTCGGCGTCCCAGCGC
>Ga0126383_10001832_pt1 | contig 13423 bp, 12 predicted proteins | sample PanSoiMetPlot_35_FD_96882 | JGI IMG/M metagenome (GOLD analysis project Ga0126383, IMG submission 96882) | Tropical forest soil microbial communities from Panama - MetaG Plot_35 | ecosystem: Environmental > Terrestrial > Soil > Tropical forest > Bulk soil | place: Panama | collected 2016-02-17
CATAGACGTTGTCCTTCGTCACTCCGACCGTGTGCGTCCAGAGCGCAAGATTGCTGCGCCAATAGCCGACCTGGCGCCAGGAGAGCACGATGAGCATCACGAGAACGACAGCGCTGGCTAAGGCGCGGGGACGGAGGGGCAGTTGGCGCGCGTCGGCCAAATCTGCGAGGCCCCACACGGTCATCAGGAAGATGCCGAGTAACGGAACATAGGCGTAGCGATCGGCCATGGCCTGATCACCCACCTGAACCAATCCGATCACGGGGACGAGAGTTCCGAGATACCAGAGCCATCCTACAACCAGGTACCGGCGGGCGCGCCCCTTCCATACGAGCGCGCTGACGGCGACAAGGAACAGAACTGCGAGTGCGACCTGGAACGCCGTCAGCGAACGGCCGGGGTGGGGATAAAACACAGCCAACCGCGACGGCCAGAAGGCTTTCCAGATGTACTGTGCGTAGGCATAGACGGCGTTTTCCAGACGCACCCCAAAGGGTAGGACCAGGTGGATGGCGCCCCCTTTGCGCTGGGCCATCATCGTGAGCAGCGAGTTTCCGGCAGAGAGCGCGAGCAGGGGTAATTTCTCGAGAACCAGGCGCGCAGGGCCGAATTGCGGAATCAAGCCCACCGCGGTGGGAGGGACCTGCGTCCAACCCTCGATACGGTTGAGCGGCCAGAAATCGAGCAGAAGAAGCGCGAACGGCAAAGTGACCACCATAGGTTTTGCCATGAGCGCCAATGCGAACAGAGCCGCCACCGCGGCGTAACGCTTCACGTCCGGCTTGCGAGCAAACCAGCCGTAGGCACCGACGGTAAGCAGGAGCAAGCACGTGCTCAGGACGTTCTTTCTTTCGGAAATCCAGGCGACCGACTCGACATTCACAGGATGAACTGCGAACAGCGCGGCGACCAGCAGGCTGCGTCCGCGGCAACCGGTGGCTTTTGAAAGCAAGAGGAAAAGCAAGACGACGTTAAGCGCGTGGATGAGGACAGCGGTAAGGTGATGTGCGCCGGGACGAAGGCCGTAGAGGTCGCAGTCGAGGGCATGCGACAGCCAGGTCAGCGGATGCCAGTTGTCGTGCTCGGTGGAGGTCATCGCCCAGCGGAAGGTATCGGCGGTGAGTCCCGCCTGCACGTGGGGATTTTCCGTGACGTAGCTGTCATCGTCGTAATTGACGAAGGAATAGCCCCGTACCGGGCTGTAGAGCATAAAAGTGACCAGGGCCAGGAGTCCCGAGATCAGCAGGTTCTTCTGCAAAGCGGAAACGGTGGTTGCCGGTCGGGTCGTCCGGGCGCGACGTCGTTGCTGGCGAGATAGGGTGTGAGCAGTCATTTGTGGTAAGGGAACGGCGTCATTTTATAACGAGCGGGGAACTCGTCTAGGCGGAACGGATGGACAGCTGCCGAAAATCCTAAAGCGGGCTCACGAAGTTCTAAGCCAGAAGCTGGCGGGGAAATGTCCGGGGTCCGGGGAACGCGTTTGCCGTCACGCTGATTCAGGGCGACGGCCTCCAGCATGCACATGGTTGAGACGCCGCTTCCGATTTCGATGATGGTGGCGGGGGCAAAGCGGCGGACGAAACAGTGCAGCACTTGCGATTCGATTTCGCCATAACCGGGATCGGAGCCGTTTTGGGTGAAGGAGTAGTAAGACTTCAAGCCGGCGACTTCGCCGTAGTAAGGCTGGCAAACGCCCTGGAGCCAGGCGAATTGTTCCGCCAAACCCCAATGAATGCCGGTCCGCGAACTGCGTCCCATCCACAGGGGCTGGTCTTCCCGGAGCCAGGTGCAGTCGGGCACAGGCGCGTTGTGGTGCTTGGTGCATGACGTGCAGGCCCACGCGGTCGAGCATGGAGAAAGTCATGAAGAGCAGCTGCTTGCCTCGCATGTGTCCTCAGCCCGGTCGCTCGCAGGCACTCTTGCTAAATGCAGGGAAGAATCCACACCGTGCCTAAGGGTCTTGGATGAAGGGAGATCAAGATTGCGGTGCTTCCAGGGCCCGGTCGAGACTCAACCCAGCTAGTAAGGAAGTATAGCAGGGGAGGGAAGAGAGGCCGACAGAGAGCCGGCCTCGGCGATGGTCAGTGAGGATCAAGAACCCAAGTGTCGTTCAGGTACCTAGGATTATTCTCCGGACCGGTCTGCCCGCCGATAACGACGACGTGACCGATCAGGGGATCCCACACCATGTTATGGCCTTCACGTGCGACGGGGGACTGGCTGGGCGTCAGCTGCACCCAGTTGTTGGAGGTGGTCCAGGCCCAGGTGTCGGAAATGTCAATTCCACCCTCGCCACCCGCAAACGTGATGACTGCTTTGAATGCGGGATCGTACGCTCCGGGAGCGCCGTAGCGGCTGGGAGGCTGCGTCGTCGGGGACTGCATGGTCCAGTTGGTTCCATCCCAGGTCCAGGTGTTGTAGGGGTTCAGGTCGCCTAGTCCGTCAAATATGACAACTGTTTTGTTGGCGCCATCGAAGGAGGTCACGGCGATGGAGCGGGCGTAAGGGACAGTCTTGGGACTCAGGTTTGTCCAATCGGTTCCCGTCCACTGGTAGGTGGTTGCCTGATAGAACTTCCCATCGAAGCCGCCATAGGCATCGGCGTGGCCGTTGGCAGGGTCGGTGAACAGCATGGGGCCGGTCACGGCCGTGGGGGCGTGCATGGGATTGGCGTTGGTCCAGGTCGAAGTGGAGCCATCCCAGGTCCAGGTGTCGCCGAGATAGTTGCCGTTGTATCCGCCAAACAGCACGATTTTGCCTGAAACCTTGTCGAATGCCATGCTGGCGCTGTTTCGCGCAGGAGGCGCCGAGGAGGTGTTGACCTTGGCCCAGTTGGTCCCGTCGAAGGTCCAGGTTTCATTCAAATTGCCCTGAGAACTGAAGCCGCCAAACACCACGATTTTTTTACTGACCGGATCATAAGCAGCTGCAGCATAAGAGCGGGCCGTAGGCAGAGTAGAAGGGGATAGCTGGGACCAGTTGACGGTTGGGATATCAGCAGCGAGAGCGCATGTCAATTGCGCAAACCAGAAAGTGACCAGAACAGCGGACAGCATGCGAACGCGATTCGCCATGAGGGGAACCTCCCGTGTGATTGAGCTGAACGCTTTACAAGCTAGCATACGAAGACGTGTGGAAATAGAGCCAGGAAGTCGGGAGTCAAACGGCAGGGGCACAAGACAGATGCGCGTTGTGGCCTGCGAAACGGGCTCCCGGAGCCTATTTCGCGTCCAGTGCCACATATGCGCCCAGACCTATGAGTGTGAGGCCAGTGGCAGTGCGCTGGCCGCGCCGCAAGCGCGCGGAAGATTCGAGGCGCGCCCCGATGGGCGCGGCCATCAGTGTGACGAAGAGATCGCAGGACGTGTTCAAGGTGACAGAAATCGTTCCCAGCAGCAGAAACTGCCAGAGGACGGAGCCGTGATCGTGTGTCACAAATTGCGGAATGAACGCGAGAAAGAAAAGAGCGGTTTTGGGATTCAACACTTCGGTTGCGATTCCCTGCCAGAAAGGGTTGCGGCGGGCGCCCGGCGTGGGCATCCCGACCCGCAGGTCCGGATCAGCAGCGGCGCTCAGAATCATGCGTACGCCCAGATACAGGAGATAACCTGCTCCCGAATATTTGACCACCGCAAAAGCCGTGGCCGAGGTCGCGAGCACCAGCGACAAACCGGTGGCGGCTGCGACCACGTGGACCAGACCACCGAAGAAAGTTCCTAGTGAGGAAAGGACGCCTTCCCGGCGTCCGCCAGCGAGCGTGCGGACGAGGACGTAGAGCATACCCGGGCCCGGAGCAACGGCCAACAGCGTTGCGGCGCCCAGGAAGATAAAAAAGCGGTGCTGGTCGACCATCGTCCGATGGTACATCAAGGCGGATCAGTTAGCATGAGGCGTGCGGTCTCCCGGCGAATTGCGAAATATTGGCCTGGCGCGGGCGCTTTCGAAGCTGGGATTTTGCTCGCGATCGGCGGCGTTCGCGCTGATCCGTTCCGGACAGGTGCAAGTCAACGGCCGGGTGGTGCGGGACGCGGAAACGCCCGTTCACCTGGAGAAGGATCGTGTTGCCGTGGGCGGACAGCGGGTTTCCGCAGCCAACAAGGTCTACCTGGCGTTGAACAAGCCGCGCGGCGTGGTCACAACCGCAGCGGATGAAAAGAACCGACGGACCGTCTACGAATTTCTCCCCCCGGGCACGCCATGGCTTGCGCCGGTTGGCCGCCTGGATAAAGCCAGCGAGGGGCTGCTTTTGCTGACCAACGACTCGGAATGGGCGGCAACCCTGCTTGATCCGGAAACGCACTTCGATAAGACCTACCACGTTCAGATTGCAGCCGTAGCAACTGAACCTCTGCTTCGCGATCTGACGACCGGCGTGCGGATCAAAGGGGACTGGTTCCGCGTGAAACGGGTGCGCGTGGTGCGCAGGGGAGAGAAAAACTCGTGGCTCGAAGTAGTGCTGGACGAAGGCAAGAATCGCCAGATCCGAAGGATCCTGGAAGTGCTGCAGATTGAAGTGCTACGGCTGGTGCGCGTGGGGATTGGCCCGATCGTGCTGGGCGAACTCGCGAAGGGAGATGTACGCGCGCTGACTCGATCGGAGAAGGAAGAGATCGACCAGGCGATGAGAAGAGCGTATTCCTAGGGAAGCTCAGAAGTGCAGAAAAAACGCCTGAGCCGTGCCTTTGGGCCGGGTTACCGCTTCCGCACTCTGCAGGTCATCGAGGGTGAATGGCAGCGTTCTCGCCGGGATCGGTGATATTCGCGGTCGAGCTTTGCGCTTTCAAAGATGCGACCCCCGAGCTTAGCCCTTGGTAAGGGGGAAGCCCTTTTCGCGCCACACGCGAATGCCGCCATCCATGGAGATTACGTTGGTGTAGCCCATCTTTTGCAGGTTGTCAGCAGCCAGGGCGGAGCGAAAACCTCCTCCACAATAAAGGATCAGCGGCGCGGAAGTATCGGGGACACGTTCTTCGATGTCGCGCTCGATGATGCCCTTGCCCAGGTGGATAGCGTTGGGGAGGTGATCCTTGGCGTACTCGCTTTCTTCACGCACGTCGACCAGCAGGAATTTCTCGCCGCGGTCCAACTTGGCTTTCACATCATCGACATTGAGCTCGCGAACCCGTTTGCGGGATTCATCGACAATCTTCAGGAAACGTGCGGAGTGTTTCGGAGCCATGCATCCTCCAGGGCCGGCACAGGTTGCCAACAACGGTACCGCGCCATAATCGCATGATCAAATTCACCAGCCACGGCATATTCTAGCGGAAGACACCGGCGGAGGGAGTTCGTTGAAACGCTGGCTGATGCTGTTGTGCCTGGGATTGTCGTGGTGCGCGGCGGCCCAGGATGCGTCCAAAGTGCTTGCCATGGAAAACGCCTGGAACCACGCGGAACTGCACAACGACGCCGCGGCGGTCGAACTCTTGCTGGCGGATGATTTTGTCATGACCACGGCGGAGGGAGCCACCTACAACAAAGGGCAGACGGTTGCGTCGGTAAAGGACACAACCTATAAGCCCGACGCACTGCAGTCGTCGGACATGGTTGTGCACGCGTCGGGCAACACTGCCGTAGTGACAGGAACCTATTACGAGAAGGGCACGGACAGGGGAAAACCGTGGGAGCGGCGGGGGCGATTCACCGATACGTGGGTGTGGACGAATGGCAAATGGCAGTGCCTGGCAAGCCATTTCAGCGTAAAGCCGAGATAGTTTAGGGGGACGAAGTCGTTGCGGCGGCGAGATCCAGAAGGGTTTGCAGCGTCGCTTCCAGCTGCCCGCGGTCTTCCTGACTGAAATCCAAAAAGCGGAAGGGTTGGAGACAACCCTTGGTGGCCCACATGGGAAACAGCATGGCACCTTTGCTGCGCACCGTGTAAGAGCCGATATGGAACATCACTTCCACCTTGATGCCTTCATCGAGAGGTTGTTCCATGGACAACAGGCCGCCGGTCACGGAGACCTGGTGAAGTTTTCCCCGAACATGGCGTCCATTTTCCAGGCGAAGCATAACCAGAACCGAGCCCGCGAGCTTTACACGCGGAGGGCGGGGAGTGATCTGTTCTTGGGCAGTACGGGGCATGCGCTGACGGAGTATCTCACCTTCGTGCAGCAGTCGAGGAGATTACCAAAGCGCTCGGCCCAATGCACGGCGTACTCGCCGGAGGTCACCCGCACGGTTGGGCAGGCTGTGAGAAAGCCGGTGTGTTCGGTCCCCGTAAGGGCCTCCGGGAATCCTGTCAAGGTGTATGGCTGGGGATTTCGCAGGCGGCGCTCAGGCCGGGCTTGCAGTGTGAGCGAAAGATGTGACGGCCAATTAAATAGCCGAAGGTGCTTCCCACGACCACGTCAGCCGGGAAGTGCTCCTTGCCTGTCACGCGAGTAACCGAAACGGCGGTAGCCGTTCCGTACGCCAGCCACTTCACCCAAGACTTCGGGTACTCGTGTGCCAGCACGGCTGCACCGGACCAGGTAAGAATGGCATGACCCGAAGGGAAAGAGCTGTCGAGCGTGTTGTTTTGAAAGAAATGGCCTTTGCCGTTGCCTTCCAGAGGCCGCTGGCGTCCGGTAATGACGTTGATCACGGCATAGACGGCGGCGGAATTGGCCAGTGCCTCAGCGCCAAGAAAACCGGTCTCCCGGGCGTGCGCGTTATCGGTCACGGCGCCACTCAACCAGGAAGCGCCAACGGCTCCAAGCGCGCCATAGAGGCCGGCGTCGGAAATGTCGCGGCTGACGTTAAGATGACTGGACGAAATCTGGCCCGAGATGTGACGATCAGCCGCGATGAGGCCACCCGTCACGGCTATGACTGCAATGTCCCACTTCACGGCTGAGCGACGGAAGGGCGCAGTGTAGATCTCGCGCTGATCCTTGAGGCCGCGCCTGACGAGTTGGCGGAAAGAGGAATGAGGCGGCGCGTCCGGTGGATCAGCCTCGAAATTTCCGAGGGGATCAATCGCGGCGAGGCCAACGACTGCCGAGGGTGCATCGGGCACGGTGGATTGAGCTGCCACCTGGTCGCTGACGATCAGGGCAAGCCCGATTAGGGCAATCGCGCCGAGAACCGAGCATTTGTGGCGTCGCCGGGGCGTTAGGGCCATAAGCTGCAAGTCACATCCCGAGGTGATATAGTCGGCGGGAGCGGACAGAGGCATCTCTTTATGAGCTCACCATATGGGTTGCAGATCACGGAAAACTGCTTGATTTGCAAGTTGCGGCACAGCGGTTTTTTTTGCGACCTTCCCAAGAACTCCCTTGAAGATCTGGAAAGAGTCAAGTACGCCAGCGCCTACCCTCAAGGCGCGGTGTTGTTTGTTGAAGGACAGCCCACGCGCGGAGTTTACATTGTCTGCAATGGACGGGTGAAGCTTTCCACGACTTCGCGCGACGGCAAGACTCTGATCTTGCGGATCGCCCAGGCGGGTGAGGTGCTGGGACTGCACGCCACCGTGTCGGGCAAGCCCTACGAGTTGACGGCCGAGACCTTGCAGCCTTCGCAGCTCGATTTTGTAAAGCGCGACGACTTCCTGCGTTTTCTGCAGAACCATGCCGATGCCTGCCTGAATGCCGCCGAACATCTGAGCCAGAACTGCCAGAGCGCGTACGAGATGATCCGGTCTCTGGGGCTTTCGCATTCCGTCTCGGAAAAGCTGGCCCGCCTGCTGCTGGAGTGGGCCTCCGGCGGCGAGGTGACAAAGGATGGAGTGCGCATCAAGGTTTCTCTCACCCACGAGGAAATTGCGCAACTGATCGGCACCTCGCGCGAGACAGTGACCCGCGTCTTGGGAGAATTCCGCGAAAAAGGGCTGGCGCAGCTGCGCGGATCTACCCTGCTCATTCGCAATAAGCATGGCCTCGAGAAGCTTATCGGGAGCTAGGCTAGCCACGTGACGTTCGATTGCGTGCACCGGTTCCCCTATCTTGCCCCTGGGGCCGCAGTTGCCGCGCCTGGTTCTTCGGTAAGCCGGTTTTGATTACCGGAGTTACTTTCCACCTCGGAAACCCCGCCGTAAGCTGCGCGTGATGAAACAAACCGCGCTCGTGATATGCCGGAACCAGAATTCCGTGCGCCTGTTAGCAGAATTGCTGGACCAGCTTCACGTCGGGTCCGAGACCTGCGTGTCGGCAGACGACGCGATGGAGCTGCTGGTCGAAGGGCACTATTCTGCGCTGGTCGTTGATTTTGATCTCCCCGCGGCCGCTCAGGTTGCCCGCATAGCGAGAATGGCCGCGGCCCATCGCCGGCCGGTGGTCTTCGCGATGGTGGGCGCGCGTACCCACGTGGGGGAGACGTTCCAGGCAGGCGCGAATTTCATGTTGTATAAGCCGCTGGTTGCCGAGCAGGTGATGCGATCGTTGAGAGCGGGCTGCGCCTTCATGCAGCCGGACCGGAGACGGTCCGGGCGCCGGGAACTTGAAGCCCTGGTCTATTTGCAATTCGGCATCGCCCAGTTGCCGGGACTGATTCTTAATGTCAGTCAGCACGGGCTCTCGTTGCAGGCTCCGGAACCGATTCCCGCCGTCCCCAGGGTCCCGCTGCGCTTCGTGCTGCCCGGCACGTCCCACATGATCGCGGGTACGGGGGAGGTAATTTGGGCCGACGATGAGGGACGCGCGGGGATGCTCTTCTCGCACCTCACGGCGACCTCGCGAAAATACTTGAAGGCCTGGCTGGTCAAACAAAGCGCAGAAAAAGTGAGCCACGCTGCCGACCGGCGCGACAAGTCGCGCGCATCTTCGCTGACCGCGCACTGAGCCAAAGGCTCCGGCACAATCCTGAAGAACCGGCTCGTGCTAGACTCACCCTTCCTCAGGGTGAAACTGCCTCATGTCTGAACTCGTCTTTCTCTCGGCAGCCGAAATGGCTGTCATGATCCGTCAAAAGAAACTCTCGCCGGTGGAACTGGTAGAGGCCTACCTGGCACGGATCGCGGCACTCAATCGGAAACTCAACGCCTATGTTCAGGTGGACGCCGAAGGTGCTGTGCGTCAAGCGCGGGCCGCCGCAGAGCGGGTCATGCGCGGAGATGGTCTCGGGCCCCTGCACGGAGTTCCGCTCAGCATCAAGAGTTCGATCGACGTCGCCGGCCTGCGCTCGGAGTCGGGAACCAGGCTGCGTGCGGGATACGTGGCGCGACAGGACGCACCGCTGGTCGAGCGGTTGAAGGCCGCGGGAGGCATCATTCTCGGGGTTACCAACAGCCCTGAGTTGCTGATGGCGTGGGAGACCGACAATCTGCTCTACGGGCGGACGAATAATCCCTGGGACCTCTCGCGCACTCCCGGCGGATCGAGCGGAGGCGAGGCCGCCGCCATCGCTGCGGGATGTTCCGCTGGAGGAGTGGGCAGCGACGGCGGAGGTTCGATTCGGGTTCCGGCCCACTTCAGCGGAATTTGCGGACTCAAGCCGACCCCGGGCCGCATTCCTGCCACCGGACATTTCCCTACCTCAGTAGGGCCGTTTGCCCTGATCGGCGTCGTCGGTCCCATGGCCCGCACTGCGGAAGACTTGAGGCTGCTCTTCGAGGTGATGCAAGGCCCGGATGAGGGCGACACCTCTTCGGCGCCCGTACCGGTGCGCTGGCCGGGCGGGAGGGAAGTGAAGAAGATTCGCATTGGATACTTTGAAGATGACGGGCGTACGCCGGTAACGGCGGAAACATGCACGGCGGTGCGGACGGCAGCAGAGAGCTTGAGACGGGCCGGCTTCGAGGTGGTTCCGTTTCGCCCCCGGGGGCTCGAGCGGGCACGCCAGTTGTGGTGGAAGTTCTTCGGCATCGCGGGTGGCATGCTGCTGGGGCCGATGACGCGGGGACACGAGGAGGAACTCAGCCCGATACTTGGAGAATTCAGTTCCTGGGTGGCGAGAGAACCCGCGCATTCGGGAGAGTCGCTTCTTGAAACCTGGATCGGCCGTGATGAACTGCGGGCAGAAGTCTTCGCGCAGATGCGGGAGTTCCCGGTGCTTCTCTGTCCGGTGGCCGCTATTCCGGCGTTCCGTCATGGGGAACGCAGTTGGAACATCGAGGGAAGAACAGTGAACTACCTTGACGCCTGGAGCTACACCGAGTGGTTCAATCTGCTGGGAATGCCGGCGGCGGTGGTTCCGGTTGGACAATCACGAGAAGGCCTTCCCGTCGGAGTGCAGATCGTAGCGCGTCCTTGGCAGGAGGAGATCGTGCTCGCGGTTGCCGCCGCACTGGAATGCCTTTTAGGTGCCTTCCCTCACCCTCCAGAGCTGGTGTAGGAGACCTGCCTTCGTCCCTCCTGCCTTCTGGGGTGCATCAATGGCAACTCGCAATTAAGTCCGTTGCAATCTTGGTCGCACCATCGAGCACGTCGGCGAGTTCATGTGGGGCGTCAACTGGCCTTCGTATGAAGTGTGATGCGTTCGTTCCGCCGGCGAACACTTGCTGCTGTAGTACGACGGATCGATGAACATCGGAGCATCTTGTCCGAAGCACTCCGCGATGTAGCCCTGGCCTCAAATGGTGTCCTTCTTTGGAGCGTCGCACAGGCAGGCCCGGTCAATGTGACTCAGCGGCGGTCCGCTGGTCTCTTCGAGCATGGTGAACATCGCGCCCAGGCCATAGTCGGTGATCACATAGCCGGATGCGGCCGAGCCGGCACTGTTGCCGGTAGCGCAGAATGGCATACTTGGCTGGGCGATGTTGGATTGAACCCAGACCGCAACCGTGGAAAATAATCCGAGAGTGGCGAGAATCAACGGCCGCGGCCGCTCTAGTGCTTTTATACTATTCAGGAGCTCAGTTAGTCCGAATAAGCTAATGCGGCACAGTCTCTCCGTGGCTGGCCGGGGTGTGGTCCGTCCGGCCCCGCGCTGACACCCTGGATGTCAAAGCTTCCACCTACTACGCGTTGGCTCGCAGGATTGTTTGCCTTCCTGTTGGTTTCTGCCGGGTATCTGTTCACCTTTCCGCAACCCAACGTTTTCTACGCGGTGATGGTTGTTTTGCACGTCATAGCGGGAGTGGTGGCATCGACCTGGCTGGCGATCTCGCTCTGCCGATTGCTGAAGGAGAGCAGCGCGGTTGCCAGAGCGGGATGGTTTTGCCTGGCGACCGGTGCGGTTTTGGGTTTGGTTTTGATCAAAACCGGCACACTCCGCTCCGATTGGAACTGGCTTTATGCCCACATCTTCCTGTCGCTGACGGGAGTGGGTATTCTGCTCGCCGACCGGACGGGAAAGAGTTCGAGCCTGTTGCCGTCTCTGGCTCGCGTCACGGTCGTGTTGGCGGTCATTGCGGGCGCGGGCGCCGGCGCCTGGTATCTGCGCAACGCGCGCTGGCAGAATCGTGCACGCATCGAAAATCCCGCGATGCCGCCAGCGTCGATGGACGGGGAAGGTGATGGACCGAAAGGCCCATTTTTCCCCAGCTCCGCGCAGGTGTACGGCGGCCAGAAAATCCCCAGCAAGTTCTTCATGGAGTCGGACTCCTGCAAACGCTGCCACGAGGACATCTACAACCAGTGGTTCAGTTCGGCGCATCATTTTTCTTCGTTCAACAACCAGTGGTACCGCAAGTCGATCGAGTACATGCAAGACACGATCGGAACGCAGCCGTCGAAATGGTGCGGAGGGTGCCACGATCCGGCGGTGCTTTACAGCGGACTGATGGACACCCCGATCAAGCAAATCGTGCATCGTCCGGAATCGCAGGCTGGGCTCGGGTGCATGATGTGTCACTCGATTGCCGACGTAAAAAGCACGATGGGGCAAGCGGACTTCTACCTGGAATATCCCAAGCTCCACCAACTGGCGGCGACCGAAAACCCGGTGGTGCGCACGCTGCACGACTTCATGGTGAAGATGAATCCCGAGCCGCACCGCCGTGTTTTCCTCAAACCCTTCATGCGGAACCAGACGGCAGAGTTCTGCGCCAGCTGCCACAAGGTTCATCTGGATGTACCGGTGAACCACTACCGCTGGGTGCGCGGCTTCAACGAGTATGACAACTGGCAGGCGAGCGGAGTTTCCGGACAAGGAGCGCGCTCGTTCTATTATCCGGCCAAGCCTTCACAATGCGCCGATTGTCACATGCCGCTGACCAGGTCCGCGGACATGGGCAACATAGACGGCATGGTGCACTCGCACCGCTTTCCGGCGGCGAACACGGCTTTGCCGACCGCGAATGAAGACGCCACCCAGCTGAAAACCACGGAAGACTTCCTGAAGAACGGCATCCTCAGCGTGGATATTTTTGCGCTGTCGCCGGAGTCTGCGGTGACGCAGGCCGTGGCCGCCCAGAATGACCTTTCCACCACCTTCGCCGTGGGCGAAGAGGCGGAATCGAAGATCACGCCCGCCGGACCGCCGCAGGTTCAACCGGTTACAGCTCCACTGAATCATGTGCAACCGGTGGTGCGCCGCGGAGACACCGTGCGTCTGGACGTTGTCGTGCGCACGAAAAAGATCGGCCACTTCTTCCCCGGGGGCACCGTCGATGCCTACGACACCTGGCTCGAACTGAAGGCAACCGATGACAAGGGGCAGACGCTCTTCTGGAGCGGCATGGTCGAGGACAACGGCAAGGGCCCGGTGGAGAAGGGCGCGCACTTCTACCGCTCATTGCAGATTGATGCACACGGGAATCCCATCAACAAACGCAATGCCTGGGCGACACGGTCGGTGGTTTATGTGCACCTGATTCCCCCCGGCGCTGCCGATAGCGTTCACTACCGGCTGCAGGTCCCTGAAACTGCCGGCAACCGGATCACGCTCTACGCCCGGTTGTGCTACCGCAAATTCTCCTGGTGGGGAACGCAATTCTCCTTTGCAGGAGAGCCGGAAGCCGGAGATGTTACTCCTGACTATGATGACCGCAGGTTTTCCTTCACCGCGAGCCTGAGGGGAGTTTCTGCCAAGCGGGAGCAAATTCCCGACCTGCCCATTGTCGCGCTCGCGGAAGACCAGGTAACGCTCCAGGTTGTGCCGCATTCCGCGCCGGAACCCCGGCCGAAGACCGATCTTCAAGCCGGCGACTGGCAGCGGTGGAACGACTACGGGATCGGTCTGCTTCTGCAGGGCGATCTGAAAGGCGCGCAGGTGGCGTTTGCGAAAGTCACCGAAATTGACCCCAGGAATCCTGACGGCTGGGTCAATATGGGGCGAGCAGCGGTGCAGGAAGGCGATATGGACCGTGCGCGCGCGGTCCTCGAGAAGGCCCTGGCGCTGAGCCCCGATCTCGCGCGTGCCCATTTCTTCTATGCTTCCGTGCTGCGCTCCGACGGCAAGTATGACGAAGCCGCCAGTCATTTGCGCAAGGTACTCGCGGAATATCCGCGGGACCGTGTGGCGTTGAACAACCTGGGACGCATCCTATTTCTCGAGCGCAGGTACGCGGAGGCGGTGAAAGTTCTGCAATCGGTTCTGGAAATTGATCCCGAAGACCTGCAGG
>Ga0126383_10001834_pt1 | contig 13420 bp, 11 predicted proteins | sample PanSoiMetPlot_35_FD_96882 | JGI IMG/M metagenome (GOLD analysis project Ga0126383, IMG submission 96882) | Tropical forest soil microbial communities from Panama - MetaG Plot_35 | ecosystem: Environmental > Terrestrial > Soil > Tropical forest > Bulk soil | place: Panama | collected 2016-02-17
ATGTCCGGCGACAAGGCCGTCTTCAAGCTGAAGGCCAAGACGGGCCGGATGGAGAACGCCGTAGCCGATCTGGCTCCGACCTACCACATCGTGGCGCAGTCGATCGAGAAGATCGGCGAGGCGACCTACCGGGTGGAGAAGGGGATCTTCACCGCGTGCGACATTCCGAGGCCGGCCTGGTCCTTCAGGCTTTCCGAAGCGGTGATCACTCTGGACGACTACGCTCGCATGAAGAACGTCTCGTTTCGAGCTTTCCGGTCGGCGGTTCCGCTGCTTTACACCCCCTACCTGATCTGGCCCACCAAGGAGGACCGGGCCACGGGATTCCTGGTGCCCGGAATCGGCGCGAGCGGCGGCCGGGGCCTGTACCTCGGTCTTTCGCACTTCTGGGCCACCAGCCGTTCGACGGACCTGACCAGCAGTCTGGACACCTATTCCAAAGGATCCGTCGGCGTGGGCGAGGAATTCCGCTGGACGCCGACGCCGGAGTCCGCCGGGATTTTTCAGGGCTACGCCATCCATGACACCGACGCCACCGTCTGCGTGCCGGCGGCGGAGGAGCCTTCCGGAGGTGATGGGCCGTGCCTGCTTCCGGACGGGACGCTGGGCGTGTTCACGCATCGCACGAAGAACCGATGGAAGTTCCGGCTCGACCACGTCTCCGACGATCTGCCGTGGGGGATGCGCGGCGTCGTGGACATCCGCGATTACTCCGACAACCAGTACCTGCAGGATCTGGAGCGCTCTTTCGCCCTGAACTCCTCGAGCCAGATTCTGTCGCGCGCCTTTCTCTCCAAGAACTCCGGGAACGACTCGTTCAACCTGAGGTTCGAGCGGAGCGAAACCTTTTACGCCACCGACGTGCTCCAGGAGCGCCTGCCGTCGCTCGAATACATCCGGCGCACGGATCGCATCGGAGAAACGCCGCTCTTCTTCGCCGCGGAAGGGTCGGCCTCCTACCTCTTCGTCAATCGGGGCGAGAATCTGCCGCACGGGACCTATGGGCGCCTGGACCTGCATCCGACCCTGTCTCTCCCGTGGAAGAGAATCCCCTGGCTCTCGATCACCGCCAGCGTGCGAGGGCGCCTGACGGAATACTCGGACTCGCTCGACGACGCCCAGACGCACTTCGTGGGATCGTCGTTTACGCGAAGCTCCGCCGAGGCCGGGCTCTCGATCGTGGGGCCGTCGTTTTCGCGGATCTACGACGGCGACCTCTTCGGATTCGGCAAGTTCAAGCACGTCATCGAGCCGCGAATCGACTACACCTACGTCTCGAACGTCACCGATCCGCAGCGGATACCGGCCTACGACGAGGTCGACACTCAGCTCGGAGAGAATCAGATCCGCTACGCCCTGATCAACCGGCTTCTGGCTCGCCCGGAAGATCCCAAGCAGGGCGCCGCGCGGGAGATTGGGTCGCTGGAGATCTCCCAGACCTACAATTTCGAGCTGCCCCAGACCGTCGTCCTGCCGGGGACCATTTACGAGCCGCTCATCACCAAGGAAGGGCCGGTGACCGCGGAGCTCCGGCTCTCCCCGGGTGCATTCTTCCAGTTCGACGGCCGGATCGACTACGACACGAAGTCTTCGCAGTTGACCGACAGCTCGATCACGACCGGCGTGACCTGGAAGGGAAATTTCGTCAACTTCGTCTACTTCGCCTCTCGCCCCGTCCTGGCCACGCCGCTGCCGCCGGGAGTCCCGTCGCCCAACTCGGACCAGTTTCGGCTGGCCGCCGGCCTCGATCTGTCCAAGGCCTTCCGCATCGATACCCAGGTGAACTACGACGCTCGGCAGAACCTCGTTCAGGAGGACCGCTCTCTCCTGACGTTCAAGGGATCGTGCTACACGATCTTTCTCGAGGTCCACCAGCTGCGCCTGCCTCCCTCCCCCCGGCGCGACATCCGGCTGGTCTTCAACTTGAAGGACATCGGAACTCTGCTCGATTTCCACCAGTCGATGGACCGGCTGTTTGGGCAATGAGATCCGGAAACGGGAAACGGGAGACGGGAAACGAAAATCCTCTGGAAACCCGTTTCACGTTTTCCGTTTTCCGTTTTACGATGCCACCTCAATGAAAGGTCTCATTCTCTCAGGAGGCAAGGGCACTCGTCTGCGCCCGCTGACGTACACGCGCGCCAAGCAGCTGGTTCCCGTCGCCAACAAGCCGGTGCTCTTCTATGGCGTGGAGGCCATCGTGGCCGCCGGGATTCGCGACATCGGCGTCGTCGTCGGCGACACCCGCGAGGAGATCCAGGCCGCCCTGGGGGACGGATCCCGCTTCGGCGCCCGGATCACCTACATCGAGCAGGACGCGCCGCGCGGGCTGGCCCACGCCGTCCTGATCTCGGAGCACTTTCTGCGGGGCGAGCCCTTCGTCATGTACCTCGGGGACAACCTGATCGCCGACGGCATCGCCGGCCTGGTCCAGGAGTACAGGTCGATCGGCTGCAACTCCCAGATCCTGCTGGCGCGCGTGCCCAATCCCGAACAGTTCGGAGTGGCCGAGCTCAACAATGGGACGGTCGTGCGGCTGATCGAGAAGCCCAAGGAGCCGCGCTCGGACCTAGCTCTGGTGGGCGTGTACATGTTCGACGACACCATCTGGGACGCGGTCAAGGCCATCCGCCCCAGCGCCCGTCAGGAGCTGGAGATCACCGACGCCATCCAGTGGCTCATCGACCACGGCAAATCCGTGCACCCGCACGTGGTCTCGGGCTGGTGGAAGGACACCGGAAAGATCGAGGACATGCTCGAGGCGAACCGGATCATCCTCGACACCTTCGACCCGCAGGGGCTGGAAGCGGTCGATTCCGGCTGCCGCGTGGAAGGGAAAGTCGTGATCGAGCCGGGCGGCCGACTTTACGGATCCATCGTGCGCGGGCCGGCCATCATCGGCGCGGGGGCGGAGATCCGGGAGGCCTTCGTGGGCCCCTATACGTCCATCGGCGCGGGCTGCTACATCGAGCGCTGCGAGATCGAGAACTCCATCGTGCTCCAGGGCTCCCGCATCGAGCGCATCCCCGGCCGCATCGCCGACTCCTTGATCGGCACCAACGTGCGGATCCATCCCGGCGCGGAGCGCCCCCGCGTGCACCGTTTCCTGATCGGAGACAACTCGGAGATCGGGATCGTATGAACGAAGGCGTCTCCCGAAAGGGACCAGACAGAATCCGATGATGAGAGTGCTGGTCACCGGCGGCTGCGGATTCATCGGCTCCAACTTCATCCGACACCTCTTCGCCAGCCGCGGCGGGGTCTCCGTCGTGAACCTCGACAAGCTGACCTACGCCGCCAATCCGGCCAATCTGGCGGATCTGGCGGAGCGGCCCGACTATCGCTTTCTGCGCGGCGACATCGCGGACCCGGAGGCGGTCGCCGTGGCCATGGAGGGATGCACCCACGTCGTCAATTTCGCGGCCGAGACGCACGTGGATCGGTCGCTGCTGGGAGACGCGTCCTTCATCGAGACGGATGTCCGCGGGGTCTTCGTCCTGCTGGAGGAGGCTCGGCGCCGGCGGATCGAGCGCTTCATCCAGATCTCCACCGACGAGGTCTACGGCACGATCGCGCGGGGCTCCTTCACCGAGGAGTCCGCCTTGAACCCGCGCAACCCGTATTCCGCTTCGAAGGCCGGCGGGGATCGCCTGGCTTTTTCGTACTGGGCCTCCTACGGCATGCCGGTGGTCATCACCCGGGCCTCCAACAACTACGGGCCATACCAGTATCCGGAGAAGCTGATCCCGCTCTTCGTGACCAACGCCATCGACGACCGGCCTCTCCCGCTGTACGGCGACGGGAGAAACGTGCGCGACTGGCTCTTCGTCGGCGACCACGCTGCGGCGGTCGATTTTTTGCTCGAGCGCGGCGAGCCCGGCCAGACCTACAACATCGCCGGCGGCAACGAAATGGAGAACATCGAGATCACCCGCAGGGTCCTCTCGATCCTCGGCAAGCCCGAGTCGCTCGTGCGGTTCGTCGACGACCGGCCCGGCCACGACCGGCGCTACTCGCTCGACGCCGGCAAGCTCGCCCGGCTCGGCTTCCGGCCGCAGACGCAGCTCGAGCAGGGCCTGGCCCGGACCGTCGACTGGTATCGGTCACACCCGGAGTGGTGGAGGCCGATCAAAGAGAAGGACGCCGCCTACCAGGAGTTCTACCGCTCCCAGTACGGCGAGCGTCTGGCCACTTCCACAGCTACGGCGAAGGCGCCTCGGTAGGCGATTCGAATTCAAGATTCAAGATTCAACATTCAAAATGAGGAGTGGCTCCAATCTTGAATCTTGAATTTTGAATCTTGAATCTCTTATGAGCGAATCCGCCCTCGCCGGTCCCGAGACTCTTCCGGAAATCCTGGTCGCCCCCGGGCCGGTCCCGGCGCTGCGCCGCCGCGTGCTGGTGACCGGGGCCATGGGAATGCTGGCCATGGACCTCGCTCCGATCCTCGCGGCCGGCGGGCTGGAGGTCTTCGGCCGGCCCCGGTCCGATCTCGACGTGACCGACGAGGGGGACGTCGCCCGTGCCTTCCACGACGTCAAGCCCGATGTCGTCGTCAACTGCGCCGCCTTCACCCGGGTGGACGCCTGCGAGAGCGATCCCCGGGCCATCGAGGTCAACGCGGGCGGAGTCGAGCGCCTGGCGCGGCACTGCGTACGCCACGGCGCACAGCTCGTCCAGCTCTCGACCGACTTCGTGTTCGACGGCGCGAAGCGGTCTCCCTACACGGAGGAGGACGCCCCGGCTCCGCTTTCGGCTTACGGGCGGTCCAAGCGCTCCGGCGAGGAGGCAGCTCTGCGGGTCCCCAACGGCCTGGTCGTTCGGGCCTCCTGGCTCTTCGGCGCCGGCGGCTGGAATTTCGTGGAGGCGATTCTGAAACAGGTCGAGGAGGGGAAGTCCCGGCTGACGGTGGTCGCCGATCAGCGCGGGCGCCCGACGGCCACGACCGATTTGTCCGAGGCGATCCTCGCGCTCCTGCAGGGCGGCGCGCTGGGAACCTACCACTTCGCCAATCGCGGCGAGGTGAGCTGGCACGAGTTCGCTGTCGTCGTTCTGAGACTGGCCGGACGCGGCGACGTCGAGGTCGATCCGACCGATTCGGCCACGCTGGCAAGGCCGGCCCCGCGCCCGGCCTACTCCGTCCTGGACACTTCGAAGTACGAGAGGGTGACCGGACGTCCGATCCGGCACTACACCGAGGCGCTGGCCGAGTATCTGTCCCGCCGCGGCCGGATCCAGGCGTGAGGATTCCGCCGGCGGAGTGGAAGCGCAAGGCCCTCCACGCGGGGATGGGCCTCTTCGCGCTGACCCTCAAGTGGCTCGACTGGCGCGAGGCCGCGCTGCTGGCGGCGGCCGCTCTGGCCTTCAACCTGTACGCCATTCCGCATCTGGCGCGCGGCATCTACCGGGACGAAGCCCGCCACCGCGATCCCGGAATCGTGGCCTACCCGGCCAGCGTCCTTCTCCTGATTCTGCTCTTCCGTAACAATTTATATATTGTGGGAGCGGTCTGGGCCATGATGGCCTTCGGAGATCCCGCGGCCACGATCGTGGGCCGGCTCGTCGAGGGACCGCGGCTTGCCTGGAACCGGGACAAGACCTGGGCCGGGCTGGCCGCCGACTGGGCGGTCGCCGGCCTCGCCGCGGTGCTGATGTTCCGCTTCGTCTCCGCCCGAGCTCTGACGCCCGCGGCCGCGGCGATCCTCATCGCGGGGGCGGGACTCTTCGCCTTTCTGGAGTCGGTGCGCGCGGGCATCGACGACAACTGGGTGGCGCCCCTTCCGACGGCGCTCGTGCTCTTTCAGCTCTCGGCGATGTGGGGCCACCCCTGGCCCGGGCCAGCCTGGACGCCCGCGCTCGTGCTGGCCGCTCTGGCCGTCAATGGGGGAGTCGCCGCGGCGACCTGGCGGCTCCAACTCGTCTCCGGCACCGGCGCATGGGCCGGTGCGCTCGTCGGGACCGCGATCGTGCTCCTGGGGGGCTGGGGCGCCTACGCTGTCCTGTGGGCCTTCTTCCTGCCGGCCACCGCGGCCACCAAATGGGGGTACCGACGCAAGGCCGAGCGCGGCGTGGCGCAACGCGATCGCGGACGCAGGGGCGCGGCGCACGCCATCGCCAACGTCGGCGTTCCGGTCGTGCTGCTCTTAGTCGGCGCGCCGCCGGTGGCCTTCGCCGCGGCGCTCGCCGCCGCTCTCGCCGACACGCTGGGAACCGAGGTGGGTAGCCTCTTCGGGCGGCGGCCCTTCTCTCTCGTGCGCTGGGAGCGCAGGACGGTGGGCGATCCCGGAGCGGTGTCCTGGCCCGGGCTCGCCGCGGGACTCCTCGGAGCCGCGGCAGTCGGGGCGGTCGCCGCCCTCTCCGGCTTCCTGCCGGGGGGAAGCGTCGCGGTCGTCGCCGCGGCCGGACTGGCGGGCTCGCTCGCCGAGAGCGTGGTCCTCGATCTCGGACGCTGGCGCGGCGTGACGCTGGACCACGACTTCGCCAACGCGTTCAACACGGCGGCCGGCGCTCTCGTCGCGCTGGAGATCGTGGCGTCGATCCAGAGCCGCGGCCTCTACCTTCCAATGGGCGGCGCATGAAGCGCTACCTGCGCCTGGCCCGCCCGTTCACGCTTCTGCCGCCGCTTCTTGGCATCGTGTCCGGCGCGGTCTGCGCCTTCGGCTCGGCGCACAATCCCGACCCCGCGCGCCGGGTCACCTGGGCGGTGGTCCTGACCGTCGCGGTCGGGTCGCTCTGCGCGGCGGCCATGAACGCGGCGTCCAACATCGTCAATCAGATCGCCGACCTGGAGATCGACCGGAAGAACAAGCCGCGCCGGCCGCTGGTGACCGGGGAGGTGTCGGTGGCCCGGGCGTGGGCCGCGGCCGCGGTGCTCTACGTTCTCTCGATCGTCCCGACCTGGATCGTCGTTCCCTATCCGTACCAATCGCTCTCGGAGCGCATCGCGGCGCCTCTCGTTCATCACGCCGCCTTCTTCATCTACTGCTTGGGAGCGCTGGCGACCTTCGTCTATTCTTTTCCCGCCTTCGGCCGCACCAAGCGCCACTGGCTCGCGGCCAACGTCACCATCGCCATTCCCCGCGGGGGCCTTCTGAAGGTCGCCGGCTGGGCCTTCGTCGGGCCGGTCACGGTCTGGGAGGCCTGGGCGATCGGGGGGATCTTCGCTTTCTTTCTTCTGGGCGCGACGTCGACCAAAGACTTCTCCGACATGGAAGGGGATCGCGCCCACGGCTGCGTGACACTGCCGGTGCGATTCGGCGTGGCCAAGGCGGCCAGGATCATCGCCCCCTTCTTCGTCCTGCCCTGGCTCCTGATCCCGCTTTTCGCGCGCCTGCCCGACCCGGACCGAACGGCCGACCGCCTCCTGACGGGAAACACTCTCTTCCTGACCGTGCTTGGCCTCGGTCTGGCCGCCTGGGGCTCCTACGCGGCGCGACTCTTGCTCAAGAGCCCTGAAGACCTGGCGCGCACGGAGAATCACCCGGCGTGGACTCACATGTACTTGTTGATGATGGCGGCGCAGGTGGGCTTTGCGCTCGCCTATGCGCTCTGACCGGACTCCTCCCGGAATCGTTTTCCTGTTCTCCGCGTTACAATATGTTGTACATCAGAGAGCCAGGAACTCTATAGGAAGTAGATGGAACAGGACGCGACGGCCCCCCTTCTGCCAGTCCCCCTCGCCCGGGAGGAGGGCTACCCGGTCCGCTGGAGCGGCCTGTCCCTGACTCTCGAGGAACGGACTTTGAATGCCCTGGTCGGGCGCCTGGTCGAGCGGATCGAAGACCTCAAGGATCTGCGGATCGACGTTTCTAAGGGAGAGCTCGCGGCGACGCTCGTGGTTCACCGGTTCGGCGTGCCTCTTTCGGCCAAGGCCACCCTCTCGCAGCTGCGGTTGAAGGACGGCTTCCTCGCCTTTCTGCTCGACAAGGTTCAGGCGCTGTCCTTCATCCCGATCCCGGACCAGCTCCTGGGCTACCTGGTCGCCAAAGCGCCCCCGGGTCTTCTGACCTACTACCCAGACGATCGCATCATGGTGGTGAACTTGAACGACTGGATGCCGCCGGGAATCGATCTCTCTCTGGAGCGCACCGTCTTCGAGAAAGGCGCCGTGACCCTGCACTTCGCCCCCGGTTCTTTCGACTTGAGCGAGGTTTTGGCGGAGGACGGGCCGGAGGAGGAGTGAGGAAGAAATTGTGAATGGTCAATTGTGAATTGTGATTGGGCGAACTCTTTTCCGCCCATTCGCGACTCACAATTCACAATTCGCAATTCACTCTTGCGGCCGGGGTGAAAGCACCACCAGCAGGATCGCTCCATCCGTCTCGTAGCGGTCGCCTCCGCCGTTGACGTCCGCGTGCGGAGTTCCCGGAATCTCCGATGCGCGAGCCAGACGGCCGGTTCTCGTGAGGTCCTGCCGCAACCTCTCACGCTCCCGATCCACGTTCGGGTCGATGTGGTGCATGGGCTCTCCTGTGTATGCGGAGACTCCCATGGCGCGATCGTAAGTCGCCGATCCGATCCACGCCTCGCCCGGCTCGCCGTCCGGCCTGGAGGTCCTCCAGAAGCGCGCGTGGTGCCGCCGGCGCGGGCTCGCCCCCACCGCCTGCTCGAAGCCGAGATCCTGGGGGCGGCCCGAGATCCAGTGCGTGCTCATGGGAGCGGAGGGGTAGGGCCGGTCAAAGAGGACGCTGTGGGCGTCGCGCAGTCCCGATCGGACGGTGATCGGATCGGCCAGCGTCCAGCCCGCCGCGCGCATCGCGGCGATGACTTCCTCGCGGGACCCCACGACCCAGAGATTGATCGGATCTGCGGGGATTCCCTCCTGCGTGTAGCTGGTCGGCCAGGGCCTCGGTGAGATGTTCGTCCGAGCGTAGTGCTGCCACGCGGCGGGCAGGAGCACGTAGGCTGTCAGGGCATACGCCGGCAGCAGCAGAAGGAGAAAAGCCACGGCCCAGAGCGCCCGCGCGGCTCCGCCCGGGACACGGATTGTCGGCATCCCGAAATGTTAAATCGGTGTGTATGACGGGAAGATGAACGCGCCCTTCAGAGCCCTTCCCAGAAGGGGGCATGGAGGCTACGAGTCCGTTCGATCGCCCGCCGGGCCAAGGGGTTAGGCGTCGGGAGAGTCTCCGGGAGCGGCTCTTCTCCCTGCAGCACCTTGACGCAGGCCGCGGCCGACTGCGCGATGGCGTCCAATCGGTAACCGCCCTCCAGCGCCAGCACGATCCGCCCTCCCGCGAGCGGGAGGAGGCGGCTGGTCATCTGGGCATAGCCGTCGGGCGAGATGCGCATCTGGCCGAGAAGGTCTCCCAGAGCGGCGTCGAAGCCGCAGGAGACGATCACCAGGTCCGGCTCATACTGCCGAGCGATCGGCATCAGAATCTCGTCGAAGGCAGCCAGATACTCGGCGTCCCCCATTCCAGGAGGCCAGGGAAGGTTGATGGTTCGCCCGCGCGCGTCCTCGCCGCCGGTCTCGTCGGACGCCCCCGTGCCCGGATACAGCGGCCACTCGTGCGTGGAGAAGTAGACCACCCGAGGATCGTTCCAGAACGTGTTCTGCGTCCCGTTCCCGTGGTGGAGATCCCAGTCGACGATGAGGACGCGCCGCGCCCCGGCGGACAGCGCCGCCTTCGCCGCGATGGCGACGTTGTTGAAGAGGCAGAAGCCCATGGCCGCGTCGGCCTCGGCGTGGTGCCCGGGCGGACGCAACAGGGCGAACCCGTTGTCCCACTGTCCCGAGAGCGTGCCGAGCGTCAGATCCACCAGACCTCCGGCAGCCAGCCGGGCGGCGGCCGCGGAATCGGCGCAGGCGTAGGTGTCGGGGTCGAGCTGCGTGAACGGGCTACCGGCCGTCGCGTCGATCTTCCAGACATGATCCGGCGTGTGCACGGCGGTTAGCTCGTCGTCGGTGGCCGGCCGGGCCGGAACACGCCGGCAGAAGCGCACCAGGCCTTCCCGCTCGAGCCCCGCGCGGACCGCAAGGAGGCGGCCGGGATGCTCGGGATGATCGTAGGGCGCCTTGTGGAGTAGGAAGCGGTCGTCGGAAACGAGGCCGGTGGTCATGAATGATTCAAGATTCAAAGTTCAAGATTCAAGATCTGAGCTTTGTGCGCCTTCAATTTTGAATTTTGAATTTTGAATCTTGAATCACCTTACTCGCAAGCTGCGGACTTCGGGAACAAGACTTTTCATTGGCCAGGCAGTCCGACAGCGTCCGTCCGCAGCCGCAGTCGCAGCGGTCTCGGGCAAGGTGGCGAAAGTAGTCGTGCCGCGCGGCAGGGACGACCGCCTCGCCGGACAGGAGAGCTTCGCGCGCCAGCTGATGCTCGCGTGGGGGCGCAGCAGCGTCGCCGGCCGCAGGCGCCCGGGCCGGCGAGGTTTCGGGGACCTTCGTTGACGCGAGAGGGCTCCGGGCGCGCCAGTACCACAACGCGCCGCCGAAGAGCAGAGCGTAGGCCAGCACGGAGAGAACGGCCGGGCCGGGACTCCGCCGCCGGGGAGGCGGGCCCGCATCGCGTGCGACCATCCGCAGCGGGGGGGCCTTGTCACCCATCGAGCGCCTCGACGAGCTCGGAGGGCTCGGTGATGGGAGGGCGGCAGGCGAAACCCTCGCAGACGTAGGCCCGAGCGGGTCCCTCCGATGGCCGGCGTCCCTCGATCAGGGGCGAGAGGCCGGCCAGGCTCTCCGACGGATCGGCCAGCGCCACCACACGGTTCAATCTCCGGGCGGAGAAGGCGGCGTCGCGCAGGGACTCGAGATCCGAGCGCCCGATCTCGCCGGAAAGCACGACCTCGCGCGAGGGGCTGGATTGAAAATCGAGCGCAGAGAGCAAGCGCGGGACCGCGACGGGGGCCCGCTCCAGATAGCCCGAGGATGCGGCGAAGATCCGCTCGGCGCCCTCCCGGTAGCGGTCCTCGCCGGTGAAGGCGTGGAGACGCAGGAGATTCAGGGCCGCCACTGAGTTGGATGCGGGCGTCGCCGTGTCGAGTGTCTCGCGAGGGCGCAGAGGAAGATCGCGGCCCTCCGCCCCGGTGAAGAAATAGCCTCCCCGCGGATCGCCGAACTTTTCGTCGAGGCAGGCTTGAAGCTCGAGCGCGGCGCGGAAATACCGCGCCTGGAATGTGGCCTCGTAGAGATCGAGGACCGCCTCGATCATGTTGGCGTAATCCGAGGCGAATCCCGGAATGCCGGCTCGGGCACCCCGCTGGCGGTGCAGGAGCGTTCTCTCCCGGACACAATGGGTGAGGACGCGATCCGCTGCCTCCCGGGCGGCGCCTTCGTAGCGAGCGTCTTTGAGGAGGCGTGCGGCCAGAGCGAACGCGGAGATCGCCAGGCCGGTCCAGTCGGTCAGGAGCTTGTCGTCGGTGGCGGGAGCGACGCGCCGGCTGCGCTTCTCGCGCATGGCTATGCGAGCGCGGGCCAGGATCGCGGAGATCTCTTCTTGCGATTTCCCGAATTCGCGGGAGAGGTCTGGCAGGCCGGCGACGATCGAGAGGACCGTCTCTCCGCCTTCGAAATTGCCGCGCGTGTCGACGCCGTAGCGGGCAGCCACGATCGGAGCAGCCGGTCCGCCGACCGCCTCTGCCAGCGTCTCGGGATTCCAGACGTAGAAGGTCCCCTCTTCCCCTCCGGAGTCCGCGTCCTGGGCCGCGCAGAATCCCCCGCCCGGAGGCGTCATCTCGGCGAGCAGGTAGTCCAGTGTGTCGCGGGCCACCTGATCGAAATCGGGACGCTGGAAGGCGCGGCCGGCGAGGAGGTAAACCCGCGCCAGCATCGCGTTGTCGTAGAGCATCTTCTCGAAATGAGGGATCAGCCAGCGCTCGTCGACCGAGTACCGGTGGAAACCCCCTCCCACGTGATCGTAGAGGCCTCCGGCAGCCATCTTCTCCAGGGTCTTCTCCGCCATGTGGGCGAGCGGCGCCTCTCTGGTGCGCAGCCAGCAGCGGAGGAGCAGCTCCAGCTGCATGGAGGGGGGGAATTTCGGCGCCGTCCCGAATCCGCCGTGGGTGCGATCGAAGCGCTCCCGAAGGGCCGCGGCCGCGGCCTCCAGGGGCGCCGTGGCCACCCGTGTTCCGCCGGGAAGTCCTTCGATCGTCGTCCTCACGTGGGCGAGCAGCTCGTCGGCCGAGGTGATCAGGTCCTGGCGCCGTGCCTTCCACCCCTCAACGACCGCTGCGAGCAGCGTCCGAAAGCCGGGGCGCCCGTAGCGGTCCTCGGGCGGGAAATAGGTGCCGCCGTAGAACGGCTTGCGGTCGGCCGTCAGGAAGACGGAGAGCGGCCAGCCCCCGCTGCCGGTCATCGCCTGGACCGCGGTCATGTAGATGTCGTCGACGTCCGGCCTCTCCTCGCGGTCGACCTTGATGGAGACGAAGTGCTCGTTCAAGAAAGCGGCGACCGACTCGTTCTCGAAGGACTCGCGCTCCATGACGTGACACCAATGGCACGTGGAGTAGCCGATGGAGAGAAAGATCGGGCGGTCTTCTTCGCGAGCCCGCGCGAACGCCGGCTCGCCCCAGGGATACCAGTCGACCGGGTTGTCCTTGTGCTGGAGGAGGTAGGGGCTGCTTTCCGCCGCGAGCCGGTTACTCACCCGTCGAGCATATCTCGGCGATGGGAGAGAGGATTCCGGCAGAGCTTTCAGCTCTCAGCCTTCAGCTGTCAGCCGATTCGCGCGCGGCCGCCCTTCTGGCTGAACGCTAATAGCTGATAGCTGATAGCTGATAGCTATCTTGCCTGCGCCGTGATCGTCACCTGGTCGTCGCGGTCCTTGATCACCACGACGTCGCCCGGTCCCATCTCGTCGAGCTTCTGCAGGATGTCGCGGGGTGAAAGCCTCTTCTGCCCGGAGAGGCTCTCTACCAGCGCACGTGGGACGCGGACACGGACGTTGCGGTCCCAGTCATCCCGGATCTGGATCTCGATCGCGTTTCCTTCCGTGCTGACCTGGAGACGCAGGTGGTCGCGTGTGATCTCGGCGGGCTTTCCGGGAGAGCTGCGGTCCGCAGCGTCGAGGATGTCTCGGGGCGTGACGTCTCCGTTGCCCCAGTCGTTGCGGATATCGCTGCCCAGATCGGTGAATGGGACCATGGTGGCGACGCGCGCCACGAGCGTCATCGGAACGGTGAAGGAGAGGTGCTTGCTCGAACCGTTCTCGGTCTTCTGGATCTCGACGTGGTACCCGCGGACGCGCTTGAACTCATGCGCCGGACGGCGCCAAACCGCCACCGCGATCGCCACGACGACGACGATGAGGACCCCCAGAACGACGGCGCGGGTCTCCTTCATGCTCATTCCTAACGAAATCGTATGCGGAAAGTTCCCGAGGCGCTTGGGAAGGCGCGGAGCTTGTGCTATTTTTCACAAGCGTATGCCTCACTTCATCACAGAAACCTGCATCGCCTGTGGGGTTTGCGAGATCAA
>Ga0126383_10001835_pt1 | contig 13416 bp, 12 predicted proteins | sample PanSoiMetPlot_35_FD_96882 | JGI IMG/M metagenome (GOLD analysis project Ga0126383, IMG submission 96882) | Tropical forest soil microbial communities from Panama - MetaG Plot_35 | ecosystem: Environmental > Terrestrial > Soil > Tropical forest > Bulk soil | place: Panama | collected 2016-02-17
GGACGATGCGGCCGCCCTCGGGAAGATGCGGGATCGCGGCCCGCGTGACGAAGAAGACGCTGTCGAGGTTAGCGCGACACGTCCGTTCCCACTGCTCGGCCGTCATCGCCGCGACCGCCTGCGGGGTCGGGGGCCAGATGCCGTGATTCACGACCAGCAGGTCGAGCCCGCGCTGTGCGACCTCGGCCACCACCCGCTCCGCCGCCGCCGGGTCGCCGAGATCGCCGGCGACCGCTTCGGCGTCACCACCGGCGGCGCGAATCGCCGCTACCGTGGCGTCCGCGTCCTCGCGGCGCGTCGCATAGCCGATGGCCACGCCGGCGCCCGCCCGCGCCAGCAGCACCGCCGTCGCCCGGCCGATGCCGCGGCTGCCCCCGGTCACGAACGCCCTGAGGCCGGTGAGGTCGATCACCCCGCCAGGCGCTCCTCGATCCAGGCGCAGATGATGTGCTCGATGGCGAGATGCAGCTCCTGGATCCGCGCCGTGTCGTCGCTCGGAATGACGAGGGCGATGTCGGCCAGCTCGCGCAGCGAGCCGCCGGACTTGCCGAGGAAAGCGATGACGCCCACGCCCCGCGCGCGCGCAGCCTGAGCGGCGCGAACGACGTTGGGACTCTCTCCGCTGGTCGAATGCAGCACCAGCAGATCGCCGGGACGGGCCAGCGCTTCGACCTGGCGCGCGAACACTTCGTCAAACCCCATGTCGTTGGCGGCCGCGGTGAGCAACGATGTGTCGGTGGTGAGCGCCACGGCCCGCAGCGAAGGACGCTTCGTTTCGTAGCGGACGACGTACTCGGTCGCGATGTGCTGGGCGTCGGCCGCGCTGCCACCGTTGCCGGCGAAAAACAGGGTGCCGCCGCCCCGCAGCGCCGCCTCATACCGCGCGGCGATGGCGACGATGGTCTCGGCCTGCTCGGCGGCGACGCGACCGGCGAGCGCGGCGAGCATCCCCAGGCTCTCCCGTGCGCGATCGGGCGTCACGCGCCGGTCCCCCGCGCCGCCCGGACGAAGCCGTCGAGTGTGCGCGCGCTGTCCACCGGCTCGCCCTCCAGGGCGTTGCCGATCACCACGAAATCGGCGCCGGCGCTCCGCGCCGCGGCGACCGCGTCGGGTGTGCGAATCCCGCCCCCGACGAACATCGGGACGGCCGCATCGGCGAGGGTGGCGCGGCAGGCCGCGATCACCGCCGGGGGAACCGGACGCTCGGCGCCGCTGCCGGCGTCGAGATAGATGGCCTGCATGCCGATGAGCCGCGCCGCCCGCGTGTGCGCAGCGGCCAGCTCCGGCTTGTCGGCGGGCAGGGGGCGCGTCTGGCTCACCGCCTCGACGCTCGTCACGCGTCCCCCGTCGATGAGCATATAGGCGGTGGACAGCGTGGCCACAGGGTGCCGCTGCAGGAACGGCACCGCGCGCACGTGCTCCTCGATCAGGTACTGCGCGTTGCGACCGGAGACGAGCGAGAGAAAGAGAATCAGATCGACCTGATCCGTGAGCTGCATCGCCGAACCCGGGAACAGCGCGACCGGGAGTCCCGGCGCAGCGGCGCGCACCGCCGCAGCGACGCGGTGTGTTTCGCCCCCGCCGTCGAACGACCCGCCGATGAGAAGACCGGCGGCGCCCGCCTGGAGGACGGTGCGAGCCAGCCCCGCCGCCTGGTCGGGACCGGTGCACCCCGGATCGATCAGCACCAGCAGCCCGGGGCGCCGGGCGAGCAAGTCCGTCACGCGCCGCCGCCCGCGATCCGCTCCGCCACACGGACCAGATCGTCCGCGTCGAGCTCGGCCTGCGCCTCGAACGCGTAGGTCACGAGCGCATCGGCGGCGAGCAGATCGAGCGCCAGCTCCCGTGCACCATCCGGCCGCGCCAGCACGCGGTCGAGCAGGGCGCGTCCGGCGAGGGCCAGATGGTCGGGGAGACTCGCGGGCGAGTCGGTGAGCCAGCGCGTCATCGGCTCGACCAGCGTCGGCGGAGCGGCGGGACGGCGCGCCGCAAGCCAGGTCATGACCGCGTCGCGCGTCACGCCGGGAGATAGCGCTTCACGATGGACGGGGTGGCGGCGCGCGTGGCGGGGAGTCGCGTCGCGTCGTCGACGCCGCCCGAGGCGAAATGCGGCTTCCCGCCGCCCTTCCCTCCGGTCGTGGCAGCGAGCTCGCGCGCGATGTCCCCCGCTTTCACCCCCAGCCCCACCAGATCGTCGGTGACCGCGACATGGACCCCCGGTCGCGGGCCGCCACTGAAGAGCACGAGGACCGCCCGCGTGTGCTTCTCGCGGAACGAATCCATCGTGAGGGCGATTTGCGCGCGATCGTCGAGGTCGGTGTCGGCGATGTGCAGCTCGACGTCCCCGATCCGCTCGACCACGCCCTTCGCTTCCGGCGACCCGCCGGAGCGCAGCAGCTCCTCGACTCGTTTCTCGAGTTTGCGATTCTCCTCGAGCAGGGTTTCGATGCGATGCAGCAGGTGTTCGGGCTGCGTCTTGAGCACAGCCGACGCCTCGCCGAGGCGCCGCTCGAGGTCGCGCGAGAGGCGGTAGGCCGCCGGTCCGGTGATCGCCTCGATGCGGCGCACCCCCGCCTGCGACCCGGTCTCGTGCGTGAAGCGGAACAGCGCGATCTCGCCCGTCGTGTCGACGTGCGTCCCGCCGCACAATTCGAGCGAGACTCCGGCGACGTCGACGACGCGGACACGGTCGCCGTACTTCTCGGTGAAGAACGCCATCGCGCCCGCGGCCAACGCGTCTTTGTACGCCATCTCGCGGATCGTCACCGGGAGGCTCTTCCAGATCTGCTCGTTGACGATCTCCTCGATGCGCGCCAGCGTCGCCTTGTCGACCGGACCATGATGCGTGAAGTCGAAGCGCAGGCGCTCGGGGGCGACGACGGAGCCCGCCTGCCGCACGTGCGTCCCCAGGACCTGTCGCAGCGCCGCGTGCACCAGATGGGTGGCGGTGTGATTGCGCTCGATGTTGTGGCGGCGCTCCCGATTGACCTGCGCCTGCACGGCGGTCGGCTCGAACGGCTCGCTGAAACGCCCTACGACGGCGCTCGTGCCGTCGGTCTTCTCGACGTCCTCGACCGTCAGCTCCCAGCCGTCGCCCGCCACGACACCGGTGTCGCTCACCTGGCCGCCCGATTCGGCGTAGAACGGATTCTCCTCGAGCACCAGCTCGAGCGCGTCGTCCGTCTGCCGGAACGCGAGCACGTCGGTCTCGCTCGCCGTGCGCTCGTAGCCGACCCACTGCTGGCGCCTCTTGGGCTTGACCGTGACCCACTCTCCCGAGCGTGCCGTCCGACCGGCCGGACCCTTCCCGCGGGCGGCGCGAGAGCGCTCCCGCTGCTCCTTCAACGCCTGCTCGAATCCGGCGGCGTCCACCTGCTGATTGCGCTCGGTGGCGATGAGCTGGGTCAGATCGAGCGGAAAACCGTAGGTGTCGTACAGCCGAAACGCATCGTCGCCGCTGATGACACTCGAGCCGCTCAGCTCGTCGAGGCGTTTCAGTCCGCCTTCGATTGTCTCGAGGAAGCGATCCTCCTCCGCACGGGTGACGCGCTGGATGTGGGTGCGCTTCGCCTCGAGCTCGGGATAGACGCCGCGCATCTGGTCCACGACGCGATCGGTGAGCTCGACGAGCGTCGGCTCGCGCCGTCCCAGGAGCCAGGCATGGCGGACGCCGCGCCGCAGGATGCGTCGCAGCACGTAGCCGCGGCCGTCACTCGAGGGGTAGACGCCGTCGGCGAGGAGGAAGGCGACCGCGCGCGCGTGGTCGGCGAGAACGCGGTAGTGCGCGCCGGCGGGCCCGCGGTCGTATGAGAGCCCCACGACCTCGACGGCGCGCTGGATGATCGGCGCAAACAGGTCGGTATCGAAGTTCGAGGGCACACCCTGCAAAACCGCCGCGATGCGCTCGAGCCCGGCGCCGGTGTCGACCGAAGGCTTGGGGAGCGGCAGCCGCGACCCGTCTGCCTGGAGATCGTACTGCATGAAGACGAGGTTCCAGATCTCGAGCATGCGACCCGCGTCGTTGAGGCGTACGAACTCGTCGCGGGAGACGGCGCCGCGCCCGCGCTCGTGGCGCGGCCGCAGGTCGACGTTCAGCTCGGTGTTCGGGCCAGCGGGGCCGGTATCGGCCATCTGCCAGAAGTTGTCCTTGTCGCCGAGGCCGTAGATCCGGTCGTCCTGGATGCCTGTGATCTTGCGCCACAGGGCGCGGGCTTCGTCGTCGGTGTGGTGCACCGTGACGTAGAGGAGGTCGGGGTCGATGCCGAGCCAGTCTGTGTCCGTGACCCACTGCCACGCGAACTCGATCGCCTCGGCCTTGAAGTAGTCGCCGAAGGAGAAGTTGCCGAGCATCTCGAAGAAGGTGTGGTGCCGGGCGGTGTGACCGACCTGCTCCAGGTCGTTGTGCTTCCCGCCGGCGCGCACGCACTTCTGACTGGTGACGGCACGCGAATAGTCACGCCGCTCCAGGCCCTGGAACACGCGCTTGAACTGCACCATGCCGGCGTTGGTGAACAGCAGGGTGGGATCGTCGGCGGGCACGAGGCTCGAGCTGGGCACCTCGCGGTGGCCGCGGGCCGAGAAATACTGGATGAACTTGGCGCGGATGTCCGCCGATTTCATCCGGTCAAATATAGTAGCTCCTCCACGACCTTCCGCGTTTCCGCCCCGCGGTATCCTCGCCGGGCGAGATAGGCAAGGAGCCGGCGCCGCTTGGCGGTCGGCGGCAGCGCGCCGAGCTGGCGGGCGCGGCGCTCGGCGACCTGGCGCAGGACCGCGACTTCGTCGATGCCTTCCGCGGCCAGCGACGCCGCCACCGCCGCTTCCGCGATCCGCTGGTCCACGCCCTGCCGCCGCAGATCCTGTAGCAGCCGCACCGCTCCCCGTCCCTGTTGCGCGCGAGTCGCGACGAAATGCTCGGCGAAGCGCCGGTCGTCGAGCAGATCCTGCGCCGCCAGCCGCTCCAGCGCCGCGTCGACGGCCGCGCCGGGGTGCTGTTTCTTCATCAGCCGGCGCCGCAATTCGGCGCGGGCATGGGGGCGACGCGTCTGGGCCCGCACGGCGGCCCGGTACGCCGCTTCGATGTCGGCCAGCTGCTGCAGCACGCCGAAGGTGGGGGCATCGACGACGGCGCCGCGCGAGATTCCGAGCGGAACAAGCGCCACCGCCGGGAGCGACGCAAAACGCCCCCGATCCACTTCGACCACCTGGTAACCAGGCTGGCGTGGATCGAGGGCGAGATTGGTCACGACCGGCACGTCACTCCTCGCCGCTGGACGACTCCTCTTCGGCCGACGCGGCGGGCTTCACACCGAGATGCTCCTTCACCTTGCCTTCGATCTCGAGCGCCAGGTCGGCGTGGTCTTTGAGGTAGAGCTTGGCGTTTTCCCTGCCCTGGCCAATGCGGTCTTTCCCGTACGTGTACCAGGCGCCGGACTTGTCGATGATGCCCGCTTCGGCGGCGATGTCGACGAGCAGCGACTCGCGGCTGATCCCCTCGTCGAACATGATGTCGAACTCCGCCTGCCGGAACGGCGGCGCGACCTTGTTCTTCACGACCTTCACGCGGACATGGTTGCCGATCACCGCCTCGCGCTCCTTGACGGGCGCGATACGCCGCATGTCGAGCCGCACCGAAGAGTAGAACTTGAGCGCCCGGCCGCCGGTGGTTGTTTCGGGGTTGCCGAACATCACACCGATTTTTTCCCGCAGCTGGTTGATGAAGATCACGGAGGTGCGGGAGCGGTTGATCGCGCCGGCGAGCTTGCGCAGCGCCTGACTCATGAGACGGGCTTGCAGGCCCACGTGGGAGTCGCCCATTTCGCCTTCGATCTCGGCTTTCGGCACGAGCGCCGCGACCGAATCGACGACGACGATGTCCACCGCCCCGGAGCGCACCAGGATTTCGGTGATCTCGAGTCCCTGCTCGCCCGTGTCGGGCTGCGAGACGAGGAGATTGTCGATGTCGACGCCGAGCTTCTTGGCATACTCGACGTCGAGGGCGTGTTCGGCGTCGATGTAGGCCGCCGCGCCCCCCGCGCGCTGCGCGTTGGCGACGACCGACAACGCCAGGGTTGTCTTACCGCTCGATTCGGGGCCGAAAATCTCGGTGACCCGGCCGCGCGGGATGCCGCCGACGCCGATCGCCGCATCGAGATTGATCGCCCCCGTCGAGATCGCGTCCACCCGCACCCGCGGCGACTCCGATCCCATGCGCATGATCGAACCCTTGCCGCAGTTCTTCTCGATCTGGGCGATGGCCAGGTTGAGGGCCTTCTTGCGCTCGTCGGTGAGCTTTGCCGCCTCGCGATCTTCAGCCGCCATCGGGGTCCTCGTCATCGGTTGGGAGCCTCGCGTTGGGGTGGTGTGCGAGACCCGAATATATACCGAAACCGCTCCTACCGCCACCCCGGGCGAAACGCGTCTTCCAGGTGCTCCAGCTTTCCCTGCATGATGCCGATGCAGTCGAAGCGATAGATGTCCGACGGCAGCCCGAAGCGGTCGATCCAGGCGCGGGCCGCGCGGACGATCTCGCGCCGCTTTGCCCCGGTAACCGCTTCGAACGGGTGCCCGAACGAATCGCCGCGCCGGGCCTTCACCTCGATGAACGCCACGAGCACTCCGCGTCGCGCGACGATGTCGATTTCGATCCGGCCCACACGCCAGCGATGCGCCAGCACCAGCCAGCCGCGGCTCCCCAGGAAGCGGATCGCCTCTTCTTCAGCGGCGAGCCCCTGCTTGTGCCGCGGGTCGGTCCAATTCGACGGGTCGCTGTGGAGGCCGCGGTGCACGGGGGCAAGATATCGGGTCGCTGTCCGAGTGTGTCACCCGAAACGTGCGACCGGGGTCGAGAAAATGCGTTATGGGTCGTGGGTTGTGGGTACCGCCGCGTAGTAACCCACCACCAATGACCCATGACGCCCTTTAGCCTCCGCAAATCTCATCCAGCTCCTCCAACCCCACCAGCACATCCCGCGGCTTGCTGCCGTTCGCCGGCCCGAGAATTCCCGCCATCTCGAGCTGGTCGATGATGCGCGCGGCGCGGCCGTAGCCGATGCTCATGCGGCGCTGCAGCAGCGACGTCGACCCGAGCTGGTTCTGGATGCACACCTCGGCCGCCTGGCGGAACAGCGTGTCGCGCTCACCCGAGTCTTCGCCCCCGTCGCCCCCACCGCGCTCCGCGGCTTCGGCGGCCTCGATGGCGGCGATCTGCTGCTCCATCGCCGCACGGATCGGAGCCGTACCCTCGGCGGCTTTGCGCGACCGGTACCACTCCATGATGCGCTCGGTCTCCTCGGTCGCGATGAAGGCGCCCTGTACCCGCACCGGCTCGCTCTTTCCCGGCGGCAGGAACAGCATGTCGCCGTTGCCGAGCAGCGTCTCCGCCCCATTCTGGTCGAGAATCGTGCGGCTGTCCACCTTCGCCGAGACGCGGAACGCGATACGGCACGGGAAATTCGCCTTGATCAATCCCGTGATCACGTTCACCGACGGCCGCTGCGTGGCGAGGATCAGGTGGATGCCGATGGCGCGCGCCTTCTGGGCGAGCGAGGCGAGCGGCGTCTCGATCTCGCCCTGCACCGTCAGCATCAGATCGGCGAGCTCGTCGACCACGAGGACGATGTACGGCAGGATGCCGTCCTTGTAGGCGCCGTCCTCGAACGGCAGCTCCTTCTGTACTCCCGCCTGCGTGGCCAACGTCTCGCGTGGCCCGCGCAGCGGACGGCCGGTTTCGACCTTGCGATTGAAATCGGCCATGTTCCGGGCGCCGTTGGCGTGCAGCAGCTTGTAGCGCCGCTCCATTTCCGCCTGGGCCCACTTGAGCACCGTCGCCGCCTTGTGATGGCTGGTGACGACCGGCAACCGCAGGTGCGGCAGGTCCCCGTACATCGACAGCTCGACCATCTTGGGGTCGACCATCAGCATCTGCAGCTGGTCGGGCGGATGCGAATAGATCAGACTCGTGATAATGGCGTTGATGCACACCGATTTTCCCGAGCCCGTGGCGCCGGCGATCAGCAGGTGCGGCATCTTCGCGAGGTCGTCGTAGACCTCCTGCCCCTCGAGATCGCGGCCCAGCACGACCGGCAGGATGCGGTTCTGCGTGTGGAACCGGGCGTTGTCGACCAGCTCGCGGATCGTCACCATGCGGGCGCGCGGGTTCGGGACTTCGATCCCGACCCGCGCCTTCCCCGGAATCGGCGCGACGATGCGGAGGCTGCGGGCTTTCATCGCGAGGGCCAGGTCGTCGGCGAGTCCCGCGATGCGCCCCACCTTGACCCCGGGCCCGGGCTCCAGCTCGTAGCGGGTAACGACGGGGCCGACCGTCCGGTCGGCAATCGTGCCCCCCACACGGAACGTCTCCAGCGTCTGCACGAGGCGCTGGCCCATCGCATCGATCTCTTCCGTTCCGGGATCCAGCTCGTCGGTCGTCGGAGCCGTCAACAGCTCGGGGGGAGGAATCAGCGTGCCTTCGGGGAGGCGCGCGGCCGGCCGCGGCGGGGGCGGCGGCTTGGGCCTTTTCGGCCGCTCGGGGGGCGCCTTGGCGACGGGCCGTGCGTCGCGCTCCGGAACGATGACGCTCACGACCGGGCGGGCGGCGGGCAGCTCGTCTTCCTCGAACGGCTGTGCCGGCTTCGCGGTCTTGCCCCTGGCTTTCGGCTCCGCCGCCCGCTCTTCCGTTCTGGCGCGGAGAATCGCGAGCGGGTGCCACCCGATCGTGAACACGCTGAGCGCCGTGAGCGCGAACAGACCAACCAGGGCTCCGCCCGCCGTCCCCACGGTGCGCACCGCGAAGCCTGCCAACCAGCCGGGGAGCATCCCGACGAGCTGTTGCGACACAGACCAGTTCTGGTAGTCCGGCGGGACCGCCAGATTCACCCGACCGACGACGCCGATCGCGTAGGGCACGAGGAACACGAGTCCCGTGACGAACGCGGCGGTGCGGCCGGTCGACAGCGCGCCCAGCCAGCCGAACGCCGCGAGGGCCCAGCCGATGCCGAGGATCGGGATCAGCAGGGCGCCGGCTCCGAGTCCCTGGCGGATCACGGCGCCGAGCCGGTCCCCCACTCCACCCGTGAGGTGCCCGGGGAGCAGCGTCAGTCCGACGAACAACCCGAGGACGAGCGCGCCGACGCCGATCAGCTCTCCGCGGATCTTCTTGTTCACGTGATGAGCCGGTCGCTGTATGTGGGCACGAGATCGTACTTGTCGACGCCGGCGCAGAACTGCACGTCCTGCTCCATCCCGAGGGCCTGGAGCGCGCGGCCGGCGTCGGACGCCGTGAACGCGTCGACCCAGCTGCTGTAGCGCTGCGCCAGTCCGAGGGCGACGTCGGCGCTGTCGTTCAAGACGACCTTGCGCAGCCCCTTCCGGGCCGTCCGCACGATGCGACCGGCGGTATACGCGTCCTCGAGGGCGATTTGCTTTTCGCGCCCGGCGCAGATGATCACGAGGTCGCCGCGGTCGCGCAGCAGGCCCGCGGCCCGCTCCCCGACGGCCCCGAAATTGACGGCCGCGCCCACGAGCACCGGGTCCGCGCCCTGCGCCGCGACGAGCGCGGGGGTCCCGTTGGTGGTCGAGAGATAGACCGTCTTGCCGCTTACCTGATCGGGCGTCATCTCGCGCGGCGAGTTGCCGAGGGTGAATCCCGGAATCGGGAGGTACTTGCGCTCGCCGGCGAGCACGAAGCCGTCCTTCTCCAGATTGGCGGTCATCTTCACCGCCTCCTCGGAGCTGGCGGCCGGGACGACGCCGCGCGCGCCGCTGGCCAGCGCCGCGACGATCGTCGTGGTGGCGCGCAGGACATCGATGACGACCACCCCTCGGCCCGCCAGATCTCCCGCGGTGAGGCCGAGCGGCGTGAAATATACGTCAAGCCTCATGCCGGATCGGTGAGGAGCTGCGGCTCGCGTTCGAGGAACTTGGTGTCGACCTTGCCCGAGACGAAATCCTGGTTGCGCATCACGCGCCCCAGGAACGGAATCGTCGTCGTCACGCCTTCAATGATAAACGAGTCGAGGGCCTGTCGCATACGCGCGATGGCTTCGTCGCGGTCGTTGCCGTGCACGATCACCTTGGCCAGCAGCGAGTCGTAATAGGGCGGCACCGTGTAGCCGGCGTAGATGTGGGTGTCGACGCGGACCCCGGGGCCGCCCGGCGGATGGAACGCGGTGATGAGCCCGGGCGACGGCTGAAAATTGCGCGACGGGTCTTCGGCGTTCACGCGGCATTCGATCGCGTGACCGCGCAGCCGGTTTCCGTATAGCACCAGCGACAGCGGCTCCGCCGCCGCCACGCGAATCTGCTCCTTCACCAGGTCGAAATTCGTACACATTTCCGTGACCGGATGTTCGACCTGGATGCGGGTGTTCATCTCCATGAAGTAGAAGGAGCCGTCCTCGTCCAGCAGGAACTCGATCGTTCCAGCCCCCACATAGTTGATCGACTCGGCGAGCTTCACCGCGGACCCGCCGATCGCGTCGCGCAGCTCCTGGTTCAGCGCCGGGCTCGGCGCCTCCTCGATCAGCTTCTGGTGTCGCCGCTGGATCGAGCAGTCGCGCTCGCACAGGTGCATCACCTTCCCGTGTTGATCGCCCATGATCTGAATCTCGATGTGCCGCGGGCGGGCGAGATACTTCTCGATGTAGACCTGATCGGATCCGAAGGCCGCCAGTGCCTCCTGGCGCGCCAGATTGAACGCCTGCGTGAAGGCCTCGGCATCGGAAGCCACACGCATCCCCTTGCCGCCGCCGCCCGCCGCGGCCTTGATGATGACGGGAAAGCCGATGCCCTCGGCGATCGGCAGCCCGTCGTCGAGGCTCTCGACCGGTCCCGGCGAGCCCGGCACGGTCGGCACCTTGAGCGACTGGGCGCGCGATCGGGCCGCCGCCTTGTCGCCCATCTCGCGGATCTGGTCCGGGGTCGGCCCGATGAAGGTGATGCCCGACGTCCGGACGATCTCGGCGAACTCGGCGTTCTCGGCGAGGAAGCCGTAGCCGGGATGGATTGCGTCGGCGCCGGTGATTTCGGCGGCGGCGATGATACGCGGGATGTTGAGGTAGCTGTCGCGGGAGGGCGGGCGGCCGATGCAGACGTCGTCATCGGCGAACCGCACGTGCAGGCACTCGCGATCCGCCTCGGAGAAAACGGCGACGGTGGCGATGCCGAGCTCTTTGCAGGCGCGAATGACCCGCAGGGCGATTTCCCCGCGGTTCGCGATCAGCACCTTCTGGAACATCAGCTCGTGAGGCCGATCGATTCGACGCCGGCCGCGGCTCCCGGTCCGCCCAGCTTGCTCCCCGACGCGTCGACGCCCGACACCTTGAGGGCGAACTCGCTCGGGTTGGTCGCGTAGAAGATCGCGCTCTCGTAGCTGATCATGCCGTTCTGATACCAGCTGAACAGCGACTGGTCGAAGCTCTGCATCCCGTACTGGATCGAGCCCTCGGCGATGAGGTCGGGGATGTTGAGCTGCTTCGACAGGTCGCGGACGTTGTCGGCCACGGCCGCCGTGTTGATGAGCACCTCGCACGCCGGCACGCGTCCCTTGGCGTCCTTGCGCGGCACGAGCCGCAGCGACACGACCGCCTGCAGCGCCGTCGACAGGAGGTGGCGGACTTCGTCGTGCTGGTGCGGCGGGAAGAACGAAATGACGCGGTTGATGGTCTGCGTGGCATCGGTCGTGTGGAGCGTCGAGAACACGAGGTGGCCGGTGTCGGCCGCCTTGAGCGCCGTGTCGAGCGTCTCCATGTCGCGGATTTCGCCGATCAGAATCACGTCGGGGTCCTGCCGCAACACGTGGCGCAGCGCCGACCCGAACGACAGCGTGTCGTTCCCGACCTCACGCTGCGAGATGTTGGCCAGATTGTCGCGGTGCAGAAACTCGATCGGGTCTTCGATCGTGATGATGTTCACGCGGCGGCTGGCGTTGATGTGGTTCAGCATCGCCGCGAGACACGTCGACTTCCCCGACCCCGTGACTCCCGTGACGAGCACCAGCCCGCGCGGCCGCAACGCGATCTCCTCCATCACCGCCGGCAGATTGAGCTCCTGAATCGTCTTCACTTCGTACGGAATCGCGCGGAATGCGAACGCCACCGTACCGCGCTGCTGGTAGACGTTGGTGCGGAAGCGACCCACCCCCGGCACCCCGATCGCGAAGTCCGCTTCCTTGTGCTCGGCGAACTCCTTCACCTGGCGCGGCGTCATGATCTGCTCGGCCAGCGACTTCAGCTCCTCGGGTTTCAGCGGCTGGGTCTCGAGGGCCACCAGATCGCCGTTGACTCGAATCGTCGCGGGACGGCCGACCTTCAACAGCAAGTCCGAGCCGTTGCGTTGGACCATCTGCGTGATCGCCGCCTTGAAGTTGAATGGCGGCAGGTTGCCCTGTGGCGCGTCAGGCATGGGGATCCACCCGGTAAAGGACCTGTCCGAACTCCACCGGCTGTGCGTTTTCCACGCACACCTCCCGAATGACACCCTGCACTTCCGACTCGATCTCGTTCATGATTTTCATCGCCTCGATGATGCAGACCACCTGTCCCGGCGCCACGCGCGTGCCGTTCTTGACGTACGGCTCGGCACCGGGCTCGGGCGACTTGTAGAACGTGCCGACCATCGGCGACTTGATCTCGAGCAACGCCGGTCCCGCCGGTGCGGCGTGCGCCGGCGCGGCACTGCCGCCTCCCGCGGCGGCGGGAATTGGAGCTGCTGCGACGGGGGCCGACGTTACCACCACCGGACCCGACGCATTCCCGGCCCCATGCCCCGCCTTGGACACCCGCACCGACGCCCACAAACCGAACAACCCCCGGCGCACTTCGATCGCGCCGAGCTCGGGGGCATCGCGCAGGATTTTGACCAGCTGCCCGATGAGATCCAGGTTCATGTCAACGGTCGCGGCACAGAGTCCAAATAGACCACCCCGGGAACAGGTCCGTCAATCCGCACCCGGAAGCTCCGGGGGCGGGCTCAGGACAACTCCAACAGGTCCGTGGCGCCGTCGGACAGCAGGACCGGACCGTCCGCCGCCAGGTGAACGTCGTCCTCCAGCCGCACCCCACCCTGCCCGGCGAGATAAATCCCCGGCTCGATCGTCACCACGGCGTCCAGCGGCAGCGGCTCGACGTTGATGCGCGAGAGCCGCGGCGCTTCATGCACCTCGAGACCCAGCCCGTGCCCCAGCGAATGGCCGAACGCTTCCCCGAAGCCGCGCGCCTCGATGAGGTCGCGCGCCAGGGCATCGGCGTCCCGCGCCGGCATCCCCGCCCGGATATGCTCGCGTGCGGCGCGCTGCGCAGTGCGCACCAGCTCGTACAGCGCACGCTGCGCGTCCGTGGCGCGCGCACCGACCAGCACGGTGCGCGTGATGTCGGCGCAATACCCGTCCACCTGGGCGCCGAAGTCTAGCAGCAGCCA